>TARA_R110002096_G_scaffold428567_1_pt1 | contig 12939 bp, 14 predicted proteins | sample TARA_R110002096 | Tara Oceans TARA_R110002096 (sample SAMEA4397295) | marine metagenome | biome: Polar Biome; feature: [DCM] deep chlorophyll maximum layer (ENVO:01000326); material: water (ENVO:00002006), including particulate matter (ENVO:01000060) such as... | depth 35 m | reverse complement strand
TCATTTTACAAAACGGAACATTGCACATGAGTGAAGAAAAAAAGATAAAGGTGTTGGTTATAGCGGATCATCCCATGGCGCCTTCAGGGGTAGGCATACAAACAAAAAATGTCATTGAAGCGCTTATTAAAACGGGAAGATACAAGTTTATCTGCCTGGGCGGAGCTATAAAGCATGATAATTATGAACCACAAGATATAACTGGAAAAGAATGGAACGATGGAGACTGGAAGGTCTATCCCGTTGATGCCTATGGAAACCCGGAAATGATTCGCTCCATTCTCTGGACAGAACGCCCAGACATAATGTGGTTCATGACTGATCCACGATTCTATGGCTGGTTATGGCAGATGGAAAACGAGATACGACCCCTTATTCCTATGGTCTATTATCATGTCTGGGATAACTATCCATTTCCTAAATTTAATGCAGACAATTATAACTCAACAGATATTATAGTTTCCATCTCAAAGGTGACACATGATATTGTAAACAACGTCTCCCCGAATGTTGAAAATCACTATCTTCCACATGCAGTTAACTCCAAAATTTTTAGAAAACTTCCTGAACCAGAGGTTCTTCAAATGAAGGAAGAGAGTTTTGGCGAAGATGGAAAAGATAAGATGATTTTCATATGGAACAATAGAAACGCACGAAGAAAACAAAGCGGCACGCTCGCTCTGTGGTTTAGTGAGTTTGCAGAGGAGGTGGGCCCGGATAAGGTTTGTCTTATTATGCATACAGACCCTCACGATCTCCATGGGCAAGATCTGCATAGAGTACTTAATGATCACAACTTTGCAGACGGAAGAGTAGTCATATCACCACAAAAAGTGCCGCCAGAGCACTTGTCAGTGATGTATAATATGGCAGATTGTGCAATAAATATTTCTGATGCTGAGGGATTTGGACTAGCGACCCTTGAGGCGCTGTCGTGCGAAACACCCATCATAGTTAATATGACGGGAGGCCTACAGGAACAAGTGACAGATGGCAAAGAATGGTTTGGTATTGGCATTGAGCCGGCCTCGAAGTCGATTATTGGATCTCAAGATGTTCCATATATTTATGAAGATAGAATCAACAAAGATGACTTCAAGAATGCTCTCCATAAAATATATGACATGACTAGAGAAGAAAGAGAAGAATTAGGAAGAAAGGGCGCCGAACATGTCAAAAAGAATTATAATTTCAAAGATTTCCAGCAAAAATGGGTCGACTTAATGGACGACATTCATAAAAGATATGGATCTTGGGACACTAGAAAGGGCTATAAAGCCTGGGAGATAGAAGAAATTGCGTAGAAAAATATTAGTATCAGCACCAGTCTTAACTCGCTCTGGGTACGGAGAACACGGAAGATTTGTCTTGAGATCTCTCAGATCAAGGGAAGATTTATTTGACATATATGTTATACCAACAAATTGGGGAGAGACAGGCTGGATAACGAACGATGATGAAGAAAGAAGATGGATTGATAAAAAAATCAAAGATACCTCCTTCTTTTCGCAACAGGGTGGTAAATTTGATGTATCAATTCAGGTGACCATTCCAAATGAGTGGCGCCAACTTGCGCCGATTAATATTGGTGTAACAGCGGGCATAGAGACTACAAGAGTTTCTCCCCACTGGCTTGAAAAAGCCAAAGAAGTGGATAGGATCATTGTTGTTTCCGAGCATTCAAAAAATACCTTTAAAGATACAATATATGAAAGCCCCCACAATAATGGAGTTGACCCAGAATATAATGTCCAATTGTTTTGTGCCCGACCAATTGATGTTGTACATTATCCGGTGAAGAAATTTGAGAAATTACCAGAGATAGACATAGACCTTGATTGTGACTTTAACTATCTTGTAGTGGCCCAGCATGGCCCAAGAAAGAATTTAGAAAATACTATTAGATGGTTCATCGAAGAAAATATAGATCATAAAGTCGGCCTCGTTGTAAAAACATTTATTAAGAACACCTCGGTGACTGACAGGACGCACACAAAAGCGATGATTACTAAGATTGTTAATAATTATCCGGATAGAGAATGTAAGGTACACTTGCTTCACGGAGATTTGACTGACGCAGAAATGCATGCACTCTATGCACATCCACACATTAAGTGTCTTGTTTCCTTGACCCATGGAGAGGGCTTTGGCCTCCCGCTTTTTGAGGCTGCGTATAGTGGCATGCCGATTATTGCTCCTGGCTGGTCTGGTCACTGTGATTTTCTCTATGCACCCCTTAAAGGAAGCAAAAAGAAAAAGAAAGGCAAACATCCTTATTTTGCAGAAGTAGAATATAGTCTGGGCCCAGTCCAAGAGGAAGCAGTCTGGGACGGGGTTGTACAAAGAGATTCTATGTGGTGCTATCCACAAGAGGGCTCATATAAAATGCGCCTCCGTCAGGTTCGTAAAAACCATGATAAGTGGAAAAAGAAAGCAGGAACACTTCAGAAATGGATTATAAAGAACTTTAAAGAAGAGGACATGATGGAAAAATTTGCTAAAATTGCTTATGGATCAGAATTCCCCGCCATCGAATCTCCTATAGAGATTGATTTGGTAGAGCATGACTAAAAAGATATTTTTCATATCTGATTTTTTTGCAAACCAAATAACCGGTGGAGGCGAGCTAAACGATTGGGAGCTTATGTCCCTTCTAAGAGAAAAGGGCTATATTGTTGAATACCAAAATAGCCAAAAAATAAAACCAGAAATGGTTAGCGAATTAGTAAAATTGGGATATAAATTTATAGTTTCCAATTTCTGTAATCTTAGCGAGGATTGTGCACAGTCTATTATTAACAGCAAAAGCTATGTTATTTGCGAACACGATCATAAATATTTGTCATCAAGAAACCCCATGGGATATCCGGATTACAAGGTTCCACAAGAGGAAATAATAAATAAGGAATTTTATGAAAACGCAAAAGCAGTTTTTTGTCAATCTGGCTTTCATATGAACATTCTTAAGCAAAACCTACAGATAGATAATTTGATTAGTCTAGGTGGAAATTTATGGTCAACAGAACATTTGGATATATTAGAGGAAATGAATAAAGAAGAAAAGGAAGAGTCTTATGCTGTGGTAAATTATACAACACCACACAAAAACACTGCTGATGCGATCAGGTACTGCAAGCAGAAAAAAATTAATTATTGTTTGATAAACCCTTGCTTTCCTGAAGAGTTTCTAAGAAAATTAGGAAAAAACAAGGCATTAGTATTCTTCCCACAATCACCAGAGACCTTATCTAGAATTGTTGTGGAGGCTAGAATGATGGGTATGTCAGCTAAGACCACGAAAAACATTGGCGCCGCCCATGAAGAGTGGTTCCTAAAAAAAGGACTTGATTTGGTTGAAGTAATGAGGGCCAAAAGAAAAGAAATACCGGAAGCTATATTAGGTAGCCTATATGAATAATCCAAGGGTTTCAATTATAACCTCCCTATACAAAGGGGATGATCATATCAAAGAATTTTTGGATAATATGGTTAGCCAGACATATTTTGATAGGTGTGAATTAGTGATAGTTGATGGAGCTTCTCCTGATAATGAGCGCTCAACTATAGAAGAATATATGGAAAAACACAACAATATATCATATCATAGATTGGATGTGGATCCTGGTATATATGGGTGTTGGAACAAGGCAATAGAGCACTCTTCAGGTGAGTACATAACAAATGCCAATTTAGATGACAGAAGATCGAATATTCAGATTGAAGAGTTTGTCAAAGAGATGGATGAGAGCCCAGATATAGATCTGATCTATTCTTACTGTTTTGTGACAAACAAGCCCCATGAAGACTTTAATAATAACAGTTCCGGAAATAAAGTATATCCAACATATTCATTTACCCGTGAGAATATGCTTAAATGCTTGCCAGGCTGCATGCCGCTTTGGAGACGCTCTATGCACAATGGTATTGGTTTTTTTAATGAAAACTATATATCTGCCGGCGACTGGGAAATGTGGTTAAGAGCAGTTAGAAACGGCTCCTCTTTCAAGATGAAAAAAGAAGCTCTAGGTCTGTATTATATGAACCCAACCGGTGTGTCGACAAATTTTGAAAACGAGGCAGAGCGCTTTAAAGAAGAGAAAGAGGTATTCTGGGAATATACTGATATTTTTGGGTTAGATGTCACAAACAGATATAGGGAGTATTTTTCAAAATGAAAAATAAAGTTTTTTGTATAGGAATGTTTAAAACAGGTACAACTAGTTTGGGGATGGCTCTGGAAAAACTAGAGTATGCTTCAACATATGATTATTGGCCACTAGAGGGCATAGATGATTGGTTAGAAGACGAGTCGCTAAATGAAAAATTTTATGAAATAGTTAAACTCAAGGCTTATTATTATGATGCTTTTGCTGATTCGCCATGGCTTTTCTTTTATAAACAGCTTGACCAGTGGTTTCCGAATAGTAAATTCATTTTAACTCTCAGGTCAAAGCCGGAAAATGTTGCTGATAGTGATATCAAAATGTGGAAAAGAGAAGGCGCAGAAGATATTAACATACCGCCATCGGAAAAATTCATAAATCGTTATAACGAGCACAATAAGAGAGTTAGAGAGTATTTTAAAGACCGGCCAGACGATTTGTTGGAAATTTGTTTTGAAAAAGGAGATGCCAAGTGGGATGATATCTGTGAATTTTTAGGTGATCCGATACCTAATTGTGCGTTTCCTCACACAAATATTAGTCCTGATAAACTTGAGAAAATTAAGTGATGATCTGGTAGGAGAAATAGTGAAAAAAGTTATAAGCTTTAGTCTGTGGGGCCCCGATCCGAAATATGCCATCGGCGCGATAAAGAATGCTGAACTAGCTTTAAAATTTTATCCAGATTGGATTTGCAGATATCATATTGGAAGTTCTACTCCCGATGGCTATATTAAAGAATTAGAATCCAAGAGCAATGTTGAGATAGTTTTAAAAGACGAAGAAGGAAACTGGGAAGGAATGTTCTGGAGGTTTTTAGATGCATCGGATCTGACAGTAGATGTTATGTTGTCACGAGATACAGACTCTAGATTGAGTGAAAGAGAGGCCCTTGCTGTTGAAGAGTGGCTTAAGAGTGACAAAAAATTTCATATAATGAGAGACCACCCATATCACGCAACAGAGATACTTGGTGGGATGTGGGGAGTTAAAAACCCATATCTGTCCGATATGAAACATTTGGTAAATAAATTTGCTAAAGGAGACTTTTGGCAAGTAGATCAGAATTTTTTGAAACAGGTCATTTATCCAATTATACAAAACAATTCTCTTGTACATGATGAATTTTTCGAGCACAATCCATATCCTTCTGTTAGAGAGGGGAATTTCTTTGTGGGGCAGGCCTTTAACGGGGACGACTCGACAGATGAAGACGTAGCAAATCTAACGCTTCACACCGGCCAACATAGATGAAAATATTAATAATTCAAGAAAATGGTCATCACGATTCGAATAGACATTTTAGGGAATGTTTTTGTATGTCACGCTCATTGGAAAAAATGGGACATACGACGGAAGTATGGGGCAAGGGCCACGACAACTTCAATGAACTCCCGCAGTGGGAGTCATATGATCTTATATTGAATTTTGAAAATTACGATTCCACAGGATGGGTTCCGACGCTCGCCGACGTTCGAACCCCAAAGAAAATTTTATGGAGCATCGATGCACACTGTAGAGGCATGACTCCTTTCACGGACACCTTCTATACCGGCAAATATGATTTAATTCTACAATCTACTAAAGATTTTGTTGACGACAATAGCGTATGGTTTCCAAATTGTTATGACGCGTCATTATTTAAACCATGCTCTGATAAGAGAACTCTTTTAGGGTTTTGTGGCTCTCTTTTAAATCGTAAGCCGATGCTCGACTTCTTGACCCAAAAGTATAATTTGAAACAGGATATATGGGTTTTAGGGGAAGATATGGTAAAGGAGGTATCTTCTTACGGGGTGCACTTCAATATGAATTTGGCAAATGATATAAATTACCGAAGCTTTGAGACTCTCGGCTGCGGCACTCTACTTTTAACGAACTATAATCCACAATATGAGGAACTTGGATTTATCGACGGAGAAAATTGTTTAATGTATAAAGATATTAATTCATTGTGCCAAAAGATCGAATACTGTATAAAAAACCCAGAATCGGTCGATGAAATGACCAAAAATGGAATTGAGCTGGCCAGAAATCATACTTACGATGTCAGGGCAGAAAAGCTTATTTCTCTGTGCGCCGGTAAAGAATTATGAGACAGTTGTGCATACATCATCATCTGGGCCTAGGTGATCACTTAGACTGCAACGGCCTTGTCCGTCATATTCTGAAAGAGGGCCCATATGACAGAATACATGTATTTTCAAAGTCAAACTATTATGATATGATTGAATTCATGTACCGCGATGAAGAAAATATTATAGTTGCAGAAATAGATAAGAATGTTGATGAATATCCTCAAGTAGAAGAATATGTGAAAAGAGGAGATTTTGAAAATTTCTTAAGAATTGGTCACGAAAACTATCCCTTCTTAAAAGAAGGCTTATATGGAAAGAATTGTTGGGAATTTTTTTATGACCAAGTAAACGTTCCCTATGGTGTGCGAACTAATCTGTTTTATTTCGATAGAGATAAAGAGGAAGAAGAAAGAGTCTTTAAAAAATTAAACGAAGAATCCGAATCTTTTATTTTTGTGCACGATGATCTGGCCCGCGGCTACACTGTTGACCATAGTCACTTTCTTGATCAAAGCATAAAGGTTATCGAAAATGATGTAACTGAAAATATATTTCATTTTATAAAGATTTTAGAAACGGCCGAAGAAATACATTGCATGGAAAGCTCTTTTAAATCTTTAATCGATTTATACGCAAAAACTGATAAGCTCTTTTACCACGACTTCCGCAACCAGCCGCTTGGAAATCATACAAACAAAAAATGGAGAATTATAAAATATGAATGAAATTAACCTAGACTCTTTTATTTGTTATAATTGGATGCCAATAATATCTGATCATTGTTTAGATCTAGATGAAGAATTTTATAGAGCCGCTGGCGTAACTCGTCTCCACGAACAGGGCCGAATCAATGCTGATCAGATAAAAGATGGAGATGTTGTTTTTATAAAGACTGATTACCTGTATAATGGAGATTTTCAAAAACACATTTTCCCTAGGATAAAAAATAGATTCATCTTGGTTAGTGGAATTTCTTCATACCACATTGGGTCCAATGGTGATAGAAGTTTTATCGATATGCTGAATAGTCCGAAATTGATAAAATGGTTTTGTACAAACCCTCCAGACTATAAAAGCGATAAGATAGTTCCCCTACCAATTGGATTCGAGGAAAAAGAGAGGCCCGGAGGAAATCAACAATCCATAGCCGATTTCTATGAAAATAGAACAGATTTTAAAAATAAAAAAGACAAGATACTGCTGCCGTATCATACCCTTGAAACAAATCCGGAAAGAAAGAATTTGTTTGAAGCAATGAGCCAGTTACCATTTGTAGAAACACAGAAAAATAAGCTTTCTTGGTCTGACTATATGAGCCTTGTTGACGAATATAAGTTCGTGATCTGTCTAGAGGGGTCAGGGCCTGATGTCCACAGAAACTATGAGTGCATGCTGGTAGGGACTTTGCCAATTAATATCCGGAACACGATCCATACTCTTTTTGATTATCATGATCTTCCTGGTATATTCATAAATAAATGGAGTGATTTGACACAAGAGATGTTTGACAGTTATTGTAAAACAGGTTATAATACTGATAATGTTAAGGATTTTTTAAAAATCCGGTACCACTCAGATTTAATTAAATCTATCAGGGCGAAAGAATATGAAGATTGAAGTATCGAATGGAGAAATATTTGACAAGCTGTCAATACTCGAAGTAAAGAATGAAAAGCTAATCGATATTCTAAAACTAGAATATGTCGCGAAGGAATATCAATACCTTCAGGAAGCTACATCTCATATTGACTTTTCTCTTGAAAACGATACCTACAAGAGATTAAGGGACATTAACTTTAGATTGTGGGACATTGAAGATGAAATTAGGCTTAAGGAGGGGGAGGGAGATTTCGGAGAAAGATTTATAGAACTATCTAGGTTAATTTACAAACTAAACGATGAAAGATTCAGATTAAAGAATATGATTAATGTACAAACAAACTCTGACTTTCATGAGCAAAAAGGACATAAGACAACGTGATTAAAAATATGGAATATATGATGGAGAATATTTTTTCTAACATCAATCTACCCTTAAACAAGCAGGTAAATATTTTAGAAGTTGGAACCGGAAACGGAGATGGTACAACGGTATATATGAATAACATTTTGAAGAGAAATATATTCGACTATAGAATACACTCATATGAAGGAATAGGCGAGTGTTATAAACAGGCTACTTCTTTTTGGCATGCCCAGAACGACCCAAAAATCAAAATAATAAATAAGTTTTTTTGTGATAAAGAGGATATCGAGCAGATGGTTCTTCCTAATATTTTTGGCCAAGGCAACATAATGACAAAGGAACATTATACAGAAAAATACAAAAAAATTTTAGAAACCGGGATATTCGAGGGGGATATAGATTATACACCTGATATAATCCTGATAGATTCATGGCGCTTCGGTCACGCCGCCATCGTTAACAAGTGTAAGAAATATTGTGATGAAAACACTATCTTTATTGTTGAAGATGATCTCCGTGCACAACGGCGCCGTGTATACGGGGAAGAAGAAATATTAAAAAGGTACTTTTATTTAAAGAATATTAAGAGATTTAAAGGCGATCTTTATGATGGAACATGGAACTTTTTTACCTTTAACTTGTGATAGCATGATACCTATTTATACCCCATATTTAACAAAAAATACTATAAAATATGCCACCGATGCCATCGAATCGGGATGGATTTCCTCTCATGGCAAATATAAGAAAATGGCCGAGGATTTATTGTGTGAACAGTTTGACTGCAATCACGCACTTTTGGTATCAAACGGTACCTGTGCAACTCATTTATTAGCTAAAGCGTTGCGAAGCAAACATCCAAATATTAATAAAATCATAGCACCGAACAACTGTTATGTTGCAGCTTGGAACTCGTTCTTATTTGATGGCTACGATTGGAAGATTAGCCTAATAGATTCAAGCTTAAACACATGGAATGCCGATTATTCGTCAGTCAAAGCGGATGAAAATACGGCATTTTTGATAGTGCCAAATCTGGGCAACATGATAAATGTTTCTAAACTTAAGAAACTATACCCGAAATCTGTATTTGTGGAAGATAACTGCGAGGGGTTCTTCGGGCTCTACAACAATAAGCGAGCCGGATCAGAGTCGGAATGCATTTCTCTATCATTTTTTGGAAACAAGGATCTAACATCTGGAGAAGGAGGAGCGGTATTAACTTCAGATTCTAATATCTATGAATATATCAAAAAAATACACAACCAAGGCCAATCCGAGAAAAGGTATGTCCATGATGAGATGGGGTATAACTATAGGATGACCAACATACAAGCAGCAATATTATATGGCCAACTACAAGATTCAGAAGAAATTAAAGAGAAAAAACATGATATTTTCAAAATATATAGAGAAGGCCTTAAGGGCATAAGTAATATTAGTTTTCAGGATACAGGCGCCAACGCACACTCTAACTGGATGTTTGGTATAAGAATACATAACAGTTTAGGCAATGAACATGCATTGCGCTATTTTAAAGAGAATAAAATAGAGACTCGACCGATGTTTTATCCAGCTTCGGCACACGGATACTTGAAAAACCACAAACAGATAGAATTCGGATCTGAAATAAACTCTACAATATTGAATAGAGAGTGTCTGATATTGCCAAGTTTTCCAAGTTTGTCCAAAGAGGAACTCAAGTACATCATTGAGATAGTAAAAAAATATGCCACGAATTCAAAAACCGTATTCGCGCAAGGAGAAAATAAAAATGATAGATATTAACTTTGAAAGAAACAAGGTGCTATATGAGGATTATGAGGAGTGTATTAAGTTTCTAAAAACGATAAATGACTCGGATTATGAATATCCACAGGAAAAGGTTAAATTTCACATTTATACAGAGATAAAAACCACAAAAGAGTTGATGGCTATAAAATCTTATCTTGCGACTCAAAATTTAGAAAAGACAGAACTAATAGTTTGGTCAGATTATGATATAACTGACAACCCGCTAATTCAGCCATATAAAAACCTGATAACGCTTAAGGTCTATGATCCTGAAAAAGAGGCCAAAAATACCCCGCTAGAAGACAATATCAAATTAAAAATGAAGGATCCTAAGTATTATTTGCAAAGTGATTTGGCAAGGATACTCCTTTTATATAAATATGGAGGAGTGTGGTGTGATATGGATATTGTACTATTAAGGGACTTTAAGCCGATATTAGAACAAGAATATATGTATATGTGGGGATCTGAGACTAATTTTGAAGTACAGGGAGCATGCGCAACGGTACTCTCAGGCCTCCCAAAAAGTGATTTTATGTCCCAGCTAATGGCGCAACTGATTAAAACTCCTGCCCGGGCCGGCACAACATGCTGGGGAAAAGATATGTTTGCGAAGCTGTACCGTCGCTATAAATTTAATATATTGCCGGCAGCCTTCTTTAATATTGAGTGGTACATCAACAGAAAGACTCCTGGTCTAGGTGATAAAATAGAGTCTCAGTGGTTTTTAAACCCACTAGAGGATGACGAGCACATGTTCCTAGACTCTTTTGGGTGGCACTGGCACAACAGCAGTAAAAAAGATTTTGATGTTGTGGGGGGGTCAAAATTCTATAATTTAGAAAAGATGATGGATGGAAAACTAAAAGAGAAGGGTGTACTGTAAGTTGACACCGGTTTATTTGCGTAATATGTAATGAAAATATTGGTAACAGGCGGGACAGGAATGGTCGGAAAAGCCCTGAAAGAGGCTTTACCCGACGCCCTATATGCGTCATCAAGCGATTATGACTTACGAATCAAGCACCGCACCCGTGCGATGTTCAAAAAACACCAGCCTGATGCTGTTATCCACCTTGCAGCAAGGGTTGGCGGCGTAAAAGCGAATACTGATTATGTGGCCGATTTTTACGATGACAATGTTCAAATCAATACTAATGTTTTATCTTGCGCAAAAGAATACGAAACAAGCAAAGTAGTTTCGCTTCTCTCTACTTGTGTATATCCTGATGATGCAATATATCCCTTGACAGAGGAGCAGGTGCACAATGGCGAGCCTCATAATTCTAATTTTGGATATGCCTATGCCAAAAGAATGCTGGATGTACAATCTAGAGCGCTTAGGCGCCAGTATGGCTGTAATTTCATAACAGCTATTCCTAATAATCTTTTTGGGAAAAACGACAACTTTCATCTTGAAAATTCACATGTAATCCCAGCAATCATACGAAAAGTATATGAGGCAAAACTAGGCAACAAAAATGTTGTTTTGTGGGGCGATGGCTCTCCACTGAGAGAATTCACTTATTCTAGAGACTTGGCGGATATTCTGCTGTTCCTACTTGAACACTACAACGGTTCAGGACCAATAAATGTGGGCAATACGAAAGAATTTTCAATCAAAGAAGTCGCCGAAATGGTTGTGGATATAATGGAATTTGATGGAGATATTATTTGGGACACATCAAAACCAACAGGGCAATACAGGAAGCCATCGGATAATTCTAAATTGATTAAGCTTGGCTGGAGAGAAGAAAACTATACATATTTTAGAAAAGCCTTGACAGAAACTTGTAAATGGGTTATATTAACTTATCCTAACATGAGGGGAATAGTTTGAAAACGGCGTTAATAACTGGCATAACGGGCCAAGATGGCTCATATCTTGCAGAATTCCTACTAGAAAAAGGATACAGAGTTGTTGGCCTAAAAAGAAGGACATCGACAATTTGTACTGAAAGACTGGATCATATTTATAATCATAAAAACTTTGAGATGAGGTACTTTGAGTTAAACGACACGGGTTGCATGTGGAGATTATTGGGTGAATATATGCCGGAGGAGATATACAATCTAGCAGCCCAGTCACATGTTCGAGTTTCGTTTGAGGTGCCAGAGAGCACAGTCGATACGATTGTCATGGGGACTATGAGATTATTAGAAGCGGCTAGGCACGTTGTCCCCGACGCTCGTTTTTATCAGGCTTCCTCATCCGAGATGTTTGGAGACAATCCAGAATACCCACAGGACGAGAATACGGCATTAATGCCGGCATCTCCCTATGCTTGCGCAAAAGTATTTTCGCACCACCTTATTCGCAACTATCGCGAGAGCTATGGGATGCACGCCTCATCAGGGATCTTGTTCAATCACGAGTCGCCGCGAAGAGGTGAGACATTTGTAACGAGAAAAATTACATTGGCAGCAGCAAGAATCAAGCTTGGCCTTCAAGACAAGCTTTATCTTGGAAACCTTGATTCTAAGCGAGACTGGGGTTTCGCCGGAGATTATGTTGAGATGATGTGGTTAATGCTTCAGCAAGACGAGCCAGATGACTATGTTGTTGCAACGGGCAGAACATACACTGTAAGGGCATTTCTAGAGGTTGTTTTTGGTCACGCGGACCTAGACATAGAAAAGCATGTAGAAACCGATGAGAGGCTATTTAGGCCACAAGAAGTGCCGCTTTTGTTAGGAGATCCATCCAAAGCAAGAAGAAAGCTTGGCTGGTCTCCAAAAGTTGACTTTGAAGAGTTGGCCAAAATGATGTATAAGTCAGACTTGAAAAAAGTTAAGAATGAAAAATAAGATTCTCGTCACGGGCCACAAAGGCTTCATAGGATCCCGCCTGTTCGCGAAGCTTCCAGTAGATCAAAGAATGGGCATTGATTTAAAAGATGGAGAGGATCTGTTGGATCAGCTACCGGATATCCAAGTA
>TARA_R110002096_G_scaffold235559_1_pt1 | contig 12943 bp, 25 predicted proteins | sample TARA_R110002096 | Tara Oceans TARA_R110002096 (sample SAMEA4397295) | marine metagenome | biome: Polar Biome; feature: [DCM] deep chlorophyll maximum layer (ENVO:01000326); material: water (ENVO:00002006), including particulate matter (ENVO:01000060) such as... | depth 35 m | reverse complement strand
AGCAAACTCTTGCTGTTTGTTGGTTGGATGCCTCACTCTCTTGCTAGGTTTAAGGCTAACCACCTTGTTGCTTTTTGTATCAGTCATATATACTGCCTCGAATTAATTTTAGTTTTAGTCACTGTCGCCATGATCAGAACAAACACAGAACCAAAATTTTAAGTCATTGAAACTTAACACATTTATACCCTATCTTTGCAGCAGTTCGATCAAATCGTTTTAACCATCATTTTAACCATCGTTTTACACTCTTTTGAACAGAGCCGCCATTTATAAAATAACGCAAACGATTCGCTTTTTGATTTATTTTAGCACGTAAGCCGCACAAACCCTAGTTATTTTATAAACGAATCGCCTAACGAATCGCCTTCCATCTCAATAAGATGATTTAGAATATCGTTATATTTCAAACACTTAGGTATTTAACCCAGTGTGAAACCTTCAAAAAGAGCATCTTTAATAAACGGCTGTTTTCTGGGGTTTAGATGATAGTTGTTGACATCTGTGGCTACCTAGTCATAATGGGGTCAAGCCAATCGGCACCGACCCGACACCTAACGGGTTAAGCATAAATAGAAAATGGGTGAAGCAGTGTAACCTTGGGCGTTGAAAATCGTCAAATCTAACCGAAGGGTGAGGGGTGAGAACTGTAGCAAAAGACTCAGAGAAGGGAGCTTTTTAACAAAGGAATGAATACGGCAGGATGGAGCCATTGCTTGATGCAACCATGATCCATCCATACAATCGATACCGCCGATTGGTTTAGAGTTAAGCACTGTATTGCAGTGTTTAGCACTGAATCAATCACACATAAAAAAGGGGTTTTATTATGTACAACTTTACATCAAAGCAGATCAAAAACGTGAGAAACAACTGGAAAACACAAGGCATTTACTTAACAAAAGCACAAGCAATCGACTTTTTAATTTCAATCAAAGGGGTCTAATTATGACTAACATCAACGATAGTGGAGACATGATTCTTGATCTAAAAACTAAAATTTTAATCCTAAGGGCAAGAGATTTTGCAGAAAAAAACCTTACCAAGGTGGGTATGCCTATGTTTTTAAATTACTACGATAATGATGATTGGGCAAAATTTATAAAGTTTAATTGTTGTGACAACTGGAGAGAACTAAAAGAAAGCATGTTGCATACTGCCAAGGTTATAGTAAGGGGAAATAATGATGACTAACGTATGGATTTTAGAAAAAAGAAGTAATCAGCCAGACATATTTTATAAAACTACTAGAGAGGATTTCACAGCATTCACAGCCGCTGAAATGGACTTTTCAATCTGGAATATTGAGAACGACAGACACCTAGAGGCGGATAAGGATGAGACAACTTTAACATTTGCGGAAGCTGTGGAATACGCTGATCAGGCTATAGGTTCAGTTCATGTGTTTAATTCACGTAAACAACTTAACAAATTTAGAGGGGAATAATTATGGGTAAGTTCAAAAGTAAGAAACGTGACATAGATCAGGAAAGTTCTGATTTATTTTTGGAGGAATTGCAAGCATCAATGGCTGATGCCAAGGCTCAGGGTGAAACTTGGGAAAAACCTTGGTTTACTGTTTCAGTGGAGGCTCCGACATCTGGGTCAACAGGTAAAGAATACAAGGGTATGAACTGGTGGAACCTTAACTTGATAGCCAACAGGTACGGCTGGCAGGGTAAATGGATTACAGGTAAAAACGCTATGGACAGGGGCTGGATCTTGAGAGGCAAGAAATCAGAGGCTTTTGTTTTCCAACCCAATTTGATACCTCAAAAGGAAGATTCTGAGGGTATCGTAACTCGCAAAGCCTTCACTATTTTCAAACCTATAGCGGTTTTTAATGAGAGCCAGTTTGATGAATTTGAAGCACCAGAACAACCCGACAGAGTTGACCTTGTGAAAATTTACGAGATAGCTGAGGATTTTGTCAAAAATACTGGGGCAATCATTAATAAATCACAGGGTTCCAGAGCCTTCTACAATGTTACTGGGCACGAAATCACAATACCTCAAACCGACATTTTCAAAGACACTTCAACGTCAACTGCTACTGAAAATTATTACGGTACATTGTTTCACGAGTTGACGCATTGGACTCTTAAAGATCTCAAAAGAGATGAGTTTGTTGCCAAGATGTATCCAAATGGAGGTAAAGAATTTGGTTCGAAACGCTACGCTTTTGAGGAATTGGTTGCTGAAATCGGGGCGGCAATGTTGTGTCAAAAACTAAATATAAGCCAGTCAATTCGAGCTGATCACGCAAAATATCTAAACTCTTGGGTTGCAGTAGTCAAGGAAGACAAGACAGTGCTACGCAAGGCTTGTACTCTCGCTCAGAAAGCGATTGAACATCTGGTTTCATTCCAAGAGCAAGAGGAACTAGCAGAAGCGGCTTAGTCAAACGGGGGTTAGCCACCCCCATTTTTTAAAAGGAAAATAACTAATGAATTTATTTATAATATGCTTTGTCTGCTCCACGTTATGCTCAGGGGTCTTTGGGGTTCACGCATTTACATATACGTACTATGGCTCAAACCCAGAAGCCGAGCTTGCCACCCTGATGATAAAGGTTTTGTTCTTAGTGTTAAGTATGGTGACAGCAATGTCATCTATTTTATTTTTAAAAGGGATATTCCATGCAAAATAAAAAGATTAAATGCTTTAATTGCTCGACAATCGGCAACGAAAGTGAGTTTGTAAAGTTCACCCACGCATTAATTAGTGATGACACGTTGGACCCTAAACGATCCACTAAATATGTACCAACCAGTCACCTTCTCACAAATCTCAAATGTAAGTGTGGCTCTTTAGCCTACGAAGTAAACAATCAAGGAGAGTTAAAATGAGTATTCAAAATTTACATTTAATATGGCACACCCACAACTTTTCAAATAACAAACAAGTTTTTATTTTTGAGGGTAAAGAACCTTGCAGTGAAAACCCCTTCTACACAGAGGATGGTGACAAACCAGAGGATATGATTACATTTCAGTATCGAGTTGATCATGCTGATTCCGAGGCTGAAGCATGGGAAAGGATGGGCAATGGTGGATGGAACACTACGGAGAGGGTATATGAATGACATAGGAAACAATAAAACTTTAGATAGCCTACGCAAGGTGAGAGAGTTAGTTGACCAACTCGCATACGAGTTGGATGAGGGGAACGTAGCTATTGAACGCCTCCACTCACTTGCCTGGGATATTGTAAATGTAACACGCTTAAAGGAGCAAAACGATGAGTAAGAGAAGACAAGACTGGGAGGATATATGCAGTTCATTGGCTTGTGAAAATCTTTACGAAGATGGTGAACTTTCAATGGCTCAGGCTAAACGTAAACGTAGAGATTTAATATCACGAGCTAAAAAACTATATGACACAGGCTATCCTTGTCCCCGAAACATTTTTGAATGGTGTGAAGACGAAGAGGCAATAGAAAATTTTTTAGAGGAGACAAACGATGTTATATTTAAAGGAAAGATCATGGGATCTCGAAGTTGAGGCATTCAGAAAACGTAAAAAAATAAAGCAACGACTTCAAGATTTGTTAGCAATCTGTTTTATAATATACTTTATGTACATAAGTTATTTGATAGTAAATAATATTATGTATTCATTAACAGATTAAACTATTCATGCCACCTTTTAAGGGTGGCATTAATTTATAATGAAAGGGATTAGTTATGAATAACTTTAATAATTTAAGTGATGATCTAAAGCTATCAATAGAAAGACTGGTGAACTCAGCATCGAGTATGGCAGGTCAGAGCCAAGTTTTAAAACACATGAAAGAGGATATAGATAAAGTAGTAGAACGAAGGCGGCATGAGTCCCAATTAACTTTAAATCAGGAGGGGTATTGACTATGACATTCCAAACAGTTAGTGCCTCTCAAAATTATGAGGTGATGCAATGCACAAATTGCGATGGGGAAGGGATGATAAAAACTTCAATCGGAGAAACCTATTGTCCAGATTGTTATGGAGTAGGTGAAGTGCTGACATCAAAGGGAAGGTTAAGAAAGTTCTTAGATACATTCGATATACCTAACAGATATAGTAAAGGATGGTAGTTATGAATTACGAATACAACGATGGTGGCAGATCCGAAGCAGGGTTCAAAGGCGAGGCAGGAGACTGTGTTTGCCGAGCGATAGCCATAGCGTCAGGAAGATCTTATCAGGAAGTGTATGACAGGTTAGCTGAAGGTAATGCAACGCAACGCAAAACAAAACGGATGAGCAAGCAGTCACGATCCGCTCGTAATGGAATTTATACCACACGCAAGTGGTTTAAATCTTACATGATGGAATTGGGATTTACTTGGACTCCCACGATGCAGATCGGTTCGGGATGCAAGGTTCATCTTACATCAGAGGAGCTACCAAAGGGCAGATTAGTGTGTTCTGTTTCAAAGCATTATGTTTCTGTTATTGATGGGGTTATTCAAGATACTCACGACTGCTCACGAGAAGGGACACGATGCGTATATGGGTATTGGAAACTTTAGAAAGGGAAACACAATGAGTGATTTAAAATATAAATGGTGGGACTTTCATAAGAAAAATCCACAGGTTTATGAACTTGTAGAACACTTTACATTTGAAGTTATCAAACGAGGTTTCAAAAATTACAGTATCAAATCTGTTTTTGAAAGGATCAGGTGGCATACTGATGTCGAAACTACAGGTGTTAAGTTTAAGCTGTCGAACAATCACACAGCTTACTACGCAAGATTATTTATGGTTAAAAACCCAGATCATAAGGGTTTCTTTAGAACAAAACAAACGAGGGGTGATTTATAATGAAGATTGTATACGCTACGATTAAAATAATGATCGAGGACAATACAGATATAGATGAGATGTCTGCTGAAGCTGAATATAATTTTAGACATGATGATATTGTGGCTACGGAATGGATAGCGACAGAGGAAACTAATTAGAATTATATATTTTTATTACATAAAAGGGAGAAGTTATAATGGATATTGAATACGTTGGGGAATATAAAAAAGGCAAGTACCACGGGCAGGGAACCTGCACTTATGCTAATGGTAACAAATATGTTGGTGAATATGTATACGGCATGATGCATGGACATGGAACCTTCACTTTTTCTAATGGCGAATATGTTGGTGAGTGGAAAGATGGCAAACGCTACGGGCAAGGAACCATGACTTATGTTGATGGCGAAAAATATGTTGGGGAATGGAAAAACAACAAACAAAACGGACAAGGAATATTTACATTAGCTGATGGTCGCAAATACGTTGGGGAATTTAAAAAGAATAAATTCTACGGGCTAGGAGTATTAACTTCTGCCGATGGCTCCCGATATGTGGGGCGGTGGAAAGACAACTTGTATCATGGTCAAGGAGTATTAACTATTGCCGATGGTGGCAAGTATATTGGGGAATGGAAAGACGGCAACCGACATGGTGAAGGAGTATTAACCTTTGTAGATGGTCGCAAATACGTTGGTAATTTTGTCAACAATTTATTTCATGCTGAGGGTACACTAACCTATCCAAATAAAACTAGTCGTGTAGGTCAATGGCACAAAGGTAAATTTATAGAGCCAAAAGAAAAACTAGATACTGTAATGCCTGATGGTTTAAATAAATACACTTTTACTAAAGAAGTACTAGCACCTATATGGCTTTCAACTACTGTTGTGGCGAACTCGATGAAGGAAGCCTTTGGTATCGGTGATAAACTAAAGTTAAATGATTTCACTATTACAAGTTTTGACTTAACTAATCCACAACGGATCACATCAGGGGTTGCAGAGTACAGTCAATATAATGTAATGATAAATGGAAAGGGGAATAAAGATGAAGTATAAATGCAATGCGTGTGGCAACACTGCTGTTGATGAACATGATGCGTGGTGTAAGTTTACAGTTGTGTCTGCAAAATCAGATATAATAAATCTAAGTTCAGAAACAAATAAATTCCTGTCAGATAAGTTTGGAGAGGGTTGCGTCTTAAAAAATGTTTCAACATTTGAGAACAAGCAGTTCTTAGTATGCAATAGTTGCAATACAATAGGACATGAAATAAAAACGATAGCCTTGATGACCCCTATTGATTGGGAGGAAGAGCCAGAGAATGAGGATGCGACTGACTTCAGGGACATTCAAAGCACTGTCACAAATGATGATCTGTCTACATTAATAAATATTCGGAGCAAGAATATTAAGATGTGTATTGCGGCTGTAACTCCTGAGATCCCTCAAGTTGATATACAAACAGTTGTTGTATCTAATTTAGATAAAATAAATCCAAGTTCATACGTCAAGGAAACAGACAGCATCAGTCTTTTATCTGAGCTGTATACCAAAACTTGTAGACCTGTTGGATGGATTAGGGCTAAGGATTTCTTTCTTAATATAAATTGGGCTAATTTTTATTATAAAATAAGCACAGCTATTGCTAGTGGAGAAGGTAGTACTGAGTTAAATATATCTGAAGTTGCATCCTTTCCCGAAACTTATGAGGGAGAAGAGGTGGAAAATGATCTGCACTAATTGTAATGATACTAAGTATGTATTGTATAAAGATATTACAGATCGAGACAATGCGTTAGCACATTGTGGATACTGTAGTAGCAGAGAAAATGGGGATTCAGTTATAGTGAAAAGGGGTAGCTTAAATGATATTAAATCATTCTTTAATTCTGGAGAGGACAGAGAATAAATTAAGGGCTAGGATAGTCTGTCCATTCTGTGAAAATGACAGGAAGAAAAAGAACGAGAGGTGTATGAGTGTTACACGTTTTAGAACAGGTGATAAACTAGCATTGTATAATTGCCACCATTGCAACGAGAGTAGTGCAATTTTTAAAAAGGGGAATGAAATGGTAGCAGAGCAGAAGAAAGTACAATTGATAGAGCCAAAGGTTACTGCCAAGGTTGTATCAATAGAAGCATACAAGGGTAAGGATGCAGGAGAGGCAGTCTTTAAATGGTTAACAGATAATCGCAAGATATCTGTAGATATTTTTCATGCGAAGTATCATTGCTTTAGTGATAAGCAATTCTTTCCATCATCAAATAAAGAAGAGTTCTGTGTAGGTATACCTTTCTTTAATGAAGAGGGTGAGAAGTATGCTGTGAAGTATCGAAGTGTCGAGAGCAAAGCATTTACCCAAAGAAATATTATTGGAACGGGAGGTGCTAAAACATTCTTTGGCATAGAGCAGATCCCAAATGATGCTGATCAAATAATAATTGTCGAGGGTGAGCTTGATCTATTAGCAATCAAAACAGTTATGCCTGATGCTCATGTAATGAGTGTTCCAAATGGTGCTCCTAATAAGATCTCTACTAAAGAAATAAATGAGGACACTGACAATGCTTTCAAATACTTTTACTCAGCTAAAGATAAGATATTGTCTGCTAAGAAGATTGTACTAGCATGTGACAACGATGCTCCAGGCGAGGCTCTTGTTGAAGAGCTTGCTAGAAGAATTGGTAAAGCTAAATGTTTAAAGGTTTCTTGGAACGGAAAGAAAGACGCTAATGATGTCCTGCAAGAAAGCACCGAAGCATTAGTGGAGTGTATCGAGAATGCTGTTGAGTTCCCTATCAAAGGGTTGTACAGCCCCAATCATTATAAAGATGGTGTCATGCAGTTGTACGAGGAAGGTTACGCAGGTGGTCTGTCAACAGGTTTAGAGAACGTAGATAATCTTTTTACAATAGCCGAGGGACAGTTAACCATAGTTACTGGTCATCCATCATCAGGTAAATCAGAGTTCGTAGATCAGTTATTAGTAAACCTTACAGAGCTTCATGGTTATAAACATTGCTTATGTTCTTTTGAAAACGATCCTCGCTTACATGTTATAAAGCTCTTAGAGAAGAGGTTAAGAAAACCTTTTATGGATGGTCCGACTGCAAGACTAACTCGTGAAGAGGTAGAGGAAGGAATGAAATGGATTAATGAAAACTTTTTGTTCATGGAAAATGCTGACGGCACACAATCTTCCATCGAGAGTATCTTAGAACGAGCAAGGGATGCTATATTTAAAATAGGGATACGGACTCTAGTCATTGATCCTTATAACTACATTGATATAGATAAGAAGACTACGACTGAGACAGACGCTATAAGTACTTTACTAACTAAGATACGTTTGTTTGCCCAGGCTAATCAGATCCACGTATTCTTTGTCGCTCATCCAAGTAAGATGGCGAGAGAGAATGGAAAAGTCCAAGCCGCTATGGGATATGATGTCTCTGGTAGTGCCAATTGGTTTTCTAAAACGGACAACGGGATTACAATTCATAGAGATAAAGATAACGAGGGTGTGACAGAGTTCCATTGTTGGAAGGTACGTTATAAATGGGTAGGCAATACAGGTAACACTACTGTGTCTTATGAGAAAGCAACAGGCATATACAGCTCTTTAAAGTTTGATGAGAAAGAGTTAGATAAACTAGACGCTATAATAAAAGATGATAACAAAAGATGGTATGACAATTTAGATTTCTAAATTATGCCTGGTTCTAAGAATAATATTTTTTATATGTGGGTTATCTTTATTTGAATACAGTTTGTTGCATAGCTCAACGGGGTTGATGTTAAGTTTGTCCCAGAAGATATGCTCACCAGTATTGTGTTGTTCTCGATGATGCTTATTACATAGAGGCACACAGTATCTATCGCTTGGTTTTAAAGATGTGCCTCCGTCAGTACCTATTCTAACATGAGCCGCCTCACATGGTTTACTAAAGCAGACCACGCAAGGTAGCTGACGTATAATTTTTAAGTACTTGCTATCTCTAGTAGTTGGGAGACACGATCTCAAGGACTTCACCTTCCAATGCATCAGCGTCTGTACCTTCTAATAAGTTTATATCAGTACATATAATCTGTATCGCATGATTAAAATAAATTTTGAACTCTTGCTCACTCATCTTGTCAAAAGAAAGTGAGTTGTATTCGATGTTAATAAAATTGTCTGGATCTACTATCTCTTTATAGAGCCCTGCTTTTCTTTTGATATAGTTTGATACCTGTTCTTTACGAACAAACGAATCTGAATTGTCTACTACAATCTGCATCAGTACCCAGTACAGGCTGTTTCTTTTCCTGTTCCTGGCTTCTTTTATGTTAACCTGATGTACACTCTCTATTTTTATTTGCTTTATTTCTTCTTCATCTGATTGATCAAAAGGAATTAAAGCGTCTACATGACCACCCTCTTTGATCAAAGGAAAGTCTCTGTTAATTCTTTGTTTAATTACCCAAAACTTTTTCAATTTTTGACACCTCTATTTCAGCTCTTGGATTGTCTTTATCTAAACCCCAGTAGATATGTTTCTCTTTTACTTGACGATCATTCTTATAGATGAACCCCTCCATCGCATCTAAAATAAGAGACTCATCCAGGTCAGGTCTTCTTGAAGCATAGTAGATAAACATAAACACTGAGACATCGCCCTCGATGAGAGGATCAAGAACAATGCACTGCTTCTCAAATTCTTTTAGGTATGCCCTAGCTTTATCTGATTTAATAAACGCTGTTCTGTTTCCAAATCGAACAGCCTTACGACTGTTTGCCTTTGAATATGGCTGACCTTTAATCACAAACTTCACTGGTGTATCTGTTGACATACAATATTAATCAATGCTATAAAATATTTGAAAGGGAAATAATATGAACGTCACAAACAAACATTGCTTGGATGAACGATGGTTAAAATTATATGAATATTACACTCACGATAAAGGTGATAGTCATTACTCAATAACACAACTGTTAAACCCACCTCAACTTGAGGCTTTAAAAATCATACATAAAGAACATCTTACTATAGATATTAGTGATCAAATTGCAAGTATTTTAGGGTCTATGATGCATGAGAAACTGTATGATATATCTGACAAAAATTCTGATAGCATTGAAGAGGAAAGATTATACCTTACTATAAATGGTATAAGGTTTTCTGGTCAGCCTGATAGGGTTTTTAAAACAAAAAGAGGTTGGACAATAGGCGATTGGAAACAGACTAGTGCTTACGCAGTTATGAAACCCAAGAAAGAATGGGAGGAACAGCTTAACTGTTACGCATATCTTTTGAAGCATGGCAGTAATGCCGATGGCTTTGACTATAACATTGACGTTTCCTCATTAGAAATTACAGCAGTAATTAAAGATTGGAAGAGGCGTGATGCTCAGACAAGACATGATTATCCTCAAGCTCAAGTCGTCAATATTCCTGTGCCTTTGTGGTCAGAGAAAGAGCAACTAAGATTTATAACGGACCGCCTCAACACACATGCCGCTTACACTGTAAATTTAAGAGGCGGTGGAGAGGTTCTGTTTGAACATGTTGCGTGTTCAGATGAGGAACGATGGGCAAACGGAGGTGGGTTTGCTGTTATGAAAGCAGGAAGAAAGACAGCAGTTAGGGTCTTTAATAATAAAGATAAAGCCACCTCATACATTGCAGAGAGTAACTTTAAAAAAGATTTATACATAGAGGAAAGAGAAAGGACTTATATAAGATGCGAAAACTATTGTGAAGTATCTCAATTTTGTGATCAATTTAATAAAAGGGAAATATAATTATGACTAACGCTAAAAAAGAAAAGCTAGAAACATTCGGTGAGGTGTTTAACAAACTTCAGAAAATAGATCTGTCAGATCATGTAGAGCAGAGAGGTTCAGGTAATCATAGCCTGACATATCTGCCCTGGTCCAAGGCAACCTCTGTATTAAGAGAACACTATCCAGAGTTTAAAGAATATCATCACACCTTTCCGCTATCTAATGGTACGGATGACAGGTATTACCCTGCTCAATTTGACGATCATGGCAATGCTTTTGTCCAGGTTACTATTGAGATAAATCCTAACGTAAAAGCTACAGAGATATTACCTGTGACAAACTATGCTCACAAGGCTGTTAAACATCCTGACGCACGAGATGTGAATGACAGCATCAAGCGATGTTTGGTTAAGACTATGGCTAAACTTGGACTAGGGTTATACATATACAGTGGAGAAGGGTTACCTCCTAAAGAAGAAGATAGTAAGAAGGTTGTTAAAGAGACTTCAGTACCAAAGGATGTTAACTTTATATCTGGAGAAAATAAACCTCATGTAGATGTTTACTCCCCTGCTGTAATTGATGTTTTAGATTTAGCTATTACAACATCAAAAACTTTTTATGGATTAAGTCGTGTGTACGTTCATAAACAGAACAAAGAAATATTTGATGATTTAGAATTGCAGGTTAATCTGACTGATGCAAGTGACACATGTAAGGATCAGTTAAAAAGATTACAGACACTTGTAACTAATCAGGCAAAAGAGATTCTTCCAAAAGAGATAGAGAGTTTGAAAGGTTTAAAAGAACTTGCTACCCTTTGGAAAGATAACCTAGATCTTTTTAATTTTATAAAAAGATATAGTGAGATGGAATGGCAATCCATTCGTGATCTTTTCACCAAAAGAAAAGATAGTTTAAACAAATAAATTGTAAAAGGAATATAAAATTATGGCTACCAACGAAAAGTATTTAGACAAAGGAACTCTTTGGATTAACAAAGATAAGACAGACAAAGCACCAATAGCTAAAGGAGACTTGAAACTTAGTCCTCTTACAGTAAAAGGATTACTTGCAAAGATAACAGCAGGTGAAGACGCTGTAATAAAACTTTCATCTTGGAAGAAGACTGTTACTACAAAGATGGGTGAGAAAGATATTCTTACACTCGCTGTAGATGATGAGTCATGGAAACAAAACGGATCTTACAATAACAACAAGTCAGATATGAGAGATGATCCACTTGACTTTTAAAGTAAAGGAAAGAACATGAATAAAGAAACTGAAATATCATTTAGTATTCTTCTTCCTAAAGAGTTACATCAAGAGTTAGAGACTAAGAAAACAATACTTGGTGTCAAGGGGATTGGAGAGTTAATAAGAAGAGGAATACCCTCTGTACTAAACGATGAAACATTTGAAGATGGTTATCATAAAGCTATGCAGGATGTATCAAAGATTGCTAAAGGCATTTTTCTAAGTAACGAAAATAACAAAAAGTTTCAGACTGCAATCGCTACAGCAATTCGTGATAGGTTTAATAAGCATTAAAACATGAAAGGTCTATGGCTTAACTATAAACCCCACAGAGAGATGTCTCTTTCTGTGGGGTGTGTTAGTATATGGAGGGGTAGAGATAGCTCTGTACGTGTAAATTAGGAGCAAAAATTACAGTAGTTTTTAGATAAAGTACCCGACTATAGCACCTACCACAAATCCTACTACTGTAAACCCGACACAAACGTAAGGCATCTGATCAATGGCAATTGCCAGGTTGTTTCTTCTTTCGTTTGCCCATTTCTCCAAACGCTCGTCAATATCTGTCTTACTTAAAATCTTTTCTATCTTTTTCTTAACAGCCATATTACTTGTTCCTTATTCAATTTAATTAAATGGGTTTATCTTTTTATTATTTTCTATATTTAATTCTAAGAAGACAGGAGTGTTCTCACCAACGTATGCTCCTTGAACATTGTACTCAAAGTATTCTTCAGCTTCTTCTCTATCCATACCATCACGCATAATAAGTATATCAATACATTTATCTCTATTGTAGACAGCTACTGTTTGACTAAACTGGCTACCCACACCCATGAACGCATCTTCAAATCCATCAGCAACCAGTAGCCCTTCTTCCCATACTCCAGGAAACTCTTCCTTCAGCTTATCATTAAAAGTAATCATGTATTCCCCTTATCTATTTTTTAAAAAACTTTGCCGCACTTCTTACACCAAAACTTGCCGCAACAATAACGCCAAGACTTGCAGTGTACCAGGTCGGAGCCTTATCTAAAGCTTCAAAACCTTTCATTACAATATCAACCCCTTTCTCACCTGTAAATGAAAGTATTAATGGTATCGACCAGAGTCCTAGTATC
>TARA_R110002096_G_scaffold352864_2_pt1 | contig 12946 bp, 8 predicted proteins | sample TARA_R110002096 | Tara Oceans TARA_R110002096 (sample SAMEA4397295) | marine metagenome | biome: Polar Biome; feature: [DCM] deep chlorophyll maximum layer (ENVO:01000326); material: water (ENVO:00002006), including particulate matter (ENVO:01000060) such as... | depth 35 m | reverse complement strand
CGGGAACATTGGTAGAAAATTCACATCCTGTAATTGCTATTACATTTATATTAGGAGCATTTTTATCTGCATTAGCAGGTTATCTAGGAATGAATATCGCAACCAAAGCGAATGTGAGAACTACTCAAGCAGCTAGAACTTCATTGTCAAAAGCGCTTAAAGTTTCTTTTAATGGTGGAACCGTAATGGGGCTTGGAGTTGCAGGATTGGCAGTTATTGGTTTAGGTGGTTTGTTCATCATCCTTTTAAGCATGTTTGGACCAGATGGAACTTTTACTGATCGAGGTAGCTATATTTTTGCAATTGAGATTTTAGCAGGTTTCTCTTTAGGAGCTGAGTCAATTGCTCTTTTTGCGCGTGTTGGTGGCGGTATTTATACCAAAGCTGCCGATGTAGGTGCAGATTTAGTTGGAAAAGTGGAAGCGGGAATTCCTGAAGATGATATAAGAAATCCTGCAACTATCGCTGATAATGTGGGTGACAATGTAGGGGATGTTGCCGGAATGGGAGCGGATTTATTCGGTTCTTATGTAGCAACTATTCTTGCAACAATGGTTCTTGGTGCAGAAATCGACGCTACAAATGATGGTTTCAATGGGTTATCTCCAATCTTGCTGCCAATGGTTATTGCAGGCTTAGGGTTGATTTTTTCTATTGTTGGAACTTGGTTTGTTCGAATTAAAGGGGAAGATGGAAATGTACAAGCTGCTTTAAATTTAGGAAACTGGTCTGCTGTGATTTTAACAGCAATTTCTTCTTATTTTTTAGTGGATTATTTAATGCCAAACGACATGGTGATTCGAGGTGAAAATTTCACTTCATTGAATGTGTTTTTTGCAATTATTACTGGATTAGTTGTTGGTGCAATAATGAGTATCGTTACTGAATATTACACTGCAATGGGCAGAAGACCTGTAAATTCTATTGTTCAACAATCTTCTACTGGTCATGCTACAAACATTATTGGTGGTTTAGCAGTAGGAATGGAGTCAACAGTGATTCCAATTCTTGTATTAGCTTCAGGAATTTATGTTTCTTTTGAGTTTGCAGGATTATATGGTGTTGCAATTGCCGCAGCAGGGATGATGTCTACAACAGCGATGCAATTAGCAATTGATGCTTTCGGACCGATTGCAGATAATGCAGGTGGAATTGCAGAGATGAGTGGATTGCCAGAAGAGGTGAGAGGTCGTACTGATAATTTAGATGCAGTAGGAAATACCACTGCTGCAGCTGGAAAAGGGTTCGCGATTGCTTCAGCAGCTTTAACTGCATTAGCTCTTTTTGCTGCATTTGTTGGAATTTCAGGAATTGACTCAATTGATATCTACAAGGCTGATGTTTTATCGGGCTTATTTGTTGGAGCAATGATTCCATTTATCTTCTCTTCTTTAGCAATTGCTGCGGTTGGAAGAGCTGCAATGGATATGGTTCAAGAGGTAAGAAGACAATTCAAAGAAATTCCTGGTATTATGGAATACAAAGCCAAGCCTGAATACGAGAAATGTGTTGAAATTTCAACCAAAGCATCGCTAAGAGAAATGATGTTGCCAGGAGCAATTGCGCTTATTGTGCCAATTATTGTTGGGTTTATTTTTGGCCCTGAAGTTTTAGGTGGATTACTTGCAGGAGTTACTGTTTCAGGTGTATTGATGGGAATTTTTCAAAACAATGCAGGTGGTGCATGGGATAACGCTAAAAAATCTTTTGAGAAAGGGGTAATGGTTGCAGGAAAAATGGAATACAAAGGTTCAGAACCTCACAAAGCATCTGTTACAGGTGATACAGTTGGTGATCCTTTTAAAGATACTTCAGGTCCTTCTATGAACATTCTGATCAAATTAATGTCAATTGTTTCATTGGTAATTGCGCCTCATATTTCTGAAGGTGGACATCATTCTCCTCAAGCTATAGATACGAGTGTGATTATGGAAGAAGACCTTGTACCAAATAATGTTATTCGCGATGGCTACTATGAGATTAGTACAGAAACTAATTATGTAGAATGGACAGGTAGCAAGTTTGGCGGTCAAGAGCATTATGGGAAAGTATACATCGTTGAAGGTGGATTTGAGATTCAAAATAAAATGATCACTTCAGGAAAGATTGTTATGGATATGTCAAATATTACTGTTGACGATCTTGAAGATGAAGAAGAGAATGCTAAATTGCTTGGACATTTGAAAAGTAATGACTTTTTTGGCGTTGAAGAACATCCGACTGCAGTATTTGATGTAAATCGTTCTTACGGGTCAGATGTTGAAGGTGAGTTACAAACTTTAGTTGGTAAATTAACTATTAAAGGAATTTCAAAAGACATTCGATTTGACATTCAATTGCTTCCAAATGGAGATGGAATTATTTTAAATGCTCCTTTTACTTTCGATCGCACAGAATTTGGTATAAAATTTAAATCAAAAAGATTTGATAAAGTGACTGACATGTTTATCAATGATAACGTTGAAATCAATGCTAAATTGATTGGCGAAAAAACTAAGAATAGTTAAAATTTACTGATTAGTTGAAATAAAAAAAGTCTCGAAAACTTCGAGACTTTTTTTATTGGGGTAAATTGGTTTTAAAATAAACCGTGAACTTCTGCATCTATCCGACTAATTACTTTTCCAAGATCTTCATTGTCGGCAATAAAGTTATTATTGTCTACATCAATTATCAATAGCTTGCCTTGATCATAAGTGCTGATCCAAGCCTCATAACGTTCATTTAAGCGCTTTAAGTAATCTAAACGAATACTTTCCTCGTATTCTCTACCTCTTTGACTAATCTGCTCTACTAGGACAGGAATTGATGCTCTGAGGTAAATCAATAAATCTGGAGGTTGTATAAATGATTCCATTAACTTGAAAAGTGAATAATAACTTTCAAAATCTCTTGTTGTCATCAATCCCATTGCATGAAGGTTAGGTGCAAAAATGTATGCATCTTCATATATTGTGCGATCTTGAATGACATTTTTTTTATTATTTCTAAATTCTTGAACTTGACTGAATCGATTATTCAAGAAATAAACCTGCAAATTAAATGACCACCGTTGCATGTCATTATAAAAATCGTTGAGGTACGGATTTTCATCTGCGTCTTCATAATGTGCTTCCCACTTGTAATGTTTGGAAAGTAAAGATGTTAAAGTTGTTTTTCCTGAGCCGATATTTCCTGCTATTGCTATGTGCATAAGTGATTTATTAGGGAGGACTAAAATAATAAAATTAGCCTGCTAAACATGGTTTTAAAATTAATTTCTTTGAAAAATACTGACGGATTTTTCTCCGGAGATAAATAGTCTGTTTTTTTCCATTCTAGCGTGCTGAATATTTGCTTTTGGCAATTCCACACAATTTGTTTGAATTTTTTTTAAATTGTATTCACAAAACTTTCCTGAATCCATGTACAATATTTTATCATCAATAAATTGTAAGTGATCAATATTCTTTAATGGGTGTTTATTGGTGTAGGTTCCAAAGTGATCAAAAATATACAAGGCTTCATCGTCACTTAAGAAGAGTTGATTGTTGTATTCTAGTAAGTTGGTTGGCTCAAATGTTTTGTTAAACCATTGAGTAAGGTTAACAGTTTCATGAGTTATCTTGAAGTTATCATCTAAGTGATAGGCTTTTTGACGCAATTGATCGAATACCCAAAAACCATTTTCTCTAGAAAGACAAGCGATGCTTACTCGGTCAAAACCTAAATCTTGCAAATTGATAGGATCCCCATTTACGCTCAAGTAATTATCCAAAAAAATGATGATGCCATAGTCTTGAAAAAAAACTAAAATTTTATACGGATCAGTCGTGTCTACATAGCTTATTTCTCCGTATTTCCTGCTATTAAAAGCGGCTATGGAATCACCTTGATTGTTGTAGAGCCAAATGTTGTTTTCTTTAATTAGGTAAAGGTTTCCAAGGCGATCAGTACTAATGTTTACCACCTTTTTTTTGATTTCAAGACTTTTCTTCCACTCGGGTTTTACCGCTTCTTGTGGGGGAATTGCAAAAAAAGTGAAGAGGTAAGGAAAAAGTAAAAGCATGAATTTCATTTCTTATGCATCTATTAAGGTTAGAATTTCTTCAAGGTATTTTCTATTGTTACTCAATCGAGGTACTTTATTTTGACCTCCTAGTTTATTTTTTGACTTCATCCACTTATAAAAAGTTCCTTTTTCAACCTGTCTTATTTCAAGCATCTCTAGCGCCATGTTCCCTTTTCTTTTGGCATCATAATCCGAATTGATTTTACGAAGTTCCTCGTCCAATGCTTCAGAAAATTTAGCTAATGTATCCGGTTCTTTTTTAAACTCGATGATCCATTGGTGCTTACCAGCTTTGCTATTTGTTAAAAAAACAGGGCCTGCGGTGTATTCATCAACTATCGCACCCGTTTTTAAGCAAGCAACAGACAATGCTTTTTCTGCATTATCAATAATTAGTTCTTCTCCAAATGCATTGATAAAGTGCTTTGTTCTTCCTGAAACTTTAATACGAAATGGGAATTTAGAAGTGAATTGGATGGTGTCGCCAATTTTATATCGCCATAATCCTGCATTGGTTGTAATAATTAAAGCGTAATGCTGATTAAGTTCAACTTCTTCTAAACTCACAGTTTTTGGCTGTTCTTTATCCCATTCTTCCATTGGGGCAAACTCATAAAAAATGCCATAATCCAGCATGAGTAGCAATTCACCTTCTGCACTAAAATCTTCTATTCCAAAAAAACCTTCAGAGGCATTATAAGTCTCCATGTAACGCATTTTCTTAGAAGGAATAATCGATTCAAATTGATTTTTGTAGGGAGAAAAAGCAATTCCACCATGGAAAAACACTTCTAAATTAGGCCAAATGGCATGGATGTCTTTTTCACCTGTATAGACTAAAATCTTATTGAGTAAAACCAGCATCCAAGAAGGAACTCCAGATAAGCTAGTTACATTTTCTTTCGTGGTAATTTCAACCATCTTAGAAAGCTTTAACTCAAAATCTTCCATCAAGGCAGTTTCTCTGTCTGGTGTGCGCAAAATATCTGCCCAAAAAGGAAGATTCTGAATAATAATAGATGAAAGGTCACCTTGATAGGAATTATTATCAGGGTCGATTGTTTGACTACTTCCACCCATCATCAATGTTCTTCCTGTAAATACTTCTGCATTTTCGAAGTTGGAACAGTAAATGGAAAGCATGTCTTTTCCACCTTTGTAATGACATTCTTCAAGCGCTTCTTTACTAACTGGAATGAATTTACTTCGATCAGCAGTAGTACCTGATGACTTTGCAAACCATTTTATTTCTGAAGGCCATAAAATATTTTGCTCACCTTTCATTAAGCGCGAGATGTAAGGTTTTAAGTCTTCGTAACTATGGACGGGCACATGCTTTTTAAAATCATTGATGCCTTTGATATTTTTGAATTGATATTTCAATCCAAATTCTGTGTATCTTCCAGAATTGATTAATTCCTCAAACCACTCTTTTTGAACCTCTACCGGATATTTAGTAAATAATTCAATCTGGTGCATTCTTTTTTTCATCCACCAGGAAAATATCTTATTAAATATGGCCATTCTTATATTTTGGAATTTTAAAATTAATTCAAAAATCCCAAAAATACACTAAACATTCACCAATATGGAAGCACAAAACTGAAAGTGCTTTTTAATCGATGATTATTTCAACAGGAAGCCTAGTGTATATTCCATTAGTTGAAAGCACTTGTTTGATATTGCCATAGTATTTTTCAGCTTTTCCAAACTCAGTTCCAAAAAGTTGAATCCTTACTTCGGTAGAAAGTTCTTTCATGAGTTTCTCAAATGGGTCTTTCTGTTCAGGAAGCTCCATAATTTTATAGTCATCCAATTCAGCTAAACGAACTGCTTCAGCAATTGCTGCATCAATTCCTCCAATCTCATCTACCAAGCCTATTTTTTTCGCCAACTCACCTGTCCAAACTCTACCTTGACCAATGCTGTCAACTTCTGCTTGAGTCATGTTTCTGCCCTGAGATACTTTTAATGTGAAGTCATCATATATAACTTCTATCATTTCTTGGATGGCTTCTCTTTCAGTTTCTGCAAGCGGTCTAAATCCACTTAAACCATCAGCATATAAGTTGGTATTTGCTTGATCGAGTGTGATTCCCATTTTTTTGTTGAATAAACCTTTTAAGTTTGGAACCACACCAAAAACTCCAATTGATCCTGTAATTGTAGAATGCTCTGCAAAAATTTTATCTGCAGCACAAGAAATATAATAACCTCCTGATGCAGCTACTCCGCCCATTGATACAATAACAGGTTTTTCTGCTTTTGCCAAAACCATCTCTCTCCAAATTACATCTGAAGCCAAGGCACTTCCTCCAGGAGAGTTCACGCGAAGTACAATTGATTTGACTTTATCGTCTGTTCTTGCTTTTTTAATCGCTTCAGCTATCGTTTCAGAACCCATCGTCCCTTCTCTACTTTTTCCACTAACAATTTCTCCTTCAGCATAAATAATGGCCACCTTGTTTTTAGAATTAAAAAGTTCTTTTATGACATTGGTAGTATCAGAAATAGTGTCAGACTTTTCAGCACTTTTTACTTTTTTGAGTTTCATTAATTCATTTAAAGCGACAGTTTCTAATTTCTTGTCTTCTTCCGTATTTGTTTTAAGTTTTAATAATTCTTCTACCTCGTCTTCATATTTTAAGCCATCAACAAAGTTGTATTTTAGAGCATCTTCGGCTTTTCGAATTTTTAAACCATCTGCAATTTCGTTTAAGAGTTCAATGCTAATACCCCTAGCTTTTGAAATTTCAGCTAATTGTTTTTCCCAAATAGAATTAACGAGAGCAGTAGTTTGCTTTCTATTCGCATCACTCATGTCTTCTCGGATAAATGGCTCTACAGCACTTTTAAATTTCCCATGTCGAATAATTTGCATGTCAATTTCCAATCTGCTTAATGCATCTTTAAAAAACATGATTTGAGCACTCAACCCTTTGAAAGTAAAGTCTCCAACAGGATTTAAATATATTTCATCTGCAACTGAAGAAAGGTAGTATATACCTTGTGAATAGTTTTCACTGTAAGAGACAATGAATTTTCCTGATTCCTTAAACTTCACTAAAGATCTTCTAATTTCTTCAAGATTAGCTCTGTTGGTTTGTAATGAAGCTACTTTAAGGTAAATTCCTTTAATTCGATCGTCTTTCGCGGCTTTATCAATACTACCAATAACCTCTCTTAAGCCAATTGGACTTTTACTTTCGAATGTGCTTAAATCAAAATTTTCGAAAGGATTATTAGAACCACGATCTTGAATTGCCTCATCTAATTTCAAAACCAATACCGTGTTTTCATTTATTTTTGCCTCTGAAGGTTTTTTGGAGGAGGAGATAACTGCACCTATAATTCCTGCAAAAATTAATACTGTTAGGAAAATTGTGATTAAAAAGCCTAACATTGAGGCGAACATGAATTTGAAAAACTGTTTCATAATTTATATTTTTTTCAAAATTAGAAAATAATGTAAGTTTTAAATTTACTTTTTTACCAATGGCAAAACAGACAGATGAAAGGTATAAGAGAGCATTTCTCGCTTTGGGCTCCAATCAAGGAAAACGAATAAAGGAACTCGAAGAGGCTAGAAGACTAATTCAAAATGATATTGGAGAGATTGTTAATAATTCTTCAATTTATGAAACCGAAGCTTGGGGGAATAGTACACTTTTGCCTTTTTTAAATCAAGTGATTGAGATAAGCTCAACTAAATCTCCTGAGAGATTACTATTAGAATGTCTTCGTATTGAGAATAAAATGGGAAGAATTAGAACTAAAACGGTTAATTCTTATGAAAATAGAGTTATTGATATAGATGTTTTGCTATTCGAGGATAAAGTTATCAGTTCGCCAAAATTAACTTTGCCTCATCCAAAATTGCATTTGAGAAAGTTTGTTTTACTTCCTTTATCTGAAATTGCACCCAATTTTAAAGTTTCTGTATATAATTTGACTGTAAAGCAACTTTTAGAGAAATGTGAAGATAATCTGGAAGTAGTTCGTTTTCAATCTAATTGACTTAATATTGAATTTAAATTTTACGATAGTTTAAATCCCTTTTGTTGGAATTATTTTTATTAGTTAATATTGCACCTTAAACTAAACTGTTTAGACTTTAAAAAAATGAAGAAAAATACATTTACAACATACTCATTTGTTGCAATTGCCTTAGCAGTAACAACTGCATGTAATCCATTAAGCAACATGACAAAAAGGGCAGAAGAAGTAACTTATTCTGTTACCCCAAACCCACTTGAAATGCACAGCGATAGCGTTGAGGTTAACATCTCGGGCGCTATTCCACCAAAATTCTTCAATAAGAAGGTTTCGGTTGTTGTTACTCCTGTGATTAATTTTGAGGGTGGTGAAACTTCACTTAAAGCATTGACTTTAGTTGGAGAAGATTCAGAAGTAGAAGGAACTAAAATTGCCTTTGAGAAGGGTGGAAACTTTTCCTACAACGATAAAGTTGCTTACCAAGAAGGAATGCAAGTTGCAGTATTGAATGCAAATGCTGTAGGTAAATATAAAGGAAAAGAAAAAGCTTTTGATCCTCGTCAAATTGCAACAGGTACTATTATTACTCCATATTGGGTGCAAGAAGATGACCGTGCAATTGTTGGTGCAGATAAGTTTACGAAGGTAACACCTGCTTCAAAAAAAGCTATTATTCATTACTTAGTTAATCGTTCTGAAGTTCGTTCAACTGAAATGAATGATGCTGACATGAAAGAATTGAAAGCTTGGTCAAAAGAAATGTCAAATAACCCAATGTTTGTTTTTAAAGGAACAGATGTTGTTGCATATGCATCACCTGAAGGTGAACTTTCTTTAAATACTAATTTAGCTAACAACAGAGCAAAATCTGGAGCTAATGCAGTTAGTGGTATTCTAAGAAATAATAGAGTTAAAGCTGCTTCTGACAAAGGATTTTTTAATGAAGTAGGAAAAGGTGAAGATTGGAATGGTTTTAAATCTGCTATGCAAGCCTCTGACATCAAAGACAAAGATTTAATTCTTCGAGTTTTAGAAATGTATGAAGACAATGCTAAAAGAGAAGAAGAAATCAGAAATCTTGCTGCTACTTTTGAAGTTATCCAAGAAAAAATTCTTCCAGATTTGAGAAGATCTGAAATTTCTGTAAATGGTGAAATGACTAGTTTTTCTGACGAAAAAATCAAAGAATATGCTAAATCTAGTCCTGATACTTTAAGCGCTGAAGAATTACTTTATGCAGCAACAATGTTTGATGATATGAACGATAAAATGGAAATTTATCAGTCTTTTTCTAAAATTCATCCAAATGACTGGAGAGGACCTAACAATGTTGCTTATGTTTTAATGATGCAAAATAAATTGGAAGAAGCTAAAAAAGAATTAGATAAAGCCAATAGCATTGCTCCAAATACTCCTGTAATAAATAACAACTTGGGAGTTTACGAAAGAGCAAATGGAAATAATGAAAAAGCAATGGAATATTATGCTGCTGCTAAAGGCGCAGGTGCTGAGGTTGGAAACAACATTGGATACTTACAAATTAAAAGTGGTGATTATGCTGATGCTGTTAGCAATTACGGAAGTGTAAAATCTTTCAATGCTGCTTTAGCTCAAACGCTAAACAAAGATTACCAAACTGCATTGCAAACTATTGATGCTTCTCCTTCTGCTGATCAAGCTGCAGGTTATTACTTGAAAGCTGTAATTGGTGCAAGAATGAATGATCAAAATGTAGTAGTAAGCAATTTGAAAAGTGCTGTTGCTGCTGATGCTTCTTTGAAAGCTAAAGCTAAGTCTGATGCTGAATTTACAGCATTTAAAGACAACGCAGAATTTCAAGCTGCAGTGAACTAATAAAAAATATAATTTAAGTTCTAAAAAAAAGCCGCTAATCGAAAGATTAGCGGCTTTTTAGTTTTATAATAAATGGGGGTTTTATTTTATGCTTTTTTTGAAGGCTTCAAAAATTTCGGAGGCAGCTTCAAAAGGGGAAATACTTTTAGCTTCCACTTTACTTTCAAGCTCTTTTAAGTGCCCTTTCAAACTAGCTGAATTGTAAAAGCTGTTGTGCATTAATTCATCGATGGTTTTTAAAAACCAAAAACGTAATTGTTTTTTTCGTTGTTTTTCAAAAAAGCCGTTGTCTTTAGTATGCGTTATATAGTCTTGAACCATTTTCCAAGCACTGTCCATGTTTATACTTTCAAGTGCTGAGCATAAATCAACTTGAGGAGTCCATCCACTTTCACTCATTGAGAACAAGTGAAAAGCATTTGAGTATTCTCTTCTAGCTTTTTTAGCATTCAATACATTTTCACCATCGGCTTTATTTATTAAAAGGCCATCTGCCATTTCCATAATGCCTTTCTTTATTCCTTGTAATTCATCGCCGGCGCCAGCTAGCATTAAAAGTAAAAAGAAATCAGTCATTTCTTTTACTTCGGTCTCTGATTGACCAACGCCTACTGTTTCTACAATTATAATTTCAAAACCGGCGGCTTCGCATAAAATAATGGTTTCTCTTGTTTGATTTGCAACACCACCTAATGATCCTGAGCTTGGACTAGGACGAATGTATGCATGAGGATTGGTACTCAATTTCTCCATACGTGTTTTATCTCCTAGAATGCTTCCTTTGGTTTTGCTGCTACTTGGATCTACTGCTAAAACGGCTACCTTTTTTTTAGTATTTTTTATAAGGTGTATCCCAAAGTTTTCAATAAAGGTGCTTTTGCCTACTCCAGGAACACCTGTTATTCCAATTCGAATAGAATTTCCTGATAATGGCAAACAAAGTTTAACGAGTTTATTAGCAAGTTCACGATCTGCTTGTTTCTTACTTTCACAGAGTGTAATTCCGCGACTAAGTGCAATAAAATTACCTGATTGAATTGCTTTAGCTAAATGTACTACATCAATAGGAGTAATTTTCTTTCGAATGAAATTTTTGTTTTGCATTTTCCAATTCTGATTGCTTCAAAAGTAAGTTTTTGAAAAGAATTTGGATTAGTTTCAATTTGTACTTTTATTCAATCATTCATTGCTGTTACAAATTCACAGTGCTAAGAAGTCTTTGTTTGTCTATTTAGTAAATTATAAACTCAATAAGTTTATATTTTTTTTAAAATTTAATTAACTGATAATTAGTATATTATTATTTTATTTTATCTTTTGTTTAATTATTTTTAATAAATATTAAACAAAATATTCATAAAGCTGTTTTGTTTGGGATATATTTTATTCTAACCTAATACTTTAAATTATGATAACATTAGATGTTTTAACGATCCCAAAGGATGATGCTGTAGCATTCACCTTTTTTACTGGTTACATGGCAATGATGGCTGCCTCAGTATTCTTTTTCTTTGAAAGGAGTCAAGTAGATCGAAAATGGAAAATTTCGCTTCTTGTCTCTGGTTTAATAACTTTTATAGCCGCAGTGCATTATTATTACATGCGCGACTATTATTTAGCAACAGGAGAGAATCCAACAGCTCTTCGATACATTGATTGGACATTGACAGTTCCATTAATGTGTGTAGAGTTTTATTTACTCACCGTAGTTGCGGGTGCAAAACGCAGTTTGATGTGGAAATTAATAATAGCGGCTGTTTGGATGTTAGTATTTGGCTACATTGGTGAAGCATTTAATCCAGAAGGCGGAAGTGCTAGTCATTCAGTAATTTATGGTGTATTGTCAACTTTGGGATACATTTATATTTTATATTCTGCTTGGTTTGGTGAAGTCGCTCAGCTCGCTAAAAAATCAAATAGTCCTGTAGTTCAAAAAGGAGTTAGAACTTTAGCATGGTTTGTATTAGTAGGTTGGGCAATTTATCCAGTCGGTTATATGTGCATGCCTGGAGGTTGGTTAAACACTTCGTTGGGATGGGGTTCAGAAAATGTTGACCTGTTTTACAACATTGCAGATGCTATTAATAAAATTGGGTTCGGTTTAGTAGTTTATAACATTGCTATAAGCGAAACTAAAAAAGCTGCTGTAACAGCTTAAATTTAATTCTATTAGGGAGACATTTTATATGCCTCCCTTTTTTTTTGTGTATGACAAAAGTTATTTTTCTCTTTATTTCCATCTTTTTTATTCTTCTTGCAATTTTTTCAGGAGGGTTTGTAGTAAATTTAGAACAACAACTTTTATTTGCTTTAATACTTATTATTGTTTTTGGAATTCCTCATGGGGCAATAGATAATGTCATTTTTCTCCAGCAAAGTAAACTTTCTAAATGGAAGTTTTATTTAAATTACATTGGAGGAGTTATCATTAATATTTTATCTTGGATTTATTTTCCTGAATTTGCATTCATGCTTTTTATCTTAATTTCTGCATATCATTTTGGACAATCGCAGTTTAGTAATTATAACTTTAAAGGCACACAATCAAAATTGCTATTTATATCATGGGGTATGGCTTTGTTACTTGGAATGTTGAGTTTTAATCAACTAGAAATTATAGAAATGACAAGTCAAATGAGCGAATTTGATCGACTATCAGCATTTTTAAGTGGATCCTTTTTAGAAATTGGATTTTTAGCTTTCTTTATTCTTACTCTTTTTCTACTGTTTAGGCTAGTAATTCTTAAGAAGCTTAAAATTGAACAGTTTCTAATGGAAGTTTTCGTTTACTCTTTAGCTTTTGCAGGTTTTTATGTTTTTCCACTTTTAGTTGGATTTACGTTGTATTTTGTTGTGCTTCATTCAATAAAAGTGTTGAATGAAGAGTATTTATTCGTATCTCATTTTATTAAAAGAAATTTGAGTCTGAGTATTTTCATAAAATTACTAATTCCATTTACATTGATTTCAGTCTTCGGATTACTGGGTATTTACTATTTGAGTCAGACGGCCTTGATTCAATTCCCTTTTGGATATTCCTTACTA
>TARA_R110002096_G_scaffold290901_5_pt1 | contig 12956 bp, 19 predicted proteins | sample TARA_R110002096 | Tara Oceans TARA_R110002096 (sample SAMEA4397295) | marine metagenome | biome: Polar Biome; feature: [DCM] deep chlorophyll maximum layer (ENVO:01000326); material: water (ENVO:00002006), including particulate matter (ENVO:01000060) such as... | depth 35 m | reverse complement strand
ATAAAGTAACCAAAAGCAACACATATTGCTATTGGAAGCCCATATTGGTCTATGATAGTCAAATCCATTTATTTATTACCATCTATGATTTCACCCCAAAGAGAAGTTTTACCATTAATTATTTGTATTACATGTACTGTAAAATAACCATTTTCAAAGAAATCTACAATAGCAAATGCGTGAGACCAATTATGTTTTCTATTCCCAAGCCAAGAATTTTCTTCATCACTCATATCTTTCAAGCAACCAATTGACCAAGCACTTTTAACACCATCCATATTAGTCACACTTGCTTGTTGTAAATCGTGGTGATGCCCATACATTACATTGCATCCCAATCTATTTAAGTGATTCCTCGCATGGTGCATGCTGGCAAAATGATGCCCATGATAAAAATAAAGTTTACCTATTTTAAAATATTTCCCCATAGGGTGATAAGTATACCCACGACCCTTTAAATCAACAACATCTTTAAACTTATAGTCTAAATATGGGTGTTCAGCCGTGAACTTATTCATCCAATCATCATGGTTGCCTTCAATCATATGCTTGTTTAAACAATTAACTTTATCTAAGGATTCATCTATTATATCCATCCCAGCATTAACATCTAAAATATCTTTGTCAATACCTGGGGTTATGTATTCTAAGGGTGGTCGCTTTCTTTTAGCCCACTTCCAATGACTTGCATTTTCCCATTCACCTACATCGCCTAAGTCAATATATATATCTGGCTTTACAATTTCAATTGCTTTACATAGAACATTTATCGCTGGCATGTCAGCTAATGGGAAGTGCTTATCAGGAGTTACTATTGCTCTTCTTACTGCGTTCTTCTTTGCCATTTGCCCCCCCTTAAAAGTCTTTTTCGTTAGCTTCTATAAAATGCTTTATAGTGCCTTTCCCTAAATGGGTATTGTAAACTGTCTTCCAATAAGAAGCTTGACCTTCTAGGTCAGCCCAAGATGGGATAGGGTTTTTATCACGCATATAGTGTAACCTACAAAAAGCTACTTGTAAAGCTATATTAGTTTTTATGCAAAATGCTAAATCTTTTGTATCTAAACCTAGTTCCATTAATATTTTTAAATATTGAGGCCGATATTTAACATAGTTATCAAGAATATCTTGTGCAGTGGCAAGTTCAACTTGAAAGAACCCTAAACCAGGACCCCCACCATATTGTATTAATTTCCGATAACCAGTTTCAGCATTGCCTGTCCTTACAATCATTGACAGGGCATCATCACTATATTTATTTAATTTATATAAAACTTCTTCTGTTATTGTTTTTATGTCTTCTATCATAGGTGTAATTTAGTCCTTTTTTGGGAAATAAAAAAGGGGGAATAAACCCCCTTAATATATCAATTATTAATACTTCTTATTTTTTGTCGGCTTTTTTTGTTTCTTTTTTGGCTTTTTTTTGGGCATTAAATTCCTCCCAACCATCTTTTTTAGCAGCTTTTAATCTTTCACCTTCAAAATCATTAACTTGTATTTCACCACCCTTATGAACATATTTCATTTTCATATCTTAAAATCCTTTATAAAACAAAGGGGGTAGTTGCCCACCCCCTTATATTATTTAACTATTAACTATGATTAAGCATCAGTTAATGAAAATACTCTTTTGTTAGTACCTCCATTACCAATGATTCCACAACCATAAACACTATCAGCAACATATTGTGTTGATAATGAAGGCAAGTTGTAATCACTTTGAACTCTTGCTTTCATACCAGCTGAATAAGCGATATTAATTGCATCGTTGTGAACAACAAAACCAGCTAAATGGTCAACTTCACTACTTCTTGCATCAGCACTATTATACTTAGGTGCTGTAGTTAAAGCCCCAGCAACATCAACAAAGCAATTAGAAACAAATACTCTAACACCAGCTAATTTACCAACATAGCCACTTATATTAGGTACTTCATTTCCAAATGAATTGCCAACGCCATCAAACTTAACAAATTCATCTAACTTCCATAAACTTGCATAAGTAACTGGTGGTAGAACCATATAATAATTTTCTGGACTTCCATCAGCTTCTAATATAGCTTGTAGCATATTAGGAATAGCAGAACTAGAAGCAATATTATAGTCACCTGCACCAGTAAATGTGATTGAATTAGCAGCAGCAGCACCATCAACGCCATCAGCAGCAGTATGATTGTAAGACGCATTTTGCAATAAACTAAGCATAATACTCATTTCAATCTTTTTAGCAAGAGCATAGCCAAGTTTTTCAGTATAAATACTCATTAATTCATAACTTGATTGAGCTTGTACTAAATCTGAAATCGCAACTGCAGCCACAGCAGACTTATTGATTAGCAATTGATATTCTTCACCATGAGTAGTTGTATCAGTGAAAGATAATGGAGAGCCACCTGCTTCTAATGCTGCAGATGCTCCACCATAAAGTTCAACTGCAACTATTTCATCAGTTTGAGGCAAGTGAATTAAGTCACCACCACCAGCAACCATAGCTGACAAGTCTCTTGCCAAGTTACCAACGATAAGTTTCTTTTCCATGTAATCTTTAATAGATTCTCCCCAAACTTCAGGGATAAATTTCTGTAAACCTGCTCCATCTGCTGTGTCTCTAAGACCACCAGTTAAATAGGCTTTATTTGTAGGTGCTAACGCCATGATTATTTCTCCTTAAGAAATATTACCTTTGTTTCTTTGACATATCATTAAAATAAGCTCTTCTTTCATTTTCATCCATATCTCTATATGGTTTAGTAATGTTAGAACCACGAGCCATTCCAAGACTTGCTTCAGGAACAGAGGTTTTTGATTGATTAAATTGTTTCGCTATGTAGCGTAAACTTTGCATACTTTCATTATGCATAGCCTCTCTATCTTGTTCTGGCAATATTGAAAGAAGTTCTTCCCTTTCGTTTGCTTCCCAAGTTTGATACTTTTCCTTATAAGTATTAGCGTCTTCTAATTGCGTTTGCAATGTTTCAGAAAGTTCTTTATATTGTTCTTGCTCTTGCAAGTTCTTTATTTTAGACCTTTCTTGCTTTTTTTGATAAGAATGTATCTCAGCTTCAGCTTCTTGAGCTCTTCCACGCAATTTCTTTGCGTTTTGTATTTCATCAAAGTATAAAGCCTTATAATCTAAATCAAGTCCTTCAGGATTCGATTCTAAGTCTTGCTGACTTCCTTTTATTTCTTCATCCATCTGAATGTTCCTTTTTTTATTATTAAAATCGCAGGGAAGTTAATACTAACTAATCCCAATTACCAAATTATTTTTATTTTCACAATAAGATTCTATTTCTTCAAAAGCTTCTTGTGATAATTGTACTCTATCTAATCCTTGCCCTTCTTCATTTAAATCTATAAGAGGTTCTTCTTCTGCATAAGTATCAATATTTTTAATCAATTCACTTAGCTTTTTTTCAAGTGATTCTAATATTATTAATTCATTACTTTTTCTTGAAGCCATTATCTACTCCTATATTATTTTCATTTTATATACTTTTGGGTCTTTACCTTCAGTCGCTCTTATATAAGATTCATTTAAATATTGAAAAAATCTTACTTGTTGCTTCCTCCATGAAGCCCCTGTACCTGTTTGATAAGTAACAGGGATTCCAAGCCATTGTCTTGCTGGAACATTCTTGCTATTTGTATTCCAAACACCATTAAATTTATGCTTTGACCCACGTTGCGTAAACCCTTCATTTTGCTTCTTAGCATAATGCAAGTTTTCATTTGAAGCTTGACCTTTTGCACCACTTGGGTCTTTAATAGTAACAGTAGTCATTCCTACGTCAATTACTTTGCTTTCATAGTTACCACTATACAAGCTTAATGATTTACCTTGCTTTGTATGTGAACCTATCGCCCTTACTAAATCACCAGTGCTTACTAAAATAGAATCTGTAGTTTTTGCAAAAGAAAACCCGTCAACATTAAAGCTTCTTGGACCTGCTTTATATCCTTTCATTTTAACATCTTTCCCTAAATCCCCAAATTGCTTCGTCTTTTGACCACCCAATTCTCTTTCCCTTATTAACTTACTAAATTGGGTAAGATGCTTGAATTGCTTTCCTCTGACATCATATCCATTTTGAACACCTCTTAGCATTCTTCTTCTAACATTTTCACCTAATTCAACCATAACAGTTTTAAAAGTACTTGAATTTAAGCTACTATTGTTTTGAGAAAACCTAACTATTGCTTTAGTAGATTGAATTAAATTTTGAAGAGGCCCTTTAGCCATCTATTTCTTCTTCCATATCTATTTCTTCTTCAATTTCACATGTTGAACATGATTCTTCGCTTTTAATCATAGTTGATGCAAGATTTCCATCTATAATAGCTTCGGCTTCTTCCAATGAAAGGTCTCTATTGTTTCTTACCATTATTTTTGCTAAAGTTGTTTGACCATTAGCTAAATCCCAATCATCACGCATTATTTGTTCTTGAATACTTGTTGGGTATTCCATTTCAATAAAATCAACTCCAAAATCATTTCCTAAAGAAACCCCTTGTTGTTCACTTAAAAGCTTTTCGATTTCAAAAAAGTTATATTCATATATCCTCCATAATTCTATATCATCTTTTAAATCTTCAATAGCTTCAAGGTCTTTTATTTGTAAAGCCAACCCACTTGGTGTTTCACCTCCATCTTGAGCAAATTGTATATATAAATGGTTAGATAAGGCTACAAGTTCTAATTGGAACTTTAACGCTTGGATTGTGTCCATAACATTACCAGCAGGACTTGCAATACCATAGGTAGCTCCTTCAGGCAATACAATAGTAGCATCAGTACCACCACGAGTCATAGAACCAGCATCAGGAACCCCAGTCGCATATGGTTGTCCAAACATTTGAAATCTTAACCCAAGTTGCAATTCAGTCAATGTAATATTAACATGTTGGTTGCAATTGATAATATCCATAGCACCTTCAACAAAAAAGCTATCTATTTGATGTTCCCGATGTAAAAATACAAATGGCAACTTCCCTAGCCCATGAAAAGTTTCTTTTATTACTACACCATCTCCATTATATTCAATATAATATTCATCATCCCAATATGCAAACAATTCATTACTATATTCACTTGGGTCATCATACGCAGGTAATAATGGGTATGAAATAGCTATTGGGGTTAAGGCATCGTCTTCAAAGAATGGAATAAAATAATAAATAGGCTTATAGGAAAACCCAAGAGATTCATCGAAGGAAATATTAACTGCTAATGTTCCAAGCAATCTTGTCATTCTTTCTAAATGTTTAAATACACTATCTTTTTTTTGGGTTAATACATCATAAGCTTCATTTACATTTCTTTTAGAACCTAATGTATATATCCTTGATAGTTTATTTATAAACTTTTTTGTTACATTCGCTTCGTAAACTGGGACTTCTTGGAAAGATTGAGTGTCAAAGTATGGTTCAATATATTGCCCAATAGATGTACCAGTGTAAAAATCTAAATACTTTTCAATTTCAATTCTCTTTTGCTTTAATCTACCAAGCTTGTGGTCTTGCAATGATTGTTTTAAATAATCTTTTGCATAAATTGACATTCTATCTCCTTGCGAACTCTAATTTTTGTTGTTTTATAGGGAATCTGTTTAAATAAAAATATCTTATCATATCACACCCATGGTCATGGTAACCATCTTTAATAGGGACTTCATTTAAATGTGTTCCTTCCTTATGCTCTGGGTATCTATAATTTTCTAAATCTTCTGCAGCTCCAAGACACTTGTTATCTAAATGCAAATATCTTTTCCCGTCACCGTTTTCAATGAAGTTTCTTACATGGGAAATCCCTTCTACTAATTTACGACTAATTTTATCACGAACAAAGCGAACAATTATCCCATTTTGCCTAAACTTTTCAATATCTGAAGTACCACTTGAGGATTGCATAGCAACACCAGCAGGGTCACCAAAGTGATGACCTACATTATACATTGCTTTTTTTCTTAGGACTACCCTCATTAAATCATCCGTGCTTATTCTTTCTTTATGCAAATATTCATCAATCATATTCACATGCCATTCACCATCTAACATATAAGTTTGAAACCACCCAACAGCAGGCATCCTAAACCCAAAATCCATTGAACAATAAGTAGTTAATAATGGATTGTAAGGGAAATGCCCCATATCTTTATCCCTATCAAATGGGAAGACTCTTCCTGCAAATGATGTGAACTTAGCCCCGTATTCTTGGTCAAACACTTCAATAGCCATGTTACGCTTGGCTTCTACCAAGTCTTCGTCTAATTCACCCCCAGGGAATGCATATTGGTTTTCCCACGAAGGAGAATTAAATGATGCCCAAGCCACATCTTCTTTCCCTAAAAGATATTTATCATAAACCCAATTGTACCCTTCAGGGGTGGTTATAAATAGTGCCTTACCTTTTCGGTCAGACAAAGTAGGTCGCAAGTACATATCCCAAACAGTTGCTTTTTGCTTTGCAGCTTCATCTAGCACAAGGAAGTCTAAGCCTTCACCGACAAGCGAAGGAGGGTTGTCAGCTGATTTTCCCTCGAATATACTTCCCCATTCTGTTTCGATGTACATGTCTCGGTAAGATGCACGACGAGTGGGTATGCCTTGCTTATTTACTAACTCATTCCATACTTCACGAAACACCTTTTCTGCCAACTGGTATGATGGTGCTACAACCCAAGCCCTTTTATTAGGTTGGGTAATAATGGCTTCTATTTCTTTAGAAGCAGCTACAGATTTCCCCCAGCGACGCCCACAAACCGAAACAGTAAATCTTGCAGGTTCATCTGGGAAATGAAGTCGTTCTTGACCCGAATGAGGTATGTAGTCAGTAAATTTAAATAATTTTTTCTTGTAGTCTATAAATTGACTATGATTCATATATAGCCATTTTAGTTGTAGTACTTATATACTCTCTATATATACTCTTATTACTATATATATACTCTATATAGTTACTCTTACAAAGTTTCTTTCTTTTTTGCATCTTTTTTCTTTCTTTAGAAACGAGGCCCACGGACTTCTCCAAATTTAATTAATTCAAGTCTTTCCAATTCATCCCACCATTTGTTTCTAACGCCTTGCGTTTGCCGACCTCTTGGCAATAATTCTAAACCAACTGATATTGCTCGTTTTCTTCTTTGGTACATATTCTTTTGAACTTCAATCTTTTCTAAACGCTTCTTTTCGTGTTGCGTAGATAGTGAATTGCGTCTTTGCTCATCATGCTTCCTAACACTAGGATTGTTATTAATGGGATTACGATTAGGCAAAACAATATCTTCACCAACAATATCATGATATCCCTTACTAATAAGCTTAAGGTCATCAACGACTTCATCATCTTCAATAAATTCTGCATCTTCAGCATCCTTTGTTATGTCATACTTTAAGAACTTTTCAAAAGGGCTAACAACTTGTATCTTAACCCTATTATCTAATTTTCCAAAATGTTCCAAGATTAACCTACCAGCTTGTACATTCCCTTCTTCTGCTTCACGAATCATAGCACTTATAACAGCTGGCAACTTTATCCCAGCAACTTCCATATATCTTTTATATATTGAATCTATAACCGTGGGGTCATTCAACCAATTAACAATCGTCTTGTCACATACGCCAAGTTCTTTTGCTAATTCTTTTTGATTAAATCGAGGGGAGACAGCCATAACCTCAACAGCAAGCTTTTGCTTATGAGTTAACTGCTTATTAGAATTATATGACATTAAATCCCTTTAAGAGTTTATATTAGATATAACTTTATAAATTTCACGAATGGTAAGTTCACTTATATTAGTATTGTCGAACTTCTCTATGTTTTTTAACCCTTCCATAGCAATACCTAAAGCTTTCCTATACGCTTTGTTTTCTTGTGAAACCTTTAAATTATAATCCATAATATTTTTATCCAAATTGTCCATAAGTTTTATTTGAACTAATGCCATAATATAGAGTGTTTTATATTGAAATTCAAATTCTTTTTAAATTTTTTCAAATACTCAAATAACGATTTTTTTTAAGCCTAAAAGGTTCAAATTATTATTCTATTTCAATGTGTTTCATTAGTCTGCCCCCTCGGCTTGTCGGCATCCCCTGACCCCCTGAAGTAGAACTTTAACAGAATCTTGTAAGTGCACTAAAACCGAGTGGTTACAACGATTCAGAATTGTGAAAATAAATAAAAATAAACCTTGTAGAAGTGTTGGAGCTGTCGTAAGATATAGTAGTTGAAGGCATCGATGTGGTGTTTTCCGTAAATCGTAAATAGGAGGCCAAAATGGCTAACACGAAAAAAGTAAATAAAACTGTAAACTCTAATAATGCATCATTGATAGCTATATCTGAGGCACAATATAATGAAATGAAATCTCAAGGTATTGATTTATCTCCGTTCAAAGTGATAAAAAATATACCTAAGACTCATAAAACTGTTGTGACTCGTAAAACTAATTTAGAAATTAAATTAGAGGCTATGGAGGCACAATTCGACAAGGAAACTCTTACTAAATATCTTAAAAGCTGTAATGATGCTCAAGGGGTAATTATTACGAAAGTTCCTGTAATTATTAAGGGCAAAAAGACTGTTAGAGATTTCGAATGGGTTACGACTCTTAAGACCTGTAAGGTGCATAGTTAAGCACTGAAATCCTGAAGTAAATAAATTAGGGGTGGGATAACCTGCCCCTTATGGGAATCTTTGTAAAGAGGGCTTAGTTCCTTAAGCAGGAACACGCCCGATAATTAAAAAGGAAAGAGGAAAGTAATATGGAAGCTACAACATTCTGGTCAATAATAATATTCATAGGAGGTATTTCCTTCGCAATCTGGGACTATAATCGTGGTCGAAAGAGGTATTATCAATGGCATCGGGAACAGCAAATAAATGCAATTCAGGAACGCCTTAATGAAAGGTATGAAATGAGGAAAGCTACCAATGGTATAGTAAGAGCAAATGGTGTTGGTGGCAGACATATGACTACAATTCCTGAAATAAAAGATAACTTTAAATAAAGAGGTAATTAAAATGATAGTATCAATTCTCGGAATAATCGCAACAGTAATTTTCATGGTTGGAGGTACGATAATCATAGGCTATGGCCTCATAAGCCTTATAGTAGAGGTAATAGTGTGGCTAAATAAGTAAAGAGACCTTTTTTAATAGACCTGGAAATATGCTTTGGTTTTGTGGTGTATTATGGCTAAATTTCCTTACTATGTAAATTAAGCAACCTAAATAGAGGTTATGTAAATGAAATACAGAAAATTATTAGGTAAGAAGAATTCTCTTGTAAGTTACGAAAGCAAAGAGGAAATGATAAAAGAACTTCGAAACCTGTCCTTCATCGAATTAGAAAATCAACCATTAGAGAATTTAGACGATAATACATTTTTGGTATATTTGAGAATAATATCCAAAGAATATAATAACTCGCTTACAATAAGAAGTGGGTTATCTGTCGTTATCGAAAGCGATACAAAATTAAAATTCCTCAAAGTTCTTTATAGCAAGGTGCTTGAAGAATCTGGAATATAATAAACGAAAAGGAAACAGAAAATGAAGTGTAAAAAGAAAAAATGCTGTAAAGTTACTAATCCAAAGAATGTAACAGAAGTTGCATATGAAATGTCAGGTACTATCGTGATAACCCAATGCGAAAATGGCTCTAATAATGAAGTCTATTTATGCAAAGAGGATGTTGCAAAGATTGTACAAATTGCTCTAACAAGTAATATAGCAAGTAAAGAGGAGTTTGCATAAGATGATGTTACCTAAATCGAGTAAATATTTACCAAGCCCAATAGAATCTGTCCAAGAACATAGTGGAATGACGGATGAGGAATTTTATAGGCTTGACGAAGAAACGCAAGAGAATTTAGTTTGGAAGTATTTAACAAGCCCAGCTTATAAGGATACTGTTATCGCTAATAATGCTGACTTGATAATGGGACTTCGCCAAGATAAAGAGCATCTTGAAATGGAAATAGATATGCTCAAAGAAAACATATATACCTTGTGCAATGAAGTCCAGGCTTATAGAAGTATATGGGTTGTAAAGCTGTATCGTTGGCTTACTAATAAACCTGTCTTACAATGTGAAGAATTAATGTCTGGCAGATGGTAAAATAATTAGGGAGATGTAGTATGCCGTGAGGGTACTAATAGGGGTTTCCTTATATTCCTCTTTCGTTCGTCTCCCTCTTTTTGTAGGTAGAACGAGAATAAATAGTAAATAAAAGCACTATAAGTGCTGTAAATAGAAAAGGAGCAACTGATGAAGTCAAAAATGACTTATCAAGACCTCGTTAACTATGTTATCGAGAATAGAATAAAGAAGGTCGATGATGACCCTCGTAGTAATATCACAGATAGTGATGTAATCCTCAATCCTACATTGACTAACGGAAATCGTTGGGAAACTCCCTGGGTTGTAAAGCATATCCCTATAAATGCTGATAATGAACTTGATGGTAAGAGTGTTACTGTTGGGTTTAAGTTCAGGATTACTAAAAGGGAGAATTACAATGTTGTTTCAATGGGTACATTGTGGTCTTATAGCAGTTTGTGTGAAGGGGATGAAACCAAAGCAATGGAGGTGTTTGATGAACAAGCTTGTGGATTATCTATCAGCTCATCTTCTCAAAGGAATTGTTATTATGTAAATGACCTCGAAACTCATTCTTTCGTTGAATCCAACATGATAGCTCAATCCATAGCTGTTGACGCAAATTCTGGAGTAGATGTAAGATGCCCTATAGAAAGTGACAGGATATTCTACTATGGCGACCTTCAAGACAGAGTTTGGGATGCAAGACCAAAACCAGCCTTTGTATCATTACTTACATTGTTTTTCTGTGAACGTGATGATAAGTGGTATAAGTCTTTTGTCAGGTTATATGAAGACCATGTCAATAATGAGGTTCTTAGCTTAGGGACAGGCAATCCATTGATTAGCCTGTTGTCTTATGTTCATAATCCAATTAGAGACGTAATTCAATGTCAATCTACTCTTGATTTTAGCCCTTCAAGAGCATATATTCGTGTAAACTTTACAACGTTTACTTCTAATGATGATGACATTGAGAACCTTTATGTTTCCCCAAGCATATATGAGGAAATTCAAACATGCCAATCTTGTGATACTCATGTAACTAATGAATATTATGAGGAACGGGGGGGGTATGATGATTCAAGAGATGAATGGGTGTGCGATTCGTGTTCAGATGAACTTTCATGTTGTGAATCGTGTAACATTACAACCAATGAGGCAAACATGCGATGGAGAAACGATAATCAATATTGTAATTCATGCTACGATGATTTACCTCGATTCATCCATGATTATAGTTATGAACCTGATTATAATTGGTGGGATTCAAAAAAGCCTGGAGAATTGACAAGGAGCTTTATAGTTTCACCTTCAGGGAAAATAAAGAACCCAAGTAGGACAGGTAAGAAATTCTTTGGGATTGAACTTGAAGTTGAAGTTGATTCTGGGGATAATCAAGAAATCGCTGCTGATATAGTTGGTTCAGAAAGGATATTGTATTGTAAGCATGATGGTTCTCTTAATGATGGGTTTGAGGTTGTAAGTCATCCGATGACATATAATGCATTCTGTAATTTTGATTGGGAAGATAGAGTCTTGCACCATAGGGGCAAACTAAGAGGCTTTAGACCATCCACAACAGGTATGCATGTCCATATCAGCAAAAGTGCCTTTACGGACAACCATTTGCTGAAGTTCTTGTCAATGATATATGAGTACAAGAAGTTTACTCATTTAATAGCACAAAGGACTGGATTTTCTCAATACAATCGTTGGGCAAAGTGTAAAGCTGGAATGCTTGAAATATCTAAACAAAAGATGACCAAAGAGATTCGTGAACGGAAGGGGACTACAAGGTTCTCTGACCCGTATTCTACTAAATTGTCCTGGGGTGATAAATACTCTATGGTAAATTTAAGAAAGCAACACACAGTTGAAGTTAGGATATTCAAATCTAACCTCGAAGAAGTGTCTTTCAGGAAGAATGTAGAATATTGTGAGGCATTGTATAACTTTACATACATCTTACCTCATAGCGAACTAAAGTTAGATTCATTTCTTAAGTATATCGAATCTGAAAACAAGTTGTACCCAAATCTGAATAAGTTTTTATTAGCCAGACCAAGTGAACTTGCAACAACAACTCAATTTCCATTAGGTACGCCTGATGGTTTAGAACTAAGTTAGGAGAAAGTAAATATGTGTTTATTGATAAATCAAGAAAAAGGCTCTGTAATTTCGGATGAAAATCTTGAAAGAGCATATGATGCAAATAATGATGGTGCTGGATTTACCTTTGTTAAAGATGGGAGAATAGAACTAAAAAAATATAGGAGGTTTAACAAGTTCCTTCGGGCTTATAAGTCTGATGTAGAAAAGTATGGAGCTGATTCCTCTTTCATTGTTCATTTTCGTATTGCAACTCATGGTCTAAATGAGGGTACAATAAATGTTCACCCATTTAAGGTGAATACTAATTTGGCTTTTGCTCATAATGGGATGATTAGTAAAGCTACGAGTGATGATAAGTATTCAGACACTCAAATGTTTAACTTTGAATATTTACAAAAGATGCCTGAAGGTTTTATTAAGAACAAAGCCATACAAGGGTTGATAGGAGAATATATAGGTTCTTCTAAGTTAGTCTTTTTAGATAATCAGGGGAATACAACAATAGTAAATGAGCATATGGGTCATTGGGATTCTGGGATTTGGTATTCTAATTGTTCCTATCAAGAGACTTATGGAAACTATGGTAGCTATGGTAGTTATACAGGTGGTTACAACTACCCTACTACTAAAACAGTTAAGAGTGGTTATGGTTATGACTCTAAATCTTACATGGCTGACTTATGGTTAAAGGCTAAAGAAGCTCCATTGGAAAACGCCTGTAATTGGTGTGGG
>TARA_R110002096_G_scaffold9662_4_pt1 | contig 12959 bp, 18 predicted proteins | sample TARA_R110002096 | Tara Oceans TARA_R110002096 (sample SAMEA4397295) | marine metagenome | biome: Polar Biome; feature: [DCM] deep chlorophyll maximum layer (ENVO:01000326); material: water (ENVO:00002006), including particulate matter (ENVO:01000060) such as... | depth 35 m | reverse complement strand
AAATCGTTTTTGCAATGAGCGAATTCATATCACCTTCGCCGCCATAAGCAAAAAGAGGTCGAACAATCATCCATTTATTAACTTGACTTTTAATAATATCTTCTGCACAAAGTTTCTGGCATCCGTAAAGCGTATGTGGGCCACGATCGCTTTCTTCTTTGATTTGTTCATTTTGATATTTGGGTGTGTCATAAATCACAGTTGTACCCATATAGCAAACACCAATATTAAGTGCACGAGCAGCACGACATATGTTGTAAGTACCTTGAACATTAGTCAATGTTGATTCTTTAGCATTGAGTGCCACAACATCTGTGCCTACTTTTGCTGCGTTATGAATAATAACATCAATTTCATTTACTTCAAAAAAAGCTTTCCAAGATTCAATACTGTTTTTGTAAACACAAGGTTCACCCTTTTCTGTTGTGTATTCTGAAACAAAAGCTGCCTCATCATTATCAGCGTGAACGCCACTAATAATATCAATATCAAATCGCTTAGCACGTTTAACTAAATTTGTCCCAATAAAACCTTTTTCGCCTGTAATAAAAACTCGCATAATAAAAAACCTCCTATTACAATATTATAACAAGAGGCCTTTATAATTTCAATTAATTGTATTATTAATATCTTCCGTAGTATCTGCGTCTATAGAGTGAGCCTCTTGATAGTGTTGTTTCCTGATTAGCTGACTCTTGAACAACTTTCATAATCTTACTTTGTAAATTTTCGTTTTTAAATCTATTTGAAAATCCGCTGCTCGCGATGTTCTTTTCCCAGCTGCCTTCATCAGAACTATAGTAATCGTCTAAAATAAAAGCTAAGTCTGCAATTGCCATATCAAAAAGTGCAACGAAATCTTCAACTCCATAATCTCCACCATCAGCTATATTGGTCAAGACAACATACTCCAAATTCAACTGATTTGAATTTCTTATGTCTGCATCAAGAATATTTAAAAGAATTGATCGACCGGTAGCAACATTTTTTGCATTTTTAGCATTCTCTGCATCTTTATAGTATCCTAGCGCTTCTAATAATTTAGCACTAGGGTCTAGGCCTGCAGCATCCCTGAGATCATCTTGAAAATTTTGCATTTTTTTAGCTATGCTAGGATCCCTGTAAAGTTCTTCTTCGATAAAATTATACAATTCTGTTAAAGGACCAGCTTTAACCGTTTTTGGGTTAACAGGTTTTGGTTCAGGTATAGTCTTAGGTTTGACTTGGACTTTGCAGGCTGTAATTAGTTTTGGAAAAGCTTTGTCAAGTATTGCTATTGACGCTTTGTATTTTCCGGATGTTACTTTTGAAAGTCCTAATTTCAGACCTTGCCCTGTCTCACTTTTCTTTCGAGCATACCAAATACAGTCTCTTAACTGATATTCCCATTCAGATTTTGGATCCGGATCTGGATTCCATGGATCATTTTCTTGTGGATCATCATCATTTTGCTCCTGTACATCGATATCATCAATTGCTTTCTTAACTTTTTCAGGTGTTGGAGCGTTCAATATGGCGTCTAAACTAGCTAACAAAGTAACTGCTTCTCTATAGCGCCCTTTCATAAATTTTGATTCGCCGTCTTCGACTTTAAGTTCTAAATCATCGCGATGTTGTGCGATGATATCAATTAATGCTTGATTGGTTATGTCAGCTTTTAGCTTAAAAAGATCTTTTCTTATTTTTCTAAAATTAAGAATTTTTGGAGCTTCATTAATTTTATTTTGTATTCCTAACGATTCTTTTATAATTTTGTTTAATTGACGTTTTGTAATTTTCATATTGCCCTCACGATAAAACGGATCAGAATTAATTATCCTGATCCGCTTAAATTATCTTATTAGTAATAAAAATAAAATTTATTCTATTTTTCCTTCATAACGTCTAGTAAGTAAAGTTTCTTTAGAAACACATGCTGCGAGATACACGTCTAGATCTTCGAGAGAAGTACAAACTGCTATACCACTTGATGCTAGCATAAGATTGAATTGTGCGCCTGGCGGTAAACCATCACAAAAATATACGATAGGTTTGTCTAAACAGTTCATATAGCCTGCTTCGAAAATTGTGCCCATATCTTTGTTTCTTGTATTACATAACATCCAAGCACTTTCATGAAGATGTTTGATGTTGCCATCAAATATCTGGTCTTGCATAGACTCGACAGCTTCTGGATCACAAAGATTTTCATCTTTTGGTGAGAAATAGTTAATACCATGTTTTTCAAAAACAGACTTAATATTTTCTACTTCTTTCATCCATTCAGGTGAAAACCACCCACTTGCTAAATAAACTTTTCCTAAACTCATATTTACTCCTAATTGTTAAGTTTTCTTTCTTTTGATTTTTTTAAAATATTTATTGAATTTATTATCTGATCTCTTTGAATTTCTAATTCTTTTACTGCTGTTAGAAGTAATCTTGATTCATCTGGTATATTGACTATTGACATTAAATCAGAGGCAAAAACATCTTGTTCAACGCTTTGTATTAAGTTAGTCATTTTTTGTTGTATTGATTTTGACTTCTTTAAAACTTCATCAGTTTTAACATTGATCATTCTTTGATTGTCAATAAATAAATTTGACAATTCTTGAAACGGATTGTTTTCAATACTCATTTTTATCTTTCCATAAACTGATTATATGATATCTTCATATCATCGATTTCTTGTAATGTTTCATTCCAGATTTGTGTAAATACTGTATCGCCACCTGGATCGTCTGTACCGTTAATATCCTCTCTGCGTGACTGATATATTGTGTCGTCTGGGTGGTAATCAAACTTATCATTTTTAGGCTCTGGCCAGTATAGATTTGTTCCTCTACTTGTGTGGCCACCTTTACCATCAGGTACACGGAATGTTTTAATATAATGCATGTCTGGTTTATTGAAACTAATCCGAGCAGATGCTTCAGGCAATACCTTTAAAACTTCTCGTGCCATAAAAGCAGCAAGTAAATTATCAGCTGCAGGTTGAATTTGCATATCTTGTCTTTGCGCAATGAAGCCTAACAAATCTTTAAGATTGAGCCTCATAAGATAAAATGAAGTCAGACACTTTGGTAGGATCATTCTAGCATCCATCATTGACACGCATTTTGAGTCTGTCATATCAGCGTAGAGCTGCTTTGAATCTTCAACTAACTTAATCCATCGATCTTCAAATTCGGGTGAATTCTGAACTGCTTCTGGGATTACTGCGGGATCGTCTCTTAGATCTCTATCTCCAGTGCACTGTGCTGCAAAACTACCTGCGCGATGTCGAATGATATGTGTGACCTCTTGAAATGACAAACCAGACAATTTAAAGGTAAACCCTAGACATTCCATTGGAGTTGGGAGCGCACGAAAACAGAGTACATCCTCAAGGTTTGCTGATAGTTCTTTTAAAGATGCTGTTGTTGGGTTTGTTTCGTCATGATGATCTGCCCATGTAGCTTTTACATATTGCCAAGCAACGTTTAATGCTTGTGTTCGTGTAGGGCTGTCGATTAATTCTACCTTAAGATGGGAAAGATTATTATAAAATTCAGTTCTTGGTTCTTGACCAAATTTCAATTCCATAGGTAACGTGACAGGTTTTAAATTTATATTTTGTGGCATTTATTCTCCTTTAAAAAATAACTTATTATTTTATCTTTTTTATAATACACCAACAAACAATAATATACAAAAAAAGCAGCAAAAAATTGCTGCTTAATTTTTTAAAAATAGATTAATTACTTAATTTGATTAACTGATCTACTCATTTCAGGATTAAAATCAGTTCTTAACTTAATTAATGGATTGAAGCTAGCTTTACTTCTTTCTAGTAATAGCGCGCCTTGAGGTTTGACTAGTGCACCTTCAATATCAATACCTTCAAAATCTATTTCTGTTTTCTTTTCATAAACTATTGCTCTATTATCATCTTGTGCATAAACCAAAGATGTTATTAATAATAATATCATTCTACTACCCCTTTTCTTTTCTTAGAATATCACTAAAATCGTTATAAAAGTATATATTATCTTGGCTTAAATGTTTATTATAATTTTTTAGAGGTACATAACATTTTATTCCATGCTTCGCATACTCTGCAGCATGTTTTGGACTGTCATCAATTGCAAATGCAATTTTTTCCTCATCATAATACTTTGATTTTGCACACCACCTAAACTTCTCTGATGAAAAATCAATTGCGTCGCATGGAACATCATTGTTTTTTAGCCATGTGAATGTATTATAAAGACATCTTAATTCTTCTTTTGGTCTAGCAGTTAAAAGATGAATATAATAACCTTGTACTTTTAAGTCTTTTAGAAATTCTATTGCACCATTAACAATTGGTAAGTTTTTAAAACCGTCATGCTGTAGAAATGTTTCAAAAATAGCCTCTGGGTTTTCATCAGCTTTTGATAGCGCTGAGATAAAGAAATACTCATCTGATTCTACATCAGCTTCAATATCAAGATTAACATCAAGCCACTGTGCAAACGCAATTCTAAATTCTGCTAAAACATCATCAATATCAATGATTGCAACAGACTGTTTGCCATCCCATCGAGTATTTTTAAAATGTTCTTGCATCATCAAATAGTTATCTTTGCTTTCGTATGCTGAAACAACATCTTTTGGATTGATATTCCAAGTGTTTAGAATTGCAAACATATACCTGATAACATCAATTGACTCAAACAATACAGTATCACGATCAAAGCTAGGCGGAGTATGTACATGATGTGATTTAAAATTTGTTGCGTTAACTAAAGCACTTAGTTCAGCATGTGCACAGAGTGTTAACTCTTGTGTATATTTTTCAATTTCTGTTTGGCTTAAATTATCGCCTATTAGCCTTTTATTATATGTTGATTGCTTCAATAGCATCTGTTCTAATGTCAAAGGTCACCTCGGTTTCAGGTTGGATGTTTGCTTTTTTTTTAAATGTATCTATATAATAATCAAATTCTTCAGACTTTACATTTTTAAATAAAAACATTGTTCTACCAGTTGCTATTGAACCTGAAAAAGAATTGTATAGAGAAACTAATTCTTTAAGCTTGCCAAGTGATATATTAGTTTCTGATCCGTTGAAAATTACTCTTGAAATCATATGGTACCTCAGTAGCCATTCAAAAGACGTTTCCTGATCTTGTCATCCTTTTTTAAATATGCATCAAATAATTCTTTTTCATCAAAGCCTGTTACTATTAGCATTGCAAAAAAGTAGTTTAATGCATCTACAACTTCTTCTAGAAACTCATCACGATCTAAATCTTGTTCTATATTAGTTACTCTATGAGGTTTCCAGTTTTTAAGGTGCTGAAGTGCTTCAAACATTTCTTCAACACCTTTTAATGCTAAGTCTCGACAAACTTGTTGTGATGACTTTTCGGAAATATCAACAGGAAAGTCTGGATAAGATCCGGGAATCATTTCCTTCATCATTTTCATAAAAGAAAGTCTTAACTTAAACATTTCTTCAAGCTTACACTGTTCCATAACTACTCCTCAGAAGCAGCTAGCTCTGTTGCTTCTTTTAGCATTTTATTAATATTTTCTTCCTTGCTTTCTTCGTAATCTTTATTTAAAAACAATTCTTCTTCTTCAATTGATAATCGTACCATTCGAAAGTGGTCAACAATATCAGTACCTGTCAGCAATCCTAATTGTAGTAATTTTACAAAATGTGCAATTACACTATCATTTAATTTAACGTTCTCGTTCATGTTTTCTCCTGTTTTTGTTTAATAAAACTATATTACTTTAATTTTCTTCTTTTTACATTTATTTTTTCTGGTCGTGTTCCTACTTTTCGCTTAATATACTTTCGGAGTATAACATCTTTAACTTCTTTTTCAGTAAACTTAAAACCTAGATTAACCAATATTTTTTCTAATTCTGCGTCTTTATTTTTCTCAGGAACATGATACCACTGCCAACCTAACATTTTTTTTGTTTCACCTACATTATTTTTTTTAAAATCCAAGCTAGGTGTTATTTCTTGTTTAATTACGCCTGTTGGTATTTCAATGTTTAAATCAAACGCAACCATTATTAAGTCGCTATAAATAGAATTGTTGTAAGCACTCTGTGATATTCTATACTGTTCAGTTAACTGTTCAACTAAATGAGGAGATCCTAATCCTTTTGTTTTGTCTGGGTGTGTCGCCATTACTATTTTCCTGTATAGCTTTTTTGCCCAAGGTTTTATATTTGAATTAGCTTTCTTTGCACTCTGCGTTTGTGTCTGATCATCTATACTAACATTACTAACAGCAGCTTCATCTGCTTGTTTTCCCATTAATACAGAATCATAAACATCAGTTTGTCGCTCATTACCTTGTCCTAAGTCTAGTTTTTTACGAAAAAAGGAGAGTCGGTAGTTTAAATCCGCCGAACCCTCCTCATATTCTTTCTTAACTTGTAAAACTTCTTCAAAAACAAACTTATATTCTAGTATCTTAACCCTGTCTTCTCGATTTAACTTCATCATAAATTTCTTTCACTAATAACATTGGCCATACTGGACAGAGCTTAATATACAATTCTAGTTGTTTTTGTTTTAATACTATTTTTTGCCTAAGTTTTAAATCAGATTTTGTTGATATTAGTCTTACAATGCTTAGCTGGTGATTTAAAATATAAGCCATACATAAAGCAACTAGTACATATATTAAAAAATTATTCATTTATTTCTTTTCCCCGTTAAACTTTTAATGATATTCATTATGTCTTTATCACTCAATGAAGCTTTTTCTTCTTTTATTACTTTTTCTTTTGAGCGATTATTTACTTTTATTTTTGCAGTTTTGTTTTTCTTTTTAACTTCAACAAGCGATGCAGAAGTTGTTACTTGTGGTTTCGCTTTTACAGTTACTGCTTCAGCAGTTACTTTAAGTCGCTTTTCAAATGCGCCTTGTAACTTAAGAGGTTCAAAATATCGATCATCTACGACAACTTCTAAAGTCATATCATAGATTCCCTCTTTTATAACATGATCAAGTGGTGGTAACGTAACTGAAACTTCATCTCCAGTACTTTGTCCTTCAAAAGCAAATGTCATGTCTGGTGATTCTAACATTAATCGACATTTTGCTGTACCGGGTCTTGACCCTTCTATTTGAACTTGGAATGTTAATTCATTTTCTTCATCAATCATCAGATCAATCGTTGACATTTTTACTCCTTATTTGCGTTGCTTTTACTTTAATTTCTGGTTGTCTCACTGCTAATTTTGTCGGTGTGACTTCAATACGAGGTGTTGGTTCATCTATATAAGATGATCTTACTGTATTAAATATCGGCGCGACAAGATCTTTTCCATTAATTGCTACTAACGAAACACCAACTTTTAAATCTTCAAGTAATTCAGCTATAACTTTTTCGACTCTGCGTCTACTTCTTAATGCGCCTCTTACTGCATCGACAATAGGCGGTACAAAGATACCTCTAAGAATTAATCCACTAGGTGTTGCGCCAGGCCCTAATCCTCTAGTTACTGCTAATCCTGCTTGTGCCATTAAACACTTCCTGTTCCTACCAACCTTCGCTCAAACAATTCATCAATTGAAGCTGTTCCGGAGCGATCAAACAAACCATATCTTGCTATTTCTGTTACATTATCGTCTTGATAGAATACCATTTCTTTTGAATCCTCATCAACCAGCCATCGACCGGTATGGATGTATCTTGCAATTTTTTGATCAATTTTAACTTCTTCAGTAGCAAATACGTTATTATTTCCATTAATTGACCAAAGTATTGAACCACTAAATTGTGTCGATAAATTTAACTCTACACCATATAGACCTGTACTAGTCCCTAATTCATAAATACCCGTATTACGGACAGAAAGAACGCTAGAACCTAATGTGTCAAATAATTGGTATCTTATACTAGATGCTATTCCAGAGTAACCCTTGCCTAGATTTGATGTTTGAAGTACTTTCATTTATTTCTTTTCTCTCTCAAGCTTACTGGTCTTGTTCCAGGTTTTCTTCTATTTTCTCTGATGACTTTGAGACTAGTTCTTGTGATTCGTTTCCCAACATTTCTTCTTCTAATTGACTAAATTGTTGAATTAGAGAAATTCTTACTGAATTTTCATTGGTTTGTGTCAATACAAAATCACGAATATTGTACAATACTGACACTAAGTATTTTATTTTTTCAGATTCAGTATCAAAACTTTGTGATACTGAATTTTTAAGAGCAACATCTACGAAAGATTTTACATCATTAAGTTGGACTAAAGTTTGCGTTGCAAGCTTTGGCATTAATAGATCTTTAAACTTTTTTTCTAACATTTTTACCTCGTTCAATATTAAATTATAAAAAAAAAGGAGGGGTAGTAAATACCCCTCCAGCAATTAATCTAACTAATAATAAATTATTATGCTAAATTATCCACGAGTAATTGCCTGAACAATATCATCTAATTCTAAAGCAAATGCAAATTTAAGTGTGCTTGAAGTAGCAACTGCATAATCTCTAGCTCCACCAGCTCTTTGAGCCTCGGATCCTGAAAGTAACAACTGACCATTAACAAATACATCCAAATCTGAACCTTGGACTTCAGCCAGATTCATATTAACATTCTGTAAACCTGCTTGAATATCAGCAGTTGCAAGGGAAACTGGGGCCCCAGCAAGATGCGAAGCAGACATGATACGGACTGACTTAGTAGCAGAAACTGATTGGAAAGTTAAGTTACCACCACCATCTGATCTTAAGTATTGACCTGCAACAGCTGCAGTTGGTAATGTAAATGACTGACCACCTGATTTTAACTCAAGTTTTGTGCCATTTGAACTAATAGCTTCATTCGCGCTACCAAATTGAATCTCCAACTGACCATTTAAACGCAAAGCTGCGTCATGAATGTGCGTCAGAGTAACATCAGCATTAGCACCAAACTGGAGGACAACACCATCATCTTCCAAGCCGACGATCGGAGAATCTAACTGAATAGAAGTTGAAGATTGTATTTCAGTTATCGGAGCAGTTATCATTGCTTTAACATCTGCAATTGCATCAAGTTGACCGTTTGTTGACTGATGAACATATGTTCCAGAATCACCAAATTGAATCTTATTAGCGGCTGAAAGCAATAATGATTCAGCTGAAGAATCAAATCTTGCGATCTCGTTACCACCGTCTTCTTTAAAGATGATATCTTTACCAGAAATAGCAGGTTGCAAAACAGCATCACTAGCAACGTTTTTAACTGATAAGAATTCAGCGCCACCTTGTCTAAAGCTAACACTTCCAACGTTGGCATCAAAATAAAGTTCTTTACCAGCAGCAGAAGAAAGAATAAGATGACCACCACTATGCTTAGAAATAGCTCCAAAAGAAGTACCTGCTGCTTTCAATGATATTCTTTCATTGCTTGCAACATCAAGAGCCAAAAAGCCGTTTGATTCAATTGATAAATTATTTCCATCGCTTTCGATTTTACGACCAACATTACCGAATTGGAGACCAATATTGTTACCCAATGCAAGGTCGGATCCGTCGAAGGTGAAGTTGCCATCATCTTCTAAAGCACCGTTTGTACCAACAATAACAACACGATTGTTAGTCAAACCAGAACCCGAAAGGCCCGTTGCTTTTAGAGCGCCTACTTGAAGTGGTGCATAAGAAGCTGGAGTAATGACTGAATCAGTTGCAGTGTTGTTAGTATTTACAAGAGCAAATTCTGTTTCAGAATTGTCCCATAAAAATGCCTTTTGAGGGCCACCGCTATTACCGAAAACGAATCCGATATCAGCAAGTGCCTGCTCAGCACCACCGTCATAGTTAAGACCAACTAAACGATCCTTTACAGTCATGTTTACAGTATCGATAGTTGATACAGTACCGTTAACATCTAAGTTACCAGCAATAACAACAGCACCATCAAAAGTTGCATCTGATCGTATGTGAACTGAATCAGCTGCACTTGCACCTGAAAGAATAACTTTTGCTGTAGATGATATAAGCGATGCATCGCCACCAGCAGCTGTAGCTGTGATAGAAACTCCGCCTAATGTCATTGCAGCGGCAGAATCGATACCAACCACACCAGATGCATCAACATCATAGGCAGCAGATTCAATATTCAAAGCACCAACAGCTGTTATGCCCATCACACCACCAGAGTTAAGCGCAACAGTTGCACCATCTAGATCTAATTCAGCAGCTGATGAGATATCTAAATCACCAGTTGAAGTAGTAAGATTTGAAGCACCGGCCGCATCAATAGATATGCCTGCTCCAGTAACATCAATTGTTACTGCGCCAGAAGCGTCAATATCAAGTGTTGTTGAATCAATGTCAATTGGTTTATCAGCTGCAGCACCGATTGCGATACTAGTAGCAGAATCAATTGTTAATGCTCCAGCAGCGTCAATATCAAGTGCGCCAACTGATGTTGATATTGAAGAAGCTGCGCCCGCATCAATAGTAACAGCGCCTGCTGAGTTAACATCAAATATTGATGTGTCGAATGTACCTGGTTGTTGGTTGAAAACTTCGTTTCCAGCCTTACCGTGAATACGTTGTACAGCAGCTGCTAATGCACCTACTACGTCTTGCAAATCAGAACCAGTTAATGCTGCTGCCGTAGACGGTGCTGCATATAAACCTACTTCTTCTTTAATACTTACCAATGATCCCGATGTTTGGGCCATGGTGAATTGTGTTCTAGCCATCTTGAACTCCTTGTTTTATATAGCTTTTAGAATTTAAAAAAATTCTACATTTTTGAAACTTAACTATAACAATCAACAACGAAACTCAACGCTTATTAATTTAGCTCACACACTCGCAAATGTGTTAAGCTTTTCGTCTTTATATATCACCTTAAAACTGTTTAATTCTTAAAAATTAAATTTTTTAAATTTTTTATATGAGCATCGAACTTTGCTGATTCAGAATTAGCAAATCCTACTGCATATTTTCCAGCTTCATCTTTCGTATCATCAAATTCAAACTTGAATCTACCATTTCTTTCTCTAGCTGCTGATATCAATTGCATACCTTTCATCATTAAAAATGCTGCTATGGCAATATCAGATGTGATGTAAATTTTTCCAATCATTATGTTACCACCTTGTTATACATTGCTAATACTAAACTATTTGTTTCTGGAACTGATCCCGATGCAAAATAGACATATGATCCTGTGACTGAGTAGTCTTGAAACGTTGCTAAACTTGGGGGTATTTGGAGTTGACCATTCACAAATATACTTATCTCGTTTGACGCAAAAGGTGTATTTGCTAGCGTAAATAATGTGTTCGAACCATTAACGACCCCGCTTAACAATTCGTTAAAGACCATTTCTTTATTAACTTTTATTGAAATTGCACCGTTTGATTGACTTAAGACATTTATTCCAGTACTTGCTTTTATAAATGATGAGCCATCTGACAATTTTGTTAATGAACCCGATAATCCAACTGTAAAAGTATTATCGCTTAAATAATTCCCAATATACAAATATGCATCAACATACTTTGGATTTGTTGTTTGAACACCTGTACCGGGAGGATCTTGCTGGAAAAATATACCGTTAAAGTAATCTAAATTCCAATCTCTTGAATCTAATACTGGAATTTGAATTTGTCCGCTGCCCGTATGATAAGGCTTTGCTTCATAAGCAGCACCAAAAGAAGTAGGGACTAATTGTAAGGCGCCTGAAGCTATGTTTATAGACTGTTGATTCTTATATGGGTATGTGCCTTTCAGTGGATTAGAAGAAACTGCTTCGTAATCATCGGGTAGTTTTAGTTCAAAAGAATGACGTCCATCACTAGTATCAGATCCTGCAATAAACGAAGCTGATAATCTTAAAAATTCCACTATACCTTCACCCGAGGAATTTCTTAAAATTTCATAATGTGCAGATGAGCCTGTTGTTGTTGGTAATACTTGTGAAAAAATAGTACTTGATGCTAAAGTTAATCCCGTAGGTAGTGATTCATTAGCAACGTCTTTATCATTAGACGTATGAGCCTTGCCAACAAGCTTTTTAATTGACATTAATGTTTTTGTAGTACTACTTAAAGCCATTCAATGCACCTCAAGTCCACGATACTGTTACCAGGCTAACGTGTCCTGTGAATGAACCATCAGCTTGTATTTTTATCATTATATACTCATTTGCTGCTACAAATTGAGTACCGAATGTTACAGTATTTGTAGCATTAAGTGAACTATCTAAACTTCCTGCTAAGCATCCGTCATTATTTAATACTTGACCTGTAGAGAAAGCTGATGCTAAGTCCATCCAACCTGTTGCCTGTCCCCCGGGCGTTGTAGGTAATTTTAAAAATACTTTAATTCTTGCTGTACTAAAACTAGTATCGTTGTCGATGATCGTTCCTGAACCGTTTATTGTTAAACTAAATCCTGTTTTTGATCCACCACTGCTATTTTGAAAATATCTATAAAATGTTCTTGTACCTGATGTGATTCCACTATAATTAGTATTATTAACTGGGCCGTTTGATATTCCAGAAAAGTTTCCACTATTAGCACCTTGACTTGGTGATATTAAACGCTGGTTATAAAACAATAATCCGTCTGTGTGGCCGGTATTACTTCCGGACATGTGTTTTGAGCCATCCCAAATATTATTAGAGTCTGTAACATTTGATTGTGCATTATAATTTCCTGATACTAATCTATAATTTTCTCTTCTAAAAGTTTCTGATAACGCTGTTGATGTGTTTGAATATGCCCACATAAGAAGTCCAGATATACTCTGTGATCCTGCTGAAGATAAGTTTGATTTAATCGGGTGAGGAACATTAACAGATGCAGATATCGATTCATTTAAAAGCGAACTTGCATTTATTGTTGCATTTCCTGATATGCTCAATGTCTTTGTATGATCTTCACTGCCGCCTATTGACGGTAATGATTGCTGAGAAATAGAACAATTAGAAGTTGTAAACGAAATGTTACTAGTAGAATATACATTCCTG
>TARA_R110002096_G_scaffold335882_1_pt1 | contig 12960 bp, 17 predicted proteins | sample TARA_R110002096 | Tara Oceans TARA_R110002096 (sample SAMEA4397295) | marine metagenome | biome: Polar Biome; feature: [DCM] deep chlorophyll maximum layer (ENVO:01000326); material: water (ENVO:00002006), including particulate matter (ENVO:01000060) such as... | depth 35 m | reverse complement strand
GGAGATTTAGTACAGAGCACCATCTTTGACCCCACTGGCTCAGGAGGTTACGGGCTTGTGATGGGCTCATGCGACACCGCCGAGCACTGGAGTGTATGGTGGGTTGGTGATACCACCCCTGTTAGTAAAGTCGTAGAGGACTACCCTCACGGCGCAATTATTGACATTCACGAAGACGACATAGTTGTTGTTTCTGCGGGCATAGAAAAAGAAAATAAAGAATGAGAGCCGGCGACCTTATAAGGTTTAGGCAGTGTACTTTTCACGGCACCCCTAATTTATATTCTGAGTGGAAGATGGGTTTACTCCTAGAGTATGAGCCTTGGATGAAAATAGCTAAAATAAGCTATAATGGAAAAATAGTGTCAGTACGAGCCAACGACGCACAAATACATCAACGAGCTAAAAGAGAACGCTAGAACTATTTACATACACAAGCGAGGTGGTATGAACATGCAAGAAAGAATTGACAAGGTATTAGGCAAATGGGCTTCCCGTAAACTTATTGTATGGGCGACTTCAACAGTTTTTCTGGCTATGGGTACTTTGACCAGTAGCGACTGGGTTGCAGTCTCCTTGGCGTACATTGGTCTACAAGGTGCTGCTGATATAGCGGCAACCTGGAAACACGGAAGTTCAAACCGATGAAACATCTTTGGTATAAGCTAAAAGAGATGTGGTGGAAGATCGTTATTGCTTTCGTACTTGTCTTCGTTTTATTCTTTTACCTCTATAGCCTCGTGCGACCATCTGCAAATAAGAACCAATTTTTAGAAACTATAACAACTGAGGCAACACTTGCCTTAAAGGAAAACGAGTTGCGTGCTAAACTTGAAAAAGATAAGATAGGAATAATCAAGAAAACCTTCGAAGATCGTTTAGGCGATACAAAGAAGATAGACGACAGAGAAGAACGATTGAAGGCTCTTATCAGATTGCATGAAGAATTAGACATTTAAGGAGAAGATAAAATGGTAGACATCCCTATATTAGAGATTGAGGATTACGATCCAGAACTGAACGAAGAGCAGGAATCCGTTACTGATCTTTCTGGTGGTGCTTTAACTTATGCCATCGTTGGCGCAGGTCAAGGCGGCGGTCGTATGGCTAAAGCTTTTTACGACATGGGTTACGCAAAAACTATAGCGGTGAACACAGCCCGCTCGGACCTCAATGGTCTTGACCTTCCCGAGAACCAAAAGTTTTTGGTTGATGAACACGGAGAGCAGGGCGCTGGCAAAGATCAAGCCAAGGCCGAAGCTGCGATCGAGCGGAAAGAACAAGAAGTATTTAATAAGTTCCGTGAAATATTTGGAAACAATGTTGACAGAGTCATCATCTGCTTGGGCGTCTCAGGCGGTTCAGGTGGAGGCACAGTCAACACTCTTATCAGGGTAGCCAAGAAGTACTTCACCTATATCGGAGTTGAAGATGTAGATCAGCGTGTCGGGGTGATAGCATCCCTACCCACTGCTGGTGAATCAGCTTCTCCAACAGTTGCGAATAATGCTCATGCTCGTATGACCCAGCTTTGCGAACTCGCCGAAAAGGGTCAAATTGCTCCTTTGGTTATGGTCGATAACGAGAAGATTAAAAAGCTTTATCCTAAACTGACTGTTAAGAAGTTCTGGACAACCATCAACAATACCGTTGCGGGCTTGTTCCATGTGTTCAACGTCCTCGCAAATAAAGATTCTGAATATACCGCTTTTGATGCTACCGACTACGACAGCATTATGCGCCAACCGGGCTGCATGATTATGGGTGTGACGAGCGTTAAGGATGTCGAGAACGAAACAGCAATCTCTAATGCCCTCAAGAAAAATCTAGAGAAAACACTTCTTGCCGAAGGTTTTGATCTGACAAGCGCCACAGGCGCTGCCTGTATCGTCGTCGGCGGAGAGGTACTCTTTGAGGAAACGGTGGGACTCATGGACAGTATTGAGTTCGGTTTTGATACTTTGGCTGCCTTGACTGGTGGTGCGATTATCCACCGTGGTATTTACGAAGATGATAAACGGGATAAGCTAGTTACCTATACCTTGATCAGTGGGCTGAAGCGCCCCCAGAAACGTATTGACGGTCTAAAGAAATTCATTACGGATACCAAGGCATCACGAAAGAAATAAAGTGAAGAAGTATACTACTCTTATTTTACTATTCTCCTTCGCTGCCACTGCGGGTGAGGTCACTGAATTCAAACCTCGCCCAGCAGTAGTTGAACAAGAGGGTCTCTCTTATGTGGGTATCCTGCTTAGCGAAGAGAGCTTCCGAAAGATTTTGCAAGACAAGATTGACACCACCGCTAAAATAGCAGGATGCTCGATAGACAGCCAGGTCTGTACACAAGTACACGACATTTATAAGACTTCGATGAAAAAACTTCAAGAAGAAATAAGAAAAGACAATACCTGGTTTAAAAGGAATAAGGGTGCCCTCGGTTTACTCACCGGCTTGGTTGTCGGAGTGGGCACTTCAATTGCGATAGTACGAGCGGTCAACAGTCAGTGAAGAAAAAAGATTATAATTATATCGCATCAGTGGAAAAGGCAATAGCCGAGAAGTACGGGAAGAACACTGTCCAGGATTTCAGGTCTAACTGGGAACCGGATCGAGAGCAGGAATATTTAGAGCAGCTAAAGCAACGCCGTTTCAAGGGATATAAAAAACATCATAAGAAAACTATAACGATCGCTGAGGATACTATAATTCACGAGCGACCTATCAAAGCCTCAACTAACAGGACGTGCCCCGTCTGTAAAACATATTCATTTTCCGTAAAGGACGACCTATATATGAATAGGTTTCAAAGCTGCTATCTGTGCTATATAGACTTTATCCAAGATCGTGAAGATAGGTGGAGTACCGGCTGGCAACCAAATGAAGAACACCTACTCGGGTGTCTTAAAAGGAGAAAAAAGTAATGGCATCTGTAATGGAAGTAATAACCTGTTTGAATCAAATCGCTGCTAACTCATATGATAGCGGTGTATTAGAGTCTCCCATCGGGCTAAACCGTGAAGAGGGTCATCCAATTTTAGACAGTCGCTTGATGGACGGGTTCCGAGTTCGCTTCGCTGCCGACAAGATGATCGTCACCTATCAGTCAGAAATGCACCTAAACGAGGTTCACCCACGCAATCAGTTTGAAAACGAGATTGAGCGTAAGTTTGCAGATATTGTAAAGTTCTTGAAGAAAGAATATAAGAATATTAAAAAGCAGAGCGTAACTCTAGTCGCTGAAGGCGATGCTAACATGCTCGTCCAGTCAACCTCTCGCTATCACACATGGGTCCAAGCTCATAAGCATTATAGTATTGGCTCGCTAGATAAGACTACTGACGGCGTCAAGAAGAGCAGCGCTAATGTCGCTGACAAACCATTTGAGAAGAGGTTTAAAGACTTTTTAGAGCTTTCCTCTGACAAGCGCCCATCTAACGATACATCTAAGAAGAATCCTGATACGCCGGAGGCATAATGCCATCTAACAAGCAGGAAGTAATGGCGGAGATTGTCCGCTGTGGCAAAGACCCTGCTTATTTCTGTAATAAGTACGCCAAGATCTCTCATCCAATGAAAGGTCTTATCCCGTTTGATATGTACGAGTTTCAGGAAGAAGCACTGAGGGACTTTAAAAAGAACCGCTTTAGCGTTATTCTAAAGGCTCGTCAGTTGGGCATCTCTACAACCGTTGCTGCCTATGTTTGCTGGATGATGCTCTTCCATCGAGACAAGAACGTTTTGGTTGTTGCTACAAAACTACAAACAGCGACCAATATGGTGAAGAAGACTAAAGCTATACACAAGCATCTTCCCGACTGGCTAAAGATTGCTAGTATCTCTGTTGATAACAGGACATCTTTTGAGTTGAGCAACGGCTCACAGGTTAAGGCGTCTTCTACTTCTGGAGACGCAGGACGTTCTGAAGCCCTTTCTCTTCTGGTCGTTGACGAAGCCGCTTTCGTTGAAGGAATGGACGAGTTGTGGGCGGGTCTTTATCCTACCCTATCGACTGGTGGTCGCTGTGTTGCGTTGTCCACCCCTAACGGCGTTGGCAACTGGTTTCATAAGACTTATACTGAAGCCGAAGAAAAGAAAAATGATTTCCATCTAGTGAAGCTTCCCTGGAATGTCCACCCCGACCGAGACCAAAAGTGGTTTGAAAAAGAAACCAAAAACATGACTCGCAGAGAGATTGCGCAAGAACTAGAATGTAACTTCAATGCCTCAGGCGAGACAGTTGTCCACGGCGATGATCTTACTCTTATTTTAGAAAATATATCAGAACCCCTGCATAAAACTGGGTTCGATAGAAACTATTGGATATGGGAAGAGCCCTCTGCTGACAGGCAGTACATTTTGGTGGCTGACGTAGCCCGAGGCGACGGGTCTGATTATAGTGTCGGGCATGTATTTGACGTTGCCACTATGGAACAGGTGGCAGAATATCAGGGAAAAATAACCCCAGATATGTTTGCTCCACTCTTACACTCTATTGGTTCCGAGTACAATGACGCTCTCCTTATCGTTGAGAATAATTCCCTAGGCATAGGGGTTCTCAGCCGCCTACAAGATTTAGACTATAAGAATTTATATTATAGTGTAAAATCGACACACGAGTATGTTGATGAACTCACGGCACAGGCTGTGGGAGGAGTTGCCGGTTTCACGATGTCTATGAAAACCAGACCACTTGTAATCGCTAAGTTCGAGGAATTTGTAAGAAATAAACTAATTACTATTAATTCTATTCGTTTTGCTAATGAGATTAAAACTTTTGTTTGGCATAACGGTAGACCTCAAGCGATGCGTAGTTACAATGATGACCTTGTTATCGCCGCCTGCATTGGTTGCTGGGTCAGAGGAACGGCATTGACCGCTAATAAGCGGGAGGAGAATTTCAAAAAGGCTCTCTTGAGTTGCATTTCTGTGGGCGGAACTAAACTAAACACTACGATCGAAGGACAGCACGGATACAAGCAGTCCTCTAACAAATTCCGAGACTCTGAAGGCAGAGTACAAGATCTTGACTGGATAATTAAAGGATAAAAAATGGCAGACAATAACCCAAATAGCAATAACCCGAGGAACAGTACCTCCCCACTCTTCCGTAGGTTGACCAGACTCTTCAGTGGTCCGATCGTAAACTACGATCGCCCTGCCGTTATTCGAGGAACGAGAAGGGATGTAAAAAAATACACCTTTACAAGCGGTACAGGCAGAGAGTTCAAGAAGAAGGAGTATTATAATCCTTTCGGTGAACTTAGTAATAGTGTTCTGTATGCTCGTAACAAGCAAGTTAGATATACTGATTTTGACCAAATGGAATATATGCCAGAAATAGCTTCGGCATTAGACATTTATGCTGACGAGATTACTACTTCTACCGCATTCAATCCCCTCGTGAGTGTTGACTGTCATAACCGTGAGATTAAAGAAATCCTTCACACTTTGATGTTCACCGTCCTGAACATTGAATCAAATCTTTTCGGCTGGTCACGCAGCATGTGCAAATATGGTGATTATTATCTTTACCTAGACATAGATGATACGCTTGGCGTTACCAATGTCATTCCTCTTCCCGTCCGATCAATGGAGAGAATTGAAGGAACTGACCCGACCAACCCAAATTATATTCAATATTTCTGGCAAGGTGCAGAAGGAAACAAAGGTGTTAGTTTTGAAAACTGGCAAGTATCTCACTTCCGTGTAATCGGTAATGACAGATATGTTCCTTACGGCACTTCAGCCCTGGAGCCTGCCCGCCGTATCTGGCGTCAGCTTACTCTCCTCGAAGATGCTATGATGGCATATCGTATTGTTCGTTCTCCTGAACGCCGTGTATTCTACATTGATGTTGGCAACATTTCCCCAGAAGATGTGGAACAATATATCGAACAAGTAAAAACACAAATGAAGCGCAACCAGATTGTAGATGATCAGACTGGTCAGGTTGACCTTCGTTATAATGCCATGAGTGTTGACGAGGATTATTACATCCCAATCCGTGGCAACACAAGTAATACCAGAATCGAAACTTTGGCTGGTGGGCAGTTTACCGGAGACATCGACGATGTAAATTATCTCCGTGACAAACTATTCTCAGCCCTCAAAGTACCAAAGGCTTACTTAGCCCAGGCAGATTCAGTCGAGGATAAGACAACCTTATCTCAAAAGGATGTTCGCTTTTCTAGAACCATCCAGAGACTTCAACGTGTAGTCATCGCCGAACTAGAGAAGATATGTATTATCCATCTCTACACGCTCGGCTTTAGAGACGCTGACCTTACTTCGTTCAAGCTAAGTCTCAACAATCCATCTAAGATTGCTGAACTACAAGAGCTTGAGCATCTTCGGACCAAGTTCGATATTGCTGGCTCTGCTACTGAGGGCTTCTTCTCCCGTAACTGGGTCTATAAAAACATCTTTAAGATCTCCGACGAAGAAATTGATAGAATTCAAATTGAACTTTATGGCGATGCTAAATTAGGCGCAGCCATTGAAGAAGCTGGCACAATTCCAGAAACCGAAGGCGGCGACTTAGGGCTAGGCGAAGACGGCGATGATCTCGGTCTCGACCTTGAAGATGAAGGAGATATGGAAGATGAAGGTCCCCTTCTGGCCGAACCAGAACCCGCACAAAGAGACGATAAAAGGAAGACTTCCGGACCTAGATTGAGAAGTATGAATGGACAATATAACAAGGAGTCTGCTTCTAACACAAAGCGCACCCTATTTAAAGGTGACGATCTTATAGCTGGGCTCACTCAAATGACCCGTCTTAAAAATGGTATCGCCACAGAGAGCTTGGACAAAGAAGAGAAAGTGCTATTCAATAATCAGTTCGAAATAAAGAAACTCTTGGAACAATTGGGAAACAAAGATGAAGGTCAAGCATAATAAGAAAAGGAATACAGCGTTTTTATTTGAAGCTTTGTTAAGAGAATTAACAAAGTCTGTTGTATCCCAACAAAAGAGCCGGACTAAAGCCGTCAAGAAGATACTCTCAGAGCATTTCCGAAAGGGAGATATCCTAAACAAGGAAATGGACTGTTATAATGCCTTGGCAGAAGATCAACAACTTGATCGCTCTTCCGCAGAGAAGATGGTCCATCTTGCAAAGCAAACTTATGCTAAACTTAGTGAACAGGATATTTTCAAAGAACAGTCACAGGTCATCAAAAAGATCAATACGGTTTTGGGCAAAGAAGTGTTTAACCACTTTGTCCCCAACTATAAGTCTTTCGCTACGATAGCCCAGATCTTTGGCGACAAGTCTCCCCTAAAGAGCCGTGTCCTGATGGAGAATAAGTTAGTAGAGGGTCTGATGTCCTCTGCTCTTGCTGGAGAAAAGCTAGAGCCAGTAGATAGCCTGACTGTTAAGGCTTTTGCCGAGAGGTTTAACCAGCACTATTCTGATCTCCTAACAGAGCAAAAAGAACTTCTCGGGAAATATATTGTCTCTTTCGGTAATTCCTCTGTTGACTTCAAACTTTATATTGCCGAGGAGCTTAAGCGTATTCATAGTGCCGTCTCCAAGTCTCTAGAGATGGAAGAAGTAAAAGAAGATGCCGAGATGACGGAAAGTACAAAGAAAATCCTCAAGGAAATTGAAGCATGGAATATTTCCAAGCTAACTGAGGCACAGATTCTAAAAATTCTAAAGCTGCAAAAGCTGATAGAAGAGTACCACTCCGATGACAATTAGAATAAGCTTACAGAGTCCCGAGAAGCCTACCCAAGAAAGCATATCTCTTCAGGTAAGCCGTACCCTTGATGGTAATCTTCTCATAAACGATCACAAATATATTGATATTGTGGTTAACCCTGCTGAGGGAAAAGTGGCGACTTTATCAAAGCCTGAGGTTGATCGTGATGTGTATGAATATCAAAGAGATCTTATGTACCATCTTTTCAAGGGCGGTATTACTGCCGCTGCTAATCCGCAAGGCGGCCCCGTCTTTGGTCTTATAGAGACTTCCTACCCTTTGGAATCTAATATCAATCCCTTAGAGACAGTTCTATTTCTTATACAGGATTATATCCAGCGCTCTTCTGACGCAGAATTAGTCGCTGATAAATACGACCAGAACATTGAAGATAGGTTTACTGAGCCTACTGACGAAGATTCTACAGAATATGGTGAAATTACTCCATACGAGGACACCCCCAAAGCTTACCAGACCGGCGATCCTACTTATACCTTCGCTGGCTACGGCTACCTGTACTAGTAGAAAGTAGAAACTTGATCACTTATATATTGTGCTGTTATGGGCTTACTCAGGTATTAGTATTTTCTTCTATCTTTGAGAAAATCAGACCCCAGCATCATTTTTTTCACTGCCCAATGTGCATTGGCTTCTGGGTTGGTGTACTTCTTCTGATCCTAAACCCTTTTACAGAACTATTTATATTTGATGTAAGCTTCGTGAATGCTTTACTTTTGGGAAGCCTTGCATCAGGTACTTCGTATGCCTTGTGCATGCTAATATCAGACGAGGGGCTTAAACTTGAACATCGAGACCATAGAGGTTTGGACAAAAAAATGGATGCTTCGACCCGTAACAAACTGTTGCAGGGGTAGCAGTATCGAGCGGGGAACACCCGCACTTTAAAGGAGATAGAGATGACTAAGAAATATGTGCTTCAAGAGTTTATGAGTTTGGATTACAGCAGCGACCTTCTTACCGAAGAGGAGCGTGAAGGCAACCGTGCCGGTACTCATTTGATCGTCGCTGGACCAATCCAGCGTGCAAACACACCAAACGGAAACCAAAGAGTTTACTCAAAGGACCTGCTAGAACGAGAAATGAAGAACTATGAGAAGCTAGTAAATGAATGCAGAGCAACCGGAGAGCTAGACCACCCAGACCACTCAGTGGTAACATTAGCAAATGTGAGTCATCTTGTTACCCATGTATGGTGGAAAGATAACGATGTTATGGGCAAGATCAAGATTTTGGACACCCCTGCCGGCAAGATAGCCCAGGAACTCGTTCGAGGCGGCGTCCGGCTAGGAATTTCTAGTCGAGGTCTGGGATCAACCAGGCAAGAAGGTAAGATTACTATGGTAGAAGATGATTTTCAGCTATTATGTTTTGACCTTGTATCTGAACCAAGCACTACTGGTGCTTTCCTCGTGGCTGAAAATAAGATTAAAACTTATCTCACAAAGGCAGATAGGATCAATAGGGCTCTCAATGATATTTTGGACAACTAAAGAAAAGAGTTACAATGAAAAAAACAGAGCTTAAAGATATTATAAAGGAATGCGTAAGAGAGGTAATCTTCGAAGAAGGTGCTTTATCTGGCATTATCCGGGAATGCGTACAGGGACTGGAGGGAGTATCCGTACTAAGAGAGGGCAGTATTCAGCCTCAAGCACCAACCCCCGCAGCTAATCCTGCTCGCAGAAAGGTGTTGGACGAGATAGCTTCTCACTCCTACGAAGACCTAAAGAAGAGCTTTCCCAACCCTGAGCTTTTTGAGGGAACGACCCCTTTGCAAGAGAATAGGGGAACCAACGCACTGCAAGGTGTACCTGCCGGTCAGTCCGGCGTAGATATTTCAACCATACCAGGCTTCGGCAACTGGTCCAACGTTGCAACTGCAATAAGAAAGTAAGAATATGAAAAACAATTTTAGAAACAATTCAAAATCTAACCCCCGGCAATTTGAAACTTGCGTCACTGTTCACGCAGAAGAGTGTAACGGCGATGCTGAAAGAATGGTCCGTCGCTTTTCCAAAAAGGTAAAGCGTGAAGGCATCCTCGAAGAAGCTCGTGATCGTGCTCATTTTACAAAGCCCTCAATAATTGCTGCGGAGAGAAAGAAGGCTACGAAAAGATTAATCAGAAATGTGAATAGAAAAAGAGAAGAACTATGTACTCCTAGAGACAGAGTTATAAGGAGACGACGATAAATGGCTACATCACCAGATCAAACAGTGTACTTCAACGGATACCACAATAGGTCCCCAGGGCTTGGAAGCGTAGGAGCCTATCAGGTTGCTGGCACTCCTTACTTGACGGCTAGCAACGTCGGTGCCGGCTTAGAAGTTCAGATTACATTTCCGGCTCTTCCACGATCAATCACCATCATCAATAAAGATGCTGCGAATGATGATCTTCACATTCGTTTTGCCGCCGCTGGCACCGACGCTGGGCAACACTATATCTCACTCGATGCTCAGAACTCTTCTGTAACCTTCAACGTCCGCACCCGCTCTATTTTTCTTCAAGCACCAGTTGGTGCTGTAGACTTCCAGCTTTTTGCTGAATTGACTGGCATTGCTACAAACCTTATGCCAGATTTCAATATTGCTAACTGGCCTGGAATTACTGTATAAAAACAATATTGTATAATAGGAGAGAGTACTAATGGGAGCATACGGCGGCGGAGGCGGGTTTACACCCTCACCAAACAATATTCCTGGACCTACAAAAGTAGGCAGCATAGTAGCAGATGTACATCAGATGACCGGCTCGGTCGAGATTGATGGCGACCTAATCCTCAATGGGTCTGCTATTACTCCTGGCGGCGGTGTGCCTGCTGGTGCAACCACCCAGATTCAGTATAACGATGCAGGTGCTTTCGGTGCCGCAGCAGAACTAACTTATGACGGATCAATTTTTGGCTTGGGCAATCCTGTTGCTAATAGGCAGATGACGATACATGGTGGACTTTCGCTACATACGGGGTCTATGATCGTCGATGATGGGCCCCTCATTGTTCAGAGCGACCCCTCTAGCGAATGGTTTTCTGTTGGGCAACGTTCCCCAGGCTGGATAGTCAATAACTCCGGCGGCGGGATTACTCTTATTGCCAGCGCTAACGACATGGGTGCTAAACTAAATGTCAGTTCTACTAACACTTCAGTCCCGCCTATGGCTATCGGAAAGTATCCAGCATCCACGGCCAATACCCTCGAAGTAAATAGCTCTAATACTGATCTAAGCGGAGACTTCTTCGTGATCGACTCCGACGGCAAAGTCGGCATCGGCGTAACCGATCCTGATAGCGCATTAGAAGTCCTCAGCACCACTACCCAACAGAAGTGGTCTTATGACGCTGATAGTTTTGCTACTCTAACTGTCGCTGACGGTAGTACCACTACTCTGGCATCAGGAGAGAGTGGTAATATTATAATTGATGCTGCTGGTCTCCTTCAACTTGAGGCACCAGCAACAACTGTAAGCAATGAATTTGTGCTAACGAGCCCGACTGTCCCAACGGCAGCCGACGACCCTGGAGTCCCTGGTCAAATCTCTTGGGAGAATGGTTTTGTATATGTCTGCGTTGCTGTAGACACTTGGCAGCGTGCTGCTCTCAGTACCTTCTAATAGAAAATTAGTCTTTTAGACTTGTAATCAACTATTTATTGGTGATGTCTTATCATCAGAAAAAGGGGATTGATATATGTCTAATATGTTAGAACAAGCTATCGTTGATGCTAGGACACTACGAGAAGCAGCTATTAAAAACGCCGAAACCGCTGTTGTCGAGAAATACTCCGACGAGGTTCGCAATGCTGTTACCCGACTACTTGAAGAAGAAGACCCCCTCTTGGGCGATCTAGGCGAGCCAGAAGTCTCGGAAGAGACTCAAGACGTAGTAGACCAAGCACCTCCCGCTCATCTAGCAGAAGAAGACGAGATTGTAGTAATCGATCTTAAGAACCTTGGCATGACATTTGAAGCAGAAAAAGAACTTGGTGAAGTATCAGATGATGACACAGTTAGTCGTGAAGAGGTTATGAGTAACCTAGAGACTGATATGGATGTTGACATGGATATTGATATGGGTGCTGGTATGGATACTGACACCGACATCACTGATGACCTACCCGCCAACCGTGACGACGACGAAGAAATAGATATCAACGAGAGCGAACTAGTAGACCTCTTCAAAGAGATCCTCGCCGTTGATGTTTCCAAGGGTGCCATAAGACAAGCTGACGAATCCCTTACAAATGACCAGCTTGAAATAGATGAAGAGGAAGCCGTTGCTATGGCTCCTAAGCATATTGATGGCATGGACAAAGAAGATATTGAAGAACTTAAGAAAGCCAAAGAAGATTTAGGATCCCTCAACGAAAAGAACGAGGAACTAATAAAGACTCTTATAATGGCTAAAAATAAATTAGAAGAAATAAACTTGCAGAACGCAAGGTTATTATATGCGAACCGTGTTTTACAGGACCCCTCCCTGAATGAGCAGCAAAAGAATAAAATTGCTGAGATGGTTGAAAAAGCACAGTCAGTAGAAGAAGCGAAGTTAGTTTTTGAAACTCTTCAAAAGACAATGGCGGGCATCACAAGAAAAGCTCCAAAATCACTGTCTGAAGTTATAACAAGATCATCTTCCATCATTCTTGGCGGAAATCGAAAACAAGATCAAAGCACTACCGACACGAACCCAGTGAAAAATCGCTGGGCAACCATCGCAGGTTTGAGAAATAAATAAACACTGATTATAAACTTTAAAGGAGATATAAAAAATGTCAGTACTAGAAACCCTTACAGAAGGTATCAAGGCTCGTTCCTTGGCAAATGAAGGCGAAGCCCTCATGAACAAGTGGGAAAAGACTGGTCTACTAGAGGGGCTCGATGATGTTAAAAGTAACAACATGGCTCGCCTACTAGAGAACCAAGCTGCCCAACTACTAAAAGAATCCAGCACAATGGCTGGTGGAGATGTCGCAGGCTTCTCCGCAGTTGCATTCCCAATCGTTCGTCGTGTATTCGGCAACCTATTGGCACAGGACCTCGTGTCCGTTCAACCAATGAGCCTCCCATCGGGTCTCATTTTCTTCATGGATTTCACCTACAACAGCGATATGGCTGCTGACGGTGCTATTGCCACCCAGTCCGTTTATGGCGGCAACGTTGTCGCTTCCGAGTTGACTGGTGGTGTAAATCTTGGCGGAACAACCCAAACTGCTGCTGTTGAGTTCCCAGA
>TARA_R110002096_G_scaffold292391_1_pt1 | contig 12961 bp, 11 predicted proteins | sample TARA_R110002096 | Tara Oceans TARA_R110002096 (sample SAMEA4397295) | marine metagenome | biome: Polar Biome; feature: [DCM] deep chlorophyll maximum layer (ENVO:01000326); material: water (ENVO:00002006), including particulate matter (ENVO:01000060) such as... | depth 35 m | reverse complement strand
CAATCACGAGTAAACCGATTCGCATCATGAGATTTAGCTACCTTACCACTTGTGCAATGATCGTTCTCGGAATGGTCACCGTTGCAACCGCTGACGATGAAAACCATAAGATCATCGGAAAAGTCATGAAAGAGGGCCTGAAGGGCGACGAAAGCCCCTTCGGCAAGATCAAAGCAGGTGCCGCCACCGCTGACGATTACGCCACGCTTTACGAGCTTTCCCGCACGCTTCGCGGCACGGAAGCCCCCGTTGGTGAGCAGGAAGGCTACGATGCCAAAGTGGAAGCCTTGATCACCGCGACTGGTGCCCTTGCCTATGCCGGCGAATCTCCCGAGCGCATCAGCGCCGTCAAGGAAGCTTCCAACTGCAAGTCCTGCCACAGCGAGCACAAGCCGGATTGATTCCTCTGAGAGAAGAAACCCGAATTTCAAGCGCTGTCGGCAAGAAGTCGGCAGCGCTTTTTTTGGGCCGGTTTATCCCACGAAAGAGTCGGAATTGAGTCCGATCAACTCTAAAACGAGTCGGCCGTTTGCCCTGCGAACCGGCCCTGATAGCGTTCCGTGCCATTCAACTGCTGGAAGACGAATTGGCAAATTGGGGTTCCGGGATAGACTGCGAGCGGCGCGGGACCGAAGTTGCTCATCTCGAGGACTTGTTGGCTGTCGATGCCCGGGCCCATGAACGGCGCGCTGATGTGGACCATGAGACCGAGGCGGGCGAAGCGGCTTCGCCCTTCCAGCCAGCCGCAGAGGCCAGGCCCGAGGCGCAGGCGTTCCTGAGTGATACCGAGGACGGTTTCGCCGGGCATGATGAGCATGTGGCTGCCTTCTTCCACTTCAACTTTCTCGGTGATGTCGCGGTAGTCGGTATCCTCGCGGACGTGATGGATTTGATGAACTTTGCGGTAGACCCGAAAGGTGCTCGACAACGTGAGATCAACTGAGGCGGGGCCAACGTGGTCGGCTTGAAACGGGGTTATGGAGATGTCTCCGGTTTCGATGGCGTTAAGAATGGCTTGAGCTCCGAGAATAGACATGACGATCGTGAAATTAGATTCGGCGACCGTGACTTTGGAAGCCGATGACAGGTGCTAACGATTCTCTTTCCCCCTCAAAAAGCGGGTCTAGATATAGCGCTCGCGCAAATGCTCCAGCAGATAATGTGCCTGCGGCTTCTCTCCAGTGGCATTTTTTATCAAATCCGGCGGTAAATGCCGCGTTCCCTGGCTGTGAATCTTCTCATTGAGCCATTCGCGGAGGCTGGAGAACTCCCCTTTTTCAAGGTCTTCGGCAATGGTGGAATCAATCATGGCGCGCCGAGCCAGCTGCGCCGCATTGATGTTGCCGAGACTGTAGGTTGGGAAATAGCCGATCAATCCAAAACTCCAGTGGACGTCCTGAAGACAGCCGTGAGCGTCATCCGGAACTTCCATCTCAAACAACTCCTCAAACATCTCGTTCCAAGCGCCGGGAAGATCGGATACCGGCAATTCCTTGTTCACAAGGGCGCGTTCGAGCCGGAATCGCAGCAGAACGTGGAGATCGTAGGTGACCTCGTCCGCCTCCACCCGAATGAACGATTTTTGGGCCCGGTTCACCGCCTGGGTCATTTTCTTGGGCGTCACTTTCTCCAGCTTGGGAAAGAGTTTCTTCACCGTGGGCAGCCATTTCTTCCAGAAGGCGGCACTGCGCCCGACATGATTCTCCCAAAGTCGCGACTGGGATTCGTGAATTCCGAGGGAAACCGCCCGGGCAATCGGAAGCGTCGCGTGTTCGCCACCGGGCAGGCCCTGCTCATAAATCCCGTGCCCGGCTTCGTGCAACACTCCGTAGAGCGAGCTTGTGAAGTCTTTTTCATCGTATCGCGTGGTGAGGCGGACGTCGCGCGGCCCCAACGTGGTGCAAAACGGATGAACCGCAGTGTCAATCCGCCCGGCGTTGAAGTCGAAACCAATATCTTCCGCGACCATGCGATTGAGCTCCTTCTGTTTCGCCTCGCTGTAGCGTCCGGCCAGCATGTCTTTCGGAATCCGGCTGCGCCCGGACGTGGCATCGGCCACCAGATCCACCAGATCCGGTTGCAGATCGTCGAACAGCTTGGAAATTTGACGCGTTTTTGCGCCACGCTCATACTTTTCGAGCAGCGCATCGTAGGGCTCGTCCTCGTATCCCCAACACTCGGCCTGCTCCAACCGCAACTTGAGGACCTTTTCCAGATGAGGCTGAAACTTGGAGAAATCGGACGCTTTTCGGGCATCCACCCAGGCTGCGTGCGCCAACGCGCAGGTTTCCTCGAATTCCTCGACCAGCTTCTTGGGCAATTTCGCCTCACGCTCGAAGTGATAGCGCCACTCGCGAATGTTGACGCCTTCTTCGCTCGTTCTCGGCAACGCCGCGTCCTCGCATTCGGTGATCCAGTCGTCCACTTTCTTCGATGTGACCAACTGATGCTGCTTGCCTCGCAAATAGGCGGCTTGCTTGGCACGAAATTCAACGCCCTCGTGAGGCATGTTCGTCTCCTGATCCCAACTGGCCAAGGCTGCGGTGCAATCCAGCAAGTAGGCCTCTTCAGACATCTTTGCGAGTTTCTTGTAGGCAGCAGGCACGTCTTCAGTCATGACTCTAACCAACGCAGGAAGAGCGCCTTTTCTACGAAAAAGTTGATCAGTTACCCTTGATCTCCTTCAACTTCCCCCCGTAGCGCCGCACAATGCGCTTCCATTCGCTCTCATCGTCGGATTTCATCTGGAAGCCGATGAAGTGAATGGGGACCTTGGTTCCAGCCGCATCCTGCCATTTTTGCAGTTCCCGTTTCAGCTCCGGATAGGGAACATTGACGAGGCCCCCGGTCGGTCGCCACTGGAAGCTTCCATCAGAAATCAGCCAAATCACGTCTGGCTGCATCGTAAAGGCCATCTCCAGAACACCGACCAATCCCCGCAGATTGGAGGTCACGCCCCGGGATGCCGCAGACATGGTTCCGGCGGTGACCCATTCGCTTTCGACCCATTTAGTGGCGTTCTCTTTGTTCGCAGAAGTCGCGACCACGAGTTGATCACTGTAATTTTTGTAGTTTCCAGTGAACTGAATCATCCCAAAACGGCTATCGAGGGGCAAACTCTTGATCAGCTTGATCGTTTCTTCCTGAATCTTCTCCAGCGGCACACCGGATTGCTCTGCCTTGTTGACGACGGATGACGAAACATCAAACAGCAGCATGATGCGATTTCCCTCCGCCTCTATTCCGAAGAAACTCATGCCGGAACCGCTGCCACCTCCTCCCAACAAGCCATTTCCCATCCCTCGGCCAATCCCGGAACTTCCCATCATACTGGAAACCTGATCGCTGATCAGTTCGCTCGGGTCGAGCGGCATCATCTGGTCCAGATCGACCATTGGCAGATCCGGCAGGGCGAACTCGGTTGGCCGGGTGCTGACGAGTTTTTCCGTAAACGTGGGTTTTGGGCGGCTCGCCTCGTGCTTGGCCACGTTCATTTTGTGTTCGGGCGTCTTGGGCGGAATCTTGATCTGTTTGGGCGGAACTTCAAAGACGGCTTCCGGCTCCTTGTAATACTTCATGAGCACAAAAACGGCCGCCACTGGAATCAGAGCGAGGTGAAAGAGAATCACCCCAATGAAGATCGAAACGACCAGCCCCAAACGCCGCTTCTTCTCCTTTGATTCGCTCGCGTTGCGTTTTCCGTGATCGGCGGATTGAAGTCGCATCCTAAAAGTCGTCGCCGCCTCCCCCGGCTGTCGCGGTATCAAACGTAATCCCCCGAATTTCGGCAATGGCGCACGCATTGAGCACGTCGACCACCCGCTGATGAGGCACGGTCGGCTCCGGAGCAACCGTCACCAACGCCTTGGCCTTGTTGGCTTCCGCGGATTCCTTGAATCGCGTCAACACGTTCACCAATTCCTGAAGCTTTGTATCTTCCGGAGTCCCGAGCGGCAGATCGTTGAGAATCACGGTTCCGTTCGCCTGAATGATGACCCGCTGTTCGTCAGGAATATCCAGGGCTTCAGACTGCTCCACCTTACCCGGCAAGCCAATATTGATGTCGCTCTCCTCCTTGATCGGCTTGGCTGAGACCATGAAGAAGACCAACAGAAGAAAGACCATGTCGATCATGGGTCCCATCTGCATCTCGACCTCTTCGGCCTGTCTCTTCCTTCTGCGTCGTCTTCTCGCCATGCCGTTAATCGTTTAACACGCCAAAAATCACATTGGTTGCTCCCGCCTCAGCGGCCATGTCCATGAACTCTCCGGTGACTTTCGCGGGCGTATCCTTGTCAGCTCGAAGGTAGATCCTGAGCGGGGGATGAACTTCGAAACGCTTCTTCAGGTAGACCATCATCTCATCCTTGCTCACTTTGCGATCCGCGATAAAGAAGTCGCCGTTTCCATCGATATTGATGACATCCCGGTTCGAGAGATCGTCCGGGGTGATGGAAGCCTTCGCTTCCGGGAGCCTGATGTCCTTCTTGACCTTTTGTTCGGTGAGGGTGGACGTGATCATGAAAAAGACCAACAACAAGAAGGTCATATCGATCATGGGAGTGATCTGAAAACTAACCGGTGTTTCTGTCTTTTTCCTTCGCGCCATCGTCTTATTCCGCAGTTGGTTCCACGCTTCCTTCCAACTGGATTTCCCCGGAAAGGACGTCGATCGCGAAGCTGAAGTTCTTTTGGATCTCGGTGGTGATGGACGAAAGGCGGTTCCGGAAAAAGAAGTAGAAGAACATCGCCGGAATTCCGACAATCAAGCCCCCGGCCGTCGTCAACATGGCCGTTCCAATTCCACCAGCCAACTCGGCAGGCTCCGACTTTCCGGCGGAAAGAGCGTCGAACGCCTGAATCATTCCCATGACCGTTCCGAAGAGTCCAACCATGGGCGCCAGGGTCGAAACCGTATTGAGATAGTTGATCCAGATCATCTGCTTGGTTTCCTCCTGTTCCAACGTGTCCTCGGCGGAGATCATCATGGAATCCTTGTTCGCCAGGTCGCGGTCGAAATTGACTTTGAGAAGCGCGTTCGAAACACACTTGCTAAAGCTACAGGGATTCTCGTTACATAAGGAATAGGCATTCTGGATATCCCGTTGGGCCATCGCGCGATTGGTACTTTCCACCAACCGTTTCGGAACCATTCTCCCCGGGTTGACCGCAATGAAGCAATAGACGGTCAAGGCGATGGTGATGACGGATCCCACCAGCAATACATGCATGACCGGCCCACCTGATTTGTAGTAATCAATCAGGGTCTTGGTCGTTTCGACTTCGGATTCCGTCACACGTTCCTGCGCTTGGGCAAGAATGGGAATCACAGCCAGCAACAACGTGGCGAGGATGAGTCTTGTTCGGTTTCGATTCATGGGGAAAGCTTGGCAAGGAGTTCGTCGGCGCGTTTGCGGTGTTTGGTATTGGGATAGAGTTTCACGACATCTTCGGCACACAACCTCGCGTTCGCGGTGTCTTTGGCATATTGATAGACCTCTGCCGCGGCGATCAATCCGCGAGCGGAGGCTTCTTCTTCCGAACCGTAAAACAGATAGGGGAAGAGAAACTGATCCAACGCCGCATTGAAGTGCCGATTCCGAACCGGCCGAACCTCGTCATCGACTTCCCAACGAGGGTTTTCCTCTTCGACGCTCTTGAGCTGATCAAATTCCGCTGTGGCCAAGACGTAATTTGCCTCGATCAACACTCTTGGGTTCTCTTCCGCCCCTTCGGCCATGCGACGAGCCTCGCTCATGGCTTCGTTGATCGATCCAAGGGCAATCATGGAACGCAGGCGACCTTGCTTGGCCCGGGGATGATTCTCGGTATTCCAGTCCTTTTCCTCGATCAACGCAAAGATTCCGAGCGCCCGTTCCTGAGTGAACTTGTTCGAAGTCTCCAAAAGCTTCTCCGCAAAGCTCAACCCTATCTCCCCGGCATTGGAACGTGGCTGCGACAGAAGCTTTTGCTTTTGCTCCCAAATTTTCTCGAGCGAGTCGACATCACTGGCCGTGTCTTCTCCCGGAATGGCGGAGAACTCTATATAATCAATATTGCGGTAGGCAATTCGCCCGGTCGAAGAACCGACTTCCCCACGAATTCTGAGCGTTGCATATTCATCGCTGAGGCTAAGAAGTTCCCCTTCAAGCGCGTTGCCGTTCTTCAACATAATCAGGTCTTCAGCCACGCCGTCATCGGACAAGGCGAGGCAAAGCGACAGAATGATAAAAGGAACCTTCATACGTCGTCGTTCGCTGGTGGGGTGACTTCTTCCGGTTCCGGAGGAAGGGTTGGTTCCAGAGTGTCGGCGCGCTTTTCGGCGGTGATCGCTTCCGGGAAATCGCGCAGATCCTCCCGTTGTGACAATTCCTGGTAAACCTGGAAGGCTTCCCGGGGTTGTTCCAAGCGCTCCAACGCTTCCCCTCTTCGCAAATACGCTTTCGCCACCAAATCCCGGTAACGTCCATAAACGACATAAAGCCGCTCATAATAGGCGATGGCTTTGCGATCCTGCTGGTCCCTGACCAACAAATCCCCCAGCCCCATCAGCGCTTGGGCCTTGTTCAAACTGGAAACGGATTTCTCCTCCAAAATTCCCTCCAGCGCGTTTCGGGCATTTCCCATGAGTCCTTCCTCCACCTGAATTTCTGCCTTCGCGAGGATGACGTCAGGGAGTTCGGTCGACGAGATCGCCTCTTTCTCAAACATCTCGAAATGAGAGATCGCGTCGGCGTTTCTTCCCTGGGCTTTCGCGATGTATCCGAGTCCCGCGTAGGCCCTCGCCTTGTGATAGGAATTGGGATGCCACTTGCGAAGATCGGTGTAGAGCTTTTCGGCGATGGCGAGGCTATCCGTCGCCAGGGCTGCGTCCGCACAATCGGCAATGATCTGTGGATTATGGATTTCCGGATCAATCAGTTCGCTGGCTCTCGTCAGTTGATGATTGGCAAGCAACTCGTTGTCCGGGCGGGTCAACTTGGACTCTGCCCAGGCGGCCCGAAGCTCGAGGGTTTTCTTCTTTTCCGCCCGAGCTTCATCCTGAAGCTGGCGAATCTCGGTCTTGAGCTTGGCGATCGCCTGGGGTCCCTCTCTCCGATAAACCTTGGGCAATCCATCAAACAATTCCGAAATGGAGTAGAGAGCGGGGTCGTCTCCATGTACGCGAATCGTCTCCCAATAGGCGGCCTTCGCCTCATCCAGCTTTTCCTCAGTCACATAGGTCCAGCCAATCCAATAGACAGCCTCCGGCATGCGCTTGCTCGTTGGAAACCGCGTCAGGAACTCCTGGTAATGGCCGCGCATTTTCTCAACCTCCTCAAGCAGCTTGTAGGCCTTCCCGACCTTGAACCATCCATCTTCGAAAAAGCGCGTCGAAGCCGGATTGATCGACTTGTAGGCCGCGATTCCCTCCTCGGCCAAACCTTCGCCAAGCAATGCATCGCCCATCAGAAGCTTCGCCTCATCGGCGTTCGGCGAGTCGTCTCCGTAGGATTCGAGATAGCTGCGAAACTGATCGATGGCGGTCACGTAATCGGCTTCACAAAACGTGCAGTAGGCGATTCGGAACGTTGCCTCGCTCTCATACTTCGCGTTCTCATAGGCATCGAGATAGGCCCGCATGTGTGCCTGGGTTTTCGCGTAATCCGTGGCAAAGCTGAAAGCCATCCCCTTCCAGTAGTCGGCATCCTGCTCCTGTGGGTGACCTTTGTGCTCAGCCAAAAAGCGATCAAAAATGGCGACCGCCGACTCATTCAAATCCATCTGCAAATTGAGGAATCCCTCCATGAAAAGCGCTTTCGGCTTCAACTCTGAATCGGGAAACAGCGTCACCACCTGGCCATAGGTGAAGCTGGCGTCATCGAGTTGCTGCATCTGAGCAAGCGCGTCAGCCTGCATGAAGAACACTTGCGGGAGATTCTGATTGTCGGGATCATCGCCAAACGTCAGTAGATAATCCTCAGCAGATTTGAGCGCGCGCGGCCAGCGTTGCAATTGCATCCAGCACTGAATCACGGCCATGGAGGCAGATTCCACGATCGGACTTGGCGGCATGGCCTGGAGCATGTCTTCCATGATCAGGGCCGCCTCGCGATATCGCTCCAACCCTTGAAAGCACATCGCAAGACGAAACCGAAGCGCGGCATCAAACTCGTTGATGTTTTCGAAGTTCGCGATCTCTCGCTCAACCCGCTTGATCATTCCATCGAGTTGGAAAGCCGCACTTTGGCGACGAGGATCGCTCTGAAGCACATCGCGACGCAATTTCAGTTCGATCAGGCGTGATTTCTGATGCTTGAGCAAACGTTCCTGCGTCCAGATTCGTTGGAGGCAGGCAATGGCATCGTGAAAGCGCCGGGCCTCCATCAACTTGGATCCCAGTTGAAGCGATAGCGTCTGGAACGAGACGAGCTGGCTGATGTCGCCCATGTTTGGGTAGGCGTCCTTCACCAGTTGAAGCGCTGCGTCAAAGTCCTCGGCCTGAAGTAGCGAATGCAAACGCATCACGATGGCCCGACCGGCAAACTCCCGAGCCGCCTCACTACTCTGTAATCTGGGAATCTGCGCCTCAAAGAACTCGCCCGCAGTCCGGTGATACCCCTGCAGAACATAGCACGTCCCGAACATCACGAGCGCCTCCGACCGCTTGTTTCCACTGAAGTCGGACTGCTTGTAGAACTTTCCAAACCATTCCTGGGCGGTTCGATGCTCGCCAACCTGCATGTAGTGAATTCCCAACCAGAAGGTGAGTTCTTCGAGAATGTCGCGGGGCAACTTTGGCAGGGCGATGGACGCCTCAATGAACGGAACAGCCTCAGGAAGCTTCCTGAGGCTGATTTTGCACAGGGCGATCAGCGGTTTGTTTTGCTCAATGATCTGGGCGACCTGAGGTTCCGCGCCAAAGTCGCGATCGAAAGCCTCAAAATACGCCTCGGCGTTGACGAAATCGCCCTGACGAAACGCCTCCCGCGCCTTGGCGAGCAATTCAGTCGACGTGAAGGCTCCCGGAGCAGGCAGATTGGACTGGGCGTTCCCAAATGGGGCGAGGAATCCCCCACCCGCGATCGCCAGGATCGCGATGATTCTTGCAAGTGGGTTGTAGTAGGAAAACCGCACAATTCACCTAGATTGCCCTAGCCTTTGGCGAAAGCCTAGCTCGAAACGTCACAAAAGCGTCATTCCAAAACGACGCGATGAAACTTCTTCTTTCCGAAACGAAGCAGAATCGCACCATCCTGAACATGCTCTGTCGTCACGACAAGTTCGATGGAGCCAACCGATTCACCGTTGATGTAAGCGCCGCCCTGCTGAACCAGTCTTCTTGCCTCTCCTTTTGACTTGGCGAGGCCCGTCTCTGCAAACAGATCGAGCACCGGAATTCCGGCCTCCAGTTTGGCTGCCGCGTAGGTCGAAGAAGGAACCGCAGTCGCGTCGGCGCCTTCCTTGGCTTTTTGAAACCCGCTTTGAGCTTCCCTGGCCTGGTCCTCCCCGTGAAGGAGCTTGGTAACCTCAAAGGCGAGAATTTCCTTGGCTTCGTTGATCTTCGCACCTTCCAACGAACCCAGTTTATCCACCTCATCCATCGGCAAAAAGGTGAAGTAAGCCAGGAAGCGCCGAACATCGCGGTCATCGCAATTTCGCCAATATTGGAAGAATTCGTAGGGCGAGGTGCGACCTGCATCGAGCCAAACCGCGCCTTTCGCCGTTTTCCCCATCTTCTCTCCCCGAGCGGTGGTCAAGAGCGGAAAGGTCAGTCCAAACCCCTCCCCTTGTTCCTTGCGGCGAATCAGATCCGTTCCCGCGAGGATGTTTCCCCATTGGTCATCTCCTCCAATTTGGAGCGTGCACCCCTGCTCGCGGAAGAGCCGCAGGAAATCGTAGGCTTGGAGAAGCTGGTAGTTGAACTCAATAAAACTGAGCCCTTCCTCACGCTCGAGCCGCGCGCGGTAGGATTCCGCGCGAAGCATTTCGTTGACGCGAAAATGACGCCCGATTTCGCGGAGAAACTCCACGTAGTTGAGGCTGAGCAACCAATCGGCGTTGTTCAGCATGACGCCATTCTCCCCTTCCACATCAATGTAACGCGAAAGCTGCTTGGAGATTCCCTCCGCGTTTTCCCGAATCTGCTCGAGCGACATCATCTTCCGCAGCTCGGTCTTTCCGCTGGGATCGCCGACCATCGTCGTTCCTCCCCCGAGAAGCGCAATCGCCTTGTGACCAGCCTTTTGCAGATGCGCCATCGCCATGATGGGGACGAGGCTGCCGCAATGGAGACTATCCGCCGTTGGATCGAACCCGGCGTAAAACGTCAGGCGTTCTTCATCCAGAATCTCGCTCAGTTTTGCCTCGTCCGTGCATTGCTTGACGAAGCCTCTATCCTTAAGTGTTTGAAAGACGTTGCTCACGAGGGAGTGAATTTCCCCTCACGAACAAGTCAAGGCTCCATTTGGATTTCACGCATAGGCAATTGCGGGCGCTTCGGCATCGATTCTGGCGCTGACTTGCCGGGCAACCCGGTTTGCCAGGCCAACGCTCGAATTCCAGGAAGTGATTCGAGGATAGACCTGGGAAGAGGTCGCAAGAAAGAGGCGAGACTCTCCATCCATGATGCTGGGCTTCAACGCATTGTAGTTGAGCGGGTAGGCCGGCTCGACAAACGGCGCTTTAAAGATGCGGACATCTGCAATGTCCGAATCCTTTAAGAAATCGGGATAAAGCGAAAGAAGCTGGTCTTTCCAACGAGCCGCGATTTGTTCTTCCGGTTCCTTGAAGAGGTCACAGTCTCGATCGCAGTATTTCATGACGTAGGCGACGTGATGGCCGCCATAGTGCTCCGTGCGGACCAACTCCGTCATCTCGACAATTCCGTCAAACTCAGTCCCGCTGCCCATGACTGGCGACCAGTAAAAATTGTCGAGCGGTCGTTTGAGAAAGAACATCCCATTGACGACGCCTTGGTAGTTCAAGTCTGGAATGTTGACTTTCTCCGCCAACCAAGATCCGCCAACCGCGCGCCGCAGGACCGGCAACGGCAAGGTGGAGACGCACCAATCACCTTCCATCAGCTCTCCGTCCTTCAGCTTCACTTGAACACTTCCGTCAAACTCGTCCACGCTTTCGACGGTTGCATTCAACCTGATTTCCACCTGCATCGACTTCAGCTTGGACTCGATCGCACCGATCAAGGCGTGCAAGCCACCTTCCAAATAGCCACGGCTCGCCTTGTTTTTCTCGCGGCCGAGTCGCTCCCAGATGTACAACGCCGGCATGTCGCCAGCGGCAGGACCAAATTTGCTGACAAAGAGTGGCTTGAGCAGCGTTGACCAAATCCGTTCCCCGTAAATGCCGGTCAACCAATCCTCGATCCTCATGTTGTCCAAATCCTTGCCTTCACCCAGTTTTCGGAGAAGCAGACTGACAATTCCAAACCGAATGCGGTCCACAAACGTGAGCGGGGTGAAGCCCAGCAAGTCCAGCGCACCATTGAAGGCATACCGTTTTCCACCAACGACAAATCCCATACGGGTTGCCTCCCAATACAACTTCTCATCAACTCCCACATCCCGGATCAACCGAAGCAGATCATCATCACTGGGCATGATGCAATGGTAGAACTTGTCGAGCATGCGACCGTTCCAATCGAAGTAGGTGCCCAGGCCGCCAAGCTGATTTGAGCTTTCGACCAGGACCACGTCGTGACCATCAGACGCCAGGCTATGCGCGGTCGACAGTCCACAAATTCCTCCACCGAGGACGATGACTTTTTCAGGACGCCAGGACATGAGCCATGTTGTTACGGGGGGCAGGAGTCACGGAATTGCGAACCGCCAAAACCAGGTATTGGCGCAACGTCCGGAAGAGTTTCAGCTTACTCGCGCTGAGCTTGCGATCATAACGAAGCAACATCGGAACTTCTCGCATTTCCGGCTCCCAGTGGCGCAACTTCAACAGCAACTCGACCATGCAGGCAAACCCATCCTCCTCAATCAGGCGTTCCCCCCAGTGACGCACCGCTTCCTTCAGCAAATCCGCCCGATACATGCGATAGCCACTCGTGAAGTCCTTGATTCCTTCCAATGGAAAAACCGTTCGGAATACGACGGACGCGCCACGACTCAGCAGGCGGCGAAATGGAGGCGCGGTATCGTCGCACCCACCTTCAACAAAGCGGGAGGCGATTGAAATGCTGGCGCCGTCGGCGAGTTGCCCGGCCATCCTGGGAATCAGATTGACGTCATGCGTGTCGTCCGCATCCATGGCAACGATCATGTCATTCCCTTTCGCCGCAGCGACGGTCTTTTGAACGCCGGTCAGCATGGCTTGACCCAACCCCATATTCTTTGGGTGCTGCTCAACAATGACCTCGAGCCCTGCGACGGGAAGCGCCGCAACTTCTGCGGTGCGGTCGGATGAACCGTCATCGATCACTCGAATCACGAGATTCAATTCGGGGTGCTCCTGATTGAGCGTTGCAAAACGCTTCAGCAAATTGGGAAGCGATTCTTCTTCGTTAAAGGCCGGAAGAATCACATGGACTCGGCCTGGGGTTTCGGGAGTTGCTGGTGACATGACGTGTTTAGGTTTCAGATTCGGAGATCTTAGAGAACGTGAGCAGTTTCGAGATTGTCGGAGGCAAACTTGTCGAAGACGCCCTCACGCTTGGCGTGCTCGCGCATGGTAATGGTTTCAAACCCATCTTTGACCATTTTCAAAAAGTGCGTCATCTGCTTCATCTTCCATTGGCTGATCTGGCCCATCGCCGGAAAGAACAGCAATTGGGGGGTGTCATCGCATCCCAGGAAGTCGGTCGGATGGAGCAGAAAGCTGGGAGGTGTCCGCGTCAGCTTGCACAACGTGAGGGCACTGCGAAGGTAAGCCCTGGCGGCAAGCGGGCTGAGGCAGGCCAGGTAGAGAAGGTAGGTCGCGTGAATCGGGGTCCGCAAACCCGGCATGGTCGTCA
>TARA_R110002096_G_scaffold28493_3_pt1 | contig 12963 bp, 29 predicted proteins | sample TARA_R110002096 | Tara Oceans TARA_R110002096 (sample SAMEA4397295) | marine metagenome | biome: Polar Biome; feature: [DCM] deep chlorophyll maximum layer (ENVO:01000326); material: water (ENVO:00002006), including particulate matter (ENVO:01000060) such as... | depth 35 m | reverse complement strand
CTGTTATTAAATCTCCGTTTTCGTCTAAAAAACTCCAATCTGTAGCCATTAGCTATTTTCCTTTAAGTTGAGTGTGCTAGAAAAGCACCTATTCCAAAACATACGGCACAGAATACTACATACATAGCAGCGTGTCTAATAAAATCTTTCATTACGATTCTTCAATACTGTCTATAAGTTTCTGCAAGTACCACTGAGCCTTCTTTGTGTCCTCTAAAGCCTTCCCCTTATAGGACATCCTCCAAAGATATTTCAGGCAGTTTCCCTTTAAGTAACCTTCAAAGGCTTCAACGGACATGCTTGCCTCGATAGCTTCAATACATTCTATGCCACCTGCATTGTAATGTGCTGGATTGTTAACGACATCTTCGCTATGAGCTTCAAGCATTCTGTTATCCATTCTGTCTTGCTCTTCTTCTGCTGCTTCAACATAACGATTGATTAGAGTATCGCGGTGGTCGCTCTCTCTGTTACGTATCCTATCCCAATCAAATCTTGTTGCGTCATTGAGTCTGTCCATCTGTAGTTTCCTTCTCATACTTGTTTTTATAAAGCAAGTATTGCTTAGTTGATTTTAATTTAGAAGTCGAAGTAATCTTTTTAAACTTCTTCTTCCTCTCAAACCTATCGCGTCTTTCATCTTTGCGAGTACCTTCAGTCATCGAAGGTTTCTCTCTTCTCCGCATTGATCCAGCTATCGGGGATGCTGTCTTCGCTATACCATCTGAAGTCATTAGCACTTGCCCACTCACCGTGACTTCTTTTAGTGCCATCCTTGCGCCTCTTAGCTTGAGGCATTGGAGCACTGGGGTTTGCAAAAAGAAACACTAACTCAGTGTCTTCAGGTAATGTTTTCTTTATCCAGATATACTTGCTGAACTCAGCGTAGTCCCAGAACCTTCCTTTAGCTTCAAGCAAAATCTTCTTGCCCTCCACTTCTTTAACAAAATCAGGTTCGTACTTATGTTCTATCGTGTACTCTACCTTGTCTGTGTGGAAGCTCCAGTTGTCTAGTATGCCTGAGTGAAGCTCATACTCCCAGTTAGAATCATAGCCTTTGACTACATCTTTTTCTACTGGTCGTTTGATACGGGCTTTGCGGTATCCTTTCTTAAAGTTTTTCAATGTAGTTGTGACTCCCTTCTTTCAAGCTCTGCTTCAATTAAATACTGAAGGTCTACTAAGAAACGCTTTTCAATTTCACAGATACTATTATCGCTATTATAAAGAAAGCTGCCAACAGCAACAATCATAGCTTCAATACTTAACCCTGAGACTTGTTCGCTTTCCATTGCACTAGCTCCAAATTAATATCTTGTATGGTTAAGGCGGGGAAAATTTTAAGAAGCTGATTAATCTTCTTAGCTACCCACTTAGGGTGATAAGCGTTTAACCGCATTTTTCGGTGTACATAGATGTGTGTTTGCTTCGGCATAAAAGACATGTAGTTACCTGTGTTTATCTTTGCTGCCTCCTCTGGCTCCAATAGTGTATGAAGCCAGTCAACTAGTAGAACTGTCGATTGCTTTCTAATAGCCTTTGCTTTCTTGCCGTTCATAGATACTCCTCAACTTTAGGTTCAGCTACAACTTCTGTAAGGTAAGCTAAGCCATTTGAATACTTGAATGTCCTAAGCCCTGCCCCATCGTTGGAATCGCTGTGGCACTTGTACTTGTACTTACACCAGCTACATCCCTTTGCAAGCTTCATGTTACCTTTCTTGCCATCTGGTATTGGATCGTAACACAAAGCTGGTGGGATGTCCAGCTCAAGAGCAGGTAAAAGCTCAGATATTCTAGTATCTATGTTAGGTTTATCTAGATCGTCAGGGAGATACATACATAGCTCACCGCTCTCTTTGTTTAGAACTAAGAACCCGCCGTTGTCTGTACCCTCTGCCTTCTCATAGCCAGCAAGCTGACCTAAGTAACCGAAGGGATCGTCTTGCGCTAGTCTGCCGTCACGGAACTTATTGAATGCAAAGCGAGAGGCAGTCTTAACATCTACTACTTCGCCGTTTATCTTGCAGTCCATGTGTCCGGTGATGCCGTTAACTACAACCTCTTTCTGTTCGTCAGTAACTTTATGTCCAGCCATGCGAACTAACATCAATACAACTTCTTCTAACAGGTGACCGTACAGGAACTTAATTTGTGTTGCCCCATCAATACCTCCACGACCTTCAGGGTCTCTCTTCTCGTACCATAACTGACGAGAAGGCTTGCCAACATTAGACATACGAACAGTGAAGTCCGTATTTCTTTTGCGAGGTGTAGCCCAATCCATGAGCGCAGCTTTTATCCCGACCATAGTTTTATCTATGTCTCCTTCAGTCAACGGAAGAGGCTTGCCTTCTGAAAGCATTTCTAGTTCTTGATATATGTCAGATACTACTGTTGATAGTGTCATCGTTCTCGCCTGTATATGCTTGTATAACTTGTTTAAGTACAGAGGTACGTTCTTTAAACCACTCTCCTGCTCTCTCTATACCCGTGTCATCTAAGATTATATGTATGTTTTTCTCTGCTTCTCTGCGATCTTCAAAATGTTTGCAGTATTCTACCCTATAATCTCTTAGAGGTGAAGAGGTTTGGAAAGCATTACACCTGTCATAAGCATCAATAGCCATGCCTACTTTCTTCCAGTCCTTCCACGCTGGGTTAGAGATAATATATACATAGCCAGTAGGAAAATAATCAAAGGCGTGTAATGCTTTATCGCCAATGTGCTTAGCTATCATGCGAGAGCCTGCTGTCCCAGCTTTAATATGATTAACAATCCTAAGACTGTCAGTGCAAGGCTTACATTTAAAATAAGACTTAGCTGGAAAAGAAGGATACCAGTTTGTAGGTACGACTAATTCATCGTTACATTCTGTACATCTTTTAATTGTTGTAGAATTCATTATAGTATTCTCCGGTTATTTTAGATGGATATATATTTAGCATCAAACTCAGCTTGTTGTTGTTTTATGTCTGCTTCTTCTTCGTCAATAATCTCATCTATTTTATGCTCTGAACGCTCGTCTTCCTCTCGTATGCTCTCGTATCTTTCTTCAAGATATTCCTCAGACCACCCGATAAACCAGCCCCCCACTACTTCTTCGTAGTCGGGATGCTGTTCTCCGGTATTAGCTATGAACAAGTTGCATCTATAAAAAGTTCCTCTATAAAACCACTCCGGTATATACATATCGTCAGAAGCATATACCATTCCATACACAGCATACTTTTTAGTGTGTTTCACTCCAGTTATCTCCTACTTTATATTCCCCATCTAGAGGACAGTTTAAATTAAGGATACAACCTGCTTCCCTAATAGCTTGAACACCTGCCTTACCAACGTCTACTGCGTCATCAACGTGACACTCAATCTGCCACTCATCGTGGACGTTAGCTACAAACTTAGCATCCCAACCGTGCTTCTTTATTTTCTGATCTAGAATAATCAAAGCCTGCTTCATCACGATTGCTCCTGCTCCTTGCAGCAAAGTATTTAAAGCGGCATGGTCTGATCGGACAGTAAGCTTACGGCCATCTAACGCTTTAACAAATCCGCTTTTAGCTTCTCTTTGTACTCGTCCTGTAAGAGCTTTAAATGATGGGAGATTATCAAAGAATGATTGTCTAAGTTTCTTGCCAGCTTCTCTACCTCTTCCAGCCACTGTGCCGAGCCTTGCATCTCCTGCTCCGTATAGGAGGGCATAGATGAAAGTTTTTGCCTGATTTCTTGATTCAAGTCCTGCAAGTTTTTGATTAGCGGTGTGAATGTCTCCGTTAAGTATTTCATTTGTATAGCCCTCGTCATTTAAATAGTGTGCCAACATTCTTAGTTCCAGACCTGACGCATCAATACCTACAAGCCTATAGTCCTCCGGTACTGTCCAACAAGACCTACACTCTTCACCATAAGGTGAGCCGCTGCTAGGAATTTGAGCCATGTTAGGATGTGAGTGCGTCATTCTAGATGTCACTGCACCATTAGGATTAACATAGCCATGTACTCTGCCTGTATTCTCGTCCAGCTCCTTGATCCAACTCTTAGTCTGAGCTAAACGCTTCTGGAACATTAGGTATCGAGCGATCATTTCAGCCTGTGGGATGTTCTTAACCCTACTGAGCGTTGATTCATCTACAATAGGCTGACCTGTCGGTGTATGTTTCTTAGGCTTCCATCCAAAATTAATTAAGTAGTCACCGATCTGCTTACGAGAACCTAAGTTAAAGGGTATAACAGTATCTCTAGTTACAGGAGGCTTGCCTCTGCCATGCTTCTTTAACATCTCTGCATACTCAGCATCGCTAAGCCTTACACCTTTACCGTGCTGGTCTTTCGCTGTCTTAGCTATGACACCTGCCTTTGTATACTGTGGCGTTAGCACTTGTGTTGTGACAGTAGGGGTAAACACTGTGTGTACTTCTTCTTCTAGGTCGTGTAGCTTAGTTTCAAACATAGCCATAAGTCCCATAACCTTTTCAACGTCTAACACAAAACCATTAGTGCGTTGCTGATCTACAATCTTAGCCACTGCGTGTTCTATCTGCACTGACTGAGGTGTAAAGCCACGGCTCTCAACCTTCAAAGCATTATAAACTTTATAGTTAAGCATCACATCACGCTTACAATACTCTAACATCTCAGGTGTATAGGCTTCCCATGCATCTTCTTGCTCACCGAAAGTTCCTTTAGTGAATCCTAAGCGATAACCCCAGCCCTCTAGTCCGTGGTTACCTTCACGGGTAGGCTTGAACAAACGAGATAGCACTAGAGTATCTACTACTTTCTTTTCAGATAAATCAATACCTGCAATCCTTTCGATAACAGGTATGTCATATCCAATTACATTGTGACCGATCAACTTGTTGGCTGCTGCAAGCATTGCATAGCCTTCATCTAACTGTGTGTTATCAAATGTAAATACATCCTGTGTGTCTACATCTAAAGCTACAATACAAAATACTTTGTCTGGCTCAAGGCCATTTGCTTCGATGTCAAATATTAAATTACTCATAGCTCTTCTTCTCCAGTGAACTCATCGCCTTCAATGTCTAGTAGTTCTCTAAGTCTGCCTGTCTCCTGCTCATACAACAAGCTACATGCAACCCCGACATCACCAGTGTATCTAGACTTCAACACCCTGACCTTAGTGGTCGATGCCTCAATAGCATCTTCTGATTGTTGATTACGCTCCAAAGATATAACGCAGTCAGATAGCTGAGCAATACTCTGCGATCCTCTGAGATGTGATAGCCCTGTCTCGATACCATTCTCATGTCCACGGTTACCTTCAACTCTACGGAGGTGGGACACTAGGATCATACCGCAGCCTGTCTCTTCTACTAAAGTTCTTAGCCGATGCATGATGCCGTCAATAGCTTTACGCTCGTCTTGTTCTAGCGTAGAGAGTACTAGCATGTGGAGGTGATCAACTACAATCCACTTACAGTCCAGACCTATGATCATGTACCGAAGCTTACTAAAGATGTCATCAATGTTATTGACACCGTGATGAGCATGAATCCAGACACGCCCCTCGTTCTCTCCCATGAATACTTTCTTAAAGAAACCATCTAACTGGTCATCAGTGAACTTAGACTTAACACTATCGAGGTGTAGCTTAGAGTTAGCTTCGACTGCCATGATACCTTCAGCGGTACGAGACCAGTTCTCCTCAAGGGCTACAACACCTACGTTGTCATCGGTATGTTCTATCAGCCAGTGCTCTATCTCTCTGGTGACAGATGACTTACCTAGACCTGTACCACCAGTAAGAGTTACTAGCTCACCAGATCGTAAGCCTTCTAGCTTTCTGTTGAGACCGAACCACGGATAGGGTATAGCTTCTTTCTTATTGTTGCGGAGTTCTTGATAGGCTGATAGCTGCTCTGATAGATTCAGAACACCGGAAGGTGTATAGACTTTTGAATCCCAGAAGCAACTAACATAAGCAGCATGCCTACCCTGACGTAACATATCGTTAGCATCTTTGTAGTCTACAGGTAGTGACATGATCTTAGCTTTGCGAGGTGTCAATAACTTTGCTATCTCTATCGCTGCTTCCTTGCCCTGTTTATCATTATCAAAGTTAATGACCACTGACTCGAAAGATTCTAGATACTCAAGGTTATCTTTAACATCACGAACACCTCCATGTGCTCCTGACTTTATAGATACTACGGGCCACTTGCTGCCCATCAGCTCATACGCTGCCATCGCATCGCATTCACCTTCTACTAAAGTTATAAACTTACCACCTGCTTTGAAGATATGCTCTCCAAATAGACCTACTTCTTTAGCACTACCTGTCCAACCAAACTTCTTATCCTGTTTCCTGATCTTAGTAGCTGCTAACTCATGTCCATTGTAGTAAGGGTAGTGGTGATTCTGTATCTTGTTGCCATCCATTGTAGACTTAACGCCATACTTCTTAGCTGTAGCTAGGCTTATCTTGCGGTCAGTCAATTCATTAAAGGATGCTGCGCTGTGTTGAGATGAATATGTATTGTGATCTTCCATCTTACTGTTCCTTTGATACACTTCAAAGTCCGTTATGGTATCTGTTTGTTGTACTTCCGATGTACTGTAGTCTTTAAAAAACTTATTGCAGCTAAAACAAAAACCTGATCCGTCTTCGTTAATTCCTACTGCATCTGAACTATCACATTCTTTACAAGGCTGTTGTGTTTTAACAAATGCCATTGCTTTATTCCTCTATAAGTGTAGCTTTCCCTGCTACTCTAGCCTCTTCCTTTAGATGGGGTTTAAGTTTATCCATCAGTGTAATACCTGATGCGCTGTACAATGTAACTGTTAGCTGTGCTTCTTTAAGTCTCCTGTTATTCTCGGCAAGGACAGAGAAAATACTCTGCCCCTCCGAAGATAAGAGATCAGCATTATAATAACTGCCGTCCATCTCAACTGTATTCATTACAGTTCATCCTCCATCCCTGAGTCTAGTGCGTCAAACTCTGCACCATCTGGAGTACCGACCTCGATCAAGTCGATGACCTGCATAGCTTGAAAGTCTAGACCTTTAAAGACTTGACCTTTCCATGTTGATTCCCATTCCTTGTACTGAACTCTAACATTAGAACCATTACCGACACGGGCATCGAGCTGATTCTTCTGAGCATCAACTAGCTTAGGAGCTTGTCGAACCATTCCATTGGGGCCATTGACTTTACGCTTGATGACAATAGCTGGGCCTTCATCCATGTGCTTGATAGTAAAGCCACGCTGTTCAAAGTCATCTGCCACTGCTTGATCTACAACTAAATTAACAGAATACACTGGCTCGAAAGTAGTGTTAGGAGTTGTTACTGCTGCCCAGTATGCTGAGCCTTGTAGTATTGCCATGATAATATACCTATTGGTGTGGTTGATTGAAGTTGGATTGTAACATATCTAAATATTAATTGTCTACTTATTTATTTCCTGCTGTATCTCGATCAATAATATCTTCTTCTTTAACAAAGATACCATCTACCATCATACCTTTACGATCTTTAATATCTTGATAGGCATGATCAATACAATCTTTTATAGACAAGTTGTGTCGGATAGCGATGTTGATCAGCACCACGATGATGTCACCGATGTCATCAATGGGTGTCTGCCCTTTACAGATACTATCGGACAGCTCACCTAACTCTTGTATTAATTTAAGCACTTGATCCTTGTCGGTAGAGCCATGTATTAAGTTCCTTGCTACATGCCATGACACTACGTTCTGAATTGAAAGCTCTATGCCTCTGTTTTCTTCGTGCATGTTAGACCTCCTTCATATCTAGCACTGTGTCGTGCTCAGTTTTATCAATGATGTATTGTATTACAGCTTGCTCTCTTACATTGTACATGGAACAAGCTGTACTCAGTGGGACTTTACCTTCAGTAACATCTATTGCTGCCTTAGCTGTAGCGATTGCTTCAGGGCTAGGGTTACCTTGTAAACTTTCTGCAAACATATTAACCTCATAGTAAAGTATAAATAATAACAGTGAGTACTATGCCGGACGCAAAGATCAAACCATTACGAGCGGCTAGTGTGAGCCTGTGGTTGAAGCGGTGTGCTGCTCTGTCAAGTGCTTGAACTGTCCACACCTTTAGTCTCAACGAGATGTTTAAGCAGGCCGACTTCATCCATTCGATGCTTACGTTTATCTTTTCTTTCATTTTGTACCTCTTTAAATTGTTGATTAAAAATGCGATCAAAATTGTCGCCATAAGTTTTACTGTCCTTTACTCTAGACCTATCACCCTTACCGCCATGTGTTGAGTCACCCATTATTTACTCTCCGTATAACACCTGCCAAAACTAATTAAGATAAAGGGTAAGGCTATAAGTATACCCTCAAACTCTGCTACCTCTAACTCTTCAGAGCCTGTCCTACTTATCCAGACAGGCCGTGAATTAGAGAACTCTATGTCAAGTCCCACCCCATTTCTAAACTCAATGGTTAGGGACTGCCCAAATAAATCTATTGTCATATCATGCCGCCTTCATAAAGTCATTGTTTCTAATAGCAGTTCTAATTAGCTGATGTCTCTCATGCTTAACTGCTGCGATGTTACCTGATGTACCTTGTCTAACTGTTCCACCATGTGAAGACCAGTCAGTCATAGCATTATACACTGCCCAGTAGTTAGAACCTAAACGCTTTCTATATACTTTAACATACTTGTTCCAGATATATTCTAAGCTGCTACTTTTTCTAGGCATATCTGATAGAACCATGTCGCCCTGAGTAACTCCACTTTCTATTAGACTTAAAGCTGAGCTGCACTTCAATGCTTCAGCAAAGAATTTAAATGCTGCTTGATCAGTGACTGATGTATCTATCCACTGCAACCACAGGTCTCTCTCTTTATGGAACACATCCATAGCTTTAGTGATTGCTCTACCACCATGCTCAATGTCTAGTGACTGTGTGTGCTTAGCTTTATACACTGCTACCTCACCACCTACAAAGACTTGTAAGTTTGTACAAGCACTCTGAATAGCTGCTGCGCTAATCATAAACGGCCATGTACCATCGAAGGATGTTATAGCTAGAAGGCTCAGAGAAGCTGTGTCGCCGTCTCCAGTTTGATATGTGTGCTCCGGAAATGTGGTTTGCACAAAGGTTCTCGCCCCATCGTGTGACGATCTGATGGTCTCCTGCATTCCATTAATTGATAGGCCTGAACGCTCAATAATGTTTCGAGTAGTGTCTATCATGTGCTTAGGAGGGACAGCCTTGTAACCATGACCATGAACACCTAGCTCTTGACCTGTATCTGTACGATAGATAACAGCCTTAGAACTAGGGAACTCTGTGCCATCATCATCAGCAAAATAAACTAAAGGTGCTGTAGCTACATCAAAGTCAGCTGATCCATAACCTCCAGCTCTTATATTGTTTAGTGCTGTGTTGTTTGCAAACATCGGTGTAATATTATTCATTGTGAAACCTCGTTGATTAATTTTAATTGTAACATAAAAACCATTTGGACAACAACTACATTATCTTTATAATGCTTTTAAGGTCTTTAAGATACTTGTTCATTCTTATTCATTACCTTCAGTAGGATATACATAAGTATCCTCTAAATCTTTAAAGGTTAAAGTATCTTCAAAGCATTTAATACACATCTCATCACTGTCATTATGGTCGATGTAATTCTTTAAACATAAAGAACAACTTAAAACTCTTTCACTATTGTCTGATCTCATCATCATCCACTACCCCTATAGGTGTTAGCTCCACTATATGTTCGTTGTACTTCGGGTAACTTCGGTTAACTCCTGCGAACTTCAAAGCTTCTTCAGGACTAGATGCTGCAACATCTATATAGTAACCACTTACTTCACCCATTAGTACCGTGTAAGTCTCTATCTTTTCTTCTGTATCTATCTGTTTAAAGCTCATGGATTGCCCTATTGTGTGGGTTATAGTTATGATCAATAGACATTGGTGCTTTTCTTAGCCACTCGTCCATCATCCTAGTACTCTTGTCTCTTAGCATTGTTACTGGTGGCCTAACATATACTAAAGCTAGGAAGGCATCGTCTAGTTCTACATAGCTATGACGCTTCAGCCTAGTATGTAATGTATTATAATTAACACCGCTAACTTCTGATAATTCTTTTAAGTTATACCAGTCACCTGATACTAGCTGTGGGTTGTCACCGAAGTACTGGTGCAATACAAAGTCTACCATTATTTATCTCCTAAATAAGTTATTATATAGTAAGGGCTGTATGCCTGTCCAATTTTATGTGCATCTTCTAGTGTTGAGGCGTACTGAGTACACCCCGATTCGTCCCAATCAATTGCCCACATAGCTATCTCTCCACCGTTACTTTAAAGTCTACCGCATCTATCTCAGTTCGGACTGCATCGACAATGAATTCTTCTACGCTATCCTTCACCGTAGATATAACATCCCCTAAGTCTAAATCTTCATCAGCTTTTTGTTCTAATTCAGAGATACGATACTCATGGTCATCGCCCTGACTGTCATTAGATTCAGCCATGTTATAAGCCTCGTCTACTCTAGATTCTACTTCTTCTACTGTAGATTCTAATGACTCTAATCGACAGACTACCTCATGGCTAAAGTGGTCGAAAGAAATATCTTCATCGAGACCCATCACACGCCTCTCTAACTCTGCAATTCTATTAGCGTCACGGATATGTAGAGCTTCTGTCTCACCATAGAGATGGTGCAGCGCCTTGTTCTCTTCTTCTACCTGTTTAACATCCTGCATTAGCTGTGCTATCTTCAACCACTTAGGATCACCTGTCTCTGATGATGCTATCTTCGCCATTACTCTATCATCTACCCATGCTTCTATTACTTCGATTAAAGTTTTCATATTATTTAACTCCTGCAATTAGATTATTTTTCATGGTGACTTCAGCAAAGAACTCTCTACCTAGCCCTGTAATGTGAGGTCTATTAGCTCCGACCAGCGTACCGCTACTTATATATTCGTTTCCAAACAAACTGGTTTCAGTATACTTTAAAGGCTTGCCAATATTAGTTTTCATTTCTTTTTTACTAGGGTAATTAAATACTATCATAATTTGTATCTCCAATTAGGATTTAGTTTTATCCAGCAAGCTGCACAAATGTACAGCCCCTTGTCTTTTACATCAGCTACTTTGCCACAGCTACACTTAATCATCTATTCGCCTATCAAGTAGCTATAGTGTACTTCACTTACATGATTTGCATCTCGCCACTTTGTAGACTTAGTAGCTAAGAAACTACACCAACTATTCCACAGATTTTCTGTACCATATTCATTACAGATTTGTATATAGTTCCTAATCTTTTTAACATTAGCGTCTAAACTCTTGATAGTCTTAGGGTTTTTAGCTAACACAAAATCCTTAGCATCTAAATTATACATCTTTAAATTATGACTATCCATGCAACCAACTAAACCTGCTGTCAACTGACACAGAAAGCCTGCTTTAGCCATGCCTAAACCGTCAACTCGTAAGAATATTTTCATCAGGCTCATAGCTTTACTGGCATCTGTTTTATTACTGTTGATTACTGCCATCATTTGAGCATGCATTTTATGCTTGTTAGATTCTAAATATATATAAGTATCTTTCTTAAAACCCCAAAGGGATTTAGCATTTAGCTTATTAGTTCTGACATCTATCATTTGATTACCTATATTCAACCACGGTTGACGAATACTAAGAACTCCCATTAGAGTTACATCAGATAAATTACTTGATGACTGTTGTGCATACTGTTGAACTGCTATTGCATGTTCCTGATACATAAAACACCTCGTTAATTTTTGACGTTTTCAAAGCTACAGGGAAGTCGATCAACTGTCAACCGCTTTCCCTGTGCATTATGCTGTTGTGAAAGAGCGCATCATATGTCATACAACACAAGTAACTCTAACAGGGACAGCGATGTATAGCAAACAATCGCAATAAATATAAGCTCCGATACTTTAGTTACTACTAAATTACTATTAAACTTTCTCATTTTCTACTCCAAATATTCTATTAGTCATATTTTTATCAGCTATTGAGGCGCTAACATCTATCAAATCCATTAAAATTCTACGGTCACTGTGATCAATGTGTAAGCTGTACACCCAATCGTATAGACCTTTAAAGGTTTCTATATTATTTACATTAACTTCAGATAGTTTCATTGTCATACCTCCACTCTAAGTTAAACACTGAAGGAAAGAACTCTCTATTCCAGTCTGAACGCTTTAAATCTTGAACCCATACCCTTCCAGTACTGCTAGGTTTATGAGGCGGTGAACCCCCCATAACTATCCATGTATCATCCGTTCTGCTACTAGTTACTAGCTCTCTATCAGCTACTGGTAGCCCTGTTTTTTGATGCACTAAAGTATAGCCTTGCTTTATAATAGTCATTATACTATTCCTTTTAATTTATTATTTAATCTATCTAATTCTAAAACCAGAGACTCAAGGCTTCCATCATGCTTATAGATATGTATATCCTTTTTCTTCCGGTCATAGTGACAACATTCTATTTCATCTTCTATCTCTGATAGATCATATGATCCGAACTCATCATACCAGTTCTCATCACCTGTTAATTCTATATCTGATAGTACATATAAAGTATAATAATTTTTCATACTGTAACCTCTATAGCGCGTTTAAGACCAATTGATACTTTATTTGTTGGGGCATCACATTCAAAGCACCATGCGTCATAACCTTTATACTCAAAGCTATCAGGACACCCACCTAAAAAGTCTATATTGCATTTGTTACAAACTAGTACTTCTACAAATTCAACTATTGTCTTTTTCATCATGGTCACCTATAAATTATATTATTAATAGAAATTAAAGCCGTCCGTGGCTGATAGAATTAAGATTTCAAAGCTTGTAAAGCTTCGATGATAGCATCTAATTTTATATCCTGCTTGCGTTGAGCCGCTTCGACCGCATTAAGTCTAGCA
>TARA_R110002096_G_scaffold65664_7_pt1 | contig 12973 bp, 9 predicted proteins | sample TARA_R110002096 | Tara Oceans TARA_R110002096 (sample SAMEA4397295) | marine metagenome | biome: Polar Biome; feature: [DCM] deep chlorophyll maximum layer (ENVO:01000326); material: water (ENVO:00002006), including particulate matter (ENVO:01000060) such as... | depth 35 m | reverse complement strand
TGTGGTTGCCTCGTTGCCCCCGGTGGTGCTCGGCATCCTCATGTATAAACAGATCAGCCGTTCGATGACAGCAGGCGCGGTTAAAGGGTGAGTTATGAAAGTTCTGGTTTTTGAGCACGCACAGCAGGCCGCTGAAGCCGTTGCAAACAGGTTGGTGGAGCGGGTTCTGTTAAGGCAAAACTGCACGCTCGGCCTGGCGACCGGCGGTACTGTGGAACCGGTCTATCAACATATGTTTCGGATGTATGAGGCCGGCAAAGTCAGCTTCTCCAAAGTGCGGAGTTTCAATCTGGACGAATATGTTGCGCTCCCGGTCGAGCACGAATTATCCTATCACAGCTATATGGCCAGACATTTGTTCGAACCCTGCGATTTCGACATGGCCAAGACCAACATTCCGGACGGCAATGCAGCTGATCTTGCCGAAGAAGCCCGGCGTTATGAGACGGCGATATCCGATGGCGGCGGCATTGATTTCCAATTGCTGGGAATTGGTGAGAATGGGCATATCGGCTTCAATGAACCAACCTCCAGTCTGTCATCTCTCACACGATTGAAAACGCTGGCACCCAGTACAGTGAAAGCGAACAGCCGCTATTTTGAGCGTCCGGAAGACGTGCCCCGCCTGTCACTGACAATGGGTATTGCGACCATATTGAGGGCGGATGAGATTGCGCTCCTCGCGACCGGGGAACGCAAGGCCAGGGCGGTCAGAAATATGGTTGAAGGACCACTCTCTGCCATGTGTCCTGCCAGTGCATTGCAGCTTCACCGGAATGTCGCGATCTATCTGGACCCGGATGCCGCATCAATGCTGGAACTGCTGGATTATTATAAGTCGGTGCATCCTTGCGACGGGGCTCTACGCCAATGACAGGTCCGCGAAACTCAAGTCCAGGCGGGGTCATCCGTTTTTTGAAATTCAAAAGGCTGACCCAGCAGCAGCAAAGCCTGAATCCGATACAAGCTTCCGCCTGTCGAACCGGCTTCAATGTAAACATGGAACGATCCAGAGGATCCCGATGAGCACAATCGAGCTGAAAAATATCAGCAAAAGTTTTGGCAGTGTCGAGGTGATCAAGGATGTCAGCCTGTCGGCCGAAGAAGGAGAGTTTGTTGTTTTTGTCGGGCCTTCCGGTTGCGGGAAATCCACCCTTCTGCGTCTGATCGCCGGTCTTGAGGAAACAACCAACGGAACTGTTTTCATCGATGGTGAGGACGTCACCGCGCTTGATCCCTATCATCGGAATCTGTCGATGGTTTTTCAATCCTATGCGCTCTATCCGCATATGAGTGTCTACGGAAATATCGCATTTGCTCTGGAAACCGCTCGTGTTGAGAAGCACGAAATCAAGCGGAAAGTCCGGGAGGTCGCCGAAACACTGAAGCTGACACCCTATCTTGATCGCAAACCCAAGGACCTCTCAGGCGGTCAGAGGCAACGCGTCGCGATCGGTCGGGCGATTGTGCGTCAGCCAAAGGGTTTCCTGTTCGATGAACCATTGTCCAATCTGGATGCCGCATTGCGTACACAGACCCGGATCGAGATTGCAAAGCTGCACAAGGAACTGGGCGCGACGATGATCTATGTCACACATGATCAGATTGAAGCGATGACTCTGGCCGACAAGATTGTGGTTCTCAAAGATGGCGAGGTGATGCAGGTCGGCTCACCCAAGCAGCTCTATTCACATCCGAAAAATACATTTGTGGCCCAATTTTTGGGAAGCCCAAAGATGAATCTCCTGCCGAAAGCCAGCTATGATGGAGATCATCTGCGATATGACGAAGGCGTGGCGATCAATATTGGAAAGGTTGAAGGCAGCCCCTCGATTCTGGGCGTGAGACCCGAAGATATCCATCTGGCGGACCCTGATAATGCGGAACTGACCGGGAAAGTCATACTCAACGAATTCCATGGTGCGGATAACAACATGTTTGTTTCACTCGCCGGAATCGGCGATTTGAACGTACGTGTGAATGGCAAGGTCGAATTGCACGATGGCCAAATCGTAGGTCTGAACCTGGACAAATCACAGTTGCATTATTTCGATGGAGCCGGCGTTCGCACGATCTGAGCGGCAGTCAGTTTAACACGCGGATCGGATCGTTCAGCTCGATACGGCCGGCGGAGATGACCTTGCACAACACCCCGAAATCACGGTGACCGTAGGTCTTGAACAAATGGGACGGCATGTCGATGTCGCGGACGCCCGAGCTTGTATTGGCGCTGGTCGCGGCGCAACGCTCTATGCGCTCCGTGACCGCAAAGCGTGCAGAGCCGATGCTGATTTCCCGGCCGATCCAGGAGAATTCCTCCCAGGGGGCAAGACCGTCGCACCAAAGATTGCTGCGCCAGCGCCTCTGCGAAAGGTCAAGTCCACTGCTGGCAGATACGGCGTCGTGAGAGGCCCTGCTGTGCAGTGACAGAGTGCGGGTGTTACGATCGGCAAGATTGCCACCGGGGATATGAGCCAACCCATAGGGGCCAGGTTGCACAGCGCCGCCAAGGGCTTCGATCCGAGCCGCAAAGCGGATGACATCCGAAGGGTCCGAGAGATTGAACCGTTGGTTCGAACCGTCTTCATTGCCCATGGTGAGGATGCCGCTGGCATCGTCATAGCTGGATGCAATGGTGGCCAGCTTCGGGCTGAGCGCAACAACGACAAAATTGCTGCGCTTCAGCCAGACGGGATTGGCAGGGTCGTATTTCGAAGTTCTGTGAGCGAGCGCAAATTTCCGGTCTCCGGCGAGCGGCTGATCCGGCATCATTTCCGCAAAGGGAAGAGATTCCGGAGCAAGCCCCTTTACCGGATAAGTCTGAATACCGGTCAGTTTCACGGCAGATCAACCTGTCTTCCCGGCCCGATGACTAAATGAATTTGACTTCCAGAATTTCATAACCGCGGGAACCGCCCGGAGCGGTTACTTCTACGGAATCGCCAACCGATTTGCCGATAAGCGCCCGGGAGATGGGTGAGGAGATGGAGATCTTGCCCGCTTTCACATCGGATTCGGCATCGCCGACAACCTGATAGGTGATTTCCTCGTCAGTATCCTCATCTGCCAGCCTCACCGTTGCCCCAAACTTGACCGTATCGCCGGACAATTTGGAAATGTCGATGATTTCAGCGCGGGCGAGCTGATCTTCCAGCTCCGCAATGCGCCCTTCATTGTGGCTCTGGGCCTCTTTGGCGGCATGATATTCGGCGTTTTCCGACAGGTCACCATGGGCACGGGCTTCGGAAATGGCTGCAATAATTTGTGGACGCTGTTCCTGAGTGCGTCTTCTGAACTCTTCCTGCAGCGCACTGTTGCCACTGGCGGTCATAGGGATCTTATCCATCGATGTCCCTCTCTCCAAAAATGGGGTTCCTGCTGGTGCCACCGGCGTCAGTGCTTGGAGCCCGGACAAAAAGAAAAGCTGACCGCCCATTCCGGTATGGGTGGGCGGTCCAGCTCAAATACATATTCAGTTAAAGTACGACTGAAGTGCGCGAACTTCAAGCGTTCCGCGTGTAAAGGCTTCAATTCCGTTGGCAGCCGCCATCGCTCCGGCCAGAGTGGTGTAGTACGGAACCTTGTGAATCAGCGCCGCCTGGCGCAGGGAACGGCTGTCCGTCAAGGCCTGCGCGCCTTCCGTGGTGTTGAAAACCAAGGCGATTTCGTTGTTCTTGATGGCGTCAACAATGTGCGGACGACCTTCCAGAACCTTGTTGATTTTGGTGCTGGGCACACCTTCCTCATTGAGAAAACGCGCCGTGCCGCCGGTTGCGACGATGGAAAACCCTAGATGCTCAAGCTTGCGAATCGTGTCGAGAATGCGCGGTTTATCCTTGTCGCGCACCGAAACGAAGACGGTGCCCCCGGTGGGGATTCGCGTTCCCGATCCAAGCTGACTTTTGGCAAAGGCCACAGGAAAGTTGCTGTCCAGTCCCATGACCTCGCCGGTGGAGCGCATTTCCGGTCCAAGAACGGTATCGACGCCCGGGAAGCGGCCGAAGGGAAACACTGCTTCCTTGACGGCGATGTGATCGAAAGCCGGCTTTTCCAGCTTCATTGAGGCAAGGCTTTCACCGGCCATTACCCGGGACGCAAGCTTGGCGACCGGCAATCCGATGGTCTTGGCGACAAATGGCACCGTGCGGCTGGCACGCGGGTTGACTTCCAGCACATAGATATCATCGCCCTTGATGGCGTATTGCATGTTCATCAGGCCGATAACGCCAATCGCAAGGGCCATTTCCCGGGTCTGCTGTTCCAATCGTTCGATGATATCCGGGCCGAGCGAGAATGGCGGCAGGGAACAGGCACTGTCGCCGGAATGAATGCCGGCTTCCTCGATATGTTCCATGATGCCGCAGACAAACACATCGGTGCCGTCGCACACGGCGTCAACATCGACTTCAATGGCATCCGACAGATAGCTGTCGATGAGCACGGGAGAGGACCCGGAGACCACCACAGCTTCGGTGATATAGCGCTCCAGATGGGCGGTATCGCGGACGATTTCCATTGCCCGGCCACCCAGCACATAAGAAGGCCGGATAACCACCGGATAACCGATCCGCTCGGCAATATGGCGGGCTTCTTCACCGGAGCGGGCAATGCCGTTTTCCGGTTGCTTCTGTTTGACCTTGTCGAGCAAGGCCTTGAAGCGGTCGCGGTCTTCGGCCAGATCGATGGCATCGGGCGGGGTGCCAAGAATCGGCACGCCGGCATCTTCCAGTGCCTGCGCCAGGTTCAGTGGCGTCTGACCGCCGAATTGAACAATCACGCCGTGCAATGTGCCGTTGGAGGTTTCGGTGCGGACAATTTCGAGTACATCTTCCGCAGTCAGCGGTTCAAAATACAACCGGTCCGATGTGTCATAATCGGTCGATACGGTTTCCGGGTTGCAATTCACCATGATGGTTTCATAGCCCGCATCATGCAGGGCAAAAGCAGCATGGCAGCAGCAATAATCGAACTCGATACCCTGACCGATGCGGTTGGGCCCGCCGCCCAGGATCATGATTTTCCTGGCATCTGTCGGCTCTGCCTCATCCACCGGTGCGCCGCCGAATGGGGCTTCGTAGGTCGAATACATATAAGGTGTCGGCGAGGCGAATTCTGCGGCGCAGGTGTCGATCTTCTTGTAGACCGGGCGCACATTCAGCTGGTGGCGCAGGGCCGAGACATCGGCTTCGTTCAAAGCGGTCAGTTCGGCCAGTCGTTTATCTGAAAAGCCGGACGCTTTCAGTGCCCGCAATGCGCCGGGCGTCTGCGGCAGGCCATGGGCCCGCACGCGCTGTTCCAGATTGATCAACCCGCGCAACTGTTCCAGAAACCAGGGGTCAATTTTACAGGCGGCAAAAATCTCCTCGTCGCTGAGACCAAGCCGCATCGCCTGCGCCGCTTTCAAAAGCCGGTCGGGAGTCGGCGTGCCAAGGGATGCCCGAATGGCATTCTTGTCATCATCCTGACCCAGGCCTGGGATTTCGACTTCGTTGAGGCCGGTGAGCCCGGTTTCCAGTCCGCGCAAGGCTTTTTGCAGGGATTCCTGGAACGTCCGGCCAATCGCCATGACTTCGCCGACCGATTTCATGGCCGTGCCCAGAATCGGTTCCGCGCCCGCGAATTTTTCAAAGGCAAAGCGTGGGATCTTGGTCACGACATAATCGATTGTCGGCTCAAATGCCGCCGGTGTGGCGCCACCGGTGATGTCATTGTCCAACTCGTCCAGAGTGTAGCCGACCGCCAGTTTTGCGGCGATCCTGGCAATCGGGAAACCGGTGGCTTTCGAGGCAAGGGCGGATGAGCGCGAGACGCGCGGGTTCATTTCAATGACCACCAGCCGACCATCAGCGGGGTTGACAGCGAACTGAACATTGGAGCCGCCGGTTTCAACACCGATTTCGCGCAACACCGCAATCGATGCGTTGCGCATGATCTGGTATTCCTTGTCGGTGAGCGTCAGGGCAGGGGCCACGGTGATGCTGTCACCGGTGTGCACACCCATCGGATCGACATTCTCGATGGAGCAGATGATGATGCAATTGTCATCCTTGTCGCGGACGACTTCCATTTCATATTCTTTCCAGCCGACAATGGATTCCTCGATGAGGATTTCCGATGTCGGCGAGGCATCGAGGCCGCTTTCCACGATGGTCAGGAATTCTTCGCGGTTATAGGCAATGCCGCCGCCGGTGCCGCCCATCGTGAAGCTGGGCCGGATGATGGTTGGAAGACCTATTGCCTCCAGCGCGTCGATTGCCTCGGCAACGGTGTGGGCGAGCCGTGAGCGCGGGCTTTCCAGACCGATCTTGTCCATCGCCTTGCGAAACAGATCGCGGTCTTCGGCCTTGTCGATGGCCTCCGGCGTTGCGCCGATCATTTCCACACCGAATTTTTCCAGCACACCCATCTTGCGCAAGGACAGTGAACAGTTCAGCGCGGTCTGGCCACCCATTGTGGGCAGCAGCGCATCGGGGCGCTCTTTCTCGATGATCTTCGCAACAATCTCCGGCGTGATCGGCTCGATATAGGTGGCGTCGGCCAGATCCGGGTCGGTCATGATGGTTGCCGGGTTGGAATTCACCAGAATGACGCGGTAACCCTCTTCCTTCAACGCCTTGCAGGCCTGAGTTCCGGAATAGTCAAACTCGCAGGCCTGGCCGATGATGATGGGCCCGGCTCCGATAATGAGAATGGACTGGATATCTGTGCGTTTTGGCATGGTTGATCTTCTGGAAGTCTGTGGTTGCGGATGGCCGGAGGCGACCTGAGCCGAAGTTGTCGGGATGTTTGACGCTGCTATAGGCGATTAGCCCGTGCTGTGGAAGGGGATGGCCCAAGATTTCTTGGTTGTCGGAGCGCCATGTTTGGGCCAATGTTGCGTTTCAGACTGCACGTGAAACGAACCAAGGATTGCCCATGCGCTGGAAAGGCCGCCGTCAAAGTTCAAATGTAGATGACCGGCGCGGATCGGGCGGGGGCGGCTTCCGGTTCCCAAGAGGCCGGTCCTCTTCACCGCGGTTGCGCTTTCCCTCCGGCAGGACCGGGCGCGGCGTGCGCGGGTCGGGAAAAGGCATTCTGACGCTGGTGGTGATCGGCGGCATCGCCTGGTTTGTGTTCGGCATCAACCCGCTCCAGTTGCTCGGCGGTCTGACCGGTGGCGGCAGTGGCGGGGGTCTGCCATTTGAACAGACCCAGCCGGCCGGACAATCCGGAGGAGCGGCGCGCAACGATGAAATGACAGCCTTTATCTCCACGGTTCTGGCCGAAACGGAAGATACCTGGAACGCGATTTTTGCAGCCAGTGGCCGCGATTATGAAGAGCCGCGCCTGCAGCTTTTTACCGGCCAGGTGAGCTCTGCCTGCGGCTTTGCCTCGGCAGCGTCCGGGCCGTTTTACTGTCCCGGCGACAAACAGATCTATATCGATCTGTCGTTTTATGACGAGTTGCGCAAACGCTTCGACGCGCCGGGCGATTTCGCCCAGGCCTATGTTCTGGCTCACGAAGTCGGCCACCATGTGCAAAACCTTCTCGGCGTGTTACCGCAGTTCAACGAAGCGCGGCGCACGATGAACGAGGCAGACGCAAATGCCCTGTCGGTCAGAGTGGAACTGCAGGCCGATTGCTATGCCGGGGTGTGGGGCTTCAACGCGGCCACGCAAAACCTTCTGGAAGAAGGCGATCTGGATGAGGCGCTGAATGCGGCCAGGCAGATCGGCGATGATGCCATCCAGAAACGCACCCAGGGCTATGTTGTCCCGGAAAGCTTCAATCACGGCACATCGGAGCAGCGCAAATACTGGTTCCGCCGCGGCTTTGAAGCCGGAGACACGTCGCAATGCAATACGTTCGACAGTACACGAATCTAGGTTAACCGACGTTTATATCGAAGCATCTGAAAAGATAATTGCAAGTCGTCCGGCTTGCAATCCGAAATTTAACTGGTTTCTCGCTGAACCTGAACCTGAACTGGTCGTGTCGCGCAGCAGAATCAGCTTTCCGTGGAAACCAATCAGAAATTGTCGAAGGCCTTGGCACCCGTCACAAACTCAGAGCTAACATCATACCCACACATAATCATTGCTTTTTGGCCACAGTCCTGCCCGAAAATGAGCGAAATCATGGCGGCGAGGCTGATTTTAGTTTTCTTTGAGCGACTTTATGTCACAGTCGAGTTGAATTTGTCGTTTATCGCTCTTTATTAGTTGGGAATGAGACTCATGAAATCCTTAAATACACTTCTTTTGGCTTCGGCCTGCACGCTCGGCTTTGCCACATCTGCGTCCTACGCCGCCGATCCTGCCGTCGACTATGCCGGGGAGAGACTCGAGACGATGGAACAGACGCTGATTCTGGCGGGCCTCATTGAGGTCTATGGCGACTATTCTTTCATAGATGGCGCAAGCGGACATGCTGAACACACATTCTCCGGAAGCAGTGACTCCGATGATTATTTTGAATTGGGCGGTGCTGTGCGCCTGAGTGTTCCCTTCGCAGACCGAATCTCGGGACAGTTTGATTTCGATGCTGAATATCGCCCGCTCAATGATGATGATGCGGATGGTGACCATTATAGCGGCTCCAACACAGTTGGTCTCCATCTGAGCTATCGGGATCCAATGAGCTATTTGTTCGGCCTATTTGGCGGTGCGGGCCAGGTGGATTACGTTGATGAAGATGGGTCTCGTTTCTGGTTTGGCGGTGTGGAAGCCCAATATTATTTCGATCAGGTAACACTCTATGCCCAGGCAGGGTTGCTTGATGGGAGCGAAGAGGCCAATGACGATGGGTTGAGGAACGCTTGGTTTGCGCGCGGGGTCGGGCGTTATTTCCTGTCTGATTACTCCATGGCTCAGGCTGAAATCGCTTATGTCGACGGCGAGCGGGATTTTGACGACGACGATATGTACGGCGTTTCCTGGGGATTGCGCCTGGAACATCAGTTCATGCCTATTCCAGTCTCATTATTTGCTGCTTATGAAGGCAACTACTTCTCATCAGAGGACGCCAATTCGTCCTTTGACGATGGTTCCTTCACCGAACATGCCTTCCTGGTGGGTGCCAAATACAGCTTCGGTGCAACCGGCCTGAAGGTGAATGACCGGTATGGTGCCACGCTGGACACACCCGGCTTTGGCCGGTGGGTCGCTGCCGGTAATGAACTCGATTAAATCTCTCAAACTACTTGGGAAAAAGGCGGGCGTAATGCCCGCCTTTTTTGTGCTCTCGCGTGGTATGGGCGGGGACCGCCGCTACTGCTGAATTTGCAGCACAAGTTTCAAGCGGAAATTTCCTGCCGGATAAGCGTTGCTGGCACGCAAGAACACCAAATTCACCATCAAGCTTGACCGGGACCTGTAAAGCGCTGACAGTCGGTCCGCCGGATAGACGCCAATTGGCGTGACGCCAACACTTTAATTCAAGCCCCTGAAAATCCAGAATATCCCGGATAACCTTTTCATGACGAAAATCATTCTGGCTGGTGTCGCACTGGTGTTAAGCGCGTCTGTATCGCTGGCGCAAGAGGTGACGCCGCAGGCTGGCAACCGCTGGTATCAGGATGGCCAGGCTACGCTGACAGAGAAGCTGGCGCGGCAGCCGAACACAGGCACAGCCAAAAACATCATCCTGATGATCTCGGACGGCAATGGCATCGCTTCCAATTATGCGACCCGGCTTTTCCTTGGTCAGAAAAATGGTGGTTATGGAGACGAAGCGGTTCTGCCACAGGAAAAGTTTCCTTATCTCGCTCTGGTCAAGACCTACAATGTCAATGCTCAGACACCGGGTTCGGCAGGCTCCGGCACGGCGCTGCATTCCGGCGTCAAAACGTCGCTTGGTGTGGTTGGTGTCGGCGAGGGCCTGAAGCGGGGAGATTGCAGCCAGGTTGAAGCCAACAAGGTGAAATCGATCGTTTCCATTCTGGATGACATGGGTAAATCCGTTGGCGTGATCTCGACAGCCCGGCTGACCGACGCAACGCCGGCCACCGCATATGCCCAATCTGCGAACCGGACATTTGAAGATGATTCAAAATTGCCGGATAAATGTGGCGTCAAGGATATTGCCGATCAATTGCTGGATGCGATCAAATCGGGCAGGGTTGACGTTGCACTTGGTGGCGGTCGCCGGCATTTCCTGCCGAAAGAGGCCACGGATTTTGAAGGCGAAGCTGGCAGACGGAGGGATGGCCGCAATCTGATGGATGAGGCACGGGAAGCGGGCGCTGAAATCGTGACGGATGATGTGGAATTTGCCGCTTTGAACCCAGACGATACTGCGCCGGTCCTTGGCCTGTTTGAATCAGATCATATGAAGTACGAATATGACCGCATCGGCGAGCCCTCTTTGGCCGAGATGGTGGAAGCCTCAATCAAACGGCTTCAGGGCAATGAAAACGGTTTTTTCCTGTCGGTGGAAGCCGGTCGCATCGACCATGCGAATCATGATGGAAATCTCTACCGGGCGCTGACAGACGGTGTGGCGTTTGCCGATGCGGTCAGCAGAGCTGTTGCGTTGACCAGTTCGCAAGACACGCTGATCATCGTCACAGGAGATCACAGCAGTGCGCTGACCTTTAACGGCTATTGCGGGCGTGGCAGCCCGATTACCGGTCTTTGCTACAAGATCAACAAAACCGGTGTGAAGCATCTTGAAAAGCCTGCCAGAGCAAAGGACGGCAAGCCCTATACGGTGGCCGGATATCTGAACGGCAAAAGCTCGGTGCTGAAAAAGGACGAGAATTACAGTGGGTCGCGGCCTGTCGTGACTGAGCAACAGGCGAGCGATCCCGATTATCTGCAGCAGGCGCTGGTTCCGTTGTCAGCAGAAACCCATTCGGGAGCGGATGTGGCGGTTTATGCAAGAGGCCCATGGGCACATCTGCTTGATGGCACAATTGAACAGAATTTTATTTTCCACGTGATGAAATACGCTGCAGAAGCCCAATGAGGCAGCGCTCTGGCTGCGCTGCAGACAGGCTCTCGGCAAAAGGCTCGACATTCCCAAAACGTGGTTTAAACTGAGACAGTTGATATCGCCGCAGACTCACGCTCCCGGTGCGATGCGATTTCAACCAACAGCAACCAAGAGCATATTTTATCGGTGTCGGGTCAACTGACTCGACCTCGAAAAATCGTGCTGTGACACGACCACCGGACGTGCCGGCAGGTTGTACCCTGACAAGGAGATACGGTCATGTCTATTGACCCGATTGCAACTGGCGTGCCGGCGCCGGATGTAAGAGAGGGCGACAGTATGCTTGGTCTTGCCTATATGGCCGGTGGCATGTTCCTGTTTTCGGCGGTTGATACGCAAGCCAAATTTCTCACCGAGACGTTGCATCCGATCCAGATCGTGTGGTCGCGTCAATTCGGGCTGCTGCTCGGTGTGTTTGTGCTGCTGGCGATCCGTGGTCTGAGGGTTCTGCACACAGCGCATCCGCGCCTGCAGATTACGCGCGGTGCCGTTGCGGCGGTCTCGGCGACATTGTTCGTCATCGCAGTCAGCTATGTGCCGCTGGCAGATGCAGTGGCGGTGAGTTTCGTGGCACCCTTCATTGTGACCATGCTGGGCGCGCTGGTTCTGAAGGAACCTGTCGGCATCCGCCGCTGGAGTGCGGTTCTCATCGGTTTCGCCGGCACGCTGATCGTTATCCGGCCGGGGTTGGGCGTCGTCCACCCCGCCGTGTTTCTGGTGCTGATTGCGGCTGTCTGCTTTGCCCTGCGTCAGGTAATGTCACGAGCGCTGAGCCGGTCCGACCGCACTGAGACCACAGTCGCCTATACGGCACTGGTCGGCAGCCTTATACTTACTGTGCCGCTGCCATTTGTCTGGCAATGGCCAACGAGCGGGCTGGAAATCACCCTGCTCATCAGCATTGCAATCATGGCGGCATTTGCCGAGTTGCTGGTGATCAAGGCGCTGGAGGTGGCGCAGGCCGTGGTCGTGGCTCCAGTGCAATATACCCTGCTGATCTGGGGAACCATGTATGGCTATCTGGTGTTCGGACAGTTGCCGGATGGCTGGACATGGGTCGGCACGGCGATCATTGTCGCAACGGGAATTTATACAGTGCACCGGGACAGCAAGGCGGCCCGTGCGCGGCGGCGTCTGGCGGGCAAGATATCAGCACCGTAGACGGGGCGCTCTTTAGCTGCCGTATTTCAACCTTATGTTGGGTTCCATGACGCGACGCAAATTTTCCAAATATTTGTCTCTGTCCGGTGTTGCCGCGTTTTGGAACGGGGCTGCGCGGTTGGCATCTGGCAAACCTGAAAACCCGTATTATTCCGGTCCGCCAGAGCGTAATTTCGACGGAACTGTCTTCTTTAATCCGAACGGTACAGCACCGCGCGCCTTTGCCGATTTTCTGAAATGGCAGTTGTTTGAACGAAGGGCGCGATGGCCGCAGACTTTCCCAAGTCCGTTTGAAGGCGCTGTGCCTGAGCACAGGCGTGAGCAGCTGACGATCACGATGATTGGTCACGCAACACTTCTGATTCAGGTGTCGGGGCTCAATTTTCTGACAGATCCGGTGTTTTCAGACCGGGCCAGCCCGCTGTCTTTTGCCGGGCCGAAGCGGATTGCAAAACCGGGTGTGGCGTTGCAGGATCTGCCGCCGATCGATTGTATCCTGTTGTCGCACAATCACTATGACCATCTTGATCTTGCCTCGCTGCAGGCGCTGGTTAAAGCGCATGATCCGCTGATCATCACCCCGCATGGCAATGATACAATCGTCCGCAAAGGTGTTCCCGATGCGCGGTTGGAAACCGGCAACTGGGACGATACAATTGCAGTCGATGCTACTACGAATGTGCATTTTGAGCCGGTGCATCACTGGTCGGCGCGGGGCACGCGGGACCGGCGCATGGCGTTGTGGGCGGGATTTGTGGTCGAGGCGCCTGCGGGCAAAATCTATGTGGTCGGCGATACCGGATTTCATGACGGCATCAATTATCGCGCGGCCGCGCA
>TARA_R110002096_G_scaffold235626_6_pt1 | contig 12974 bp, 11 predicted proteins | sample TARA_R110002096 | Tara Oceans TARA_R110002096 (sample SAMEA4397295) | marine metagenome | biome: Polar Biome; feature: [DCM] deep chlorophyll maximum layer (ENVO:01000326); material: water (ENVO:00002006), including particulate matter (ENVO:01000060) such as... | depth 35 m | reverse complement strand
TCAGACACAATCCGCGTCAAAAAACTCGGCACCAGTTAAGGTCAGAATATAATACATACAGAGTTTTATATGCAGTCGATCGACGTGGCGCTGTCCCCCTTACCCGCGACAATTATTGAATGCCCAGGCATATGAGCCTACTCTAAACATGCGCCTACATGCCGCCGCGTACGGTTCGGTGATCTGACGACGGTGAAACCGGATCTGTTGGCACGTTCATCATGTCCCCCTCTGAGATCATAGAGCGCGAACCTGAACTAATGCATGAAACGACACCCTCTATTTACATAATCGATTATATGATTTGGCGGGCGGAAAAATTAAGACTGTCGACGGTTAATACGATTTCTATTTAGCAAGTTCCTTTTCAGAACATCCCGAACCAGATGGAACCATTTTGCCGGTTCAGCGGTTGTGTTGGTAATGAAACTGACCAAATGAGGAATACAAATGACACGCAATTTTTTGACAACAACCGCCATGATTACAGCTTTGGTTGCAGGCTCCGTTGCCTATGCAGAAGGCAAGCCTGAAGGCCAAGGTGTAGCTGAGCCACTAGCAAGTTCGTCTGTGCAACTGAATGCCGAAACAACGGCCAGCACTAGTACTTATGGTCCTCGCGTTGAGGGCATGCCCGCATACGAGGAAGATCACTCCAATATCTCTCGCGTTCAATATGATGCGCTTTCCGGTGCAGTAGGTCACGAGTTCCGTTCAACTGACGGAGAGGTAATTGGCGTTGTAAGCGGTGTAAAGTTTAACGACCAAGGCGAAAGTGAGTTGCACATCGACACGAGCGGCAACAACAAGATCGAAGCAGATACTGTCGTAATATCCTTGTCCCCTGAAGGCATCGTTGAAAAAGACGGCAAATTGGTTTTGGATATGACAGCAGATGAATTCTATACCAGTGCAGTTGACAATGGCACACGCGGTACAGAGCGGGTCTACGTTATTTCGATGTAAGATGTAATGAGTGTACATTCAGCCTAACGGTTGAGTTATACCAGTGTCCTGCTTTATTCGGCAGGTAACAAAGGCCGGAACGCGAAACGTTCCGGCCTTTTTGCTTTTTGCAGAAAAATGTTTTGGCACAGACAACCAGCAGATTGGCTTGTCTGGCATAAGGTAGGGATAACAAGTTGCTGCGAGGATAGTTTGCTGACACAATTTTTCGGACAGATTTACAACACGATCGGGTCGTTGTGAGGCAAGTCAAAAAATCTCAAACCATGAGCAGCTTAATAACGTTCGCAAGCCATGGACATTCTTACGACGCGGGGATTATCTGAGCGACATGCTGTCCCTGACCGCATCGATCAGGGCGCTTATTCTATGTTTGCGATCTCGGGAGGAAAATCATGGATCGTCGTTCTTTCATTCGTAAAGCTGGTGTTCTAGGAGCGGGTGCTGCGGCATCGACCCTAGCGGCCCCAGCGGTTGCCCAAGGCAACATCACGTGGCGCATGGTCACAACCTGGCCCAAGAATTTTCCGGGTTTGGGCGTCGGGGCGCAGCGGTTAGCCGACCGCATTACGGCAGCTTCGGGCGGGCGGCTGACAGTTCAGGTTTATTCAGCAGGCGAAATGGTACCACCGCTTCAATCGCTGGATGCTGTTATTGATGGTACCGCCGAGATGAGCCATGGTGCCGCCTATTACTGGCAGAATAAATCGCCCGCATTATCGTTCTTTACGGGCGTACCTTATGGAATGACGACCCCAGAGTTGACAGCATGGGTTCGCTACCTGGGTGGACAGGAAATCTGGGATGAAATCTATGATCAGTTTGGAGTGCAGGGCTTTTTGTCAGGCAACACAGGCACTCAAGCCGGCGGCTGGTTCCGTAACGAACTGACCGGTCTCGATGATATCAAAGGCGTGAGATTCCGTACGCCCGGGCTTGGAGGACGGGTCTGGGAAAAACTGGGAGCGACCGTTACCAACATGGCCGCCGGAGAAATCTTTCAAGCGTTGCAGTCAGGGACGTTGGACGCAGCCGAATTCGTCGGCCCCTACAACGACTTGGCGCTCGGTTTCCATCAGGTTGCCAAAAACTATTACATGCCGTCCTTCGTCGAACCCGGGCTTGCCACTGAACTTGTGGTCGATAAGAAAAAGTATCAGGATCTGCCTGAAGATCTTCAGGCGATCATCCGCGACGTTTCTCAGGCGGAATATGATCAAGTGGCCGCGGATTTCGTTGCCAATGATCCCCGGGCGCTTAAAACACTTGTCGAAGAACATGGTGTAATTGTGCGCAAATTCCCCGACGATATCATGGAAGCGGGTGCGAAAGCTTCGGTGGAAGTGATTGAGGAACTGCGAAACAGCGATGATCCACTGGTCAAGAAAACGGCGAATAGCTTTGTCGAAGCATTGAATCTGGTGCGCACCCGCACCGAGCAGATTGACGCACCTTTCGTTCAGGCGCGCGAAAAGTATCTGAAATACTGAGCTTCTTGGTAAGGTAATGTTGAAAGGCCCGGTGAAGCACACCGGGCCTTTTATTTATGTGGCCTAGCCTGCGATCAATCGCGGTAGCCACGTAACAATTTGTGGGAAAACAAACAGGATCGCGATTGCAATGATCTGCAACAGCACAAACGGCAAAATCCCTTTGTAGATTGCGCTTGTCGGCAGGTCAGCAGGCGCGACGCCCCGCAGGTAAAATAGCGCAAAGCCAAAGGGCGGCGTCAAAAAGGACGTTTGTAGGTTCACCCCGACCATCACACCAAGCCAAATTGGATCGACGTCCAGCGCCAATAGTACAGGTGCGGTGATAGGGATCACGATAAAGATGATCTCGAACGTATCCAGAATGAACCCAAGGAAGAACATGATGACCATGACCACTGCCACTGCGGCCATGGGGCCTCCGGGTAGATTGCTCAAGAACTCGTGTACTAGGTTGTCGCCCCCCATCATCCGAAACACTACAGAAAAGACTGACGCGCCCAAGAGGATGACAAATACCATACTGGTGATCGTCGCTGTGGCGATCATTGTCTGCTTTAGGATGGTAAAGGATAACCGCCAGCGCAGAGCCGCTAGCACCATGGCTCCGACAGCGCCGACGGATGCTGCTTCGGTTGGGGTCGCGATCCCGCCCAAGATCGACCCAAGCACGGCGAGGATCAGCAGCAGTGGCGGCACGAGCGCTACTGCGATCTCGCGCAGCAGGTCGGCCTTTTCGTCGGCCGGTACAGGTGTTGCGGGGCACGACACGGGGTCGGTTACAGCTTTGAACAGGACAAAGCCAAGGTAGAGCGAGACCAGCAAGATGCCCGGAAACAATGCCCCGGCGAATAGGTCGCCCACCGATACAGGTGTTGGTGCGAAGTTGCCCTTGGCCATTTGGACCTGACTATTGATGCCCGATAGCATGTCACCCATGAAAATCAGCACCGTTGACGGCGGGATGATTTGACCCAGTGTACCACTGGCACAGATGACGCCGGTAGCAAGCTTGGGGTCGTAGCCGGCCCGCAACATTGCAGGTAAAGAAATAAGCCCCATCGTCACGACAGTGGCACCTACTACCCCGGTGGAAGCGGCAAGCATAGCGCCCACGAGAACCACGGAAATGCCAAGCCCGCCGCGCATGTTGCCGAACAATTTGCTCATCGTTAGCAATAGTTGCTCAGCGATCTGGCTGCGTTCCAGCATAACGCCCATGAATATGAAGAGCGGGACAGCAACCAATACTTCGTTGGTCATGAACCCGATATAACGGTTGGGTAAAGAGCCAAAGTTAGACGGATCAAATACCCCAAAAGCCATGCCGACGCTTCCAAAAAGCAGCGACACACCGGCAAGGGTAAAGGCCACCGGAAAGCCCAACAGTAAGAAACCTATTACCCCAAAAAACATTAATGCGGCAAGAAGTTCGCCTATCACAACCGGGTCCATCAGACTGCTCCCTGCGGGTGATCTGCCGCAATGCGGTCCGGGCTGTACTGAATCGACTTTGGAACGAGGTGAGCGTTGTTGCTAAGAACAAGCACCGACCGGATCGCCATCGCGAGCCCTTGCAGAGCAATCAACGTGACGAAGCCTATGATAAAGGTTTTCAGAACGTACAATCCTGGCATTCCGCCCACATTGGCGGACCCTTCTTGATAGCTCCAGGCGCGGATCACGAAAGGGATGGAGTATTGATAGACAACCCAGCAAAACGGCAACAGAAACAGGAATACTCCGATAAGATCAATCAGCGCGCGTCGTGCCATGCTTGCCGGTCGATAGAAGATGTCGACCCGAACATGATCGTCACGCAGCAGGGCAAACCCGGCGACCGCCGTAAACATCGCGCCATTTAACCAGATGTAAAGATCCTGCATCCAAACGTAACTGATAGCGAACAGATATCGCTGTACGACCACGGTGAAACAAATAATCACGATAGCTAAGGCCAGCCAGGCGAATGTTTTGCCTATGATAAGATTCACAGCGCAAATTAGTTTGGCAATTCCCGCAAGAAAACGCACCCCTGCTCCCTTTCCTATACTTATTATAGTTTTCAGCACTTCAATCAAAGTGCGACGTGAGAATGTCAAGCCATAGAAACGCAGCGTGATCGGCGTGCGACACCAGACGCATGTCCGCTATCACTGCGATAGGTCATCGCACCCCCCGTCGTATGGCAAACCTATAAAGAGGGAAGCCATAGTGCCAGTTGTGGGAACAGGATCAGCAACAGCACCACAAGGATGGCGCAGCCCATATAGGGGAACGCAGATAGGTATATCTCGCGCATGGTGGTATCCTTTGGCGCAACGCCCTTCATCACGAACAGCAATAAGCCGAAAGGCGGGGTGGTAAAGCTAATTTCAAGCGCAAGCAGTATGACCAACCCGAACCACACCGGATCGAAGCCCAACGTCGTAGCCAAAGGAAAGAAGATTGGCACTGTCAACAACATCATGGATATCTGTTCCATGAACATCCCAAGCAACAGTAAGACGCCGAACATTACTAAAAGCATAGCAACTGGTGCAAGATCGAAAGATGTCGCCCATCGGATCAACCCGCTGGATGCCCCCGAGAATGCAAGCAGCTGACTAAATGTCGACGACCCGAACACGATGAGATACGCCATGAGCGTTACACGTAAAGCACCGATAACCGACCGTTTCATGGCCTCCCAAGTCAGACATCTAAAGAGCAATGCCAAGATGATGACACCTAATGCGCCGAAAGCGGCTGCTTCTGAAGGGGTAATCAATCCGGCCACCATGCCAATGACGATCAACACCATGACCGAAAGCATTGGTACCACATCGCCGAATAACAGCCGTGCCTTTTGACCGAAATTGAGGGTCTCAACCTCATAGGCCGGCGCGGCGGATGGATCTATTTTCGTTTGGATATAGATTGTCGCGATATAAAAGCTTGCTAGGATCAGGCCGGGAATTATGCCGGCAATTAACAATGCCCCCACATCAATGCGTGCAAGTGTCGCCAACAACACCGCAAGAGCAGACGGCGGGATGATGATTGCCAAGCCCCCAGTGCCTAGAATTGGACCGATTGACATGTGCTTTTTGTAACCACGCGCCGTCATTTCCGGCACCATCAGGCTGCCCAGCAATGCCGTCGATCCCATCGAAGACCCAGACAGCGTTGAAAATGCAGTACCACCCAGAACCGTCACGTAGGAAAGTCGCCCAGGTAATTTGCCCAGTAACCGGTCAATTGCATTGAACATGCGCTTGCCTAGCCCAGTGTAAAAGAAAATCTCGCCCATCAGAAGAAACAGCGGGATAGGGACTAGAGCATAGTTGGTTAGCCCGCCGAAACCGTTGTTCAGCAGCAGGGTTACCCCTTTTGCACCGCCCATGAAAAACCATGCGCCGACGATATTGGCCGCCAGAAAAGCCAAGGCTACAGGCATGCCGAGTGCCATAAGCACCAATATCGACCCCAGCAGCACGGCCAGAGATTCAAACCATTCCATTATTCGTGTATTCCTGCTTCGCCTGAGTGCATGAGATCATCGCCGAAAACGAAGCGCGAGAATTCGATTGCCATCAGGCCGAAGCTGACGGGAAAGGCGAGAGTAAGTATCCATTTTGGAAAGTAATAGGCGCGAACATCCAGATCATTTCGGACGATGTTACCCAAGAACAGCTCTGCTCCTTTGTACGCAAGGATCGCTGACACCACGACGCAAAGTACTGCCACCAGCCTGCTGACAAACCGCCGCATGGGAGCGGGTAACGCCGACGTTACCAATTCGATATGAACATGCCCTTTTTCACGCACCAACCACGGTGCGCCCAGCATTGTCATGTATAAAATTGCATATTCAGACGACGTGAAGAGCCAAGCAAAGGGCTGCAAGCCCGCGTTGCGCATCACGACAGACAATATGACAGAGATCATCAGCCATACCAGCATAACCCCTGCTATTCCCGCCATCGCATATAAGAACGCCCGATATAATCGACCGACGAGTTGCATACCCTGCCCCTTTTTTGAAAATTGGCGCGTCGTCTAAAACCGACGCGCCAAAAAGTGCTTACTCGACCTTTGACTTGTCGTAGAACAGCTCGATCAGCTTGTCATAGTTACCGTCGCCTTGAGGGCTTTCGGCCATCAGGCCTTTCATGCGGTCCCATGTCTTTTGCGTAGCCGCCGCCAAATAGTTTTTCGCGGCATCCCCTTCCAGGGTCACGACTTTCATGCCTGCCTCTTCGAGCTTGGCAAAATCTTCATCGCGTACCTTACCCAACTTCTCCGCAGACTCTTTCTCGTGCTCGATTGCGACATCTTGCAGTATCTTGCGAGATTCATCGGAGAGTGAATTCCACTTTTCGAGATTTACGATGGTACCGAGATCGGTTGAGAAAAAGCATGGTTCGATCCGGTAATTCAGGAATTCGTTCCATTTCAGGTCGATCAAGCCGATCTGGGTCCAGCCTGTCGCGTCAACGACCCCTCTTTCCAGCGCCGAGTAGACTTCGGTTGTGGGCAAATCAATCACTTGCGCGCCCAGATATTCTGTAAAGAATGCGTTATAGACAGCATTGCCACGCAGTTTAAGGCCGGAGACATCTAGGTTGCCATCTGCATCGAGCTTAGGTTCGTCACGGGTCCACAGGTTGTAGCAGACCCCTGAATCGAACCACCCTAAATATTTTACGCCCATCTTCTCCTGGTGGATCTGATCGATCAATTCGATGCCGCCATTGGCGCGCGTTTCGACAGCGGTCAGGTTCGATGTAACCAGAGCATCCTTCTCCGGGAGCGCGCCAGCGTAAAAGCTTCCCGGTGTATATACCATATCCACAACCCCGGACCTTACAGCGTCAGGTTGTTGGAACATGCCGATCGCCTCAGGCCCCCCGCGTACTTCGATCTTGACCACGCCCTCGCCAGCGGCGTTCACCTTGTCGACGAATTCCAGAAAGGATTTGGTATAAACCAGCGACTCTGGGAACGCATGCACAGCCGTCAGCGTGTCCTGAGCGAACGCAGTGCTAGTCAACGCTGTTGTGGCTAGGATGCCACCGATAATTGTATGTTTCATTTCTCTTACTCCCGGTTGTTAAGGGTGTCTTTGCGACTTCCCGTTTAGTTTCCGCCCCGCCCTGAATCGGGCAAAGGCACCTTAAGACGTGGGCAAAGCCCACGGGTGCGCAGCAAAGCGGGCCGCGCGAAAAGCTTGAATTTCATCGTTGTGCTGGCTGGTGAGGTCTATGTCGTCCCACCCGTTCACAAGTTTTTTGCGCCAAACCGGATCAAGATCGAATGATAATTCCTGGCCCGCGATGCGAACGGTGGAGGTGGATAAATCCACGGTTGCACCGACATCATCGTCACCGATGGCGGCGATTAGGTCCTCGATATCCGCTTCTGGCAGTTGCGCAGGTAACAGACCGTTATTCACCGCATTGCTTCGAAAGATATCGCCAAAGCTGGGGGCGAACACGGCCTTGATGCCAAAGTCTACCAGTGCGTAAACCGCCGCCTCGCGGCTGGAACCGCTGCCAAAGTTGCGCCGCGTAACAAGGACATCAACGTTTGTGTAACGATTAAGGATATGGTTTGCGTCATCCTGTCGGACGTCATGCAATAGAAAGTAGCCGTAGCCATCTGTGCGTGGGGCGGACATGAACCGTGCCGGTATCAACTGGTCGGTATCAATATTGGATTGGGCAAGCGCCACAGCGCGCCCCTTGATTTCGGTCCAGCCGCTCATGTCCTGCCCTCCAACAACGGGCGCACGTCGGCAAGATGCCCGGAAACTGCGGCGGCAGCTACCATTGCAGGGCTCATCAAATGGGTACGTGCCCCACGCCCCTGTCGCCCCTTGAAATTACGGTTGGTGGACGATGCGCAGCGGTCGCCGGATTTGACCCTGTCGCCGTTCATACCGACGCACATCGAACAGCCCGATTGCGCCCACTCCAAACCAGCCTGCGTAAATACCTGTGCCAGCCCTTCAGCCTCGGCCTGTTTTTTCACTGCGGCTGATCCGGGCGATACCAACCCCGGCACCTTGGCCTTGCGACCCTTAAGAACGGATGCAGCCATTCGCAAATCTTCGATCCGGCCATTTGTGCAAGAGCCGATGAAAACCTGATCTATAGAAATGGCATCCAATGCCATGCCCGGTTCAAGCCCCATATAATCGAGCGACGCGCGCGCATGCTGGCCTTTGGCACCCGACATTATAGCAGGGTCAGGTACCCGCCCCGTGATCGGCAGCGCATCTTCCGGCGAGGTTCCCCAAGTCACAGTCGGTGCCACGTCGTTCGCATCAATCGTTACCTCTTGATCAAATGCAGCACCTTCGTCGGTTGCTAGCGCTGACCAATCTTTCAGGGCACCTTCCCAATCGGTACCTTTAGGGGCGAAATTACGCCCCTTGATATAGTCAAAGGTCTGCTGATCGGGTGCAATCAGTCCCAACCGCGCCCCACCTTCGATGCTCAGGTTGCACAGGGTAAGCCTGGCTTCCATGCTCATCGCTCTGATCGCCGGGCCGGCGTATTCGATCGCATGACCCCGCGCCCCGTCAGCCCCGAGTATCGAAATCCAGTGCAACGCCAGATCCTTGGCGGTTACTGCTGGTCCTAGTGCGCCGTTGATCGTCATGCGCATTGTGTTGGGGCGACGTTGCCAAATGGTTTGCGTTGCAAGTATGTGCGCCACCTCGGTCGCGCCGACTCCGAAAGCCAACGCACCAAACGCCCCATGGGTCGACGTGTGGCTGTCCCCGCAGTTGATCAATAGGCCCGGCAAGGTCAGGCCCTGCTCAGGCCCGATCACATGGACGATGCCCTGTCCCGGGTCGCGCAGATCGAACAGGCGAATGCCTTGGGCGCGGGCGTTACGCCCGAGCGTGTCGATCATCCGCCGGATGTCGCTGGCAACCTCGCCGCCTCGGGTCGGCGCATAATGGTCGACCACACCAAATGTCAGGTCGGGCGCCGCCACCGACATGCCGCGACTTTGCAGTTTGGCAAAGGCGTGATGCGACCCTTCATGCACGAGATGCCGGTCAACCCATAGCAAAGATGTTCCATCATCGCGCCGGGTCACCTCATGAGAGGTCCATAGTTTCGAAAATAAGGTCTGCGGCCCATTCATTCGGCGGCCTCTTTCCGCGCGGGCTCTATCACCGGTTCCCAATGCCGCCCGTCGCCTGCGCCAACGCGGTTAAGCGCCATTTCAAGCCGGAACATGTCGGGCCGATAAAGCGCTGAAAGATATTCCACACCGCGACCGTTCTCGTCCTTGACGACCCGATCCAACGTCAACAACGGCGCACCGATACTGATCCCCAAAGCGTCAGCGACATCAGGTGAGGCAAGCGTCGCGCCAACCGTCTGGTGTGCCGCGTCCACCTTCACGCCGGACCGTTCCAACAGGCGGAACAACGGCGTGGTGGCAAGCTCTGCCTCGGTGTAATTCTCGGCTATTTTCTCTGGGACCCAGGTGGTCAGGTGCGAAAAGGGTTCGCCTTCGACCAGACGCAAGCGCACGGCAGCTTGGACGCGCGCCTGCACGTCCAGACCCATCGCGGCGGCCACGCCGCCGGGCGCAACCCCATAGCTGAACGACAGCAATCTGGCTGTGGTGTTCTGGCCCATTTCGACAAGTTGCGGCATAAGGGTGTTAAAATCTGCGGCTAGGGCGGGCTGTGCTTTGGGGGCGCAAACTGTGGTTCCCGACCCCGCGCGCCGCGCAATCAGGCCATCGCCCTCTAGTGCATCCAAAGCGCGACGAACCGTTACACGCGATACATCCAGTGTCACGGCAAGCTTTTGTTCGCCCGGCAGGACCGCGCCCGGGGCGTGAATGCCCCGCATGATTTCTTCGTGTAAATGCAAATAGACGCGCCGAGCTTTCCCGCCTTCGGGAAGCCCCCTGCTTTTCAAGGATGCGGTCTGAGCTGCCATGATATCCCTTTCGGTTTCCTCCAACCCTACCGAGGGATTTTTTAAAAGCAAGATATCTATATGCCAAAGATCAAAATATTTGATCTATGCACATTGGATTATCTGTATTACAAAAAATACATATAGCGCGGAGAAAATCCTATGCCCATCAACGACGGCTGCATTCTCTGCCAAGACGTCTGGAATGACATCGCAGGAATAAAGGCACATTCATGACCCAAGATATCGACCCTATTACCCTAGCCGTTTTGGCGGGCCGCATGGAACAGATCGCAGACGAAATGGACGCGACCCTATTCCGCGCAGCGTTTAACCCGATTATCGCCGAAGCGCATGACGCCTCGCACGGGCTGTACCATGCCATATCCGGAGACACCTTGGTTCAGGGAAAATCGGGGTTGCCCATTTTCGTCGGGGTCATGTCGTTTGCTGTCAAGGCGGTGATCGACAAAGCCGCCGAGAATGGCGATTTGGCCGATGGAGACATTTATATCTTTAATGATGCCCATCTGGGCGGCACCCATCTTAGCGATATGCGGTTGGTACGACCCTATTTTCACGACGGTAAGCTGTTTTGCTACCTCGCGTCGGTCGGGCACTGGCATGATGTTGGCGGGGCGGTTCCTGGCAATTACAATCCTGCCGCTACAGATGCGTTCCAAGAGGCATTCGTTTTGCCGCCGGTTCGGCTTGCTAAGGCTGGCGTTGTCCAAACCGATATCATTGACATTTTGATGCGCAATACGCGCCTTCCGCAATCAGCTCAGGGTGATCTGAACGGGCAATTGGGCGCGTTAGATCTGGGGGTCAGGCGGTTGGACGAGCTGCTTGGCGAATATGGCGCTGACACAGTGCGCAATGCCCTTGATGCTCTGCAAGATCGAGCTGAACTGCTGATGCGCGGCGAATTGACGGATTTGCCCGATGGTCGGTGGGAGGCAGAAGACTTTCTCGACAATGACGGCATTACCGATACTCCGCTTCGGATCAAGGTCGCGTTGGAAATCCAGGGTGACCGGATGACCTTGGACTTTACAGGCACAGCGGATCGCTGCGCCGGGCCGGTGAATATCGCCTTGCCTACTGCCGTGGCCACCGCCTATGTCGCGATCAAGCATATCTTCCCTGGATTGCCGGCAAACGCGGGTGTGATGCGCCCGATTGATGTGAAAATCCCGGACGGGTCGCTGTTATCTGCGCCGTTTCCCGCCCCGGTCGGCGGCTATACCGAGACAATCTTGCGCATGGTGGATGTGATCTTTGCAGCGGCATCACAGGCGGCACCGGACCGCGTGGTGGCCAATGCGTATGGTACGATCAATGCGCTGTCCATTTCCGGAAAACGTGCCAATGGTCAGCCTTGGGTGATGTTCAGCTTTTACGGCGGTGGCCATGGCGGGTCACCGGAAAGTGACGGCTTGAATCATGGGAACGCCCCGATCTCTACAGCCACTATCCCCCCGTTGGAGATACTCGAGGCCGCCTATCCTGTCATGTTCAAGCAATGGGCATTACGTCCTGACAGCGCGGGGGCTGGTTTGCACCGCGGTGGTATGGGCGCGATCTACGAGATCGAAGTGCTGGAGGAATCTGCGACGGCATTCCTTTTCGGAGAACGTGGCCGCTTTGCCCCTAAGGGAGTCGCTGGTGGTGCGGAAGCTGCAATGAACTTGTTTTCCTATGAACAAGACGATGGTTGGCATACCCCGCCGATGGCATCGAAAATGGTCGGGATTAAATTGAAGCGCGGCCAGTCAGTTCGGCTCGATACTCCGGGCGGCGGCGGATATGGCCCAGCGACTGAACGCACGCCTACAGAGGTGGCCCGCGATGTCGCCGGCGGGCTGTTGACGCCGGACCATGCCACCAAAACCTATGGCTCTGCATGGACGGAGGCCCAACAATGAAAAGCACAAATCGTATGATCGGCGTCGATGTCGGCGGCACATTCACCGATATCTTTGTTCTGGACGAAGCCACAGGCACGGCACAGGTCGCCAAGGTCCCTACCACGCGCCCTGACCAGTCGGGTGGATTTTTGGCAGGCATCAATGCCCGCGTCGATGATCTGTCAACTGTTTCTGTGGTCGTGCATGGCACCACTGCGGGTACGAATGCATTGCTTGAACGCAAGGGGGCAAAGATTGGTGTCATCACCACGCAGGGTCTGCGCGATGTACTTGAAATGCGCCGCCGCGACCGCCCGCAGACTTGGGGGCTTCGCGGAAACTTCATCCCTGTCGTCGACCGCGCCTTGCGCTTGGAAGTACCCGAGCGCACGCTCGCTGATGGCACTGTCAGGGTTCCGGTGGACCTTGATGCGGTACGGGCGGCGGCGCAGAGCCTGATAGATCAGGGCTGTCTTGCCTGCGCTATCCTCTTTGCCAACAGCTATGCCAACGCTGATAATGAACGCCAAGCGGTCGAGGTTGTGCGGGACATTTGGCCCAATTCTCATGTTTCTGCTTCGTCAGAAATTCTGCCGGAAATCCGCGAGTTTGAACGGTTTTCCACGACCGCGCTCAATGCGTATCTCCAACCCGAAGTTTCTGGGTATCTCGCG
>TARA_R110002096_G_scaffold83876_6_pt1 | contig 12975 bp, 11 predicted proteins | sample TARA_R110002096 | Tara Oceans TARA_R110002096 (sample SAMEA4397295) | marine metagenome | biome: Polar Biome; feature: [DCM] deep chlorophyll maximum layer (ENVO:01000326); material: water (ENVO:00002006), including particulate matter (ENVO:01000060) such as... | depth 35 m | reverse complement strand
GTAGTTCATCCTCTTTCTCAAGCCATATAGGTTCTGCTTTTGGTCGTGTGCCATTGTCTCGTAATTCTCTTACTTTATAGTCAATCATTCGTTGAGATGTTCGGCTATCGTGTGTTGCTGTTGTGATATGAAATGCCTTTTTATCTTTTTCCTCAAACACAGTCGGAAATTCTTTTTGCCATTTAAAGGCTTTGTCTCCTGCTACTTTGGGGTCGTCAATTAAAGAATTACCACACTTAATGTTGTTATTCAAGGTAGTTAATTTTCTGCCTCTTTGTGCAGTGCGCAACCACAACGAAAGTTTGGCAATGTCAACACTTTCTTCGTTAATGTCAACACCAAAAATGTTTTTCTCTAAAATGTGGTTTTCTACTCCAGGAAATTCAAAATCATGCCCCAGCAATTGAGATTCTAGTTCATCAATAAATGCATGTTCTTCAATCAAAAACTCCAATGCTTGGTTTAAAAAAGCTCCTGAACCACAAGCCGGATCGCAAATAGTAATGTTCAGCAACCAATTGCGGTAAGCTTGCAGGTTTTGGTCCAAGCTTTTTATGGTATCTTTTTTTCTGTTTCTTCTCCCCTTTGCATATTCTTCGTCAATGATGGCGAGTTCGGTTTTCTTTTCTTCACAGAGTTTGCCAAGGGTATTGTCAACTATGTATTTAGTGATGTATTTTGGGGTATAAAAAACCCCGTCTTTTTTTCGCTTGGTTTTGCTTTTGTCTACCTCCTGCCCTTCTAGCTCAGCAGTAATGTTTTCAATTTCGTTGAGGGAGTTTTCAAAAATGTGACCGAGTATGTTTACATCTACCTCGCTTTGAAAGTCATAATTGGTGAGTTTCATTACGTGGGCATGAACTATTTCATCATCTAGTTGAATGTTGTCTAATACAACATCGGGTTGAAACAAGCCACCATTGTAGGCAAAAATATCATCAACGGTTTTTTGTCCTTTTCTACCTTTGTCTATGTAGCCAAAATACTGCCTAAATATGGCGTATAAAGGCTTGTAGGCATCTTCTTTCTTAAGAATTTCCCAACGATTTACAACTCTTGTAATAGAATTGGGAGGCAGTAAACCACTGTCTTCTGCAAAAAAGATAAACAAGAAGCGGTCGAGCAGTTTTTGAGTTTTCTTAAACAACATCAACTGATCGTCCTTGGGATGATTCTTGGCCATGTTTTGCCACAAATCATTTCGAAAAGCTGAATAATCTTTGTAAAGTTGCTTGGTGATGTTTTCCTCAGCCAACAAACTTTCTTCCTTTATCTTCAGCGGAATACCGCTTAATAAGTTATCGGAATGCAAGCAAAGCCAAAGTACCTTAAATTCTTCGGCAGTTAGCGTGAAAAGGTTAAATTCAATGTGCTCAACAGCATTGTGAATGAAAAAACGAAGTTTTTCAAAGTTGGAAGTAATCACATACACACAAGCCGAATGATTGTTTTTGTAGTTAAAAGCTTGCTCATTGATCTTGTCCAAGTCCTTGGTGTCGGTTCCCTTCAGTTCGATTACACCAAGTGCTTTTCCGTCTTTTAAAATGGCACCATCTGCTTTCTTTGCGCCTTTTTCGTTTTTTAGTTCAGTTGTTAAATTATAATCCGGTTCGGGATTTAAGGTATAACCCAAAATCTTGACAAACAACTCCCGAAGAAAACCTTCTTGGAACTGTTCTTCTTTAGACTCCCGAATATTTTGCTGCCTCGTCGCATCGTGATAGTAAGCGGTAAATTCCTCGTACGCTTTGATAATGGCTTTTTCGTCCTGTGATTTAATATGTTTGTTGAGTACGGAATTTTGGAAAAACATGCTTTATGAGTGAAGATTACTTTATAGAACCTGTAGGTTTCAATTATTTAAGCTTGCTAAGCTAATTAAATTAGTCCAAAATATCTTATGGTTTTAATAAATACCGGAAATTGAGTAGTGAGGTATTTAGAAGGAATTGGAATAAGGTAAGTTTGGATTATGGAGCTTGAGCCGCCAGAGGGTATAGGAGAAATTTGCTTTTTTTATAGTAAAAGTTTTGAAACCGTAATTTTTAAACGTGAAGCTTACAACATAAATCTAATTGAAAATACGATTAGGTACATTGTGGACAAATACCTGATACCATAAAATTCACTTCATTAACTATATACTTATCAGATAAGTTAAAACTTGGTGTAACATCTTCTACACAAGTTACAGTTTCACATTTCTCACAATTAAAATGGAGGTGATTGTGATGGTGCTGTTCTACTGAACAATTATGACAGATGGCAAATTTCATTGTGCCATCAATATTTGGGACTTTGTGAACAGTGCCCTCTTTTTCCAATCGCTTCAAAACACGATAAATGGTTACTCGATCACATATACCTTCTAAGGCTGTTTGTAACTCTGAGTGTGATAAGGCAACACTTGAATGGCTTAAAAGATTCATTATTTTAGACTTAGCAGTTGTATTCCTAGTTAATTTCATGATGAAAAAAATTTAATGCAACACAGTTGCGTTTTAAAATATTAATCTATATTTGCAACATTGTTGCATATGTAAAATTAAATTAAAAATTATGAAGAAAAAAACTTTAATTCTAACTGCTTTAATCGGTATATTCATGAGTGGATGCAAAGATGATGATGACGGGGATGTTAGTCCTGACCCAACTCCAGATCCTATACACAATCACTCAGCTCCTAAAATCACCATCAACGACCCTAAACTTACCTACTACCATCTTGGGGATACGGTATTTGTTAATGCCGTAATAACGGATGAAGAGGAAATGCATGAAGCAAAATGCTGGTTTATTACTCAACCTCAAAACGATACTTTGTGGTATTTAAAACGGCATTCTCATTCTAAAGCTGTCGTATTTGACTCCTTCTTTGTATTAGAAAACTTAGCAGAGAATCAAAAAGTTGATTTTGTTGTTTGGGGTGAAAATGATCACGGAAAAACCGCTACTGCTAAGCATAGCTTTGAAGTACACGATGATCACTAATTAGGCACAGAAAGTTTAGTTGATGAAAATCAGCTAAACTTTCTTTTAATCTCGAAGATGATTTATAAAAGAAAAACAGTGAATTTAAAAACCAAAGTCTTATTTCCATTTTTATTAGTGTGTATTAGCACAATGAGTTGCAGTTGCGGACATCAACATGAAAGTAAGGTTGCAGATAAAATATCAAAACAAGCCAAAGAATGCACACACAAGAATCATCGATAATAACTAAAGGTAGGTCTCTTGCCAAAAAACTTCCTGTAACTGTTTTAAGTGGTTTTCTAGGAGCAGGAAAAACAACTTTGCTCAACCATGTCTTACACAATAAAGTCGGTTTGAAAGTAGCCGTAATTGTAAATGACATGAGTGAAGTAAATGTTGACGCCAGGTTGGTAGAGAATGAGAATACCTTATCACGTACTGAAGAAAAATTGGTAGAAATGAGCAATGGGTGCATTTGCTGCACACTTCGAGAAGATTTGATGGAGGAAGTCGAAAAGTTAGCTAATGAAGCACGATTTGACTATTTGCTAATTGAGAGTACTGGGATCAGTGAACCTGTTCCTGTAGCTCAAACTTTTTCGTTTATCGATGAAGAAAACGGCATTGATCTTTCCCAATTCAGTTACATAGACACAATGGTAACTGTGGTGGATTGTTTTAATTTCTTCAAAGATTTTGGTACAAATGAGCTACTGATTGACCGGAGTTTAACCGACATGGAAGGTGATTATCGCACCATTGTGAATTTACTGACCGATCAGATTGAGTTCGCGAATGTCATTATTTTAAACAAAACAGACTTAGTTGACGAATATACCGTAGGACTTTTAAAAGCGTCTATTCAAAAGCTTAACCCAGGTGCAAAAATCATTAGCTCACAATTTGGAAAAGTTGATCCAACAGAAATTTTGAATACTAAACTATTTGACTTTGAAATTGCTCAAAATTCTGCAGGATGGCAAAAAGAATTAGAAATGGAAAGCCATACGCCTGAAACGGAAGAGTATGGAATTACTTCATTTGTGTTTCACAATCAAAAGCCCTTTCATCCCGATAGGTTTTGGAAATACCTGAATGAAAAATACCCAAGTGGTATTTTAAGAGCAAAAGGATTGTTTTGGTTAGCATCACGCCCAAATGATGCTTTAAATTTTTCTCAGGCTGGAGGTTCTTCCCGATTGGAAAAAGCGGGCGTTTGGTGGTGTAGTATGTTATATTCTGAAAGGATAAGTTATGCTGCCTATGTGAACAACCAAGAATACATTGAAAACAAATGGAGTAAACAATGGGGCGATCGTATGAACGAGCTTGTGTTTATTGGTCAAGACATTGATAAAGAAGCGATTATTTCTGATTTAGAAAGATGTTTATTGCAAGATAGCGAAGGTTATTTATTTGATGAAAAGGAAAAGTTAAACGATCCTTTTCCAGTAAATCTGTAGTGAAAGAAATCAAACTATCAAGGAGAAAAGCTATCAAATTAGGAGGATTAGCACTAACGGGATTAGTACTACCCCTTCCTTTAAATGCTTTTGTAAATTTTAATCGTGTGGTAGAAAGTAAAAATTTTGATGTAATAATAATAGGTGGAAGTTATGCAGGACTATCAGCAGCTATGGCTTTAGGACGAGCATTGCGAAATGTTTTAATTATTGATAGTGGTTTGCCTTGCAACCGACAAACACCCTATTCGCATAACTTTATAACACAAGACGGTGAAAAACCAAATTTGATTGCAGAAAAAGCCAAAGCACAGGTTTTGATGTATACTACTGTAAAATTCCATAAAGGACTTGCAATTAGTGGAAAGAAAACCGAAAACAGTTTTGAAATTACAACAAAAGCAGGTGAAACATTTAAAGCTAAAAATCTCGTTTTCGCAACGGGTGTAAAAGACCTAATGCCTAACATACAAGGGTTTTCGGAATGCTGGGGGATTTCGGTAATTCATTGTCCGTATTGCCACGGATATGAAGTAAAAAATGAGAAAACAGGTATTTTAGCCAATGGTGATTTTGCATTTCATTACGCACAACTAATCCGTAATTGGACAAAAGATCTGACTATTTTAACCAATGGGAAATCCACTTTAACACAAGAACAAACCAATAAAATTAACAAGCATAACATTTCGATAATTGAAAAAGAAATTGCTTACCTGAAACACGAAAACGGCAAGGTTCAACAAATTGTTTTTAAAGACAATTCTACCTTTGAGCTTAAAGCAATCTATTCACGACCAAACTTTGAACAACATTGCAAAATTCCTGAAATGTTGGGTTGCGAGTTGACAGAAGATGGCTTTATCACAGTTGATATGTTTCAGAAAACAACTGTAGCAAATGTTTTTGCTTGTGGTGATAATGCAAGCCCAATGCGTTCTGTAGCCAATGCCGTAGCAACAGGGAGTCTTGTAGGAGCTATGGTTAATAATGGAATGACCGAAGAAGAATTTTAATCGACATTAAACCAAATCCCTCCTACATCTGCATTAAGAGTAAATGTTATGGAGACTATTTCTGAGTATTAAATGGTTGCTTACCCCTCCCATCCATAGCTTTGGCTAATTCAAGTTTTGTTCAGCTTATTTGTCAGTGTTTGGAAGTGAGGAGTTCTGCCAAATTGAGAAAAATAAAAAAGCTATAACAACAAAACCAACTTCTTTCCTAAGTTAATCGCACGATCGATTAATTCATTGGCCTCTTCTATTTCTTCCGTGGCTGTTTCAAATTTTTGAGCAATTTCTTTGAGTTCAGCTATATTACCTTGCGAAAAACCAAAATCAGCTTCGTTAATTGGCTGTGTTAAAAAGCTTACTCGCTTGGTTTCTAAATCATCGATTAAAACAGTTAGTTCAGCTTTTTGCAATCCTTTTGCCTTTGCTCTAACTACTTTAAGTTCTTCAATCTTTTTATCATAATCAGCTAATGTCATGGTTTTAGTTATTTAGTTTATCAATTAAGGGTTCAGCTTGTTTTATGGCTTGGTTCGCCTTGGAAACATAGTCGCTATATTTATCAAGGTCTAAGTCAATTTGTTCGAGCAGTCGTTCAGAAGGACGTTTGGCTTGTAAGTATGCATCTAGCTTTACAATGGAATTTGCCTTAGCTTGCTCTCCTTCTATCAACAATCTGGAAGCTTCCAATAGTTTGGCTTTTGCTTCATTTAAATCTTGTTCTCTTTGCTTTTTATTGTCTTCTGTCTTTTTCTTAAAGCCTAAAATTTTCTGCCGAGCAGCTTCTTCTTTCACCTTTTTCTCAGCCTCTGAAAGTTGATCGTTTTCATAAATAATTTTTAATTCATCCAACATAGCTTGATTGTAATTCTCCATTGACTCTTCATAAGTTCGCTCACTTCTTGCTAACTCTGAATTGAGTACTTCGTTTAAAGACGCTAGTGTTACATGATGAAATGTTTTGTGTGCTTCTAAAGAGGCTTTTTGTTTTGCTACAAGATTTGTGGAAGCTGTACGAACTTCCTTAGAAATTCCACAACTTAGAAGGGAAATAAAAAGAAAGCCAAACAAGATTAAGGTAAAAATTCTTTTCATAAGTCGATATTTTAAAGATAGTGAGTTCAAAGATAGAATATTAAACTAGAGACTCAAATACTCAGAAATGGGTATTTTTAAAAACCAATTGACTAATACAGTTAAAGTCAAAATAGCTATAAACTCAAGACAGTATAATAAGACTAAGCAAAACTATTTAGGTGCCCCTCCTTTATTTCGCTATACCTTTCTAACGATTTCTGTCGAATCCAAATGGAAATGTATCCTTAAATTTTATATTTATCCATAATTTTGAGCAATGCGAAATGCAGTAGTAATTTTAATGCTCTTTTTCTTTTCATCGCAAGCATTTGCTCAAGATGATTACTACCAATTGGATGATGTTAAAGACACTAGCCGCTTTTTTATTGGTTTCAACATTGGAGGGCATTTCCCAAATAAGAATACGGCAATAATTTATACCGGAAGACCTTCTGTTACCCAATTCGGCATTCCTTGGATTTTTGATAATCCCTTCAACCAACAAGCCTTTAACGATCATTTTCAATACCCATTTCGCATCACTGAATACCCTCAAGAACCTACCTATCGAAGTGAATTAGAGTTGGGCGTGCATGCAGGATATGAAATAAGTAAAAAATTAAGTGTTTTTGTGGAAGTAAATGCCATTCAAATGAGTTACGAGCAATTTTTTACCATCACCATCGATGATCCAAATAATCAATCTCCTGGCGATGTTTTCAGGCAAATACCCATCATTGGTGAAGAAAACAGGTTTCATTTTAATTTAGGTGGACAGTTCAACTACTTTCAAAATGAAACACAAGCAGCCTATGTTTCTTTCTTTGGCAACATGAACAATGTGAGCATGCGCCGAAACTACATCATCATCAACAGCATTGAATACCCCATCATCCACATCGATGAAAACAGGCCCGATTTACGCCCGGGAGGAATTGGATTTGGTTTTGGTGCAGGATTGGGGTTTCGCTTTGTGCTGACGGATCATATCTTAATGGATCCCTATTATCAGTTTTACCGCACTCAAATAAATATGAGTGAAGCTATACAGCCCATCGGAATGCACCATTCTTTAGGGATTCGAATTCTGTGGAATTAAACAATACCCAATTAAAATACGCTAGATAAATGCTCATTTCCTATATAGCAAATCGCTCAACAATTAGTAAAACCCAAATAGAAGCCACGCTAAAGCTTTTAGAAAATGATGCGACCATTCCCTTTATTGCTCGCTATCGTAAAGAAGCAACCGGAAATTTAGATGAAGTTGAAATTGAACAAATTCAGAAGTTACAACAGCAGTTCAATGAGCTTGAAAAAAGAAAGGAATACATTTTAAAAACCATTGAGGAACAAGGCAAACTCAATGCAGATTTAAAAAACGCCATTACAAGCTGCTCTGATTTAACGAGCCTAGAGGATTTGTACTTGCCCTTTAAATCCAAGCGGGAAACCAAAGCCGATAAAGCAAGAAAAATGGGTTTAAAGCCACTTGCTAAGATTATTATGGCGCAAAACCATAAGAATTTAAAAGAAGCTGCTGCATCATTCATCAACAAGGAAGTTTCAACTTTCGAAGAAGCGCTTGAAGGTGCTCGATTAATCATTGCAGAATGGATGAATGAGCAATCGGGATTGAGAAACCTCCTACGACAACTGATGGAGCGCAAAGGAAAAGTTGTTTCTGCTGTTGTGAAAAGCAAAATTGAAGAAGCTGAAAAGTTTAAAGATTATTTTAATTGGGAAGAGGATTTAAACCGCATTCCCGCCCACCGTTTTTTAGCGATTAGTCGTGGAGAAAACTTAGGATATTTGTCCTTTAAAATTAATCTGCCGAGCTCTGAAGTTGAACAGAAAATTGCAAATTTCTTTATTCGTGGTAACAACTTTGCTGCCATCGAACAAATTGAACTCGCTGCTAAAGATGCTTGGAAGCGCCTCCTCCACCCTGCTTTAGAAAATGAATTTAAAAAGCAGTACAAATTAAAAGCTGATGAAGCATCCATAAAAGTCTTTGGAGAAAATTTAAAACAATTGTTGTTGGGTGCTCCATTGGGAGAAAAAAGAGTAATGGCAATTGACCCAGGTTTTAGAACTGGTTGTAAAGTAGTTTGTTTGGATGAAACTGGGAAGTTGCTTTACAATGAAACCATTTACCCACATCCGCCAAAAAATGAGACCAAGCAAGCCATGCAGAAAATTTCTACCTTGGCAAGTGCTTATAAAATTGAGGCCATTGCCATTGGCGATGGCACTGCGGGAAGAGAAACAGAGGCTTTTATTCAGCGCATTACTTTCGACCGAAAGATTTTTTCTTACATGGTCAATGAAAATGGAGCTTCCATTTATTCAGCTTCTAAAGTAGCCCGTGAAGAGTTTCCCGACTATGACATTACAGTTCGTGGTGCCGTTTCAATCGGAAGAAGGTTGATGGATCCTTTGGCAGAACTGGTAAAAATTGACCCCAAATCTATCGGTGTTGGACAGTACCAGCACGATGTAGATCAAAAGCTCTTGAAGGAATCACTGGATCGTGTGGTAGAATATTCCGTGAACAAAGTTGGGGTAAACCTAAACACTGCTTCTAAGCACTTACTTCAATACATTTCGGGTTTGGGAGAAAGTTTAGCTGAGCGAATTGTCGAATACCGCACCGAAAATGGCAACATTGCTTCCATTGCCGAATTAAAAAAGATAAAAGGCTTAGGCGCAAAAGCTTTTCAGCAAGCAGCAGGATTTCTTCGGGTGTATAAAACTGATTTCAGCTTAGATCAAACAGGAATTCACCCTGAGATTTACAAAGAAATAGAGCAACTCTTAAAAGCAAATAAAATTACCATTCAGGAGGTTACCGATAAAAAGCAAGAAATAGAACAAATTAATTTTAAATCCTACAAAACTCCTGAATTAGGCGAACTGACTTTAGAAGATGCCAAGTTCGAATTGCTGAATGCAGGAGCGGATTTAAGAAAGAAAAAAAAGGCTTTTGCATTTGATTCCACTGTCAAAACGATTGATGATTTAAGAATAAACATGCTAATTCCCGGATTGATTTCCAACATCACCGCTTTTGGTGCATTTGTAAACATTGGCATCAAACAAGACGGATTGATTCATGTATCCAACATGGCCAATGAATTTGTAAAAGACCCCAATGAGTATGTTCACCTCGGCATGGAAGTGCAAGTAAAGGTTTTAGAGCTTGATAAAGCTAGAAATCGGATTCAGTTGAGTATGAAGGATTGTTAGATGTAAGTTTAACAGCAGAAAATAGTGTATACATTACTATTAAAATTAAATAGCAGCGAGAAAATCTCGCTGCTATTTTTAGAGTTTATTAAAATTCAAATTGAAAATCGTCACAAGCAGTTTTATCTATACTTTGGTGAATTCCTCCACTCAAGTAAAACGAAGTAAAAGTGGTGTTATAATTTAAAACAACCACCTTTAAAGTATTTGTTGAAGAGGTGCAATATTGTGTAATATCCGCAAAATAAGAAAATTTCGGCGTACCAAAACCGGACCATAATATGGTCGGGTTTGGAGCAGGAAGTATATTTCCGTTAATTGAAATTGAAGCTATTTCATCGTCTCCCATCAGGTCATTAATACTTAAAAGAACAGATAGTATTTCACCACAATCTAAATTAAAGTTTCTTGAATAAGTATAAGCTCCAGGAGCAAAAGGACCAATATGATTTAAAGAAGTTAAAGAAGGAGCTAACCACCTAGCAACTCCACCTGCAATGCCATTGCCGGTTGCTCTGATGTAAGCAGAGTCGATAACAAAAGGAGGAGTACCAGCCCACTGGTTCAATCCGGTTGACACCATTGCATCAAGATAATTTGTAGAACCTACACTTCGTACGTTCCAGGAAGGACATGGATTGCCCGGATTCTCAAAAGTTGGAACCTGATTAGGATCATAACCCGTAAAACCGGTTGAGATATCAAGAAAGGTATAGGCAGATTTATTATTATTTATTTTTTTCTTTACCGTACTATTGTCAGAGTTGTTTTCTGAAACTGAAAGATGACTAGATCTCGTATCAACAGGACTAAGCTCTTCTTTTTCACAGCCAATAAAAGCGATAAAGATTATTGCAAGAAGTAATACATTAATTTTTTTCATATCTTTTTATTTAATTATTGGATCAACTATTTAATCCTCCAACTAAATTAGATGCTTCATTCTCTTTTTTAAAATTAAACTATTGGGTGGCGAAGGATACTTAGTAAGCGGTAGGAATTTAAAAGTAAACGGTTTAGTTAGTTTTTTCCAGATAGAACATTTTCAATCATTGCCTTATTTCTTCTAGAAACCTCTAATACATCACCATTGGACATTTCTACAGCAATTTTGCCTTTTTGCTTAAAAAAGCGAATGTTTTCTTTGTTTACTAAGAAGCTTCTATGGATTCTTATGAATAAAGATTGATCCAACATCTCTTCTATGCTTTTTAATGTTTTTGAAATTAATATCTTTTTCTCATTCGTTATCAAGTAGCAATACTCTCCATAGGCTTGTAGATAAACAATTTCAGATGGGTCTAAAAATAAAAACCCATCATTATGAGGTATAGCAATCTTTTGTGATTTTACCGCATTTTTGTTTGTTTCGTTGAGAAACTGATTGGTTATTTTTTTTAATACTCTGCTTAAAGCTTCTAACTCTATTGGTTTGAGTAGATAATCTAAACTACCTTGTTCAAAAGCAGCAAGCGCATAATCCAAATGTGCCGTAAAAAAAACTACATAAAAATCTCGATCTGGAAATTGTTTTAAGAGTTCTAATCCTTCTCCATCGGGAAGTTTCATGTCTAAAAACAATAAATCTATTTTATGATTTCGTAAAAATTCGTTCCCCTCTTTAAAAGTTACAGCAGTTCCAATAAGTTTAAAATCAAAATTAAAAAGCTTCAAATACTCTTTTAATGATTCAATGTTCTGTGACTCATCATCTATAATTGCAATGTCAATTGACTTCATAGCTTACTCTTTTATCAGCTCTTGTTGGGTTTTTAACCTGGTTTTTAATGGAACCTTAACCAAAACTAATGTACCGCAGGTGTTTTTATTTAGCTCATTCAAATCTACTATTTCAAATGCCATAGAAGGACTAAACATATGATTAAACAAATCCACTCTGGATTTAATAATACTTAAACCACTGGAAACATGATTCGAGCTAGCTTTTTTGATAAAGTCAGAATTTCTGCCAACACCATTATCTTCTACCTTCATATCGAAATAATTACCTTCTTTTTTTACGCTGATGATTATCCTTATAGGCCCATCCTTTTTTATTGAGCTATACTTTATCGAATTTTCTAGTGCAGGTTGCAAAAGCATGGGTGGAATAAAGGTCCTACGCAGGTCTATACTAGTATCAATTTCCCATTTTATTTTAAACGAGTCTGGTTTATTCAACTGCTCTAAGCGAGAAAATTCTTTCAAATTTTTGACTTCAATTTCAAGTGTTACCAATTGAGATTTACTATTTTCTAGCGTCTCACGCATGAGTTTAGCGAACCCTTTTAAATATTTAGCACTCAGCTGTGTGTTATTGCTCTTTAAGTAATTATTGATGGAGCTTAAATTATTGAATATAAAATGAGGATTTAGTTGTGCATTTAATACTTGATTTTTAGCTCTGTAGTTATCCAATATGAGTTGCGCTTTTTTAGTGGTGGTTTTAATTTTCCATTTAATTGATAAAAAAATAAGTGTAGTAAAAAATGCGAATAAAAACAGTATAAACCATATTTCTTTCCAAAAAGGAGGAGAAATAATGATAGTTTTAGAAATAATTTCACTTCTTTGACCCCAGTAGTCTTGAACTCTGACTTGAAAAGTATAATGACCATAGTTCAAATTAGGCAATTCAATTGAAGTGTTATTGGTTTTAAGCCACTTATCATTTAATTCTTTAAATCTGTATTCATAAAAAATATTACCATTACTTCTATATGAAATACCAAGAAACCCAACGCTTAAATTATTTTCATCATGGGTCAGCTTTCTTAATTGCCTATCAGACTTTAAATGATTGTTAACATGTATATTAATATTTATTATTGAGGGTTTAGTTTGTGGCGGCATGCCAATAGCTGAAACTATTTTTGTTATTCCATTCCTAGACGCCACCCAAAAGGTATCATTAAGTTGGTGAATTCCAATAACATCGTGCCATCCTAATCCATCACTTTTTTCAATGTTTTTTAAAGTAAATGCTAAGCTATCATGAACTGATTGATAAACAGTATAACCATTATTACCAAATGAATACAAAACGCTGTCTGAGCTATAAAAAAGGCCATTTAGCAAGTCTGTAGTTAGTCCATTCTTGTTGTTAATCCAATTTGCGATCTGTTTATCTTTGTTCAATATAAAAAGACCACTCCCGAGAGTTGCTACAGCTAAAAATTCATTGGATAGCTTAACAATTG
>TARA_R110002096_G_scaffold130143_2_pt1 | contig 12980 bp, 11 predicted proteins | sample TARA_R110002096 | Tara Oceans TARA_R110002096 (sample SAMEA4397295) | marine metagenome | biome: Polar Biome; feature: [DCM] deep chlorophyll maximum layer (ENVO:01000326); material: water (ENVO:00002006), including particulate matter (ENVO:01000060) such as... | depth 35 m | reverse complement strand
TCAGATAAATTGTATCTTCGTTTTCTTTTTTAACCACTAATATTTTCAGTAATGAATGACACCGATTTCGGCTATGAAGATGGCTTCTCTGACTTTGTAAATGACTTAACAACAAGCGATAAAAATGCTAATGCTTGTCATATTGACAATCCAGACTGTGAAGGATGTGGATCATAATTAGATGAAGACACTTAAATCAAACATAAACAGACGATCTTTTAGAGTTCGTAAATATGAGAACGGAGGAACTAATCCTACTGATCCGCCATCTGCGTTAGATAGTTTTTTGGCATATACCATTAAGAAGAAGGGCGGTACCCCGGAGCAGTATAATGATCTCATGGATTCTATATCATTTCACGAGACCGGTCCTCATCAGCGAAGAAAGCCTAATGCTATTCAGTTAGTAGAACGTGGAGATACAATATTACCTGAAGGACCAGGACGAGGTTTATTTATGTTTGAGGTAGGTGACTCTAAGGGTGGCATAACCGCTGTTAACAGAACTTACAAAGAGTACAAAGATGCTGGCATGGATATTCCTGATTTTCTAAAAGAAGCTTACTCTCTCAAAAGTATTGATCTTTCAAAATACACACCAGAGCAACAGAAGATTTTATTCCTAGGTAATTATCTACAGCATCCAAAAGCAGACTTTTCTAAGGTCATGAATGATGAAGAGAGCTACGATGATTTTTGGTTTAACTATCACCAAGCTGGTGGAGAAGATGTAAAGGCCGCACGTATCGGATCCTATAGAGAGTCAGAAAAGGCAAGGAAAAAATAATTAACTTTGTATAAAATAAAGCAAGCATGAAACTAAAGAAGGCCCCAAATAAAGGTGTAACACAATTACCTAAAGATGTCCGTAACAAGATGGGCTTTATGGGTAAAGGTGGTGCTGTTAAGGTTAAGTACAAAGAAGGTGGTAAGATCACTGAAAAAGAGATGGATAAAATCCAGAAACGTGCTGATGATGAAAACCGTTTTGAATCTACCGGTGAAGATTATCTGCAGCAAAGAGCATCAGAGATTACTGATAACGGTAAGCTTCTAAAATTCTTAAGAGTAAAAGAAACAGCTAAAGGACTTGAAAGAATGGGTATCACAGTTAAAGGTGCAACTCCTGATAAGATATTAAGCATGGGAAAAATCAAAGGAGTAGATGCAATGTCATCTGCACGAAAGATGTATGATGCAGAGATAATCAACAGAAAAGGATAATAAAAAAAGGGGTTGCAAAAGCAGCCCCTTCTTATTTTATAGTCTAGAGATAGAACTTGATTTTCTACCGTCAAAGAGTTCACCGTATATAATTCGGAAAGCACCATCAACGAACAGCGTGAACTTACCGTTATCTGTGAAGAACACTTCTTGTTCCTTTTTTAAACCAAGGTCCTGTGGAAGGTTACAGTTCTTAACTACAGCTGTTGTATCTGATTTGCTCAACAGAACAAATTCAACTTCATCGTACCCTTCGGTGATTCCTTTAATAGTTTTGGCTTCTTGCGCAAAGGCTTGACTCCCCAATACCAATGCTAATAAAATTGCAAATCTTTTCATCATCTTGTTGTTAATTACGTTTCCATAAATGTATGTAAAAAAGAATTAACTTTGCAACAAGACAATTAAATTTTTTTTAAGATGAGCGAAATTCAATCAAAAATGGAGGACCTCGCAAGGTCTGTAGGTGTAAACTTTAGTGATGAACCAACTTTAGACGAGACTCCACAAGAAGCTGTCCCTATGGATGTAGCAGAGCTAATTGAAACAGAAACAGAAACACAGGAACCTGCACCTGAAGAAATGCAGGAAAGTTTATCAAATAGTGATCAACTTCCAGAAGAGGACTTTGATGCACGTATGACATCTGTACTTAGTGAAAGGCTAGGGATGACGTTAAACAGCATTGATGACTTGAATGGGATTATCAATAGAGAGCCAGAAGCTCCATCTATGGATGAACGAGTAGCTAAGATAGCTGAGTTTGTTGAGAAGACGGGCCGTGGTCCTGAAGATTGGTTTAGGTACCAGCAGTTAAATCCATCTGAAATGGATGATCTTTCTGCTATTAAGCTTGAAACCATGAACCAGTATCCAACCCTTACACCTCAACAAGTAGATAAGCTGGTAACTAGTCGTTATAAGTTAGACGAAGATATTCACTCAGAAGATGATGTTGAGTTATCTCAAATCCAACTTAAAATAGATGCAGACAAAGCTCGTACAGGTATTAATGATCTTCGTGAAGATTACATGTTACCGGTACAAAGAGAAAGCTCTACGGAGACGCAGCCTCTTTTTGATGAGCAGTGGATTAGTAATATGAAGAATGAAGTAAACAGCATTGAAGCTCTTGAATTTGAGTTAGGTGATACTACTTTTTCCTTTGGTCTTGATGACAGTTACAAAACACAGCTAGTAGAAAAGAATGCTAACCTTGAGCAGTACTTTGATTCATACGTGGATAAAGAAGGCAACTGGGATATTGAGTCCTTGAGCATGCACAGAGCATTGGTTGACAATATTGATAGCATAGCGAAAAGCTTGTATCAACAAGGTCTTTCTGATGGTCAACGTAACATTGTTACAAAAGCTGCAAATGTTCAGGCGGGTACACCAGGTGTTGGACAACAGACACAGACGGACGGAGTAATGGAACAGATAAAACAAGCGCTAGGAGCAGGCGATACTCTTATGCGTTTTAAATAAATCGCAAATTAAAAGACATTGAAGATGGCTTCAGATGGATTAAATGCGCCAAGCGCAAGTGCATATGCAAATGCACAACGTAGATTAGACCCTGCGAAATATGTAGATTTAGCTTCGTTTATCAACGGAGTAAACAAACCAGACAACCGTGAGTTGTTGGTAAAAACGTATGGCAACCAAGGTATCACTGGTTTCCTACAATTAACTGGAGCTGTAAAGGCTGCCGGAACTGCTGATTCAGTTCAGTGGTGGGAAGAGCAACGTTTGCACCCACGTGCAAAGTTCACTCCAACAACTGCTCAAACTAGTAATAGTGCCGGTGCTGCTGTAACTATTCCTGTTGCTGCTGCGAATGTAAACCCAGCTACTTCTGCTGCTACCTTGATGGTACGTGAGCAAGATGTATTGTTGATTGGTGATGTACGTGTATTGGTTACTGCTGTAGTTAAGTCTAGTGCAAACACCAACGCTATCAGCTCTTTCACTGTTAAGCCTTTAGTTGCTGCAGAGTCTGTGCCTGATTTAGCTGCTTCTGCTCTAGAGTTCCCAATCATTGGTAACTTGTTTGCTCAAGGTTCTGACCAACAGAGTGAATACCTAGAAAGCAATGTAGTTAAGTACACTAACCCTTACATGATTGTTAAGGAGATCTACAAGGTGACTGGTAGCCAAGCTACTAACATCGGATGGATCAACTTAGGTGGTGGAGATTACCGTTGGTACGTAAAATCTGAGTCTGACACTCGTCAGCGTTTTATGGACAAGCGTGAGATGATGATGTTGTTAGGACAGAAGTCTGGTAACATTGCTGGGATTGAAGGTTCTGAAGGTTACTTCAGTGCAATTGAAGATCGTGGTATCGTACACGGAGACTACATTGATACGATAGCAGACGTTGATGCTCTTGTAAAAGAACTTGACCGTCAAGGTGCTTCTCCAGAGTACGCTCTATACGTAAACCGTCATCAGGCATTAAAGATTGATGATATGTTAGCGGGTGGTAACGTTGCTGGAAGTGCTCTTACATCAGGTGTAACTTCTCAGTATGGTGCATTTAACAACAGCAAAGACATGGCTATAGAGCTAGGTTTCCAATCTTTCTCTCGTGGTGGTTACACTTTCCACAAGAATGACTGGAAATTGTTGAACGACCCTACATTGTTAGGTGCTTCAACAGCTGCTGCTGCTCAGTTCATTGGTGCTGCTGTACCTATGTCAACTGTAGTTGATGCTCAGTCAGGAGATCGTAACCCGTCTTTGGAGTTGAACTACAAAGCAACTAATGGTTACTCTCGTGAAATGGAGCACTGGATGACAGGTTCTATCTTAGGTGCGTCTAACGACACTAAAGATTTAGCTCAGTTCAACTACCGTTCTGAGATTGCTTTGGTTACACGTGCGGCTAACCGTCACGTATTGATCAAAAAATCTGCTTAATATTTAAGCAAAACATAGGGCTGTCCTTCGGGGCAGTCCTTTTTTTATTTACTGATTTAATTTAATATTCAATATGGCAACTGCTAAATCCCCTCGTGCAAAATCTGCACCTATCACCGCTGAAAAAGCAACCCCTACAAAGGGATATACTATAAAACAAAACCTACCTGAGCGTAAAAAGATATTTGTCTACACGTTAAATAAAGGTGGTGGTATATGGTATTCTCTTCCACAAAATGGAGTAACTGTTTTTGATGACGCTTCTAATACTGTTCGTCAAATAAGATACTGTCCAAACGAACCTTCAATATACACTGATGAGCAGAGCGCAAACGCTTTACGTCAGCATGTAGTCTTTGAAAACGGTATTATTAGTGTTCCTTATACTCAGCCAAATCTTATCAATTACTTAAACTCTCACCCATCCAATAAGGTGAATGGAGGTGGTTTATTTCAACTTGTAGATAATGATAAGACTGCTGAAGAGGAACTAGAAGTGGAATTCAAACAGCACGAAGCTATTTCTCTTGTCCGTGACAAGGACATTACAGAGCTTCTACCTGTTGCAATGTACTTAAGTATTAATATCTCTCAAGAGACTATGGGTATTAAGCGTGAGTTATTACGTCATGCTAAATCTAGTCCTACTTCTTTTATCAAGATGTTTGACAATCCAATGGTTAAGATGAGATCTGCTATAATGCAAGCATCTGAATTTCAGATATTATCAAGCCGTCCAGATGGTATGTTCTGGTTTGATACAGGTACACTAATTGTGTCTACTCCTGCAGGGATGGATACAGGAGATGTTATGACTCGTTTCTGCAATACAGAAAAGGGAGCACCTGTTTATGAGCAAATTGTTGCTCGTCTAAATGAGATTGCTTAGATTTACATAAGATCTTTTGATCTTCACTTGTTGTTATTGAGGGGTAGCTGAAAAGTTGCCCCTCTTTTTTTGGTAACTTTGTGTCTACAATAAAACAGCTATGGCAAGCGTAAACGTAGTATATAATGCACTGAAAGACTTAGCGAACAAAGATGAGCGTGGCTTTGTCACGCCTGCTGTGTTCAATAGCTTTGCATCAGTTGCACAAACAAGCGTCTTTAACTCTATATTTCAGGAACTAAATGTTGCTAAGAGCCTTAAGGTTCGTAATCTAGACGTACAGAGACATTTATCAAAGATGAAGCAGTTAGAAGAGGATCTATCTGTATTTTCTAAGACAGAAACTCTAACACAGGCTAATGGTGTATTTTCCAAGCCTTATGACTTAGCACGTATAATATCACTAAGAGTATCAGGTAGCTTTGTATTTGGTCAAACTACATCTACACCTATTGATATTATATACGATGAGGAGAAGTTAGAGTACCTTCTACAGAGCGATCTATCCTCACCGGTATCTTCACACCCTGTAGCTTTTTTAAGCGATAAGGTTGAGGTTTTTCCAACAAGTGTAAAGAAGATAAAAATGAGATATTACAAGCAGCCAGAAGGTTTATTACCTGCTGACGGTTCACGTACTGCTGCTGTTCCTCGTTTTGGTTATACAATTACAGCTGGAAAAGAGATCTACAGTGCAGCGCTTAGTATTGACTTTGAGGTTCCTGATCACCACATACCTCGCTTGATCATGGAGATAGGCAAGATGATAGGAATAAATTTGCGTGATGAAGCTGTAATGGCTTATGGCGCTCAAGCACAATCATAATGGCAAGAGACAGAATAACAGTAGCACAGATTGTAAATGACTTTGTACTCACTAGTGATGGTGATGACTTTGTTGCTGGTGTATCAAACACAGTCATACGTAACTTCGCTTTAAGAGGTATACGTGAGATGGGATTTGACATGTTAAAACGTGTTAGATCATTAAAGTTAAGCGTAGGGGCCAACAATACTGTTGAGCTTCCTGAAGACTTTGTTGATTACATTAAGATAGGCACAACAGGTTCTGATGGATTAGTTTATGTATTCGGTGAAAACAAAAACATAAATTACAGCCAAAAGTATTCTGTAGATGCTGCGGGTAACAAAATAGATTCTGATGGTGACGGTGTTTATGATCGTGTAGATGATAAGACTGGCATAACAACTTCTACAACAGGTGAAGAAAGTTATGTGTTCCGTAATTACCTACACGACACAACAGAAGGAAGGTTGTATGGTGCCGGAGGAGGTCAGTATAGCGGTGAGTTTAGAATAAACTACGACCAAAACAGAATTGAAATAGGAACAGGTCAGAGTGTAAGCAACATTGTTATAGAGTATATTGCTGATGAAGCAAGGTCTATGAACCCTAGCATACATATTTACGCTGATTCTGCATTAAGAGCTTATGTTTATTACAAACTAATTGAGCGCAAGAGTACCGTTCCTATGAATGAGAAAATGAGAGCAAGAACAGAATACTACAACGAGCGTAGAATTGCGAACGCTAGACTAAAAAGCTTTACCAAAGAAGAAGCGTTTAAGACTATTCGTAAAAATTTCACTCAAGCACCTAAATACTAATGGCAATAGATAAGTTATTCCCACGATACTTAAACAAGGATGACGATGATCGTATCCTTAAGAGTGTTGAGCTTTCAGACGCATTGAACATACGTGTCTCAAATGACGAAGACGGTAACAGTGGCGTTATTAAAAACGTCAAGGGGAATACTGTTGTTTCGTATGCATCAGCATCAGATACCTTGCCTGCAGGAACAAATAGAACTATTGGTAGTGTTACTAATATCCAGAAAGATGAGGTTTATTACTTCGTATACAATAGTAATAGCAATCATAGTATATATAAATACAGTGTAAAGCTTAACAGGGCTAAAAAGATTTACCAAGACTCTGTACTTAATTTTAGTGAGAAGTCTTTTGTTAAAGGAGATATTATTGTAAATCAAAAAAGTGAGACGCTTCTATACTTTACAGATGGTAAGAATTCACCTAAAAAGTTAAATGCTACTAAAGCAGAACTTGGTGGATATCCAGCGGAATACAGTACAGGTTCTGACTCTTCTACAACGCTGTCTAGTGATGAACGTTTATTGTTTATTACAACAGCCAAACAACCTCCATTAGAGTCTCCTACATGGGAGTATTACACAGATACAGATATTACATTTAATAATCTGTACGAGCAAATGTTTCAATTTGCATATCAGTATGAGTATTTAGATGGTGAGTTAAGCGCAATTAGTCCATACAGCACTGTTACTTATAGTGCAAATCAACTAATTAATGGCATTACAAGCGAAGAAAACAAGAAACAGAACAACTCTCTACGAGTAACGGTTAAAACCAATGTAGGTGATGTAAGTAAAATACGTCTATTGGCTAGGTCCGGTAAGGAAGGTGCTTTCTTTATTGTAGATGAAATTGATAATGACAGATCATCTGTATTAAGCAAAACAATTGACTTTACAAACGATGCTAGTTATTCTGTTATCACAAACGATGAGCGTAACAAGTTGTTTGACAACGTACCTTTAGCTGCAGAAACTCAAGCTATCTCTGGTAATCGTTTAATGTATGGTAATTACATTGAGGGATACGACAATGTTGTGATAGATGGTGAATTATCACCAAATTACAATAAAAGGGGTGTTACTAGTGACGCTCCTATAACTAGTGCTAGAGAAAGACAAGTAACCCTTGATCTTAGTTCAATACCTTCTAATCTTATAGAGGGCTCTGTTTTTACTGTTGATTTTCTGGTGGACCCAGAGATAGTAGAATTATTTGTTTTTGATTATCCTGTTGCATGGCAAGAATATAAGAGTAATACTACTAAGGATTTATACGGACGTGTCCACTCAAAAATAAAAGTTGACATGACTCCTGTAAAGGTTTTAGAAAACATACCTGTAGGTTCATCTACAACAAAACTACAATTAGCGAATGCTATCATATCAAAAATATCAAAGAAATATCCAGTAAGCTTTGATTCTATTGATCAATTATCTGCTCATGCTTCTAAAATAAGAGATGTTGAGCCGGTATTAGCTATACTATTTGCAGATAATGAGCGTTGGGGATTCTGGAACGGCAGTGGTTTCATAGAGATAAGAGATATTGATTGTAATTACAACTCTACAACAGAACAGATTACAATAAAACTAAGAGTTGAAAGTGCAAACCTTAAGATAGGTACTCTTTATGGATCTACTGTGGACGCTGGTAGCGATGCACCGGATTATACTGACCCTAGGAGTATTGCTGAGGATTATGTAATAACTCCTAATCAAGGAACTAAGAGTATTAATATTAAATATACAGGAGACAACTTTTTATATGATTCATATGCAACGATAACAGCTTCGGACCCTCATTTTAACAATTACTCTGAAAAGCAGCTGTTAAGTACATTTGTTAATCAAACTGAGCAAAACAACAGTAGATATATAAAAGGTACACAAGGATCACCTTCCTTTAAGGCTGGTGCAACACACGGTTTTGGTGTGGTATATTATGATGATCGTAATCGTTCTGGCACTGTAAATAGAATAGGTAATTCTTATGCAAAATGGTTCTCAGAAAGGGATAACAAAGGAGAAACATCTATGGTAATGCGTTTAAAAAATAACGCACCATCATGGGCAAAGAGATGGTCACCAGTATACTCTGGTAATACATCTATAGTTTCTTTCTTACAATACTCTGTTATAGAGGCATATGCAGGAACAAATCCTACTGTAAAGAATATAAACAGTACCTATGACGATAAAATCTTTGTTTCACTTAGATCTTTGTCTGGAAAAGAAGATAGCTACCGTGAAGCTAAAGGAGCTTTAATTGACTACGCTTATAACAAAGGAGATAAGCTTCGTATCTATAAATTTGGTGGGACCTACTACCCTAACGGTGTAGAATTTAATGTAGTTGGTTATGAGTATTTTGATGATAGCCCTACAACAAACCCAATACTGGATGACTCTAACGACAACACCACTTATCGTACCACTGGATTCTTCCTTATATTGGAAGACAACGGAAGTAGTAAATTTGGAAAAGCGGCTGTCTTGGGCAACTCTGATGACTGGGATAACAAGTGTATCGTGGAGATATACTCTAAGAAAAAAACAACAGAAGGACTTCCCTATTATGAAGTAGGACATAGTTATCCTGTTATTAATGGTGTTCACCAAGGAGAAAGAACAGCAACAACATCAACCTTTGATGTAATAGACAATGGCGGATCGGGAACATTTCATAGTACAGATAAGGTATTTAAAGGAGATATTTTTGAATCTGCAGGTGGTGTTAAGATTAAAATAAAAGACGTATACTTAAGCGATATTTCTGGATTTGTATATCAAGGAGATTGTACAGTATTATCCGGCACTACAGCTACAGGTGTATCTATGTCTATTACAAACAACGATCCTGTCGTAGAGATTAAAGATGGTGATGTATGGTTTAGACTAAGACAGCTTAGACACGGTACTGTTGTAACAGAATACAACTATTTAACAGATTACATAGAGGACTTTAGTCTTTCAGATTTCTTTGCTTCTAAAGAAAATAGTCAAGGTCGTGCTAATTTATACTCACCTAATACTATGCAGATTAAGCGTATAGCTTCTGTTTCTTATAGCGAGCCTTTTAACTTTGACAGTAGTCAATTGAAATTGTCTAGTTTCAATCTTAGTATAGCCAATTTTAAAGACTTTGATTCTTCTTATGGAGGCATCAAGTACATGAGTAGTGTTGGTGACGGTGTTACAATGTTGCAGGACAGTAAATTATCTGTTGTTCCGGTATCTAGAAACTTGATACAATACGCTAGTGATAATGCGAATCTTGTAGCTTCTAATGATGTATTAGGTCTTCCTATCTACCGCAGTGGAAATTTCGGGTGTGATAATAACCCTGAATCTGTTGTTGTTAGATTTGGTAGAATCTTTTACACTGACGCACAAGCTGGTAAGGTTATGGCTTTTGGTGCTAGTGGTGTTGAGCCAATTAGTGAAAAGTTCATGGATGGTTTCTTTACAAAATCTTTCTCTAATGCAAAGAAATTTGCAAAATCTTTACAGATAAACGGTGGTTTTGATCCAGATAATAATGAGTATATCGTATCTATCCCTAGTATATATTCATCAACTGTTTCGGTTGATGTTACTGGCGGCAGCAGTTATGATAGTGAATTACAAACCGAAAGTGACGGAACGATAGATATTGGAGTTAATTTTGGATCTGAATTCTTACAGTGGGACAATACAGATATTGAATGGGCAAACATGTTCATGAACCCTGAAGATGCTGGTAATGGAGTTATATATTTTGATGATGCTTCAACACAGCTTTCAAATGATTTAGAAACATCTAACAATACTGTTAATGTTGTTGTCACTAATTCAACAAATGACTTTTACGGTGAAGCGCAAGTAAATATAGCTGAAGGCACAGTTTCTTTTAGCAGCTCAACAGGTCTTACATTTAGCTCTACTAATGCAAGTAAAGTGTTTACTGGTTATACAGTTGGTTACGATATTAAATCTGGATACTGGAGTTCTTTCTACTCTTACATTCCTGAAAAAATGGGATATATAAAGAACAGCTTCTTTACATTTAGTGGTGGTAGAATGTACACTCATGACACTAATGAAGTTAGAAACAATTTCTATGGTACTCAGTACAATAGTAAGATAGTTGCAGCCTCTACAATTAACCCATCTTTGGTTAAGAGTTATGAGTCCATTTCCCTAGAAGGAAATTCTCCATGGTCAGGTAGTTTCTCAAACACCGATCAGTTGTCATCAATTTCAGTAGGTGCTTTTGACAAGAGAGAGCGTAATTACTATGCACATATAAACAGAGACACTAATAATAGCACTTCTAACATGCTTTCTATTGGCAAAGCATACTCTGTTGCCGGTGATAAGATTAACATCAGCACACGCATTTCTGATTTACCTATAGCTATTGGAGCAGATATCTATAAAGTTGATGGGGCTGCTATTACAGACACTGGATTAAACATATCTAGTATATCTGGTCGTAGACAAATCACTGCAGATGCTACTGCGTCTAGCGTTGACACTGGTGATGATTTACTTATAGTATCATCTAATAGTATTGATGGAGACCCAATGCGTGATTCGTTCCTTAAAATTGAACTTGAAAACACAAACACAACACATGTTGAGCTGTATGCAATTAACACTGTATTTAGCAAAAGTAATTTACATAACCAACAAGGAGCATAAAACCTTATTTTTGTAGTATGAAAGCGAAGAAAACAAATAAAAAAGAAACGCCAAAAGCATTTGCTGGTTTAGCTGTTGCTGCTGGTTTATCAGCAGTGCCATCTATTATTGCTGGATACCAGGGGTATAAGGCACAGAAAGAAGCAGCCAAAGAAGCTTCTGACTTAAAGGCGATGATGCCCTCACTAACTACACAAGAGGATTACTACAACTTTTACCAGAAGCAAGCACAGGCTCTTAATGAAGGTAAAATGCAAAACCAGTTAGACCAGGCTATTTCTGCTGGGGCAAAAACTATGGAAGGCGCTGGCACACGTGGTGTTCTTGGTGGCGTTCAAGGTGTTGTAGGTCAAGCAGCTCAGACTAAATTTGATTTAGAACAACAGGGTCAAGATAAGTTGTTAGGTGCTTATGAAAAAATGATTCAAGCTAAAGATGTTGATCGCCAAAGACTAACCACCCTACAGCAAACAGCAGAGAACCAGCAAGCTGCAGGTCTACAGACTATGCTTTCAGGTATGCAGGGTGCAGCAGATATTGGAGCAGCGGCAATAACATCTTACGGTGCATCTAAATCAACAGGCAATGGACTTAGCGCAGAGCAAACAAAAGCACTTAGAGATGCAGGTCTTATGAAAGAAGGTGGATCAATAGAAAAAACTCCTGGTGAATTCTCTCACGCTAAAAATCCTATTGATATAGTTCGTGATGGCAGTAAGATTGCAGAGATGACCGGTGGTGAATATATCTTTAATCCAACGCAGATGAAAGACATTAAAGGTATGGTATCAAAAGGCAGCAAGGAAGAACTTCATTCTTATATGAAGACTTTGATTAAGAGATTTGAAAAAAAAGCAGTTAAGTAATGGCTAAATTAAACACACCCTTACAGGTACAAAGCTCATTTCCTCAGTTGGCACAGCAATATGCTACAACAATACAGCGTAACAAAGTTATGCAGGAACGTGAGCGCAAGCAACTACAGGCAGAGTCTAAGCAAGAAGCAAGAGTACAAGGTGCTTTAACTGCAGGCGTTGAGGGTCTACAGGCTAATACCGGATTATACGGTATAGGTCAATCACTTTACCAAGACTATATTACTGCCGAAGAATCTGGTGATGTTGAAGGTGCTGAGGTAATAAAAAATTATCTTGATAAATTCATGACCTCTTCTGCAGGATACATTCGCAGCGAACAGAACCTATTAAGCGGTATTCTTAATGACCCTGCAAAGCTTTCTCAATTTGAGGACTCCAGCTCAGATGTTGTTAATGCTGCAGAGACTAACACCCTAAAGAATTACACTACTAAAAAAGAAGGGAATCAGTATGTTATTTCTGATGATGACGGAAACCAGTATGGTCTTTTTAACATACCTGAGCTTACCGGAAACGGATCATTTATGGGTGCACTTACTCCTGTGCAAAAAATACCTAACTATGTAAATGCAACATCTTTTGGTGAGAAACACAGCCGTGCTATACTTACCCGTAATGATATTGTAGATGAAACCGGACGTATTACAAATCCAACCGGTATTACTGATTACCTGTCAAATGAATTTGATTTAGAGATACGTAAGAACCCTGATTTCTTAAAAGGATTGGTATACGATGACC
>TARA_R110002096_G_scaffold292802_2_pt1 | contig 13005 bp, 9 predicted proteins | sample TARA_R110002096 | Tara Oceans TARA_R110002096 (sample SAMEA4397295) | marine metagenome | biome: Polar Biome; feature: [DCM] deep chlorophyll maximum layer (ENVO:01000326); material: water (ENVO:00002006), including particulate matter (ENVO:01000060) such as... | depth 35 m | reverse complement strand
ATTCTTTCATTTCAGCTTCCTTTGTTTCTATTTCATTATTTGGTTTTTTAAATTCAAGATTATATTTTACACCCTTCATTATAATATAATATTATATTTTTTTTAAATAGTTTTAAAACAATACATATAAAATTTTATCTTTTTTTATGTGTGTATATTAATGAATCATTTAGAATTATTTAGTGGAACACATAGCTTTGGTAAGGTAAGTTCTTTAAAAGGTAATAATATTATAAGTTTAGATAGAGATTTAGGTGGTAAATGCCCCTTTAGTGATTATGATAATAGCGATAATCATATTATGCACGATATATTAACATGGGATTATAAAATATTTCCACCTTATTATTTTGATATTATAACTGCTTCTCCAGTGTGTTTATGGTGGAGTAGATTACGAAACACTTGGATAGGTAGGAAATTAAAGGCACATGGCGATAAAATAATAACAAAAGAAATATTACAACAAGATATAGATACATTTGGGAAACCTATGGTAGATAAAGTGTTTGAGATTATAGAATATTTTAAACCTAAATTTTGGTTAATAGAAAACCCACAAGGAGGACTAATGAAGCATTATATATCTGAAAAATACCCTCAATATAATACTTATCATGATTTCTCTTATTGTAAATATAGTGATTGGGGCTACCAAAAAAATACAAGATTTTGGAGTAATATTCAAGGATTGGAAAGTGTTTTATGTAAAAAAGATTGTGATAATATTATTACAATAAAAACCCAAAAAAATGCTGTGCATACTGGATATAAAACACCAATAAAAGGAGAAACAAGAACATTACATAAAAACCCTATAGGTGATAAAAATAAGGGAATTAATAAAAAACATAAAAATGTTTTAGCAAATGGTTACGAAATGATAGATGGTAAAAAGGTTTTATGTAATACAAAAGAATTAAGATCTAAATTTAGAGAACAAAAAATACATAATGAAAGAATGGGAACATCTAAAACTATAATAGATAATGGAAAAACTATTAGATGTAATACTAAAAAATTAAGGGAAAAATATAAAGACTATGAAAATATACAGAAGGGGGAAAAACATGCCAAAGATTGTAGTAGGGAAATAGGTGGTGGGACAAATAGATTAGAACGATATAGAATTCCTGCTAAACTTGTTGAACATATATTTAATAAACTTTCTTAAAAATATTATATGTATATTATATAATATGAGATTAATTAGACTTACCACTACAAATACAAATGGACAAATAGACACTTTTTTTAATGAAAATATACACGTAAAACCATTTTCACAAATAGCTCTTGGTAATGTTTCTATGGATAGTAAAACTGATAGTCTAAAAATTGATGGGACAAATAACGAAATAGATTTCCAGTTTAGAAATTCAACACCACGAACAATTTTTTTAGAATTAGGGACATATACCTCATCTAATTATCAAGTGTTATTAAACGATATTGAATTTAAAATGAATAATATATTACAAACTACTGGTGATGCTGGTGAAAGAAATAAACAAGTTCAAGTAAAGGTAAATAATGATGGTAAGGTTATTATAGATGTTGGTAATGGAGGGTGTGCTATGTATGGAGCAAATTTAGAAAAAAATATTTATAATAATGTTGGTGTTCCTTCTTTGGAAATAACTGCTGCAAAAAAGATTATAAGTGATACTCTCGCAACATCAACAACCTCTTACGGAAGGGCGACATGGTATAGTAATACATTATGTAAAGGTGGTGGTATTTATAGAGCAAAATTAGAAAATGTAAAAGATACTGGGGAAGCAAATAATTTACAAGGAGGTGCGATTTGGGCTATGGAAAGCAACCCTTCAACCTTAAAAGATGGTAGTTTAAATGTAAGACCACCAGCGATTGCAGATATTAAATTCGGTATTAGATTTGAAAAACACGGCGACCCTTATAAAATGATAATTAATGGTGTTGAGATGGCGGTAGATGATTCAAGGAATGTCAATATTGTTAATAGTGGAAATAGTCTAAATGATGTTGTTGCGATTGAGATTAATGGTGGTCTTATACAATTAGTTGTTTATTATAATGATGGTGGAGCAACTGGAAGGCATATATTAAATGATGTAAATCTAATCCCTTATAATAGTTCATCAACAGATTTATGGTGTGGATTATCTACGATGTCTAAAAAAACGACTCAATCAAATACAAGATTAAGTCAAATAAATTTTACAAGAAATCCTTTTGAAGCACCAGTAAGTGAAACTTCTAATGAAGAACAATTAGGATTAACACCACCAATTGAAACAATAGGAGCAATTACACCACATGTTTTACAATTTATAAGTAATTCAGTAGCATCATTTTTAGGTTATGAAAATAGTAGGATACCAGTGAGTGGGTTTATAACTGGTGCAACCGCACAATTTATAGCAGATAATCCCTTTAACGCCACGGATACAAGTGATGCTTTCTTAATTGAAATGATGAATATACCTATTGAAAGTTATGATGGATTACCTGCTCAAGGACAAAGGAAAAATTTACTGGCTATTGTGCCTAAAAGTGATATTTTTGAATATGTTATTTATGAACCAAATAATCTATTATTTTTAGATATGAATAACAAACAACCATTAATATTAAATAATATAAAAGCACGAATACTTAAACAAGATTATAGTGAGATGTTTATACAAGGAACAACTACATTAACAATATACATCAAAGATCCAAACGAAAAATAAATTTATTTTGTTATAATATGTTATTAAACGATTTTAATGTAGTAGAATTAAAAGAAATCTATAAATTATTATGTGATTATTGGGGACTTACACCTATAAAATTTTATCAATATAATAAAGCTGCGTTGGTTCAAGTTATAAGAGATACGGAGTTAATAATAGAAAAAAAAGAATGTATATTAGTAAAATTTAAACCATGCGAAATTAAAAACATGAAACCAAACAAACAAAATTTTAGATTAAGATATGGTAAATATCACAATACTACACCAATAAAAGTTTTTTATAAACCCATGATACTTTCTTTTGATTAATATTACATATTATTACATAATTATCACAGAATTATTTTCTAATAGATTAGTATAAATGAGTGATAATGAAATGAATCCAAAGATTTTTGAAGTTAAAGAAAAACCAAAAAAAAAGAAAAGAGAAATGACTGCAGAACGAAAAGCACAACTTTTAGAAAATTTAAAAAAGGGAAGAGAAACTAGTAAGATAAATCGTAGGAAAAATAAAATCGCTAAAGAAATAAAAAAAAAAGATAAATATGATGAAACAGATAAAATAATAAAGGACGATATGTTAAAAAATGTAGAATATAATGACATGAAAAAAGAAATAGAAAGACTGAGAAATGAATTAAAAGGGAAAACTATAAAGGAAGAACCAAAGGAAGAACCAACTGAACCACATAAAATGGGGAAGGGAATAGCTCAAGTAGATGAACCAATAAATAAAACATATATACCTTTAAGAGAACGAAATTTAAATAAAAAAATTAAAGAACCTTCTGATGAATTACAAAACATTTCATTAATTAATACAGACACATTCTATTAATCATTATTATAACTATATACCTTTTCTTCTTGTGGTGGTTTAATATTATTATCTATATTTTTATCTATCATGGTTATAGGTTTAAAATTACTATCTAAATACATTTCCTCTTTATCATTAGAAAAATTAACAACAAAAAATGAGTGTTTTTCTTTACATGCTTGTCTAAAATGTTTTTTAAAAGATTTCCTATCTGTTAAATAATTTATATCATCATTTATAGAATCTAATTGTCTTTCAGAACAATTAAAGAATATACCCATAGTCATATTTTCTCTTGCGGAAGTTAAAATATCAGTGTATTTTTGTGCAGTTAATATTACAGATAAATTAATATGGCGACCATTGGAAAACGCTTTATTAATTATACCAAAATTACTACTTTTTAAATCACCCTTATAGGACATATCATCTAAATACCATAAATAATTTTTAGGTTTTCTACCTTCATCTATATCTTCTTTAAATTCTTGTTCTATCATTTCATAGGTTGCCTCTAATAATTCTTCATCAAAATCGGGGTATATATTAGATGGGGGGATTTCCTTTTCTTCTATTAAAATTTGTAATTTTTTATCATTTTCAACAGATCCACTGATAAGGAATATATTATCGCCTTCAAAATCATTTAAATACCAACTTGGAGATAATAATATAAATGCACTGAAATTGGTTTTACCACTTAATTGGGATTTACCAACTACCACCATCCTAAAAGGTAAATCAGCTATAACATCTTTCTTTGTATAATGTTTTTCATTTTTATCAATCATTTTTAATATTTTTAGATTATCTCTTTTTTTATCCATATTATAATTATATAATATATTTATATAATAATAATGAATGATTTCCAACAATACAACTCATTACTACCAAGTGTATTTGCTGACCAATCCGCAAAGGGTAGTATAGCAGAACAAGCAAATGCCGAAGCAGAAAGGAAAAAACAAGAGATAAGCGAACCCTTTAATTTAGTAGGTAGTGAGTTACTAAAAGGTGAATTAGATAAAGCGGTTAAAGGTGGTGTTAGTAAAATACAAAAAGGATTAATGAAACAAGGACAACAAGTAGGGCAAAGAGTAGCTAAAGCGGTAGGTGATAAAGTGTCAGAGGTTTCGGGGGTAGATGTTTCAAAGGTCGCTGGGGCAATCGGTAAAGGAGATGTAAGTGGTGCGATTGATGAAGGCACAAAGGCAGTCGGTAAAGCAGTCGGTGATAAAGTATCCCAAGCACAAAAGGCAGGACAAGATGTTATAGATAAAGGAACAAGCAAATTAAAACAAGCACAAGGAAAAGTAGGAGATGCTTTAAGCGATGCTGAAAAACAAGGAAAAAATTTAATTGCTAAAGGTAAAAATGCGGTAAGTAACGTTGAAGGACAAGGTAAAGATTTAATTAGTAAAGGTAAAAATGTATTAAGTAATACTGAAAAAATAAGTAAATCCGAAATTGGTAATAGACTTAATAATTTAGATGATGATTTAAAAGATAGAGTAATAAGAAAATTACAAAAAAATAGTGATAAATTAAATGGTCAAAATCTGACTGGTGATGAAGAAGAAGAAAGCATGAGAGCAACTGGGCAAAAATATTTAGAAAAAGCAGAAAAGGCACAAGCAAAAAGAGATAATCCCCCACCACCTAAACAAGAAGAAGACGATGACGATGATGACGACGAAATGCCCTTATTAGAAGACAAAGATGGAAATATACTAACAGACCCAGGCAGTCAAGCAGACCAAGAGATAGACCAAGAAACACGAGATTTATTTAATAAAATAAAAAAGAATCTTCCGGGGGATACAGCAGAGGACGCAGAAGACCCAAAAGCAACAGAAGAAAACCAAGCACCCACCTCATCTAAACCGAGTAATGAGCCTAATTTTCAAGATGATTTTGAAGACCAACCACAAGGATTTTTAGATAAACTATTAGGACGAAAACCTCAAAGTAAATATGTAGGGACAGACCAAGACCCCGAAGATGAATTACAAACAAAAGCAGACCAAGCACAACAAAAAGCAGAATCAGAAGCTTTAAGAAATAAATATAACCCACCACCAAAGGGAGAAGAAGAAGAAGGTTATACACCACCAGCAGGAGAAGAAAACCCTTTTTTACTTGATAAATCTTTATTTGGTGAAGATAATCTAACATCATCTGAAGCAAGTCAAAATTTTGTAAAGAGTTTAACAAGTAATAAGGATTATGTTCCACCATCTCAACAAACCGAGGGAACAGATGCTACACAATTAGGAGATGATGCTGGATATAATAGAGGACAGCAAAAAATCCCAGCAAAAGCAGATCCTAAAGACGATGACTTTGAAGAAAGCGGTTCAGATAAGAATCCTTTTCCACCACCGAAAGCAGAGGACTTTGAAGAAAGCGGTTCAGATAAGAATCCTTTTCCACCACCTAAAACAACAGCAGAACCAGCAAAAACAGATACAATAGATTATGACCCAAAAGATTTACCACCACCAGTAGAAGACACACCAATACCGCCACCAGTTCAAGCACCGCCACCAGTTCAAGCACCACCAGTTCAAGCACCACCACCTGCTCAATTACAAGAAACCGAAACAGACACAGCAGAACCTATAAATACTGATATACAACAAGCCAACCAAGTATCAGATAATTTAGATGGTGGGGTAGATGAAGCAGAAAAAGCGATTAGTAGTGGATTAAAAAAAACAGAAACCATAACTCAAGATTTAGTTGATACTACGGCCGCATCTACTGCTGGAGATGAAAACCCAATAGGTGACATTATTACTGCTGGTTTAGGACTTGCTACATTAATTTCTCCATTATTTTCCCATGCTTCAAAAGTTCAACCAACAAACTATATTAATCCAAGTTCCCAATTTGGTGCATAATTTTTTTAATTTTTTATTTACAATTAAATTATTTTATATTCATATATTATAAAATGAATAGAGTTATTAAGATTAATTCAAATCAAGGTGGAAATTTTTCGGCAAGTAATAATCTTATTGATTTTAGAATACCCGACGACGGAGTATATGATTTATCTAAATCTTATATAAATATTGTTTCTAATTGTGTGCAGACTTCTGCTCGTGATGGATTTGATGGAGGTAATGGTGTATATGTTCCATTAATTGGTTTTCTCCAAGATGATGGAACTACTGCTAATCCTAATGTTATGCCTAATGTAGCACTTATTAAAAATTGTTCTATGCGTAATTCTAATGTAGGTGTTATAGAAGATATTAGACGATGTGATATTTTAAGAACAAATCTCCAAGCATACACCTTAAGTGATAATGATAAAATGACTGCACAGAGAAAGCAACTAGTTCAAACATTCACAAAATCACGAAATAAAAATAGTATATATAGAGAATTACATAAAGAAGGATCTGATGAGTCTAGAAATATAGAAGCACACATAAGAATTGAACTAAAGGATATATTTAATTTTGGTAGTATTTCTGCATACGATACACAGAAATATGGAAAAACAGATATACATTTAGAATGTAATTTTGATAAACTATCTGTAAGTCAGTATCTACCCAATAATGCTACATGGAGCGGAGATAATGACCTTATAAAAAAAAATTTAGGTGTTGATATAACTGGCCCGAATGTTTTAGGGAGTGATAGAAGACATATTATTTTAGGGACTGGAAATACAACAAACCAAACTAAATATAATCGTTTAGATGATTGTCAGTTTTGGGTGGGGCAGAAAGTGTCTGTTACACTAACTCATAGTCTCGGTAATGGGCCTGCTGGTAATCGTTTTACTGCTGGTGTTGCTAATATACCTAAAAGAATTGTGGAAATTTATTATAATAGAGGTGATAATAATGTTAATTTTCCAGGTGTTAATGTTGGTAATATTTGTATAGTTCTTGATAGTGCTTTGGATACAACAGCAGGGATAGGGCCTATGGGAACAACAGAAACTATAACTAACATTACTATGTTAGGTGTGAATACTACTGCTAATACTCTAACTTTTGATACTGCGGAACTTGTATTAGAAAAGGTTGTGAATCCTCCTAAGATTCAGTATCCTATTAAATATACATCTTGGACTACAGAAGAACAAAACGCAGAAGGTCAAGCAGTTTTTAATAGACAACTTACACTAGAACCTAATGTAATAAACTTTTTAGCATTTCAACCCAGCGATATTTTAAGTTTAAGTGGAAATATAAGAAGTTATAGACTAAGACTTAATAACGAGGATTTAACTAATGAAGATGTTCATTGTGTAGGGACTGGAGGTGTAAAAAATCAAGCAGATGGTTTATATTATGACAGATTAGTAATGACCATGGCGAATGCTGGAATCAATGTAAAAAATCTTTTAGAAGTAGGTAGGAGAACTGATAAAAATACTGGTGGCTATGGCGACCAATTCGTAAATGATATAGTTACTATTTCTAATCCTATACCAGCATCAAACGATAATCAACTACTTCAAGTTAATATTCAAGGAGAGCCTGGAACAACATTAGGAAAACTATGTTTTTTTAAGAATGTTCTAAAACAAATTTAAATAAAATTAAAATATATTATTATATTATAAAAATGAATTCAGTTAATCAAAATGTCTATCACCAAGTTTTACCCGAAAATGTTAAAGATAGTTATGGAGAATACGACACTATAGATTTTTCTCTAACTTTTGAAAATAGGGCGTTAGTTTGTAATAGTATTAGGTTAGAAGGCGATTTAGAGGTTTTAAATAATTCTAATCCTCTATGTGGTGTAGGAGGTGTTACTAATGATGGAGCTGGAACTGCACAAGATGTTTTTATAGATCCAATGAGTGGAGCCCATGTCGTATTAAATTCTGTTGTTTCTAGTTTTCAAAATGTAGGAGTTATAGAAAATTTAACTGAATATAGTAGATATGTCAAGATGAATACAATCGCCCGAAAATCAAGAGATGATATGCTTATGTCTGATTCTGTTTGTGAAATGAGAAGTCCCGACCGAATTTTTAGTAATGCTCTTATTCAACCAAGAGTTCCTGCGGATTATGGAGGAGGTGGAACAGATGCCCATCATATAGGGTCAGCTTATGGTCGTAGTAGTAATATTAATTCATTACATGGTGGGGTTGCTAATAACCTACCATCTATGAAAGTTAAACCATCATTTAGTATAAAACCCCATATCGCTTTGAATAAAGTTAGTGCTAGTGGTTCTCCTACATTATCTTATACTAAAAGTGGTGCTGTAAAACTTTCTTTTAATCTCGCAAGGAATTTAGAGGTATTAGTAGGTCAAAATGTAGATACAAATTATTCATATAATCTATCTAATATTAAAATTTGTTTTAGGTCTGTTCCCGACATGAACCCAAAAGCATCTGTTCTTATGAATACTACTCTATGTCTTAAAAGTTCTTTGAATTCGGCATTTTCTAATACATCATCTAAAGTCCCAGCAGTGTGTAATGCAGTTTCTGTTGTCTTTTTAAATCAGAATCACGAATACCAGCCAAATTTTAATAACCAAGCATTAGAAGAACCCCCAAATATTAAAGATATTAACTATATATTTAATGATTCTACTAATCAATATATCTCCTACCAAATAGATGAAAGGGTTGAAATGATACAACGAGGATTAGAAAGTTTAGATTTTAAAACATCAGCTAATGTTTCGTTGGATTTGTTAAGTGCTAATAAATCTTTTATATTAGGAATTAATTTTAATACTGATATAGATCTATCATCTCAGAAATTTAACTTACAGATGAATAGCGATATATCAAATGCGAATCCGTTTCTCATGTATCAGTATTTCCATTCACAGATGAATATTTAATTATTTTTTTTTCTTTTTAAAATTTTTTTATCTTACTATTATATATAAAAATGAGTATTTATAATAGTAGAATTAAGACACATTTGATTAAACCAGTTTATGACGGGAAAAATATCAGAAGTGAATTTAGACTAGAATCAAATACAGCATATTTGAGTAATATGCGTCTTATGGATATTGGAGTTACTATGGGTGGAACTGACCAAGGACAATATAATCGCCTTTGTGGTGCTTATGGTGTTATTAAATCTATTCACCTATACGATAATAACACTTTGTTAGACCAGCAGTTAGAAAATAATTTATGGAGTGCTTGGAAACAAGTTAATAAAACTAATCAAGATAATCTAGATATGAATTTTATTACTTCTGCTAATAATGCTGGTAGTATTTATAAAGCTCAAGATGACCAAGGAACTGGTATAGGTTCTCTTATAGGTGATGGTGCTAGATTTGATTTAAATACTGCACCATTAGCACTCAACACTGCTAAAGGTTGGTTAAATCTTAAAGAAGTATTTCCCTTATTGACTTCTCTCCAATATTTAGACACCGCACTTTTTCAGAGAATAAGAATAGTAATCCATTATCATAATAATGGCGAAGAATTTATGGCAAACAGACAGACTATAGCTGCTCAACCTAAAACAACAACAGAACCTCTTTTAATTGTAGATGAAATTGTAGGAGATGGCAAGGCAAAAGTTATGGGTAAATTTAATGGTGTTAATTATACAACAATAGAACATGATAGAGTTAGATTATCCGCTGTTGTTCCTACTGCTACTGAACCAAATAAAGTTCAATCACAGACTTTTAAAATTTCGGGTTTTAATAATAAAAATGTAGGTAGAATGCTAATCATCAAATCACCAATAGCCCAAGCATTTTACACAGACCCCGCAACAGCCGATGGAAGTAATATAGCAAAAGGTGGTAAATTACAGAGTGTAGGTTGTTTTAAAGAAATTATTCAAATGAGAAAAAATGGTAATGCTCTTCTTACTGGAAGAGGTCTTGAAAGTTCAGCTCAACGCCTTGCCATGGTTAATGATATTTGGGGTCAGTGTTCTATTCCTCCTTTTTCTAATGGTATAGCATATGAAACAGATATAAAATCAACTGATGACGCAAAAGAACGAACAGAACTTTTACAAAGGAATAATAAAGATATTGGTAGTTTAGATTATGTAGCATTTGATTTGAGAGGTGAAAGGGTTTTAGATCTTCAGTTTGATTATCAGCGTAGTGGTGTTTATGTTTTTAATACAACACCTAAAGATATAACTGGAACTGATGACGCTGTAACCCTAACTAGTAAATATAATCAAGCATTAGACCTCCATTTTTTCGCTGAAGTTGATAAATCTATTGTGGTTCAAGGTGGTAAATATCAAGTCCTTTACTCTTAATATCTCAAATATTTTTTTTTGTTCCTAACATTTTTTTATAATTAATTTATATTTTAATATTTAGTTTTAAAACTACTTAAAAAATTATTATCTATATATATTATATATGATGAATAATATGAACACCCGAACACAATTAATTAATGAATACAAAGCTCAAACTGGAAAAGACGCAAGATTTAAAAATGGAAGAATCAGACAAACATTTTTAGACTGGAATCTAAAACAATTAAAAGATAATGAAACTAAAATTTATTTTTTAAAGGAAAAATTATTTAATCCTAAAAATAATCGGATTATTGATATTAAATATGATACACGATACAAGGTGAGACAAATTTCTAAAAAGTTTTTAAAAAAATATCATATTGAGAAATCCATTGCAGTTAAAAAAACTACTGATTTTTATGAGTTTAATATTTTTAGTGGTGGTATTGAGAGTGGAGTTTGGAATAACCAAAACGTATTAGAAAACAACAACCTATTAAATTATTTAATAAAAAATAATAATATTCAAGGTCATTATAGATTAATATTAACTGGATTTGATAAAGATGGGGTGAAATCCCAATTAAAAGATAATTCTTATAATATTGATAATAATTTTTGGAAAGAAAACAAGGAAGAATTTAGGGTAAATAGTAATTACATGAGATGGAATAATCCCATTGATGATGGTGAAAGTTATAATAAAGTTAAATTTTATTTTACAAAGGAAAAATATTTATCATATAACTATTACGAACAATCCTTTTTAGATGGTGTTAATCATTGTTTTTTTACACCTATAAAAGATTATTTTGAAGACAGAATAGAAACAGCTAAAACTAAACCCACTATGAGAAAATATATGGCAAAAGTTTGTTTAATCATGGGTAAAACATTAAAGACTGGGGAAGAAAAAATAGGATTAATTGAAGAATATAGTGGTGGAGTTCCCGAAACAAAATTAGGTAGTATTTGTGAGATCTTACAGATTGGTGTAGATATAGAACAACCTTTTAATATAAATTGTTTATATGAATATAGGAGTAATAAAAAACCTTTAAAAGTTTTTAAATTTGTTAATACGAGATTGAATCATATTCAAATTAACACAAATAAACGAATTACAGATAGTATTTTTAAAAACTTTGAAAAAGAAGAAGTAGAAAATAGACATGAATTACATGCTATTATAGATAAATGTAAAAAAGATGATGAATTATGCATAACAACACAAAATAATTTTGGAATTTCGTCAGTAAGAACTTTATCAACTGCCTACACTTTAAAAAGTGATTTTAATAATACTATTAATAAATTTGAAGAGGAAAGTGGTTTGAAATGGTGCGGTATTGATAGTATTAAATATCCCGAATTAACAAGATTTATTAATAACGGCACACATTTTAATAATTGTGTAGATTTAAAAAATACCGACTTTATGAGAGATAATAAAAATATTCCTACCAATATGAAACATATAGACATTAAAAAAGCATACACACAATTTTATAAATATAAAGGATATGATGGGTTTTGTGGTAAGATTACAGATTTTAGAAAAGTTGATAATCATGATAGAAAAGGATTATATTTAATAAAAAATTTAGATATTACAGAATGTTCTAAAAATTTTCAATTAATAAATGAAAAATTAGAATGGTTCAAGGAAAACAATATTTATACAGATACAGAACTAAAGGCATTAGATGAGGAAGGTGGAGAATTTGAAGTGGTTGGTGGTGCTTATGGTGTAGCTATTGATTTTAGATTTAAGGGGGATATGTTAGATAAAAAAGAAATAATAGAGATTGATAGAACTAATACAACTTATTTAGAAAAGCATGAAAACAAAGCAGGAATACAAATTATTATACATGAAGAACCTTCTGAGATCCGAATCCCTTATTATTCTAAATATACTGGTATAACCTTTATGGATAATAAAACTAAATCCTTTTATATGAAAGGAAAACAAGAATATTTTGAAACAATCCCTAGAAATAATGATACAAGTATTTATTATAATAATGATTTTAAGGAGGCAAAAATATGCTATAATAAAAAATACGCATATCATAAAAAACATATCACTGCACAAATTACTGCTTATCAAAGACTTAACCTTTTAGAACAATTAAAAAAAATGGATATATCAAAAATTTATAGGATTTGTGTTGATGGTATTTATTATGAAGAACATAAATTTGAGTTAG
>TARA_R110002096_G_scaffold70142_5_pt1 | contig 13006 bp, 8 predicted proteins | sample TARA_R110002096 | Tara Oceans TARA_R110002096 (sample SAMEA4397295) | marine metagenome | biome: Polar Biome; feature: [DCM] deep chlorophyll maximum layer (ENVO:01000326); material: water (ENVO:00002006), including particulate matter (ENVO:01000060) such as... | depth 35 m | reverse complement strand
CCGGTGTGCTTTACCCCGTCTTCGGCATTTTGCTTTCCCCGATCATTGCTGCCGCCGCCATGAGCCTCTCGTCCTTGTCTGTTGTCGGAAATGCGTTGCGGCTTCGAAGGGAAAAATTCTGATGGCCCGGGGAGTTGCGCTATTGAATGTAAAAAAGATGCTGCTCCATTAAAAGGAGTAGTTCAAACCAGCATAATAATAGCCCCCGCTTACCCCATAAACACTGTGATTATCGGATCTGACGCCATGCTTATCATAAAGCGCCTCCCTCAAGGGTGGCCTTTTATTCAGCATATTTCGTCCCCCCATATAAATATCCATGCGATCAGTCAAGGCGTATAACGCCTGGAAATCAAGTAATACAGCAGGCTTTCGTACCAGAAACGGCGCGCCTTCAACAACCCCGCGCCGTTTCCAGCCCCCATAATACGTGGCCCGGGTCACAAGTCGGACCGGTCCCGCCTGATGGGTCAGCGAAAGGTTACCGTTCCAATGGGGAATCCCTTCTTCAAATTCATATTTCTTACTCTCGGAAAAAACCTGCCGGGCGGCCGCCGTTCGTAAAATTTGCTGATTATAATTGAGGCTGAAGCTGATTTCTGTCGTATGGGCATTCTGCCAGAAAACCTCATAGGTCGTCACCATGTCCGCCCCCCGCACCCGGGTATCCAGCTTGTTCTGGAAGAACCTCACTTCCTGAATATCCTGACCATTCGGATAACCGATGGCCGCCAGCTGTTCCCGCTGATCTGCAGTCGTCGGAATCGTATCCAGCAAGAGCAACCGGTCATCCACGTCAATCTGATAAAAATCCAGGGTAAAGGTCAAACCATTATCAAATTGCGCGACAATACCTCCCGACAAATTGAAAGAGGTTTCCGGCTTCAACGGAACGGCGCCAAAAATTCTGGCGGCTTCAGACCCCAACACCAGAACCGCATCAAGAATAAAATCTCCCTGAAGATTCATTTGAGACGTTTGACTGGTGCCAAATAATTGCCCCACGGCCGGGGCCCTAAAACCCGAACTGATCGCCCCTCTGAGCGCCAGAGAATTATTGAGTTCAAGTCGGGATGTCAAACGATAGCTGAAATTATCCCCAAAAACGTTATAATCCTCATATCTGCCGGCGATAGCCACCGACCAACCTTCCGTCACATCCGTTTCAAAATCCAGATACATGCTATAGCTTCCCGTGCCAAAGGTGCCGGCAATATCCGGACTGTATCCCTGAAATCCATTTGAACCGACAGGCAGGTCCCTGAGCGGTCCAATGGCGTAAGACGCGGGATCTCCCTCTCCGATGCGGTAAGATTCATGGCGGTAACTTGTTCCAGCCGACAAAGTGACATCACTGAAAAACACCGTTTGGGCCAGATTATATAAGACTCCCGCCTCAATCTGATATTCTGTCTGATGCAATGACCCCGGCATAAAGGAGGTCGGCGACATGCTCCCCATCGACGGATTAATCGTATTCCAGAGATGATATTGCACTTTATTCTCGCCCCACCGAAACGAAACATCCCCCTGAATAGACGTGCCGTTGTCAAATTTCAGCCCCGCCACCTGGCTAAAATCCGTTTGAAGTCCGCTAAAACGTGGCGTAAAGCCTCCGGGATAAATCGTTTTCAGGTCAAATTCTTCCGGGTGCGCCGCCGTACCGTCATATTGTGATTCAGCATAAGCCGCATGAGCCCCCAGACCGCCACCCGCCAAGGACTGGCGGTAGAAAAAATTAATGGCGCTTTCCGACCGCATGTAATTACCAAAGAAATAAAGCGAAAACTGATCTCCCAGCCGCACGCCTCCGTTCCAGGCCGTTTTCAAGGCCTCATAGGACGGCTCTCCGATATTTGTCGCGGGCCAGGGCACCCCCGATACCCCGGCCTCGCGCAAGGCCTGAGCCCCTGCATGAATGTCACTTGATCGGGTTTGTTCCTGCCGGGTATATTGAACACTCAGGTTCAGGAAACCGGCATCGCTCACTGGCACACCCATGTTGGCCTGGGTATCAAAGGTCAGCCCCCCGCCTTGATAATATTGACCAATATGCGTTGCAACTTCCCCACCTTCGGCAGTATCCTTCAACGCCATATTAACCACGCCTGCAATGGCATCCGACCCATATAAGGCTGACGCACCGTCGCGTAATATTTCAATATCTTTAATGGCGATCAACGGAATAACATTAAAATCCGACCCCTGAGAACCGGATGTGGTGGCGTGTCCCGTACCGATCATCACCGTCGCAGAACGGTGTCGCCTTTTGCCGTTCATCAGCAGCAACACGTGATCGGCTGGCGAACTGCGCATGGTAATCGGACGCACAAATGAGGCTCCGTCGTTCAGACTAAGCCGTTTGGCATTAAAGGATGGAATTAGAGTACGAAAAGCATCCGTCATATCCACATATCCCGTCTCTGTAACCATATCGGGCTGAAGGATATCAATCGGAATAGCGCTGTCAGTAATGGTCCGGCCGCTACGGCGGGTACCAATCGTAATAATTTCATCAAACCGGCGGGGCGGAAAGGATTTTTCTGTGATGCTCTCGTCCGTCCCGTTTTCCGGCTGTACCGCGAACGGAGGGGCCACAGTCTTTTCTTTCAGAATAACCGTATCATCAGCATTCATAATATAGACAAGATCACTGCCCGCCAGCAAATGGTCCAGCACGCTCTCCAGCGTATAATTGCCATAGATCTCCTGAGGAACCGTTTTTTCAACCATAATTTCCGGAAAAAAGAAAATCTGGACGTTCGCCGTTTTCGCCACCATGAAAATATTTTTTTCAAGCGAGCCAGGCATCAGGCGGAAATGAAACTTTCGGTCAGAGGCCTGAACAACACAGGACAGAACGCCACAGGCCAAAATAACACTCAAGGTTAAAAAAAACTTGTTACTCCGTATGGCCACCATAGGAAAAAGAATAAAATTAAACATCTATCCCGCTTTCTCCAACTCATTTCAGCGCCTGAAAAACTGTAACGAAAATGACATTTTTTCCCTGTTACTACAATATAAATGATTCTGAACTTGGGGGAAAAATGGAAAAAAATGAAAAAAATGATGTCGCATAATTTTGAATGTCCCGTTTTATAAACATCAGATATACTGGGGCTAATCGATACAGGAAGGGATGCAATCATTAAGTGTTGATAAAAAGTAATATGCGCGTACCCACCGAACAAACGATCCAAAACAGGCAGCGCCGCGATCAGATGTTTTGCAGCGAGCGTTCCTATGTGGAAAGAATATTTTTAAAATATAAAAAAGATATTCACCGTTACCTGAAATCTATGGTGTCCTCTGAAGAAGACGCCCATGATCTACTGCAGGAAACCTACCTCAAGGTTTGCAGCAGAGAAGATATTGGCCGTCTGGATCAGAATATAAAGGGGTATTTATTCGTCGTCGCCAGCAACCTGGCGAAAGATTTTATCCGCAAAAAAGCCACCCGACATGAACAACGGCATGTTCCTTTAAACAGTGTTGAATTGATCTCACGGGAAGCTTCCCCCGAAAATATGGCTGAATGGCGGGAGAGCCTCGACTGTATTAAAGCGACCCTGCTCACCCTTGACGATCGCTGCAAGCAAATTTTTATCATGCGCCGTTTCATGGGATATAGTACAACCGATATCGCGGCAGTTTTTAAAGTGTCCAAACGCACAATAGAAAGAGACCTTCTTATTGCCTTTGAGCATATTAAAAACGATTTGCAAGAGCATAAATATTATGATGACTAAGTTTTTAGAACAGATTACTTCTTTTATCCGCCCGGATGGGAAGGCGGATGAACGCTTCCCCTCTGCCCCTCGCCGCCCCCTTGAAGAGGCGCTGGACATGCCATCCTGTCTCACGGATGACCACTCGGGAAAGTCTGATCTGGATACAGACTATGACACTTTCATCTGGAATATGTCGAAAGAACTGGAACAGGACCCGGACCTGCAAAACCTGATGGCGCAATATCAATCCGAAATTGTCGCATCGTCGGAAAAGTCCTCTGTGAAGCACCCCGCTCGGAAGTGGAAAGGAAGCTTCTGGCTGATGCCCACATCACTGGCTGCCGCCGTAATCACCGTCGTTATGGGAACCTATTTTTACAACGCCTCTCCCACCATGACGTTATATGACACTCCGGTCGGTCAACAACGGACCGTCACACTGGGTGATAAATCCGTGATTACCCTGAACACCGATTCCGCGGTTCGGGTTGCCTATACTGATCAGGTGCGGGAATTGCACCTGGACAAAGGCGAGGCAATCTTTACCGTTGCAAAAGACCCGAACCGGCCTTTTTATGTCCATACCGGTGCAGGTATCGTGCGCGCGATCGGAACGGAATTTAATATCCTGATTGACCCTGATAATACAGGCAAAGTTATCGTATCCGTGCTTGAAGGACGCATCAGCATTAATGATGAGACCTCGCCTTCTCCCCGAATTATACTGCCCATACTGAAGGCAGGCGAAGAAATTTCTCTGGCGCAGGAACTCTCCCCTCTGGACATTAAATCACTTGATACAGCAAGAATAAATGGATGGCGCGCCGGGCAAATTGTTTTTCATGATGTTGACCTCGCCAAAGCCATCAAGGATCACAACCGGTACGCCAAAACCAAAATCGTCCTGAACGACAACAGTTTCGCAACCCGCAAAATCAGCGGCACTTTTCGTATCGGAGACACCACAGCTCTTATTTTTGCGCTCCAGAATTTACTCAATGTTGACGTCGAACAACAGGAGGGCAAGCTTTTGCTGAAGAAGCGCGGCGTCTGATCGCCGCCTTCCGATAAAAAGAATGTCGCACGCGCCCCCTTGATGCGTTTTATAATTTGGGAAGATGACCCTTTCCTATAATTAATAATTCAAAAAGAGAGTGCTCATGACAAAATTTCTAAGCATGCTGACGTTACTGTCGGTATTTACCATCACCGCATCTGTGGCCGGTGAAAAATCATATCAGGCAACCTCCCTTCTGGGGGAAAAACTCTACAGCATACTGCCGGATCCGGATGATAAAGATAATAAACTGGTTCAGGATCTGAATGCGGCCAAGGCGAAATATGACGCCGACCCGATGAATGCCGATAATATCATTTGGTATGGGCGTAGAACGGCCTACACCGGAAATTTCCGCAAAGCGATCACAATTTTTTCCGAAGGTGTCGAAAAACATCCGGAAGACGCCCGTTTCTACCGCCATCGTGGTCATCGTTATATCACCATCCGGGAATTTGATCATGCCATCGCCGATTTCGAAAAAGCCGTCAGACTAATGGAAGGTACAAAAAACTTCATGGAACCGGACGGGGCCCCCAATCAATATAATATTCCGGTTTCCAGCCATAAAGGCAACATCTGGTATCATCTCGGTCTGGCCTACTATCTGAAACAGGATTGGGAAAATGCGCTGCGGGCCTATCGCAATGGATATAATACCGGCAACAATGCCGACAATCTCGTCTCGACCTCTCATTGGAAATATATGATCCTGCGCCGGATGGGCAAAGAAAAAGAAGCCCTTGCCGAATTGGCCCCGATTCATGCCGATATGAAAATCCTGGAAAATGATTATTATCACCGCCTGTGTCTTTTCTATAAGGGTGAAATTTCAGAAGCAGAAATGTTCGCCGACAAAAAAGACAGTATTCAGAATTCCGGTGCGTCTTACGGTCAAGCCAACTGGTATCTTTATAACGGCAAAAAGAAAAAAGCCGTCAAGATGATGGAAGATTTTGTATCCACCAGCAAAATATGGGGCGCGTTTGGCTATATTGCCGCCGAAGCCGATCTGGCTTCATTTAAATAAAATACACATAACTACGTGACATGCATAAGGGAGGCAGTATGAAAAAAACAGAATGGACATCCACAACGAGCTTTATTCTGGCATCGGTCGGCGGCGCAGTCGGACTGGCCAATGTCTGGAAGTTCCCCTCAACCGTAGGCGCCAATGGCGGGGGAGCGTTTATTCTGATTTATTTTCTTGCTGTCACCTTTATTGCCGCCCCGATTTTAATCGGCGAGCTCATGATTGGGCGGTCTTCCGGCAAAAGCCCGGTCATGGCCTGCCTGGATGCCGCCCGCGCCAGCAACCTCAGCAGTCGATGGCGGTATTTGGGGTATATGGGCATTTCCGCCTGTTTTATCGTCCTGACGTATTACAGCGTCATTGCTGGCTGGACCATTGATTACGCCATACAGTCTTTCCGCGGACATCTCGTCGGCCTGGACGCTCCCGCCGCCCAAAACGCCTATAACGCGGTCTTGGCCGATCCCCGCCGCATGACCCTGTTTCACACCATCTTTATGGCCTTGACGGCTCTGGTCGTCAGTGGAGGCCTGAAGGGCGGCATTGAGAAGTTCACCAATTTCGCCATGCCGTTGTTTTTCAGCCTGTTGATCGGCATGATGATCTATTCCGCCATGACGGGCGCCTTCAGTCAGGCCCTGCATTTTATGTTCGTGCCGGATTTCGCAAAAATCACCCCGATGGTTGTCCTCAATGCCATTGGCCAGGCTTTCTTCTCCATCGGCATCGGCTTTTGTTTCATGATGATGTATGGCGCATATATGAGAAAAGAAACCAATATTCCCCGCACCAGTTACATGATTGCCTATGCCGACATGCTGGTCGCCGTAATCGCCGGCCTCGCCATCTTCCCGATGGTGTTCCTTTATGGTCTGAATGCCGGTGAAGGCGCAGGGTTAATCTTTGTCACACTCGCGGTGGTTTTTGGCACGATGGATGGTGGACAGATCGTGGGCGGACTTTTTTTCTGCCTGATGATGTTTGCCGGCCTCACTTCCTCCATCGCTTTACTGGAACCGGTCGTACATCATTTTGTCGATCGCTATGGCTGGGCCCGCAAGAAAGTAACACTTGTCACCGGCCTCATCGCCTGGTCCATTGGCCTGCTGATGATCTTCTCCTACAATATTATGAGTGACTTCAAACCGTTGTTTTTCATCTCTTATCTCGCCGATAAAAACCTGCTGGATCTGATGGACTTTATTGTCACCAATCTGATCCTTCCTATTGGCGCAATACTGATTTGCATTCTGGTGGGATGGCTTATTTCACGGGATATCATCAAAGTTGAATTGTCTTTTCAAAACAATCTTGTCGCCCGGCTATGGAATTTCTCCATTCGCTTTGTAGCCCCGATCTTCTTGTTGGTAATCCTGGTCTATGGTCTCACCTGAACCTAAAAAAGGCGATCACATGTCTCTGTGATCGCCTTTTATATTTTAGGGGAAACTCGATATGTCAGTTTTGTGACCTGACCAGCTCAACCTCCGCCGGCCAAAAGCCAAATGGACTGTCCTGAATAATTTCCTTCTGCAACTCCGCCGCTTTAGCCGCCTGCCCATCAAAATGATACTTCATGGACAGGGCAAATTTCACCAGCGCCTGAGAATCTTTTCGGGCATCCTCTTCCGTGATATACCCCTGCAACAGCAAGACCCCTTTATGATAATGCGTATTTTCAATCAGGTCCAACTGCTGCGGGATGGCGTTGATCATGGCTTCCGCCGCCTCATGTTGCCCCAGTTTACGTAGCGCCATATAGCGCCAATACCCATTTGATACCAGATAGTCATCCCGGGCAAACAATACAGGGGATGTCAGCGCCTGATCCATTTCCACCAGCATGGTTTCATAATCCCCGACCGCGAAACTGGTCTGCCCGAGATAATAGTGAATATTGGTATGATAGGTCCCAATGGTCAGCCCCAATGCATTAGGGATACCGTCAGGCTCGAAGCTATCCGGATGATCCGCCATCAGAAGAATCGCCTGGCGGTAATCGGCCAACGCCCGTTCAAATTGACGTGTCCGCGCCAGGTGACGGCCCCGGAATCGCAGTAGCTTGTAACTGTCAGGAAATTTTTCCAGCCCCTGGCTGAATATCTCGATCGCTGTCAGATACTGCCCCAAATAACCATACCGACGTCCCAGCCATATATAGGATTCCTCCCGGTCGGGCGCGAGATCAAAAGCCGCCTGAGCAATTTCCAGATCCAGCAATAGCCGGGCTTTTGTAGCCTCTGACCATGCCGGTGCCCGTAGCGGCGTGCCGATCAAGGTTGTCTGTTTCGCGAAAGGAGGCTCAGAAAACACAAGTGGTTCCGGCCCCCCTTCCCGACAGGACATCATCATCAAACAGACCCCGGTCAAGGCCGCCATTTTAACGGCGCGACGCATCTGCCGCCGGCCCATTGCTTTCTGTAACTGCATCCTGTGCGCCCCTATCCAATCACGGTTTCATAAAGCCGGTACAAATTCTGCCCCATGACCTTTTCCAGTTGGTCTTCCGTCAGGCCCCGTTTGTGCAGACCATCCCAGATCACTTCCATCCGGCGCGGACCGTTGAGTTCTTCGAAGTATAATGGCCAATGGGCATCATTGAAATTCGCCCCTTCTTCGGCTCTTAATTCTGCAATATATTCGGGAGTCATATTCACCCGTCGATGGTCCCGATCACTGCCGATCGCCACATGATCAATGCCCGCAACCTTGATGGCATGCAAAATATGATCAAAATAGACCGGCAAGGCGTCCTTCTTTTTATCCGTCATAAAAGGACGCATCTGGCAAATCCCCACAACGCCGCCTTTTTGCGCCATCGCCTTCAGATTCTCGTCAGTGGTATTGCGTTCATTGTCGTTCAGGGCCTTGCAGCAGGTATGGGAAATGACCACGGGTTCTTTTGACGCCTTGATACTGTCCGCCATAGTCTGCATCCCAGCATGAGATAAATCAATTAACATTCTGACATCGTTCATTTTTTCGACCAATTGATGGCCAAAAACCGTCAATCCGGAACCGTGTTTCTCCTTGCATCCCGCCCCGGCCCAATTCTGGTAATTATACGTCACCTGACTGGAGCGCATGCCCAGGTCATAAAAAACATCCACATTATCCAGATCGCGACCAAACTGGGTCGAATTCTGCGCCAGATAGAAAACCGATAACTTGTCTTGTTTTTGAGCCATAAGAATATCCGCGGCGCGCTCCCCCTTGATAAACAAGTCCGGGTGAGCCTCTAGGTACGCGTTATACTCCAAGATTCCCTGGATGGCCGTTTGATAGGCATCCTGTTCAAATGTTTTCGGATCACATAAAGTTATTGCAATGGAATTCATGCCACTGTCCAGTATCTCCCGGATCAGCGCCTTGCTGTATACAGACCGTATTTCCCCCATCGCATCAATCACGAGTGCGGATTGAGGCGAAAGCTTTTTCGCGGCAAATGCTGGTCGCGGGGACAACCCCAGCCCGGCCAATGCCGTCCCCGCCGCGGCCCCCAGCGTAAATGTGCGTCTATTGATCATCATTATCTCCCATTCTCTCTATAAATAAAAAAAGGAGTGGCTTTCACCACTCCTTGAAGTTCTACGGATTCTTAAAAATTATATTTCATACCGGCATAGTAATAGCCGCCGCTGAGCCCAAATACGGCATGGTTGTCGTATTTGATGCCCAATGGGTCAAAGATGGCGGCTTCCCGTCCTTTGGGGTATTTGTCAAAAATATTCCGTCCCCCGAGGTGGGCGCTAAGATTTTCATTCACCTGATAAGTAACCTGAACATCCATCAGGATTTCAGCATCTCGCGGCAAATAAAGGTCTGCGGCAATGCCCCGGCGTTTCCAGGCGCCGTAATAAACACCGCGCACCATCAGATCAAAATCACCGACATGATGTGTAACGGTCAAATTACCGTTCCAGCTCGGAATACCTTCTTCAAACTCGATCACTTTCCCAGGAGAGAAAATGCCCGTCGGGTCACTCCTCAAAATCTGCTGGTTGTAATTCACCGCCAGATTGAAATCGGTTGAACTGTCACTGTCTGCCCAGTCAAGGGCATATGTGGTCACGAGATCAAACCCGCGCACCCTGGTATCCAGTCTGTTCTGGAAGAAGCGCACTTGCTGCACAGATGCCCCATTCGGGAAGTTCATTGCCACCAACGCATCCCTGTCGGCCTGGGTGGTGTTGATGGAATCATTCAGCAACAACCGGTCATCGACGTCAATCTGGTAGAAATCCAGCGTCACCGCCAGTCCGATATCCGTGGTCATCACCAGACCGGCCGACATATTAAAGGACGTTTCCGGCTTTAATTGGGTTGAGCCAAAGACCTGCGCTGCCGGGGACCCCGGGATCAACACCGCATCAAGAATGAAATCACCGGTCAACGTCAACTGCGAGGTTTGGCTCGCACCAAACTGCTGTCCCCCGGCTGGCGCGCGGAAACCGGTACTGATCGCCCCGCGTACAGCAAAATAGTCACTCACATCGAATTTACTGGCGACTTTATAGCTGAAGTTGTCGCCGAAGGCTTCGTAGTCTTCATATCGCACCGCAGCGGACGCCACCCATTTTTCAGTGATATCGGCCTCTAGTTCCATATAAACCGCGTAACTGTGTGATGAAAATGTCCCGGCAATATCCGGACTAAACCCTTGGAAACCATTCGAGCCAACCAACAGGTCACGCAGGGGACCCGCTGCGTATGACGCCAGTTCGCCTGCTCCGATGCTATAGGCTTCATCACGGTAGGTCACGCCGCCAAACACTGTCAGGTCACTGTAGAAAATGTTGTTCTTCACATCATAGGATGCTTCAGCATTCAGCTGATATTCCCGTTGCGCCAGTGATCCGGGCTTAAAGGATGTCGGAGATGCGGCCCCCAAAGACGGATTGATTGTCCCGGAAATGCCGTAATCCACATCATTCTTACCCCACCGGAAGGACAGATCCCAGTTTAACCCGTCTTCTTCCTCGTTTTTGACCCCAATCACTGAGCTGAAGTCTTTCTGTTTTCCACTAAACGCCGGCGTAAAGCCCCCTGGATAAATCGTTGTGAGATCAAAGACATCAGGATAAGCCGCAGTTTCATCAAAGTTTGAATCCGCAAAGGCCGCATGTGCGCTCCGGCCACCGCCATCCACGGATTGGCGATATCCAAAGACAACCGTACTGTCGGCTTTCATATAATTCCCGAAGAAATACAGATCCATCGTATCATTCAATTTCAAACCACCATTCCAGGCGGTTTTAATCGCTTCATATTCAGGTTCGCCGGTGCTGGTTGCCGGGGTTGGTACGCCCTGAACGCCTGCCTCTCTCAACGCCTGCGCGCCCACGTGGGTGCCCACGCGCTGGGTTTTGTTCTGATTGTTATATTGTGCGCTCAAATTGATGAAACCATTGGCAGACAAGGGCAACCCAAGATTGGCCTGCAGATCAAAGGTTTCACCGTCGCCTTCATAGAACTGACCGGCATGGGCGGTAACCGACCCGCCTTCATTGGCGTCTTTCAACGTCATGTTGATCACCCCGGCGATGGCGTCGGAACCATATTGAGCAGCGGCCCCATCCCGGAGAACCTCGACAGATTTAAAGGCGATGGATGGAATGGTATTAAAATCCTGGCCTTGGGACCCGGAAGTCGTCGCATGCCCCGTGCCGATCTGAACCGTCGCGGAACGATGTCGGCGCTGGCCATTCATCAACAACAGGATATGATCTGGCGGCGAACTGCGCAACGTCACCGGACGCACAAAGGACGATCCGTCATTGCCGTGCAGCCGTTTAGCGTTAAAACCCGGGATAAGTGTCCGCAAGGCTGTGTTCAAATCCGTATAGCCGGTGCTTTCGATGGCTTTCGGCTGCAAAATGTCGATGGCGACGGCACTGTCGGTAACCGTGCGACCGGCACGCCGGGTGCCAATGGTAACGATCTCGTCAATTGCGGCCATTTCGCCTGCGGCGGCATCCTCTTCCGCCATGGCCTGATATGAACCAGATGTCATACCAAGCATAGAAACGGATGTAAGAAGCATTAGAGTATTTTTCATAATTTCTCCCTTAAACTTTAAATTGTTTCACGGCCCTGACCTCCACAAAAATACCCTGTGGACATCAAAACCTTCATCCCTTCTTCAAAAACCCCGTAGGTCTAACGGCGGTCTGAAACAATGGATAAAGATAAAACGGAGAAGGTTTAAATCTGCGACATGATTATAAAAAGCAGGAAGATCACAGCAATTTTCCCGCCCCGGGCGGATCTGACCCGGGGGGCTTATTGTACAGCCATCAAAGAAAAAAGGGGTTATGAAGGCGAAAAGCAGAGTTCTTCCCCTTAGTGTTTCCCTACAACAAAACCACCAGCAACTTTTCGGTGAACATGATGCTTGTTAATAATACTTTATATACACATTATTAACATCTAATTGATAGCTTACTTAAGAAACTTCTAAAATATTGATTTTCTTCAGGCGGTTTTACTGTTTTAAACAAAGGTCTCAGGAAAGTAGGGTTATGTACTTTAAGAAACAGGACAATTTTCTCATTTAATATTCATGAAAGATAGAATAAGTTCAGATATTTAAACCTTAGAGAGTAATTCCCGTGCTGTTAAAAAATAATACAACAAAGAAATATGACGTGAGGCAACTGACCGAACAGGGTAAGAGCCGGTGGAAAATTTTTCTCTTGCTGTTCCCGGTCAGTTACCTTCTTGCATTCATTATCCTGACCCTGGTCGCCGATGACCAGGCCCAACGTCAGGAAAATCGCCTGACCGTTTCCCTGGAGGCGTTAACCCTCACCCAAGCCGGTCAGGTTCAGGCCACTCTCCAGACAATTACAGATGATCTCTTGTTTTTTGCTCAATTGCCAATGGTCAAGCGCTATTCGGATCACGATAATGACGGTGATCAACAGGCCATTGAACAAACTTTTCTTCAAGCTGCAAAACAAAAAAAATACATCGCCCAGATACGAATCATTGATGCAAAGGGCCAAGAAACAATCCGGGTTGACAGCACCTCGACCGGGCCTGTCATTTATGACCAGTCGAGACTACAGGATAAGAGTTCCCGGTATTATTTTACGGAAACCATGTCATTGTCTGAAAACGGACTTTATATCTCACCGCTTGATCTCAATATGGAACGGGGTAAGATCGAAGAACCGTGGA
>TARA_R110002096_G_scaffold73444_3_pt1 | contig 13010 bp, 12 predicted proteins | sample TARA_R110002096 | Tara Oceans TARA_R110002096 (sample SAMEA4397295) | marine metagenome | biome: Polar Biome; feature: [DCM] deep chlorophyll maximum layer (ENVO:01000326); material: water (ENVO:00002006), including particulate matter (ENVO:01000060) such as... | depth 35 m | reverse complement strand
CCGGCGGGACCCGCGCCAGCAATGGATACCGGCTCGTCCTGCAGTCGGCTCTCGCTGTTTCGGCCGGCTTCCTGCCTCATTTAAACACCCATTCAGTCATGAAACGCTCATATAAGCTGCACTGCTGGTGCCCTCCGCCGGGCAAGCTGGTTCAGACACCGATCGGACAACAGGCGGATTCGGCCTGAGCCGCGCAATGGATGACGGCTTCCGGTTCTTCGGTTCGTTGTTGCGGTGGTGCCGGCCGGTGCATCAGAACGGCAAGTGCCAGCGCTGCCAGCCTCGCGGAGGGCGGACCGGCCCGCGAATTCAGCACCACGGGCACGGACAGTCCCAGAACAATGCCCGCAGCGGTGGCTCCGGCCAGATATTCGAGATTTTTCGCCAGAATGTTGCCGGATATGAGATCCGGCACCAGCAGGATATCAACATCGCCCGCCACTTCGGAGACGATGCCCTTTTCGCGCGCCGCAGCGGCCGAGATCGCATTGTCGAAAGCCATCGGCCCGTCAATAATTGCGCCACTGATCTGCCCGCGCTGCGCCATTACGGCAAGGCTGGCAGCATCAAGGGTCGAGGTGATCGCCGGGTTGACCGTCTCAACTGCAGATAGCACGGCAACCTTGGGTGTGGTGGTGCCAAGATGGTGCAGCAGGGCGACGGCGTTCTGCAGAATCTGTTGTTTGGCGGTGAGGTCCGGCGTGATGTTTATGGCCGCATCGGTGACCGCGAGCAGCTTTGGATAAGACGGGATATCAATCATGAATACGTGGCTGACCCGCTGGCCGGGTATCCGCAAACCGCGTGTTGAATCCAGCAGCGCCCGCATCAGAATATCGGTGTGAATATATCCTTTCATCACCGCATCAGCGTCACCGCTGCGAACCAGATCGACGCCGGCCCGTGCTGCTTCAGCTTCACTGTTCGCGGCGATGATCGTCTCGCGTCGGATGGTCAGACCGATCTCTTTGGCACCGGCAAGAATGGCATCAGGATCACCGATCAGCCGGGGCACAATCAGGCCGAGCGATGTGGCTTGTTTGATTGTCTGCAGGACCAGCGCCTGATCGGCAGCGACCACGGCGACGCGGATCGGCGGACGGGTTTTGGCTCGGTTCAGCAGATCATCGAGCGTCGTCGCTGCTTTGGAATGTGTTCTAGCCATAATTTTGCGCCTTTCCGGCAATTGACGCTGCCCGGAGCAGGTTTTGTGCGTGGCGCGCGATGACAAGTTCCTCGTCGGTCTTGAAGGCTTCGATCAGAACGGGACTGCCATCGGCTGATACGACACGCTGTTGAGCCACGTTGCGGCCGGCATCCAGTGCAAGTCCGAGATAGTCCAGCCCATCGCAAATCCGCGCGCGAATCTCCGGCGAATTGGCACCGATCCCACCGGTGAAAACCAGCCGGTCAAGGCCGCCAAGCGCAGCCGTCAGACCCGCCAGATGGCGGCGTGCATGATGACAGAAGAAATCAATCGCTTCGGCTGCTTCCGCCATGTCGGGACGGGCCAGGAGATCCGCCATATTGCGGCTGAGGCCCGACAGGCCGAGCAAGCCGGACTGGCGATACAGAATGTCCTGCAATTCCTCCGCGGAGACCTGCTGTTCGATCATGAGATGCATCAGGATGCCGGGATCAAGATCGCCGGGGCGTGTGCCCATGGGCAGGCCGGCAAGGGTGCTGAAGCCCATCGAGGTTTCGACACTGCGGCCATTCACAATCGCTGCCATTGAGGCGCCATTGCCAAGATGAGCGACGATGATTCGCTCGGCGGCGGCGATATGGTCGCTGCGCCGGCGCATGTCTTCAACGACATATTCATAGGACAGGCCGTGAAAGCCGTAACGCCGGATGCCGTTGTCCAGAAAACGACGGGGCAGACCCGTCATCCGGGCGACGCGGGGTAACTCATGGTGAAACGCTGTATCGAAGGCGGCGATCTGAATGAGATCGGGCCGGCGCATGCGCACTGCTGCGATGCCGGCAAGATTGTGCGGCATATGCAGCGGTGCCAGCGGGATGAGACGCTCAAGCCGGGCTTCCAGTTCCGGCGTGAGCAGCAGCGAGCAGTCGCAATCCTCGCCGCCATGAACAATGCGGTGGCCGACAGCAACAAGCTCGTGCGGCATGGCCTGCCGCCCGATCCAGTCCAGCAGCCGGTCGAGAGCTGCAACATGATCGGGGACAGGCAGGTTCTCTTCGACAAGAATTGCGCCATTGATGTCAGCCGCCGTAAAACGCCCGCTGCCAGAACCAATGCGCTGGAATGCGCCTGACCAGACCCTGCGGGGCTCGTCCGGTACCAGATCGAACAATGCGAATTTGACACTGGAGGAGCCGCTGTTGAGGACCAGCAATTTTCCGTTTGAGACCATGATTATTCACGCCTTCCGTGAACTGGCGCTGTAGATAACGGGCCAATTATTTTTGGGCCGAGTTTCCGTAAAGCAGAAGAAACAGCTGCTCATAGGCACTGTCGCGGGCAATTCGAGCGCTTTCCACTGCCTCGGAAATCTGCTCAATCACCTGACGTTCTTTGCGGTTGAGCGGATGGTCTTGCGGCAGAGGCGTCCTGTTCACAGCGACGCCTTTGGCCAGCAGCGCAACGACATTCATCCAGGGATTGAATGATTCGGCAAACAGGTAGCGGCTGGTTCGCATCGGATGCAGCCATTTCAGCGCTTCGGCGCTCCACGGATTGGCTGCCGCCTGTACCCACGGACTGACCATGCTGCGATAAAACGCTTCACCGGCTTTGGATACGTCCTCGACCCGCTCAAAGGCCTCGGTCTGCTGTGGAAAACTGAGGTCTTCAACCTGACGTTCCTCAAAGTGGACGGCAAATTGCGATTTGTGACAGTCAGGGTCGCCGCTGGGATTGTCGATCTTCATTTCATACAAGCCGGGCTCAAGTGTTTCGATCTCCTCGAGACTTCCAAGAATTGCCCGGTGTTCCAGACGCGCAACTTTGGCCGAAACGAAGATGCCGAGATGGCCGACATGGGGGTTTGTCAGATAGACAATGCGCTGCCCGGCCTTTTTAAGATCGTCGGTGTCTTCATAGACTGCCGGAATCCATCCCAGAGCCTGGTGCGGCGGGGTGATATTGTCGCCATAAGAGGCGAAAATCACCAGCGGATTGCGGATGCTGCGCAGATCAGCCACGCAATCCTCGTGAATCGGCATAAGTCCCTTTTCCAGCTTGTTGCCGATGAACAGATTTTCCACGATCGAGACGATTTCCTCACGACTCAGAAAATAGAATCCGTTCCACCAGCGCTCGAATTCCAGAAAGCGCTCGCGTTCGGTATCAATCCGGCTGAACAGATTGGAATATTTCTCCCAGATGGCTTTTTCCGGTTTCAGATTCTCGAAATTCTGAGCCAACCAGGCGCCGTCAAAGCGGCCATCGCCAAGATCGGCGATCAGGTGGGCGAGCCAGGAACCGCCAAGCAGACCACCGGAAATACGCATTGGATTGACCCCGGCCTCGCCTGCCCAATAGGACAGCGGCGAGCCGTTGAGCACGGCAGGGCCGACAAGTCCCTTACAGTCGGCGGACAACAATGTCACTGCCCAGCCAGCCTGGCAGTTGCCGTAGAGCACAGGTGCCATGCCGGAATGGCGGGTGGAAACCTCTTCCGCAAAGCGTCTCAGCGCATGCAGCACGTCAGCCAAAGTCTGCCCCGGCGCCGGCTCGGGAAAAAAGATGACAAAATAGGTCGGATGGCCTTCATGCAGCGCCATGCCGACTTCCGAATCGTGTTTGAATCCGCCAATTCCCGGCCCGTGCCCGGCGCGTGGATCGATCACGATGACGGGCGGCTTGGCGAGATCGACACAATCCTCCCAGCAATCTTCACCCACTTCGCTGACACGCAGCAGCGCATAATTTGCCGGATGCTCGAATTGGCGGGCATCGAGGATGGTTTCATATTTGAAGTCAAGCAGCGGCGGCAGGCCGGCCCGCTCATGTTCCAGCATGTTGTCAGCGCGCTGGCGCATTGTATCCCAGAACAGAATGGACCGCTGCCAGTAGTCCAGCTGGTAATCGAGAACCTCAGTGGCAGTGATGCCGGAATTCGGGCCAGATTCTGAGCCAGTCGTGGGGCCTTGTGCTGGGGAAGGTTCTGCCGCAGGGCTAGGTTGCGCAACAAAGGGCTGGGCGACAGAAGCATCGGCAATGTTCAAGGCCGGGCGCTGGTTGTGGCGGGCAGTGATCTTTTTTCTAGTACTGATTGTCATGACCGGCCTTTCTTGGCGCTGCGCGCAGCAAAGAAATTGTAAAGTGGTCCGAATATGAGAGCGATATACCAGCCATAGGCAAAGCTCTCGACCAGACCAAGCAGGAAGCTCGGCCAGCTGAGCCAGGTGAAGCCGGGCAGCAATTGCAGCCAGCCCTGATACATCGCCTGGCCCGGAAACAGGAGATCAAACAGGACACACAGGGTAAAGGTAATGGCAAGGAACAGGCCAAGGCTTGTACCAAGGGCAATCACCGGGATCCGCAGCGTGGCCTGAACCGGCAAAACGGTGCCGAATGGCGGGGCGCTCGCGGAGGAAAGACTGGCGTCAGACATGACGATTCTCCAATTGAGGTTGTGGGGTACTGGCTGCGGCACCGACATAGAGCTGGGGCGCAGCTTCGAAAATCTCGCGGCACTCGCGTGAACAGAAATAATAGACACTGCCGTCATGGACGCTTGGCTTGGCGATGCTGGTGTGGACGGTCTTGCTGCAGACGGGATCAAGGTCCGTTTTCGGCGGAATCCAGCGCAGACCTTCCGCTCCTTGCGGCTCTCTCTGGTTCCCGCCATCGCGGGAACTGCCGTGACTTTGTCCCATAATGTGCGAACCGCCGCCGAACCGCAGCATCACAAAAATGACCGCGGCCCAGACCAGAAAGTAAAACAGTGCGCTCATAGCTCTGGCTGTGGCTTGTATCCGTCCGCAGCTTTTCCTGTTGAGACCGTGCCAGCGCGTTTTGCGGTGGTTTTCGCAACGGCGCTGCCGGCTGTTTTGTTTTCCGGCTTTGCGGCCACTTCCTTGCCCTTGCCGCCACAGCATCCGGCATGATTTCCTGTCTTCCCGTCGGGAGTTTTCCCCTTGGCGGCGTCGTCCGTTATTGCGGACGCTTCGTGCATCACTGCGCTACAGCATTTGGACGTGACGTCTGCAAGTTCTCCGGCCTGGTCTGCAAGCGCACTGAACAGCTCACGATAGGCTTCGTTCTGTCGTTCAAAGATGGTTGCCGGGTCGAGCAGGGCATCGCTGCGCCCGGTCGTGGCCGCGGATTTTTCTGCCGCTGTGTTGAAGAATGCCACCTGACGCTCGGTGATCGACTGGGCACTGTTGAATATCAGCTCCACCATGTGCCGGATCGCCTCGATATTGCGCAATTGCAGCTCTGTCATGGCTTGAAGATCAAGTCCGCGAAACCGCAGAACGGCGGGGCTTGGCGTTGTTGAAACGGGCATTTTTGAAGAGTTTGTATCAGGCATGGCCGGCTCCTTTGGACAATTCATCTGATCAATTCTGTTCATCTGATCGATTTTGGGCGGTCCGGAGTGGCACGCCATAGCGGGTTGAGCCCTCCGAACGTATTACCAGTCAGACGGATGAGCAGTATCTTCGTTACAGCCAGGATTGGCGATTTTTACCCCGCACCCACTTGGGCGCCGCCGCGAAAGGCAGCACTTCTTCTCGGCTGCTTGATAGGAAAATCCGGCAAACGCTGGCAGCCTCCAGAGGACTTTCAGGCCAACCTATGGATAAATGCAGTGTATGCTGATGGAATTCCTGCATCACAGCATGGATAGCAGGGTATTGCATATTGCGGACTTTTTTCCAGGGTATCTTGCATCCGGGCATTGATTCAGTGCCGCGACATGTGCAGATTAGGGGTGCTGGCAGGATGGATGTCTTTGTCTGGCGGAACCGGTGGCCACCTTGCCAACAAGCCAGCGTTGCTGCCGATCAATTACTGTAACGAACGGCTCTAGCTGCCGTCTTATGGTTGATTAATTCGGAAACGGTTCAGCAACGTCAATAAATTTTGTGTGAAACCGTAGTCAAGATCAATATTTTGAGTAAAGTGATATTGTAAACCGGTAAATCTCGAGACGGAGACAAGATTATGTGGGCCAAATTTTTGTCATTTTTTCTGTCCCGCCTGATAAAACGGGGCAGTCTCGTTGTTGTACCCCTTGACGGGCCGTCCATGCGGTTCGGGGAACCTACCGCATCGCCAGTGACCGTGCGGCTTCATGCGCGATCATTACACCGCAAGCTGCTGATCAATCCCGATCTTGCCCTCGGTGAGGCCTATATGGATGGCACGCTGACCGTCGATGAGGACGATCTTTATGGATTGATCCGGTTGCTGGTAGTGAATCTGGCGCGCCAGCCCGACGTTTGGCACTATCGTTGGCTGGCGCGGGCGCGCTGGCTGTATCGCGGGCTTGCGCAGTTCAATCCCGCTGAGCGGGCGCAACGCAATGTGGCGCATCATTACGATCTGTCGGGCGCACTTTACGATCTGTTTCTGGACGAGGATCGGCAATATTCCTGTGCCTATTTCCGCCACCCCGAGGACAGTCTGGAGACCGCTCAGGAGAACAAGAAAGCGCTGATTGCCACCAAGCTGCTGCTGGAACCCGGTCAAAGGGTGCTTGATATCGGAAGCGGCTGGGGCGGCCTTGGGCTTTATCTGGCAGGTGAACACGGAGCCGAGGTTACAGGCGTTACGTTGTCACGGGAACAGCACCGGATCGCCGAGCAACGCGCCGAGGCTACCGGACTTGCCAATCTCGCCCGATTCCGCCTGGAAGATTATCGCAAGGTTTCCGGCCGTTTCGACCGGATTGTCTCGGTGGGCATGTTCGAGCATGTCGGCGTTCCCCATTACAAGGAATTCTTCGATGTGCTGGGGGAGCGGCTTTCCGATGACGGGGTCGCGCTGCTGCATACTATCGGCCGTGCCGATGGCCCCGGTGCAACCAATCCCTGGATCGCGAAGTATATTTTCCCCGGCGGCTACAGCCCTGCGCTGTCGGAAGTTCTTGCCGTGATCGAGAAGTCCGGCCTGTATGTCACCGATATTGAAGTCTGGCGTCTGCATTACGCAGACACGCTGAGGATCTGGCGCGAACGGTTCGAGGCGAATCTGGACGAAGTGCTGAAGATTTATGATGAGCGGTTCTGCCGGATGTGGCGCTTTTACCTGATTGCCAGCGAAATGGCGTTCCGCCACAACGGTCATGTGGTTTTCCAGATTCAGATTGCCAAAAAGCAGGATGCCGTGCCGCTGACACGCGATTATCTGATCAGCGGCGAGACGCGGAGGCGAGCCGTCGACCATGCTGCCTGATCAGCGCCGGGTCACCCGGCTCTGATCGGCTTCTATGGTTGATGCCGTGAGGATCGTGCCTTTCCGCAGTTTCAGTGACCGCCCTGGTCGCCTTTGCCTGTCCACTGTGACAGGAAGACCCGTTCATAGGCAAACACTGCGGCAATGAAACCGGCAGCGATGACGACGATCATCGGATCGGATTGCAACTTCATGCCGGCAAACACCACCAGCACCACCAGATCCAGAGTGATTGCTGCAAGCAACACCCAGCCTTTGGCACCGATTTCAGTGCGCAGACGACGGAACACGCCCCAGTGAATCAGAATATCCATGATCAGGTAGAAAAATGCCCCAAGTGACGCAATCCGGCTGAGATCGAAAAACACCGTCAGAATTGAGGCAATCACCACAGTATAGACAAGGGTATGGTCGCGGATCGGGCCGGACATGCCAAAATGGCGGTGTGGAATCATCTTCATTTCGGTGAGCATTGCCAGCATGCGCGAGACGGCGAATACGCTTGCAATCAGGCCGGAGGCTGTGGCCACCACTGCCAGCGCGATGGTGAAGTAGAAGCCATAGGCACCGAATGCGGGCGCTGCTGCTTCTGCCAGCGCATAATCCTTGGCGGCGATAATCCGGTCCAGCGACAGGCTGGAGCCCACCCCGAATGCGACCAGCAGATAGACCACGACACAGATCGCGATGGAAATAATGATGGTGCGTCCGACATTTTTATGCGGATCAACGATCTCGGCACCGCTGTTGGTGATTGTGGTAAAGCCCTTGAACGCGAGAATTGAAAGCGCGATTGATGCAGTGAACCCTGCAATCGGGATGGATTGCGAGGCACCGGATGCCGGCTGGAAGGTAAAGCCGCTGGCGGCCAGCGCTGCAATGCCGAAGATGGCGATGCCGCCGATTTTCAGAAACGCCATGATCAGCGAGAAAAGGCCAATGGAGCGGTTGCCGGATATGTTGATAATATAGGCAAATATGATCAGCGCGACGCCAAGCACGGGCACGAGAATATCGTTGGCTGCCAGATCGAATGGTCTGAGAAGATAGGTGCCGAAGGTTCTGGCAACGAGGCTTTCATTGATCACCATCGACAGGGCCATCAGCAGCGAAGCCGCCGCTGCGATGGCGCCCGGACCATAAGCTTTCTGCAGGATCATCGCGATCCCGCCCGCAGAGGGAAAGGCGTTCGACATTTTCACATAGGTGTAAGCGCTGAAGGCGGTTACAATCCCGCCTGCAATGAAGGAGAGCGGAAACCACGGCCCGGCCAATTCCGCAATCTGTCCGGTCAGCGCAAAAATTCCCGCGCCGATCATCACACCCGTGCCCATCGAAATGCCGCCCAGCAGGCTGATGCTGTTTTTCTGATATTCAGATTTCATTATTTATTCTCACTGATTTTAGGATTTTGCTGAGGTTCGTAAGGATGCCGGTTCGACACAGGTCTGCCAGGCCCAGAGCTGACTCATCGCCATATAGGTGAACGAGCCTGACCAAGCGATCAGAAGCAGACCGTTCAATGCCTCTACGCCGGTGATGAACCGCAGATGCTCTGAGGGAAATATATCACCAAGCCCGAGCGAAGTGTAACTCACAATCGAAAAATACAGATAATCGAGCGATCCGGTTAGTTCTCTGCCGTTGAAACTGCCGAGCGCGAGCAGACCCTCTCCATGTTCAAATGCAACTGCATACACTCCAATTACAACGAGATGAGTGGCAAGTGCCATCAGGACAATGACAAAAATGCGTAAGTTCGAGCGCATCGGGATGTTGGCCATCCCGCTCGACATCCAACGCAAGGCCACATAATGAATCGGAAACGTCACAACTACAAGTGATACGGCCATCAAAACGGCAACAAGCATCTCCGCCTTCCTTTCCAATGAGATGTTTATTTCCAAATGCAAAAGACCGAGCCTGCGGATTCGGAAGAATCCGCAGGCTCGCGGCTTACAGACAATTTGAAGTTTCAAGATTGTTTTACACTGATGGAAAGTCAAGCCAGCCAAACAAGACAATCGTCAAGACGGTTGTTTTGCTGCGTCAGATGGATCGGACATTCATAAAACGGACTCCAGAGCGAGGGCGATTCCCTGTCCACCGCCAATGCAAAGGGTGACAAGGCCCCGATTGACGGCATCACGCTGCATCGCGTGCAGCAGTCGCGTTGTCAGGACAGCGCCCGTAGCGCCGATCGGATGGCCATGAGCGATGGCGCCGCCTTCAACATTGACGATCTCTTCCGGCAGGCCGGTTTGGCGTATCAACGCCACGGCAATGGCGGCGAAAGCCTCGTTGATTTCGACGCGGTCGAGATCGTTGATGCTCCAGCCAGCGCGTTGCAGCGCCTGCTGAATGGCGGGCACAGGGCCCAGACCGAACAGCCCCGGTTCAACCGCGCCGACACCATAGGACACCAGCCGTGCCAATGGCTGGAGGCCGTTTTTCGCGGCCCAGTCAGCGTCAGCGACAATCATCGCAGCCGCACCGCTGTTCAACCCCGGCGCATTGCCGGCGGTGATGGTGCCATCCTTGCGGAAGGCGGGTTTGAGTTTGCCCAGACTGTCAAGGCTTGTATCCGGGCGGTTGTGTTCATCGGTGTCAAATACAGTCTTGGCGTTGCGCGACTTGATTTCAACCGGGACGATTTCCTGTTTGAACCGATCTGCGGCCTGCGCCTCGGAGAAGCGCCGCTGCGACCGTTCCGCCCAGCGGTCCTGATCTTCGCGGGAAATGCCGGCCTGGATGACCAGATCTTCGGTGTGCCAGCCGGAATGCTCTCCGGAAAAGGCATCGTTGAGACCGTCATGCAGCATGCTGTCGTAAATCCGGGCATGGCCCATCCGATAACCCCAGCGGCCGTTCTGCATCAGGTATGGCGCCTGGTCCATGTTCTCCATGCCGCCGGCAATCGCGCAGTCAACATGACCGAGCATGACTTCCTGGGCCGCAGAGGCAATCGCCTGAGCGCCGGAACCGCAAACCCGGTTGACGGTCATGGCTGGCACGTTCACCGGAATTTCCGCACCAATGGCCGCCTGGCGTGATGGATTCATTCTCGTGCCTGCCTGCACCACCTGACCCATGATCACTGTCTGGACCTGCGAAGGATCAAGGCCGGATCGTGCGACCGTCTCCCGGATCACCGTCGCGCCGAGTGCGACGGTCGGGATGTCCTGCAAAGCGCCTTTATATGTGCCGATTGCGGTGCGAACGGGGGAACAAAGTACGATCTGTCTGTGGGTCATGGATCTGTCGTCCTTGATTGCGCGCCAGGCGCTCTTTTTTGTCGTGTTCAACCACCAGCCGGGGGAGGCGCATTGGCTTTGCGGGAGCACCAACCTGGACTGGTGAGCCTGATAATCTGAAAGACGCTTGACCGTTGAATCTGTTACAGCCGAATGGTCCGCAGCCTGCCTGGAAGTTTGACCGCTCCGCCATTTAACTGGCGTCTTGTTGCGGTGTTTGAAAAAATTGTAACGATCAGCTTTTGTTTGGCGTCTCTATAAGACCCGGAACTCCAGGTTTTGGCCTGAAGTGCATAGGGCGAGGGAAAATCGGAATTTGTTAGGTGATAAAGTGGAATGCAAAACCTGTGCCGCCTGGGACGCAGACATGATCAGGTGCAGTCTTGACAGCCCTGATGGTTCAGCAGATCGGCAAACCTTGCAAAACAGACCGTGTCAATGTGATCCAAATGCAGAAAAAGGTCAGGCGGATTGCTGTTGCACCGGATCAGCTTCGGCGATGAATGGGCAAGGCGGTGACAAAAATGATTATCGGGAAAATGGTCATCTGAATGCCGCAGATGCGGATGACTTTGAAGATGATGAACTGGAAGCAATTCTGCGGGAATCCGTCGGCACGCTCATCGCATTGCTTGACCCGGTTCATGGCGAACCGGTCCGGCGTGCGGAAATACTTGGTCAGTCGCCCTCCCAGATTGCTGCCGAAATGAAGCTCAGCGAGAGCGAAGTCACAAAGCGCCTGCAGGCCGGCCGCCGCAAGCTGCTTCATCTGGCCATGTTAGCGCTGCATCCGACCCTGCAGGAATAGAGCATAGCCGGTTTGAATGTAACTGAATTGCTTTGGCCCCGAGCGCTGCAAAACCCGAAAAGCGGCGGCGTTTTCAGTTTTTCCGGATGGCTGGTGCGACATAAATTGGCGGCGGGACCGCGTGATGCAAATGAATTGACTCAGATCAAAGACCAACCGGTGAACACCCGGCTATTGCATTAGCCATGCGACGCCCCTAACGCCCCCGTGATTCGATCAAGTGGAATGTGGCAGAGATGGTTGTTTTGAATAGCCGGACCACCTCGTGCCAGGGACATGTTGCTGAGTTGAAACAATGTGCGGTTCTTCCCGTATCCCGAACCGAGTTCAAGGAGATTATCGATGATTGCAGCGCAAATCCAGCAGGCTAAAGCGGATAGGACACCTGATGAAGTAGTGCAGGGCAAAGCGCCGGTGCGCCCGGTCATCGAGACCGCTCTGACCGAAAATCATCAAGCCTTTTTGCGGTTTCTCACCCGCCGTCTTGGTAATCGCAGCACGGCAGAGGATGTGCTTCAGAATTTCTTCCTGCGCGCTGTCAGAAAAGCCGACGAAGTCAGAGACAGCGACAGTGTGATTGCCTGGCTTTACAGTGTGCTGCGCTCTGTGTTGATGGATCATTATCGCAGCGAAACGGCGCGAAAACGCCGCGAAGAAGCATACGTGCAAGAGCAATTGCTGTTTGGCGATCAAAGTGAGGACATGCCGATGGAAGACAGTCTGTGCAAGTGTTTCCATAAGCTCATTTCGGAGCTTCGCCCGGACTATTCGGAAATTCTGCAGCGGATCGATCTGGCGGGGGAATCCCGTGAGGCTGTGGCCGCAGATCTTGGTATCTCTCCGACAAATGCCAGAGTGCGGCTGCACCGCGCCCGGCAGGCCTTGCGCAAGGAACTGGAAAATTCCTGTGGCGGTTGCTGCGAAAAGAGCTTCCGCGATTGCAGTTGCGGGCACGGCAAGCATAATTCTGACCCGGCGCAGGAAAGTCATTCCTGTCTGCACTGACATTCTGGAAATCTGCTCGGGTTGTAACTTGAGCAGATTTCAAGAGTCGGTCGCGTTCTGCACATTTTGCAGTTTTTTCGGCATCCAGGCTGGCAGAATGTGTAGTTAATGCCAGCTGGTGGGCGGTGTCAGACAGAAAGAGGTTGCTGATCCGCCGGGGAGCCGGTCCGGGTGCAATGACGGTCGCAGGAACAGTCGTCATACCCTGCTTGACAACATGTCCCACAATGCTTTTGCAGGGCGGAGCCGATCGCCAGCCGCGCCCGGTGAAGCCGGACCCGAAGATTCTGCTGCGTGATGTCCAGATCGGCACCGACTTGATCGCGAGGCTCCTCCAGGAAGTCGATCCGCATTACCAGTTCGGCGTATTCGGGCCGTAAACCCGACACCAGCCCGCGTATGCACTTGCATATGGCTTCATCGTTCCCCACAGCAATGTGAGGTTCCTCCAGTACCTGTTTCTCCTGAGTGTAGCTGGCAAGGCCGCGCCGCCGCACCGCGTTCCTGCGGTAGTGATCTATCAACACCGAGCGCAGCACTTTGTATAGCCAGCCAATCGCGCTGCGGTCAT
>TARA_R110002096_G_scaffold138378_45_pt1 | contig 13017 bp, 8 predicted proteins | sample TARA_R110002096 | Tara Oceans TARA_R110002096 (sample SAMEA4397295) | marine metagenome | biome: Polar Biome; feature: [DCM] deep chlorophyll maximum layer (ENVO:01000326); material: water (ENVO:00002006), including particulate matter (ENVO:01000060) such as... | depth 35 m | reverse complement strand
CGCAACGTTGGAATTCGAGGCAAAGGGCCTGACCCCCCGTGATGTGTCGCTTGCTGCCGCTTTGGGCGCTGATCTGGCGCGGGGTGCCGATCTGACAGGCAGTGGCGTTCTGACCTGGCAACAGGCGGGCGGAGGTGTGCAGATCAGCGGATTGAAGCTGAACGGCGCGGGCTATGGCCTGGCGTTGACCGGTTCGATCGGCGATCTGGCGCAGGGATTCCCCGTCGAGGGCAAGGTTGAGGCGCGCTATGACAGCCTCGCGCAGCTTTCGGGCCTCGCGGGCCGTGCGCTTTCAGGGGGCGCGCAGATCGCGGCCACGGGCGGCGGCACGCTTCTGGGCGGCGCGTTTGACGCGGAGGCCGAAATTTCCGGGCAGAGCATCGCGATCGGCCAACCGGAACTGGACGCTTTGCTGCAGGGACCCTCGTCGATTTCGCTGTCAGCGCGGCGGGATGCGGGCGGCACCGTGCTGCGCCGCCTGACCCTGACGGCGCGCCAGTTGCGGGCCACGGTCAGCGGCAAGCTTGCCAGTGACGGCAGCGACCTGAAGGCCGATCTGCGCTTTGCCGATCTGGCGGTGCTGGGGCCGGGGTATCAGGGCGCGTTGCAGGCCGAAGCCGCGTTTTCCGGCACACCACTTGCAGGCAGGCTCAGGCTGGACGGAATCGCTCAGGACCTGAAATTCGGGCAGGCCGAGGCCGACGCGGCTCTGAAGGGCGAAAGCCGCCTTGCACTGGATGTTGCGCTGAAGGACAAACGCTTCGAGATTGACACCCTGACCATCAGCAACCCGCAGCTAACCGCCGGCGCAACCGGCTACTACGCCGATAGCGGCAGCGAGTTGAGCGCCGAAGTCGCGCTGGCCGATCTTGCCCCGCTGCGCCCCGGCTTGCGGGGTGCTTTACAGGCAAAATTGCGTGCCAGCGGTACGATTGCTGCCGGTCGGCTGGAACTGACGGGTCAGGGCCGCAACCTTGCGACGGGTCAGGCCGAGGCCGATACGCTGCTGGCGGGCAGCAACCGGGTGTCTGCCATCGCCACTATCCGCGACAAGCGACTGGCGATCGAAAGCGCCGAAATTACCAACCCGCAACTCGACCTTTCGCTGTCCGGAAGTGTGACAGACGCGCTGCGCCAGATCACACTGACGGGGCGGCTGGCCAACCTGGCCCTGCTGGTGCCGGAATTTCCGGGCGCGCTGCAATTGTCCGGCAGCGTCAAGGAGGATGTCTCGGGCTTTGTGCTCGACCTCACCGGGCAGGGGCCGGGTGGTGTTGACGCGCGGGTGGCCGGGCGGGTGAGCAGCAATATGCGCAGCGCCGATCTGACCATCAAGGGTGTGGCGCAGGCCGCGCTTGCCAATGCGTTTCTGCGGGGGCGGTCGGTGTCGGGCCAAGCCGCGTTTGATCTGCGGCTGAACGGCCCGCTTGCGCTTCGTTCCCTGTCCGGTCAGGCAAATCTGCGCAACGGGCGGCTGTCGGACCCGGCGTTGCCGCTGGGGCTTCGGAACATTTCCGCCTCCGCCGGGCTGGGGGGCAGTGCTGTGCAACTTGACCTGACCGCCGATGCCACGACGGGCGGGCGCATCACGGTCAAGGGCGGCATCGGCCTCGCGGCGCCGAATGACGCTGACCTGACAATCGGTCTGACGGCGCTGACCCTGCGCAACCCGGACCTGTTCAAAACCATTCTGGGCGGCACGTTGCAGATCGCCGGCCCGCTGACGGGTGGGGCGCTGATTTCGGGTGATATCCTGGTCGGCGATACCGAGTTGCAAGTGCCCTCGACCGGCCTCGGCGGGTCGGGTGCGATTGCCGATCTGCGCCACGTGGGCGAATCTGCCGCCGTGCACCGCACCCGCGACTATGCCGGGCTGATTGCCGATACCGGGGCGGCTTCGGGCACCTCGTCGCGGCCCTTGCGACTGGAGATCAGGATCAACGCGCCACAGCGGATATTCCTGCGCGGGCGTGGCCTTGATGCAGAGTTGGGCGGGCGATTGACGCTGCGCGGCAACACCGACAACATCATCCCCGGCGGCGCGATTGAACTTGTCCGCGGGCGACTGGATATCCTGGGCAAGCGGCTTGACCTCGATCAGGCCAAACTGGAACTCCAGGGCAAATTCATTCCCTATCTGACGGTTCTGGCCTCTAATGCCGGCAACGGGGTGACCAGCTACGTCGAAATCAGCGGCCCGGCGGACGAGCCGGTCGTGCGCTTTTATTCCAGCCCCGACCTGCCGCAGGAGGAAGTGCTGGCGCAGCTTTTGTTCGGGCGCGATCTGACGACCATTTCCGCGCTTCAGGCGTTGCAGCTTGCCAGCGCCGTGGCGACGCTGGCGGGCAAGGGTGGCGACGGCATCGTCGGCAATCTGCGCAACAGCTTTGGTCTCGACGACCTCGATGTGTCAACCGACGCCAGCGGAAACAGTGCCGTGAAGGCGGGCAAGTATATCTCCAGCAAGATTTATTCAGAGGTCGAGGTCGATCAGAACGGCCAAAGCAAGATCAACCTCAACCTCGACATCACCAAAAGCACCAAGCTGCGGGGTTCTGTCGCCAGTGACGGACAGACCGGCATCGGCATATTTGTGGAACGCGACTATTGACGGCGGGTTTATGACGGCGGGTCATTGGCGGTGGCGGGGCTCGAATTCGGCATCGACCGCAGCACCCAGCAAGATGGCATAGGTGCTGAGGTAGAACCACATCAACAGGGCAACAACGGCGCCGATGGAGCCGTAGACCTCATTGTAGCTGTTGAAATTCGCGAGGTAAAAAACCAACCCGCGCGAGACCGCAGCCCAGAGCACGATCGCCAGCAGCAGACCCGGAGTCGCCAGCTTTGAGGGTTTGCGGCCCCTCGGGCGATTCGGGCCGAGACGGTAGGCAAGCGCGATGCTGAAACCGACCAGAAGCAGGCTGAGGGCAAAGTTGACCAAAGCGAAAGCATAGCTTGCAGCGGGACCCAGCGGCAGAAGGTTCAGCACGAGCGGCATCACCACCGCCAGCAGCAGCGCCGCCAGCACCAGGCCAACCAACACCAAGGTCAGAACCATTGCCCGAAGAAGCGTCCGCAAGCCGCCCCGCGCAGGCAGGCCGTGGACGGCGTTCAGCCCGCCGATCAGGGCAGCAACCCCGGCGCGCGCCGACCACAGGGCGATCACGGTGGAAAAAATACTGGCAAGGCCCAGTTGCGGGCTTTTGCGGGCGAGAAGTGACTGCACCTGGTTGGAGACCAGGCTGTAGGCCTCGGCGGGCAGAAAATCGCGCAAGCGAACCAATTGGTCGGAAACTACCTGCGGATCAGAGGCATAGCCCCAAATTGCGATGACAGCCGCCAAAGCCGGAAAAATCGCCAGAAAGCCAAAGAAGGCAACCCCGGCAGCGATAAGTCCGATTTCGGCGCGCGATATCCGGTTCCAGATGCCGGACAGGTGTTTCAGGATCCGTGAAAGTTCAGCCATGGTCACTCAAAACAAAAAGGCCCGCGTCGAGCGGGCCTTTCTCAAGGGTTGTAAAGCAATCACACCAATCAGTGCGCGCCGAAAGCGATACCGACACCGACAATGCCTGCAATGATCAACGCGGGCGAAAGCGTGGCGCTACCTGCGGCACCAACCGGGATCGACTGAGTCGACCGGATCAGGGTTTTTGCGCCCTCAGGGGCGACCTTTACTTCGGCCATTGCAACGGATGTGCTGGCAACCAAGGCGGAAACGGCGGCGGCAATTGCAAACTTCTTCATAACTTTTCTCCTGTAAGACGGGGTATTCTGACCAATCACTAACACGAAACAAAAAAAGCGAAAAGCCTGGTGAAAACGATTATGCGCCGCTCAGTCGCTGAATTGTCAGGTAACCGGCATTTTTGCCGATCCATTGGCGCGATTGACGCAATTTTCCGCCGGATTGGAACCAATAGTCGTTGGCAAATTGCGCGCGGTCTCCGGTACAGGTTTCACGCAGATGCGTGGCACTGTAGTTGCGTTCCACAATCGTCACTGATTCGCGACCGATCAGGGAAACCTGACAGTCAAAGCGCATCGTGACCGGCTGATCCTCGTCGCCGAGATAGGTTTGCACGCGGGTGAAAGAGGAACCCGCCTTGGCAAGTTGCGCGGCTGCGGGAACCGTGGCCGACATCAGGTCGGGGCCAAGACCGCGCGTCGCGACAAGAATGCCCTGGCGGAATGAAAAGGTTTTCTCATCCGCAGAGCCCCAGGTCTCGACACCCTGGTTGCTGCCGACCTGCGCGATCAGCGCCTGGCCGCCACTGCTTTCGACTGTCAGCAGGTCAACTGGAGTATCGAGAGTGTTCAGAAGGTCGCGCGTCAGGCCAAGCGGCTGCGGTGCGACCTTCTTTTTCGCGCCGAAAACCGACAGGGGCGACTTCACCAACCCGACAACAGAGGTCATGCTGGCTTGCTTTTCCGGGTCATTGCCACAGGCGGACAGGGAAAGCACGGCAATCAGGGCCAGGGATGTGCGCAGGCCGGACTTCGGGATCAATATCATTTCCAGAACCTTCCGAATTGCTGGTTCAGCACGGGGGCCTGATACTCCCGGATCTGGCCGTACAGGCGATTGTCGACGCTCAGTCTGGCACCGCCGTCGCGACCGAAGGGGCGAATATCCTGCCTGGATGTCTGGCGCGTCGGCTTGCCGCCGAACCAGGTCATCGGCACCTCGATACGGATTCCCTTGTCGAAAGAGCCGCTGCCGAAGTCTTTGGCCGAAACATTGGTTTTGGTCGCAAATGCCCCGACTTTCCAGCCATTGGCGAATTCACGGTTGACCGAAAGCGTCGCACCGACATCGCCCGCAAGATAGCGGCCCACGTCCAATTGCACATGGAAGCCCTGCGCCAACTCGTAATAAGCCGAGACATTGCCCGTCACGACAGAGTAGCTGGCCGGTCCGCTGGCCGGGTTCACGTCAGTCTGATACATCGAGCCGGGAAGCTTGAAGCCGAAGCCGCCATCCGGTGAGCGCTGCTTGACATAGTTCACCTCGGCCCCGAAGGCCAGGCGGCTGCCGGCGGGCTTCCACAGGACTTCGGTCGATATACCGCCGAACATCCGCTCGAAATAACCGAGTGAGACGCGCGAGTAGATGCTGGGCGACAGTTTGGAATTCCAGTTTACCGTCAGCTTTTCCAGCGCGGTGGTGCCGTCGCGGTCATAATAGTAGACTGCGGAACGAACGGGTTGCAGGCGCATCCGCTCGGGTATTTCCGAGGGGCGCTTGTTCAGGTTGCCAGCAATTTTTTGTGCCACCGATCCCTCGATGGTGAGCCCCGGGCGCAGTTCATACCGGCCCTCGGCGCGGACGCCGACATCCAGCTTCATCGGCTCTTTCTGGTCAAACAGGCGAAAGCGGCCATAGGGCCCGACAGACCAGACGAAGGCCGGGTAGACTGCGGGGTTCACCTCGGCACCGGGCAGTTGCGCCATGACATCGCCGATGGCGGCTTTGTCGCGCATTTGCGCAGCGGCGTCGGGCGAAAACTCCAGCGATTCCAGATCGGTCCGGCGCAGCGTCACCTTCGAGGCGGCAAGGCCGTTGACGACGGGCACGATCTCGAACACCTCGACCGAAGCGGGCAATGTCTGGCTCATGGCGCGGGCGGTGCGGCCGATGGCCTGCGCCCCGCTGTCATAACGGACGTTGCGAATGCGGATTTGCGCCGTGGTCGCGGTAAGGCCGAGGGATTCAACAACAATTCCGTCAGCCGCCAGGCGGTTGGCGATGTTGTCGCGCAGAATGGGCCCGGCATTTTCCTGGGTCACCCAATCTGTGGTCCAGGACCCGGGATCTGCCTTGCGCGAGGGACGCGGGGCGATCGGGTTTGGCGCGCGTTCATTCAGGCCGCGGGCAACCCCCAGTTTGGGGTTGATGACATAGTGGGCGGCGATGCCGACCTCACTGCCCGACATGAAATAACCGCCAACCCGCAGGTTTTCGCTCGCCTGGTATTCGATGCCCAGGTTGAACGGGCTTTTGCGTCGGAAGGTGCCGCGGTTGGCATCTTCCTCGGTGTAGATGTCGGACGAGTACTCGGCCTTGAGCGTCCAGGCGTCGCCTGCCTTCCACTCGATCCCGCCGAAAGGGGCGGCAGGGCCGCGAAACCACTGTTTGGCGTTGAAATCGCCGCCAAAGCCGATCACGGTCGCGGGTCGCGCCCCGAAGGGCGAGCCGATGCTGCCATAGCTGCCCAGCCGCCCCCAGCCCAGACCGGCCGTCACCTTGAGGTTCGGCAGGACCGCTTTGGTCGCGGCGACATATTCGCCCGACAGCAGGCCGGTCCCCGCGAAATCCTGCAAGCCGATGGTAACGGAGGGCAGATAGCGGCTTTCCCTGAACACCTGGTAGCGCAGATCGAAGCTGCGGTCGTAATAGGTTTCAAAGCGGTCCTGACCTGTGCAGGTTTTTGTGGGATAGCAGGCGGAGTTCTTGTTCCAGTCGCGGATAGAGGCAAAACGAAAGCTGGCCGACAGTCGGGGCGTGACCTGGAATGACAGGGTTGTCCGGCTGTTGGTGCCGAAACGGGCCGTTGAAACGGAAAGCTGCCCGTCGGGCTGCGCCTCGCCCGATGGCATATCGATCAGGCCGGTTGCTCCGTAAAAATTCAGTGTCGGCCGCATCTCGGCAGCGGCAGGCGCCCCCCACAGGGCAAGCGCAACCGGAATCAGCCATGCCCCGCGCGTGCCCATGCGTGCCTTGCGCAGATCGCTGCGATTCGTTGAAATAGCCACCATTCGAACCCTCAACCCTTTTCTCGGAACCTACGTCAGCAAGCGCCGTACAACAACGGTTTACGCCTTGAGCGGCAAAGAGAGAGCGGGACTATGGCCCAAGTGCATCTTTTCGGGGTGCTGATAGCCCTCGACATAGGTGTAGATGACATCGAGGGCCGCATCTGCCGAACCGGCCGCCACCGCAGCGCGCAGGGCGCGCAGGGCAGAGGCCATTTCAAGCTCTGACAGGCTGCGTTCTTCGGCGCGCAGGATCTTGGAGTGCGGCGTGGTCAGCAGGCCTTCGCCGATCAGCAGCTCCTCATGCAGTTTCTCGCCCGGTCGCAACCCGGTGATGACGATTTCAATATCGCCGTCGGGGGTGTTGTCGTCGCGGCAAGAATAACCGGCGGCCTCGATCATCTGCCTGGCAAGGTCACGGATCCTGACGGGCTTGCCCATATCGAGGACGAACACGTCACCGCCATGCGATCCGGTACCATCGGCAAACGACCCGGCCAGCAACAGCAGGTGCGCGGCTTCCGCAATGGTCATGAAATAGCGTGTCACGTCCTCATGCGTCAGGGTGACGGGGCCGCCCTGGGCGATCTGTTCGCGAAACAGCGGGATGACCGAACCGGACGAGCCAAGAACGTTGCCGAAGCGGACCATCGAAAAGATCGTGCCGGTAGACCGTTTCGCCAGGTCCTGGACCACGAGTTCGGCAAGCCGTTTCGAGGCCCCCATCACATTGGTCGGGCGTACGGCCTTGTCGGTCGAGATCAGGATGAATTTGTGCACCCCGGCCTCATGGGCCGCATCGCCAAAGGTTCGCGTACCGAGAACATTGTTGGCAAGACCGGCAATCGGATTCGCCTCGACCAGCGGAACATGCTTGTAGGCGGCGGCGTGGAAGACGATTTCGATCGCGTGTTCGGCGATCGCCGCGCGTGCCATGCGGCTGTCCGTGACAGAGCCCAGAACCGCGACAATCTGTATCTGCGTGCCTTTTGCGGCGTCACGCATTTCGCGTTCGATCGTGTAAAGCGCAATCTCGCTGACTTCGAACAGAACGATGCAACCTGGCCGCATCGGCAAAAGCTGCCGACACAGTTCCGAGCCGACAGAGCCACCGGCCCCTGTCACCAGAATGCGGCGCCCGAGATAGTCTTCACTGCCGACAGGCAACGGGCTGCCTATCTGAATGCGACCGAGGAATTTGCTGGGCTCGACCGGCGTCAGCGAATCGACGATCTGTTCGACACCGACAAGTTGGGCGAACGACGGAACGGTCATCACCGTCAGGCCCATGTCCTGGAGGCGTCTGGCAATCTTCGCAAGTTTCGGGGCTGATACGGACGGCATTGCCAGCAGAACCCGCTCCACCTCCTGGTTGGCCACGACTTCGGCAATCTGATCTGACCCGTAGACGCGCAATCCGGCCACGTGCATCGAGCGCAAGCCAGGGCTGTCGTCGACAAATGCGACCGGTAAAATGTCATTGTGCGCGCGCAGCGCCGCAGCAAGTTGGGTGCCGGTATTGCCGGCACCGTATATCAGGACGCGACGGCGGCTGCGACCGGCCCGCAGGATCCAGAGCAGCGTGTGCAGCATCGCGATCCGGGCGCTGACAGACAGCAGGAAGAACAACAGGCCGAACAGGACGATGCCCGGCCGGGGAAAAAACACATGTGTAAATTGGACCACAAGGGCGAATGCCAAGGTTACGCAAACCGCCATCACGCCGGTTCGGATGATTTCACGCGACTCATAGGCATTCAGTTTGATACTCGACATCCGCAGCAGCACCGAGGCAATGGCGGCAAACAGGCTGAGTGTCGGGAAGAGAAGCACAAAGTCAGCGAGTATGGCCGCCGAGGGCAGGCCATTGAAAACAACCACGGTGGAGATCAGCAGCGCGACGGGAGCAAGAACGAAATCGATCAGGAAAAGCAAGGCACGTTTCTGGCCGCGCGTCAGACGGTCCACGAGAGCGAACAGAAACGATCTGGTTTTCAACATAGCGCCACCTCAGGGCCGAAACAATTACCGCAAAACAATGGCTTCCCGCGGCATCCGGGGCACAGGCATCCCAAGCAAAGGAATCATTTTTCAATTTCTCGATCATAGCTTGCAGCCTACTGCGAAACAAGCGTGTCATGCCCGGCGCACTGACCATTGGCGGGGTATTGCGCAACGTATCTCGTGCTTTGCCCGAAAAATCGCCACAAAGTATCCTGCGTTTGCAAAAGATACCCTTTTGGCGCGGACCGGACGCAGAAGTACTTTTGTCCGGCGGGGGTGTTCGGGCCGGAAATAACCCTTCAGGGAAAAGATATTGCCGGGTCCACAATGCGCCCGTGCCGCCGGTGATCGACCTGATGACGCCAGATCTCTGCCCGGGGGTCAGTTCGGCATCACGGGCGACAACGTTGAACAACGTCGGATCCGCGACAACGATGATGATATGGGGGCTGCAATCGCGCAGGCCGCGTCGGACCACACGGCCGTTGGCGGACATGGGTTTTTCAGCATGGCATGCGGGCCAGTTTCGGGCCTTTTGTGGTTCGGAGTGATTGACGGCAGAAATTGCGTGCGGCCAGCGTCAGTTCCTGGTTGTGTTTTGGTATACCAAAATGCAGTATGCTGCTTATGCTCAATTGAATTCTGATCACCGAAGGCAAAAACATGGCCGATACCCGCGCTCGCAAGAAGTACCGCTCTCAGGAATGGTTCGACAATCCGAACAACCCGGGGATGACGGCGCTGTATCTGGAACGCTACCTGAACCAAGAATACACCCGTGGAGAGTTGCAGGGGAACCGCCCGGTGATCGGCATTGCGCAGACCGGCAGCGACCTTGCGCCCTGCAACAAGATCCATGTCTTCTTGATGGACCGCATCAAGGCGGGTATCCGCGATGCCGGCGGCGTGCCGATGGAATTTCCGGTGCATCCGATCCAGGAGACCGGCAAGCGCCCGACCGCGGCACTTGACCGAAACCTCGCCTATCTGTCGCTGGTCGAGGTGCTGCACGGCTACCCGATTGACGGCGTTGTCCTGACCACGGGCTGCGACAAGACCACGCCTGCCATGCTGATGGGGGCGGCCACGGTTGACCTGCCGGCGATCGCGCTGAACGGCGGCCCGATGCTGGATGGCTGGTGGAACGGACAACGCACCGGCTCTGGTACCATCGTCTGGGAAAGCCGCCGCCTTCTGGCCGATGGCAAGATCGACCTTGAAGAATTCATGAGCCGCGTCTGCTCCTCTGCGCCGTCGCTGGGCCATTGCAACACGATGGGCACCGCCAGCACCATGAACGCCATGGCCGAGGCCCTCGGGATGAGCCTGCCCGGCAATGCCGCGATTCCCGCCCCGTTCCGCGAGCGGATGGGAATGGCCTATGAAACCGGCCGCCGCATCGTCGCGATGGTCGAGGAAGATCTGAAGCCCTCGGATATTCTGACCCGCAAGGCCTTCGAGAATGCGATCATGGTCAACTCGGCGATTGGCGGCTCGACCAACGCGCCGCCGCATTTGCAAGCGATCGCGCGCCACGCAGGCGTAGAGTTGCATGTCACCGATTGGCAAAAAATCGGCTTTGACGTGCCGCTTCTGGCCAATATCCAGCCCGCGGGCAAATATCTGAGCGAAAGTTTTTACCGCGCCGGTGGCGTTCCCGCGATCATGGGAGAGTTGTTCGCGGCCGGGCGCCTGCATGGCGATGCCATGACGGCAGCGGGCAAGCCGGTGTCTGAAACCGTGGGTCACTGGCGCAGCCGCGATACCGAGGTTATCCTGTCCTATGACGCTCCGCTGCGCCCGAACGCGGGCTTTCTGGTGCTTTCCGGCAACCTGTTCGACTCGGCGCTGATGAAAACAAGCGTGATCTCGGATGATTTCCGCAAACGATTTCTGTCGCGCCAAGGCGCCGAGAATGTGCACGAGGCCCGCGCCATCGTCTTTGAGGGCCCGGAAGATTACCATGAAAGGGTGAACGACCCGGCGCTCGAGATTGACGAGCACTGCATCATGTTCATCCGCAACGTCGGTTGCATCGGTTATCCCGGCTCTGCCGAGGTGGTGAACATGCAGCCGCCGGACGCTCTGATCCGCGCCGGTATCCAGCATTTGCCGACCGTGGGCGACGGGCGTCAATCCGGCACCTCGGAAAGCCCCTCGATCCTGAACGCCTCGCCCGAGGCGGTGGTCGGCGGCGGTCTTGCGCTGTTGAAAACCGGCGACCGGGTCCGGCTTGACCTGAACGCCAGCACGCTGAACGCGCTCGTCGACGATGCCGAGTGGCGGGCGCGGCGCGCGGCCTGGACCGCCCCCGAAATTCACCACCAGACTCCGTGGCAAGAGATTTACCGCAATCATGTCGGCCAACTTGCCGAAGGCGGCTGCCTGGAGTTGGCCACCAGTTACCACAAGGTCGCCAAAGACCTCGCACGCGACAACCACTGATGTCGGGGCAGCCTTCGGACCCCGCAAACAAGAGAGAACGCCATGGCCGCACAATCCACATCGCCCCGATCCATCCTGATCACCGGTGCAGGCAGCGGCATTGGCCGCGCCACAGCACTGCATTTTCTCGCCGCAGGCTGGCAGGTCGGCCTGATCGGTCGCCGTCACACGGCGTTGGAAGATACCGCTGAAGGCCACCCGAATGCGCTGGTCCTGCCCTGCGATGTGACCAACCCCGAACAGGTGGATGCCGCTTTTACCAGAGCCGCAGCACATTGGGGCCGCGTCGACGCTCTGTTCAACAATGCCGGCGCTGCGCTGCCCGCGACGCTGATCGACGAAATCAGCGTCGATGACTGGCTGACAGTCAGCAATGTCAACATCACCGGCATGTTTCTTTGCGCCCGTGCGGCCTTCCGCCAGATGCGCAATCAGGTGCCGATGGGCGGGCGCATCATCAACAACGGCTCCATCTCGGCTTATGTGCCGCGCCCCGGTTCGGCACCCTATACCATGTCAAAACATGCGGTTACCGGCCTGACGCGCACCCTCTCGCTCGATGGCAGGCCCTTCAACATCGCCTGCGGTCAGATCGACATCGGCAACGCGTTGACAGATATGGCCGCTGCGATGACCAGGGGCGTGCCACAAGCCAACGGCAGCAATGCCATTGAGCCGGTGATGAACGTGACAGAGGTGGCAAGTTCTGTCTTGCACATGGCCAACCTGCCGCTCACCACCAATGTGCAGTTCATGACCGTGATGGCGACAGCCATGCCCTACGTCGGGCGCGGCTGACCCGTCATATCATCTGTTCAGAAATATCCCGGGGGGTGAATTGCCCCGAGGGGCAAGAGGGGGGCAGCGCCCCCCTGGCACCCTCACTCACACAAAGCGCCGCGTTGTCCGATGACATGGGCCGCCAGTTTCGCCCCGGCCCGGATCGAGGCCGCCACTTCACCTGATTGCACCCATTCTGCCAGAAATCCGGCATTGAAGCTGTCGCCCGCAGCCGTCGTGTCGACGATAGCCGATACCTTCTCCGGCGTATGCGACGCAAATACACCGTCGCGAAGCGTCAACATCTCTCCGCCACCGTTCTTGACAACGACCAGTGCGGCCCCCGACTTTTCATAGCGCACTGCGGTCGCCTTCAGGTCGGCATCGCCAAAGAACGTCGCCTCGTCCTCATGCGAGGGCAGAACGATGTCAGACAGCGCTGCGGCTTCCATGATCACGCGGCACATGGTTTCACTGTCGGGCCAAAGCCGTGGCCGCAGATTGGGGTCAAACACCACGGTTGACCCTGCCGTCCGCGCTTTGGCCAGCGCGGCATACAGATTGGCACGGCCATCGCCTTCGAGCACCGCGAGGGTGATGCCCGACAAAAACACCATCCGCGCCCCGGCAAGCCCCGCGCGCAGTCGCGCCGGATCAGCCGCCAGCAGCCGCGCCGCACTTTGGCCGCGCCAATAGGAAAAGCTGCGCTCGCCGTCTTTCAACTCGATCAGGTAAAGCCCGACGGTGCGCCCCGCCAACCGCGCAATCCGGTCGGTGCCGATTCCGGCCGCCGCCACGAATTGCGCCAGATTGTCGGATACGCCGTCCTGACCCACCGCAGTCAGAAAATCGACTTGCCAGGACGGGGGCAGCGCCCTGCGGATATACCAGGCCGTGTTCAGGGTGTCACCGGCAAAACCCATCTTGTAGGTGTCAGCAGCGCCTGCGGGGGCCAGTTCGACCATGGCCTCGCCAATGGCCACAAAACGCGGTGTCTCTGTCATTCTCGTTCCTTCAGGTTCGTTCTGC
>TARA_R110002096_G_scaffold13246_10_pt1 | contig 13051 bp, 11 predicted proteins | sample TARA_R110002096 | Tara Oceans TARA_R110002096 (sample SAMEA4397295) | marine metagenome | biome: Polar Biome; feature: [DCM] deep chlorophyll maximum layer (ENVO:01000326); material: water (ENVO:00002006), including particulate matter (ENVO:01000060) such as... | depth 35 m | reverse complement strand
GGAAGCCATGACGGTTACCGCCATATTCTACGAAGGCCGCCTGAAGTGAGGGCTCTACGCGGGTGATTTTGGCGAGATAGATGTTGCCTTTGATTTGTTTCTTTGCAGAAGATTCGTAATCAAATTCCTCGACTCTGTTGCCGTCGACGATCGCGACACGAGTTTCTTCCTCGTGTGTCGCATCGATTAACATTTTTAATGTCATTTAAGTTTTCTCCACAACCGTGACCGCTCAAACCTCTAATGCGGAATGCATTTTGATGGCGAGCTGGTTTCTGGCTGTTTAATAGGGTGGGGGTTATTTCAGCTGCGTCCCGAGACTTATGGAAAGCAAAAATCAGTCCAAATAGGTGTGACAGAAGGTCGACCTGTATAAACTGTTGAGGTGCTTTCATGCTATGGGCGCAAGAATTCATTTTCTTAATCAATTTGTGTGGAACCCGTATGCGGGGTTCTCAAGTTATTATTTTGACCCGTTTTTTTTGGTCCCAAAAATCAGCATTAAAAAGCACATTTTTGACACGCAGGGTGTTCTAAACCCGGGGTCGTTTCTTTATTATCTCTTTTTTTGATAACGTTTATAACATAACCATAGTAGTGGCTATCTACAATAGCTAAAGCATTTATTTTTATATTTGATTAATGGAAAATTGCTAAAGTGACGACTTTCAGGTAAAAATTATGTTCGGCCATGTGAAAAATGATCCACGGGCAAGGTTAATTAAGATAGATAGAATTTTATGGCGAGGAAATTTAAAAGCAGCTGCATCGGGATTATATGTGCACTTGTGGCCCTGGCGGGTTGCCTGTCTGTTGATGTGATCGCCACACATGCTGTAGCCGCCCCGCAAGTGGCCGATATCCGTATCGGTCAAAGTAAAAACAAAACCCGATTTGTCCTCGATATTAATCAAAACATTAAATATAACGTCTTTACGCTCGCCAACCCCAACCGGGTGGTGATTGATATTACCGAAGTGACCTGGAAAAATAATACAGGCGGGGCTAAGGGGCGCGGCTTTATTGACCAATATCGGTACGGGTTGTTTAAACCCGGGACGTCCCGTATTGTTCTGGATGTAAATAAACCGGTGAATGTGGCGAATTCCTTCATGATCAAGGCCCGGAAAGGCAAACCCTATCGTTTTGTCCTTGATCTTAAAGAAGTAAGTAACAAAGCGTTTCAGGAAGCCTCGAAGCGACCGGTCAAGCGCCGGGTGGCGTCCGCCCCGAAAAAACCACAACCGGCTGACATCAGAAGCCTGCGCACGAAAAAGCTGATTGTACTTGATCCGGGACATGGGGGCCATGACCCAGGGAACCTTGGCAGTACGAAATACCGGGGATTCCCGGAAAAAACAGTGGTTCTGTCCGCAGCTCATACCATAAAAGAGGAACTTGAGAAGACAGGGCGTTATCAGGTTGTCATGACCCGCGATACAGATGTCTATGTCAAATTCCACAACCGTACCCGGATTGCCCATAATCTGCAGGCAGATCTGTTTATCTCTGTCCATGCAGACAGTTTCAAAAGCGCGAAAGTAAGGGGGGCGACGGTTTATACCCTATCGGAGCGCGCCTCTGACCGTGAAGCGGCGGCGCTGGCGCGGCGTGAAAATAAATCCGATATTATCGCCGGGATGGATCTTGAGGAAGAGATCGACATAGTTCAGTCGATCCTGATTGATCTGGTAAAACGGGAAACCATGAATCTGTCCAGTTCGTTCGCCAATGAACTGGTGCCACAATTAAAGAAGGTGGTGTTGGTGCGCACAAACCCGCATCGAACCGCTAACCTGATTGTTTTGAAGGGGCTGGATGTGCCGTCAGTTTTGCTGGAATTGGGGTATCTGACCAACAGCCAGGACGCGAAAATGCTGATGCAGAAAGAAACTCAACGCAATATCGGCCGCTCTATAGTCAAGGCGGCGGATCGCTTCTTCGCCAGACAATATGCCACCTATGCAGAATGAAGGTCAAGCCCGATACGCCGTGTGATTGGAATATGACGGGTTTTGCTTGCTTAGGACATGGGACTGCCATATTTATGCGTTATCAAAAGGAAAGTATGACAAGTTGGCTGGGATAAAGTTCATCGAATTATGGTAATGAAACGACGCAAATTATGGGTAAACCTGTTGGGTGGCGGGATCGCATTGCTGCTGATTGGCGCTGTCACGCTCGGCGTCGGTATTGTCTATGTATTGAATCATTATGGCAAGGATCTGCCGGATTATTCACAGCTGGAAAATTATGAGCCCCCGATCGTCAGTCGGATTTACGCCGGGGACGGCAGCCTGTTGTCGGAATATGCCAAGCAGAAAAGATTGTTCATTCCCATTTCTGCCGTGCCCCCGAAACTGATTCAGGCCTATTTATCGGCGGAAGACAAGAATTTTTACGAACACGGCGGCATTTCCTATATGGGGCTGATGCGGGCTGTATTCGTTAATATCAAGAATGTTTTTACCGGGCGACGGAAGGTCGGGGCCTCGACCATCACCCAGCAGGTGGCGAAAAATTTCCTGCTGACGGGCATTCAGACCTATGAGCGTAAAATCAAGGAGGCCATTCTGGCCTACCGGATTGAAAAGGCATTCACCAAAGACCAGATCCTCGAATTATATCTTAATGAGAATTACCTCGGCTACGGCTCTTACGGGGTTGCGGCGGCGGCCTTGAGTTATTTCAATAAACCGATTGATGAGCTGGAACTGGAAGAAATGGCCTATCTGGCAGCTGTGCCGAAGGCCCCGAATAATTACCACCCGATCCGTAAATACGACAAGGCTGTTGGGCGTCGGAACTGGGTGCTGAAGCGCATGGCTGAAGAAGGCTATATTACTGAACAGGAAATGCTCACAGCCCAGAACAAGCCTTTGGTGACGGCCAGCCGGGATCGTACCCGCACCTTCAAGGCGGAATATTTCACCGAAGAAGTGCGTCGGGACCTGAAACGTATGTTTGGTGATGAAGAGCTTTACGAAGGAGGGCTTTTTGTCCGGACGTCATTGCAGCCGGACTATCAGGTGATTGCCGAGCGGGAATTGAAAAAGGGTCTGATCGTGTATGATCGTCGTCATGGCTGGCGTGGTCCTGTAAGTCAGATTCCCTTGGCGAATATGATGTCTGAGGAGAGCAAACGCGAAAAATTGCAGGCCATCATAGACCAGGATATTCCTCTGGGCATCAAAAGCTGGCGACTGGCGCTGGTTACGGATGTTGCCGATGATCAGGCGACGATTATGTTGTCGGAAGGGGCGGAGGCTGTAATCCCGCTCGACGAAGTAACCTGGGCGCGGCCCTGGTTACCGAAAGAATACCTTGGTCCCAAGGTTGAAAAAGTCAGTGACGTCCTGAATGTCGGTGATGTGGTGGTGGTTGAGGAAATAGAGCGTGCTGATGATCCGGCAAAACCCGACGCCACTGCGGCGGATGAAACCTCTGGTGCGGATGGCCTAGAAACCATTGATCTTGATCTCCAGGCGCCTGCACGTCATTTTGGATTGCGGCAAATACCGGAAATCAACGGTTCCTTGGTCGCCATGGACCCACATACAGGTCGGGTCCTTGCCATGGTTGGAGGGTTTGATTACCAACGCAGCGAATATAACCGGGCAACCCAGGCCGAACGTCAACCGGGATCGGCCTTTAAGCCGTTTGTGTATGCGGCGGCCCTGGAACAGGGGTTTACCCCGTCAAGCCTGATCCTTGATGCGCCTTTCGTTATTGAACAAGGTTATGGTATGGGGAAATGGAAACCGCAGAATTCAAGCAATAAGTTTTACGGCGCCAGTACGCTGCGGCTGGGTATTGAAAAATCCCGTAACCTGATGACCGTACGCCTGGCGCAATATCTTAAGATGGACAGCATTGTCGAAATGGCGGAACGCATGAATATCATGGATGATATGCCTAAACTTCTGTCCATGTCATTGGGGGCGGGGGAATCTACTCTGCTGAAAATGACCACGGCCTACGGTATGGTGGTGAATGGTGGCAAGGAGATCACACCAACTTTCGTTGATCGTATTCAGGACCGCTATGGCAAAACCATCTTCCGAAATGACAGGCGCGACTGTCCGTCCTGTCAGGTTGAAGCCTGGAACGATCAGAGCGAACCCCAAATTCCTGATCCGCGCAAAGAAGTCATGGACCCGGTAACGGCATATCAGATGGTGTCCATGATGGAAGGCGTTGTACAACGCGGTACAGGGATCCGCATTCGCGCCCTGAAGAAACCTTTGGCGGGAAAAACCGGAACGTCGGATGACAGTTTCGATACTTGGTTTATCGGCTTTTCACCGGATCTGGTGGTGGGGGTGTTTGTCGGCTTCGACAAGCCACGTTCCTTGGGGAAATATGAGGAAGGCTCGTCGGTTGCGGTACCAATTTTCCGGGACTTTATGAAATATGCAACAAAAGGCGCGCCAGTTATTCCCTTCCGGATTCCTGAAGGGGTCCGTCTGGTGCGGGTCAATCCGAAAACCGGACAACTGGCGGCCGTTGGCGAGAAAAACACCATTCTCGAAGCCTTCCGTCAGGGAACTTTCCCGACAAAAAATGGTGAAGTTCTTGACGGGATTAATTCTCTGGTGCAAACAAAGACCAAACTTCGCACCGGTACCGGTGGCATTTATTAATCTGATATATTTGGACGTATTTTATGAAAGCTGAAACGCAGACATTTGTCGATAAAATCAAGCAGTCGCTCGAACTGCTGAGGAGGCATCTTTGACTGGGATATCGCCCTTGATAGACTAGACGAACTGACCGCCCTTTCCGAAGACCCCGATCTTTGGTCCAACCCCACCAACGCCCAGAAACTGATGCAGGAAAAGAACCGGCTGGAACAGTCGATTAATCTGTGCAAGTCGGTTAATCAGGAGCTTAAGGATAATCTTGAGCTGATCGAGATGGGCGAGATGGAAGATGACGACGAGGTGGTTGCCGAAGCAGAAGCCGCCATCGAAGCCCTGACGGCGCGGGCCGGAGAAATGGAATTCCAGACTCTGTTGTCCGGGGAAGCCGACCCTAATGACGCCTATCTTGAGATACATTCCGGCGCTGGTGGTACGGAAAGTCAGGACTGGGCCAATATCCTGCTGCGTATGTATACGCGTTGGGCGGGCGCACATGGCTGTAAGGTTGAACTGATGGAGCAGCATAACGGCGAAGAGGCCGGGATTAAATCGGCGACCATTCAGATCAAGGGCGACAATGCCTATGGCTGGTTAAAAACGGAAAGTGGCGTTCACAGATTGGTGCGGATTTCACCTTATGATTCCGCCGCCCGTCGCCACACCAGTTTCGCCAGTGTCTGGGTCTACCCTGTGATCGACGATAACTTCGAGGTGGAAGTCAACGAGAGCGACCTGCGTATTGATACCTATCGCGCATCGGGGGCCGGGGGGCAACATGTCAACACCACCGACAGTGCGGTGCGGATCACTCACGTCCCGACCAACATCGTTGTACAGTGTCAGAATGACCGGTCTCAGCATAAAAACCGCGCAACCGCGATGAACATGCTGAAAGCGCGGCTTTATGAGGCTGAGTTGCAACGGCGGGAAGATGAAGCCAATGCGACCCATAGCAGCAAGTCGGATATTGGCTGGGGTCACCAGATTCGTTCATACGTATTGCAGCCTTATCAGATGGTCAAGGACTTGCGCACCGGGGTTGAATCCGGTCAGCCAGACAAGGTTCTGGATGGCGATCTGGATGAGTTTCTTAATGCGGCGCTTGCCGCCCGGGTGCATGGCAGTTCCGAAGAGGTCGATGATATCGACTAAGCCGGACATCTATTGAATGTAAAAAAGGGAGCCGGATGGCTCCCTTTTTTATTGGTTGGAGTGTATCTTTTTTGGTTTACCTTATTTCAGGCCCAGGACTCCTTTACCCTGAATGAAATTCACGTCCACTGGAATATCGGCGGCTTTCAGGCGACCCAGGTCGGCTTTCAGAGTCGGGCTCATGATGCCTTTGGTGTGGAGAAGTTCCATAGCCCGGTCATAATCGCCGTCACCTTGAATGGTCAGCAGGATATTGCCAAGGCTGTTCATTGCCTCGACGAATTTTTCCTGATCAACAACATAGTAACCGTCGGCATTTTTGGCAAAGGCGCCTTTCTCGAGGAAATAGTTAAACCGGATCATATTGGCCTTGCCGTGGGCAGAAGAGGCGCCGAAGCGGCTGGAGCGGAAGATGCTGGCGACAAAGGTGACGTAATAATCCATCATCACGCCTTCCGTAATCTCGCCTTTTTCATACAGTTTTTTGATCATATAAAGACCGAGCAGATCAGCCTTGCCTTCTTCATAAGAGGAGGCCGCGTCCTTCAGGGCCAGACGTACCGGTCCTTTTCCGGTCAGGGTCTGTTTGATGCCGAGACCGTGAGACACCTCATGGAACATGGTGTTGGAGAAAAAAGCGTTAAAGGTGATATGTTTACGCTGTTCCGGGGCGATCAACTGGTCGGCGATCGGTAGCAGAATTTTATCGAATTTCGCCCGCATGGCGTTTTTCAGTTGCAGCCGCCGGGTGCCCTTCCTGAGTTGGACTTCCTCATCATTGGGAAGATTGATGGCGATGGTCTTGGAGCCGGCATTGGAATGGCCGCTGTAATAGACCGCATCATAGGCGTTAAGGTCAGAATCCGTACCCGGTGTTTCCGCCTTATAGGAATCTGGTACCGGCAGACCTTTTTGCAGCTCGGGCAAGACGGCGGTGAATTTCGCCAATTTCTCGCTCCATACCGGATCCTTGATCAGCACATAGCTTTCATAAGCGGCACGGTAGCCATAAAGCAAATCCTCATAGGTTTCGATCGCGCCGATGACAAGTTCGACCGGATTGGTTTTCATATCCATCCAGGCAAAATCACTGGGCTGATAGTCATCTGTTTCGATGGCATCGGCGCGCATCATCAGGTAATTTTTGAATTCGTCATTATCGGCGAGGGTGGCGGCCTGGCGCAGGATGCCGGCTGCTTTGGTCAGTTCGGTCTTGTAGATGTCGTGATAGGGAATGACCATAAGGTTCCCCGCATCATCCCGCCGCAATACACTGTAAAGACCGACTTTGTCCGGATTGTCGTAGGCCTCAAATTCTTCTTTGGTGATATCTGCGGGATAGAGGTTGGCGCCAAGAGGTTTTTCGCCCACGCCCTTCAGGAAAGGCTTGTCCCCGTCAAGACGGTCCCAGGGGCCATAATTTTTCAAGACAAAGGCCTTGGCCTTGGGGTCTTTGATGCTGTCCAGCAAGGCCTGTTTGTCGCCATAGGCTTGCTGCCAGAATAAATCATCCATGATCTTGGCGGCATCGATCAGCAAACTGATCATCTGGCGTTGACTGTCGCTCAGGTGAGTGAGGTCAGTGGTCAGGGTGAAGTCGGTATAGATGTCCGCACGTTTTTCGGCAGCTTCTGATGCCCAGGGACTTTCAGCGGTTGCCGCGGGCTTATCGGTGCTGCTGTCGCCACAGCCGGAGAGCGCCATCAGGGCGGTTGCAGAAACGGCGGTGAGGAGAGTTCTGAATTTGAATGTCATTTTTGATCCCGATTTTTTGATTATTTTTGAGATCAGAGTGTTGCAGAAAAACTGCTGTAATTCAAAGGGAAAATCATGGCTGTACGGGGGGGCTTTTCCGGATAAAGGGCAGGATAAACAGCCAGAAAAGTTTGGTGGTTTTTTACATCTGGAAATATTTAGTCTATTTAAGCCATTTTTTACACTTTTCCGTGTCGCTTTCCTTGGCATTTACCCATCTCGTGCCTGTCGAAGTCTGTTCTTTTTTCCAGAAAGGGGCGTCTGTTTTGAGCCAGTCCATGATAAATTCGGCCGCCTCGAACGCGGCTTCCCGATGAGCGGAAAGAATGATCACCAATACAATCTGGTCGCCGGGATACAGCGGGCCATAGCGGTGAATGACCGTGCCACCCTGCAATGGCCAGCGTTTCCCGGCCTGGAGGCAAATTGCCTTAAGTTGTTTCTCCGCCATGCCGGGGAAATGTTCCAGGGTCATTTGGTTGATTTTCTGGTCACCATGAAAATCGCGCACCAGTCCGGTAAAGCTGACAACGGCCCCGACATCGGTGCGGCCCTGTGTCAACTCATTGATTTCTGCTGCAATATCAAAATCATCTGATTGCACGAGGACTTTCATGGTTATCCTCCGGTCATGGGCGGAAAGAAGGCGACTTCCCGGCATCCTTTAAGGGAATGGTCCAGCCCGACATAAGCCTGATCAACGGCGACGCGGATAACGTCCATATTCTCAAACGCGGCAACATACTGGGGACCCTGTGTCGTCAGGTGGTCGATCAGATCAGCGACGCTGATGATATCCGCGGGCAAGTCACGGGTTTCACAACTGTGTCCGATGGTTTCCCGAAGACGCGCGAAATAAAGAATTTCCATGTTCTACTCCACCATATGCCGCAAGCCGGTTCTGAGGTAATCATATCCGGTGTAAAGTGTTATCAAGGCCGCCACCCATAGACAAATATTGCCAATCATGACAGAAGGAATAATGTCTGGGGAGGCTTCGCCGACCAGCAGGAAACCGAGCGCCAGCATTTGCAGGGTGGTTTTCCATTTGGCAAGATAGGATACAGGTACGCTGACCTTCAGGTCGGCGAGGAATTCCCGCAGGCCTGAGACGGCGAATTCGCGACACAGGATGATCACAGCGGCAATCACGGCAAGGCCTTCGATCCGCTTGAAGGCGACCATCATCAGAAGAGCTGCCGCGATCAGCAGCTTGTCAGCGATCGGGTCCATAAATTTACCCAGTGCGGACGACATTTCATATTTTCGCGCCAGATACCCATCAAAAAAATCGGTGACGCCGGCAATGGTGAAAATGGCAAAGCCGATCCAGTTGGATTTAGTGCCGTCCAGATAAAAAGAACCGACAATCAGAGGGATCATCAGGATACGGGAAAAGGTCAGCAGGTTGGCGAAATTATACATGAGTACCCAATATATGTTTGGCAAAGAAAACCTGGAAACACTTATACGGGATCAGGGCGGCTCGAACAATAGAGAAGTCAGGCCCGCCGGGGTATTTACGCATCTTCATGGAAATAGTTGTAAATGGTTTGGGCCAGGGACCGGCTGATGCCGGTTACTTTTTGCAAATCCTCCAGCGCAGCCCCTTCGACGGCCTTGGCGGAACCGAAATGCAGCAACAGGGCTTTCTTACGGCTGGGGCCAATGCCAGGCAGGCCGTCAAGAATGGATTTTTGCATATTTTTGCCCCGTTGCTGACGATGACTGCCAATGACAAAACGGTGGGACTCATCCCGTAATCTTTGCAGGAAATAAAGGGTTGGGTCCGTTGGGGGCAGTTTGAACGGGGCTTTGCCCGGCAGGTAAAAATCTTCGCGCCCGGCATTGCGGTCCGGCCCCTTGGCGATTGCGACGAGAGGAATATCTTCCAGGCCCAGTTCTGCCATGATTTCCTGCACGGCGGAGAGCTGCCCTTTACCGCCGTCAATGAGCAACAGGTCCGGCCATGTGGGGCTGTTGCGATCCGGGTCTTCTTTAAGCTGGCGTTTAAAGCGCCGGGTCATGACTTCGCGCATCATGGCGAAATCATCTCCAGGCGTGAGGTCCGTGGATTTGATATTGAATTTCCGGTAGCTGTTCTTGTCAAAACCTTCCGGACCCGCCACGACCATGGCGCCGAGGGCATTGGTGCCGGAAATATGACTGTTATCGTAGATTTCAATCCGGTTGGGAATGCCATCAAGGTCAAATAATTCTGCAACGCCAGAGAGAAGCTTCTTCTGAGAGGATGTCTCCGCCAAGCGTCGTTGCAGAGCCTCCTTGGCGTTCTTTTCCACCATATGGAGCAGGCTCAGTTTATCGCCACGCTGGGGAAAAGATATTTTAACTTTGCGCTCGGCTTTGAGGCTCAGCGCTTCTTCCAACAGGGAGCGTTGTGATATGTGGCTGTTGGTCAGGATAAGCCGGGGCGGGGGTTTGTTGTCATAGAACTGCGATACGAAAGCCGGAAGCACATCAGAAATGCTTTGGTCTTTATGATGGCGGGGGAAATAGGCCTTGTTGCCCCAGTTCTGTCCGGCGCGGAAGAAAAACACCTGAATACAGGTCTGTCCGCCCTGTTGAACGCCGGCGATAATATCCGCTTCGTCCACATGTCCCTGATTGCCATCCTGTCGGGATTGTACCGCGGCCAGAGCTTTCAGCCGGTCCCGAAGCAACGCCGCCAGTTCATAAGACTGTTCGGCGCTGGCCTGTTCCATTTTGTGAGTGAGATCATCCTTGATGGCCTGACTGCGGCCGCTGAGGAAATCGTCGGCGGAGCGGACCAGGTTGCCATATTCAGGGAGTGATATCTTGTCAACACAAGGCCCGGCGCACCGTTTGATCTGATACAGCATACAAGGCCGCGTGCGGCTTTTATAGACACTGTCAGAGCAGGTGCGCAACAGGAATGCCCGTTGTAAAATGTGCAGACTGTGGTTGACCGCCTGAGCCGAGGCAAAGGGGCCATAATAAAGACCTTCCTTTGTCTTCGCGCCGCGATGTTTCTTGACCTGTGGCGCTGGATGGGATGTGTCGATCATGATATAGGGAAAGCTTTTGTCGTCGCGCAGCAAGATATTATACGGCGGTTTCAGCCGTTTGATCATGTTGGCTTCAAGAAGCAGAGCTTCCACTTCCGTATGTGTTGTAACGAATTCCATACTACGGGTCAGGTGAACCATACGGGCGATACGGTATGACAGGCCGCTGAGATTGGTGTAATTGGCAACCCGGTTTTTCAGGCTCTTTGCCTTGCCGACATACAGGACATTACCAGCGTCATCGATCATCCTGTAAACTCCCGGTTTCCCCGGGAGGTTCTTGACATATGTTTTGATGATTTCAACGCCGTCGTTCATAGATGTAATATCAGGTAATGGGTTGTGAAACTGCTTCCTGTATAAATAGCGAACATCACCACTGCGACGCAAACTATTTATCTTCGCATCTGTCACGCTGCCGTAACGGTATAGTAAACAAATGGTAAATATCCTTCAGAATCAAAGACTAATCTTTTTCGCTTCTGGCGCAAAAAAAACTATCCACGAAAGCTGTGGATAAGTCCGTGCATAACATTGGTGTTACACAGTGATGAGGGCAGGAACATTGGGGTTAGACCTTATTGCCTAATTTTTGTGCAAAATTTACAAGTTATTGATTTATATATACAAAAATAAAGTCAACAGGCATTTGGAAAGAAAAAAACGAGGAATGTTTCGGAACGAAAAGATTGCATTTATTAATGTTTTGCTGCTGTGCACAAGTATAGGCGGTATTGCGCTTTAATACTGATATAACAATGTATTACAAAAGCCGATACATAATACATAATATAAGAATATATTAATGTTTATTAAGCCCGTGAACGCTCGATTTCAATCCCGACACTGGTGGTGTTTTTAATGGCTTCGAGTTTTTCAACGCGCACCCGAACACAAGAAATACGATCATCCTGTAAACTCATCGAAGCAATATTTTCGGCCAGGGTTTCCACGAGATGGACATGTCCGGCGGCAACAATTGCTTCAATATCCTTGGCGATCTTTTCATAGCAAACCACATTGTCAATATTGTCCTGTAAACCTGTGGGGCCCTCTATGACGGACAAGTCGATATTGACGCGTATTTTTTGGGGGGATTGTTTTTCATGATCATAGATACCGATATAGCTGTCCAGCATAAGGTCACGAATAAAAACGTGCCGGGTCGCACGAGCAGCATCCGCGTAGCGGGGAAGTGGGGCCAGGTTACTTACTGTCATGTGTTTTTATCCGATCACCGGTCAATCAATGCTTAAGAACAACGGCCACTTTTCTGGCTGCGCATTCCTTAGTTAGTATGAATGGCTCAAATGCGCAATTACCTTTTACGGATTTCTTAGCCGACAAGGTTTGTTTGTGATGCCAGATAAAGCAAATAACCGACATAAAGCCCTATAAATAATACGCCCGTCATACGGTTAATTTTCCATTTTCCCATGGCATAGGGCACGAGAAGCAGGGAAGAGGCAAGGAATATCCAGAAATCAACCTGCATGAACTCGTCTGGAATATTAATCGGGGCAACCAGGGACGTGATCCCCATAATGGCGAGTATATTAAACAGGTTGCTGCCAATAATATTTCCCATGGCGACATCGCCATGTTTGTTGCGGGCTGCCGAGATAGAAGTGACAAGTTCAGGCAGGGATGTGCCAATGGCGACGATCGTCAGGCCAATGACCGCCTCTGACACACCGACTGTCCGGGCAATAGTGATTGCGCCGTTCACCAGAATATGGGCGCCAAAAATTAACCCCGCCAGACCAAGAATAATGGTGAAAATGGAATAAAACAAAGGTGCTTTCTTGATCGGGGTTTGTTCCAGGTCCTGTAATGCATGGGCGGCGAATTGAGTTTCTTTCCTCAGGATGGCGGCGTTGCTTTTGGCCCGGCGTACAGCGTACAGCAAAAAGGCGGCCAGCAGGCTGACCATGAGGAGACCTTGCCAAATGTGCAGCGGGGCAAAAAAGCTCAAGCCAATCAGCAAGACTGTCGCCAGGAGCATGAAGATCAGATTATGCCGTATTTCATCGTCATCACAGACGAAAGGATAGAGCAGTGCCGGTACGCCAAGGACCATAAGAACATTGGCAATGTTACTGCCGACGACATTGCCGAGGGCCAGATCGGCTGCACCGGACAGAGCGGCATCGACACCAACAACGAGTTCTGGGGCCGATGTACCAAAGGATACCACGGTGATTCCAATCACAAGTTTGCTGACATGCAGGCGCTCCGCGATAGCGACGGCGCCGTCAACCAGTTTATCTCCCGCTATCACCAAGAGGATAAGGCCTCCTATGACTGAAAAATATTCCACGTTTTATCCTGTCGTTTGATGTTGCACTACGGGAGGACAATGTAGATCTTTAAGGCTTATTTGCAAGATTATTTTCTGGTGTAATTTCATGACATGCCGTGTAGCAAAGTCACGCTGCCCTCACTTAAGCAGAA
>TARA_R110002096_G_scaffold167262_2_pt1 | contig 13057 bp, 14 predicted proteins | sample TARA_R110002096 | Tara Oceans TARA_R110002096 (sample SAMEA4397295) | marine metagenome | biome: Polar Biome; feature: [DCM] deep chlorophyll maximum layer (ENVO:01000326); material: water (ENVO:00002006), including particulate matter (ENVO:01000060) such as... | depth 35 m | reverse complement strand
AAACAAACTACCAGAGGCAGCCTCTGCTTTGTTTATCTCTAATTGCCCCTTGGCTAGTTCCTGTGCATGAGTATCGGCCATTATTGCCAACTCGTGCGCAAGCTGTGACTTTTGATCTTTATCCTCAATAAATTTATCTAGGATACCAGTTACTGGACCAATCAATGAAGTAATTAAACTCATCTGCTTAGTCCAACTTTAGAGCAAAATCATTTATCTTCTTAGCCTTCATAATTTTCTCCAATACTTCCCACTCCTGCGACCCTTTAGGATTGCCATCTTCATCATACTCTTCCCGTTCAATACGGTCGGATTCTTCCATCATCATCTGTTTACTCGCGCCCATGTTGTACTCCTCTTTTAATTCTAAGATCGTCTAAACTCTTTTCTTTCTTCCCCCCATCGTACTCCCAAGCATACCCTCTGTAAACCATCTCTGTATTAATGTTTGTATCCCCGCAAAACAACCAGCCAAGCATCCGACCGTACTTACCGTCCTTCTCCGTCTTAACTCGTAACCCTGAAGCCACCCCATCCGTAAGTCGTCTTGTCAAAAATTCTTTAGCCTCGATCCCCATAGCTTTTTCCTCAAGATCTCTAGTACGAGACTCAGGAGTATCTATCCCTGCTAACCGAACTCTTTCTTTTTTAGTCAGGTCAAAGCCAAGGTCAATTAAGATATCAATGGTATCTCCATCAACTACTTTAATTACTTCTTTTATAGCATACTCATACATCTACATCTCCGGACTTTTTATTCATTTTACTATTATCCATCCTGGTTCAAAAGTTATGGAACTATGGTACGCTAGTAATAATAACACAATAGTCATAAACAACAAGAAATTAGGGGGCATACTTAATTGCGACATACACTAGCCCGGCTCCTCCTGCGCCAGTGATCAGCACAGCAAAAACAGCCCCTAATATATCAAGCATTTTATTTTTAAATTGAAGAGCTTTGTAACGCCCTTCCCGCTCTTCTTTCATCACCGTAGCTCGAATAGCTTGTAACTCATTCCAGCCTTTGAAACCACGGGCTGTGATAATTATGTCGCGCAACTGTGCCTCAAAATCCCTTGCCTTAACCGCGGTTATATAGGTAGTTAGGGCTACTTCACTTGCTGAACCTTTTCCTTTTTTAGCAGAAGCGTGGGTATTCTTTGCGTCATCAATGGCTCCCCACAACTTGCCCAGATCTTTACCCATAGAATGCAGATCTTTACCAGTTTTTATAGCTGTCCGCACAGACGAAAACGCCAAAGCCATAACCGTGATAGGATCCATTGTACTAACCTTTTATTACAAGACTTAACAATAGCACTATAGTTGTGCCTGCGCTTCCAATCAAAACCATTTCAAGCCGTTTTACTCTTCCTAGAATCTCTAACCAACGCTCTTCCGCGACGGCTTTATATGTGTCTAATTCAGCTTTAATCTCGGGGATTCTCATCGTTGCGCGCCCTTACCCTCTTTCTAGTCGTTCTCTTTGTACGTCAATTCTTTCTCTGTTAACCGTGTTTCGATTGTCTGCTATCTCTTCTTGGCTTTCAATTCTAGCAGCATCTGTTGCTGCACGTTGTTGCATTCTTTGCAGATCTATCAACATTTCACCTTGATCGTCTTCTTTCTTGCGCTGTAGATCTTGTTCTTTAACTGCAAGCTCTTTCATACGAATCTGAACAAGAGGATCTTCCATTGGATTGTTGCCTTGGGGCATCAGTTCTGGCATCATCTCTGTTAATAGTTTTTCCATCTGGACGGACATAAGCAGTTCCATTTGAGCAGGATCTTGCATGTCTTCTTGAACTTGTTGGATCTGTTGTTGCGCAGCCACTGGATCTATCTTCCCACTTTCAACAGAAGACTGAACTTGTTGCATTATGGTTTGTATTTCTTCATTCACCATCTTACGAGCCTTTTGAGAAACATGCTCCATTACATGAGCATAAAACGTTCCCATTACCGCAGGAGACGTAGAAACAAGAGGGGTCTTCATAAACATCATGTGCATCCTAATATGCACATCGTGGTTCTGTTCAGGGAAAGTCGTAAGCATTTCGCCCATAAGAGCCCGAGCATTCTCAATAGCAGGGTCAACGGGTTGTGGTTCTGAGGGAGGGGGAAGTATTTCATCAATGTTCTGTACTTCCAACGCTTGGTACATTCTTCTATACGCAGCGGTTAAATTATGTAAGTCTGGGTTAGATTGAGCAAGTTGAAGTTGGGTCTGTGCCAATGTAACTCTTTGCGCCATTGAGAAAATGTTTGGATCACTTACAGGGATCACATCTACACGCCCGTCAAAGTCTTCCGCCTTGATCATACGGTCTCCGCCGTGAACATCATACGGATACTCAGGAGGAAGGTTCTCACCAAATATTCTAGCAAGAATACGGAACTCTGTTTTCTGGGAGTAATGCAACCTCTTATGGATTGCAGACATAACTTTCATGCCTCGTTCCAACATAGCCACTGTGGTGCCCACAGGAGCAGCTGAGTTAGTATCTCCAGTTTGTTGGTCAGCAAGAGACACAAAACGTCTACCGCCGTCCACAAGGGCTCCTAGAAGCTGCGACAGCGTTGCCGAAGGTTCCTTGTATGGGAGCGGAATAATTGCATCCCGTATGTTTCCCCCTGGAGCATCTATGTCCCGCCACTCACCCGGTTGCAACGGCTCGTCATCATTACGAACCCTCACGCCCCTTGCCTTGAACCCCGCTGGAAGATTTGCGAGAGTTCCTGCATCGATTAATTGTCGGAGGATACTCGTCGCTGCACGGCCCAAGCCACCAATCATATGAATTAAACCAAAGCCATAAAACCCTAGGCCGGGCAAAAAACGATAATGAACAAAGTATTGTATCTTTTTGGCGAGATCCGACCCTTCTGTGAAGTTGCGTCGAATAGAAAGAATATGTCCGGATCCTTCGTCCATTGTTACGATGTACGGTATAGCTATTCCTGTAGGTTCTCCTTCTGGAGACATATCCTCAAAACCTTCAAGGTCTACATCAACATGCATTTCCAGTATAGTAAACACATCATCAATGTACGTCTTAGAAAGTCCTTGTATTTCATCAACTTTCTGCCTTACTTCGTTGTCCACTTCCTCCGCAGAGGTAAGCTCAACGTCACGGTAAATTCCCGCAACTTGCATCTTCCGAACTTCATTGCCGTCCATCCGTAAAACATGCGTGACCCGCGTAGCGGTCTGAAGATCCGAGGCAGAATAAGATACAACTAGATCTTGAGCAGGAACAAACTTAGATACAGCCCGTTGTCTTGCGTCATCAAAATAAACTTTCTTAAAGGTAGACCCAGACAATGGAAGATAAAAAAGCAACTGATCCATATCAGGATCAAACTCTTCCATAACTTCCGTTAGCTGATAGTTCATGTATTCTTTAACTCTATGCGCCTGCTCTTCTCGAGCGACATCTTGCAAGCCAAGGACTTGCGTTTGAACAGGGCCTCCCGCAGGAAGAAGTTCTTTATATGCTTGAGCTTGAAACTGTGTAACACTCTCCGCTATAAGCGGGTGCGTAACCCCAGAAGCTCCTTGAAACGGTTGGCTGCGCTCGTCATACTTGACACCAAGCTGATCGAGGCCCCTTGTATAACCCTCTTCCCATTCTGACCGAGAGTCCTGATCATCTTGATAAGAAGCTCTAAGCTCCGACGAAAGTTCTCCAAGATATGCATCTTCTAAATACTCCGATAAGTTTGCGTTATGCGGGATCTCTACTCCCTGCTCCATAAGAAGTTCTTCAGTAAGAGCGGTAACCGTAGCTCCCCCCTCTCCGTCAGGAGTAACCTCTGCTCCTCCACTGAAGTCCGGAAGAACATCTATGGGTACGTCTACTTGTGGTAGATCCTCTTGAGGACCTCCCTCCATCATCCCCGAATCAACTAAGGATGGTCTAGGTGGTAGTGCCATTGTTTAAGTCCTTTCCTAGTAAGGAGACAACGCCTCCTCTTGCGTATCTATATCGTTTATTTACTTCCTTTTGTACAGGAGCACCTGTTTCTTCTTCAAGCATTGCTTCTCTATGGAACTTTAAAAATTTCTGTATAAAGTTATCTTTTCTAGGATCGTCAAAAAAAGGTTCTCCGTACTGCATGTCTGGATCTGAATTTATAACATTCATAGGCACCCCTCTTTCTATAAGTTCCTTCACCGCTTGCTGCTCCGCTCTTCTAAGAGTCTCTTTATCACTATCTCCTGCTATTCCATACCCCTCACCAAGGTCTTTATAAATCATATTATCAGTATAATACTCAGGGTTTTCGTCTATCATACGCATTACTATTTCTTCATTGTTAAGTTTAGTATCTACCAGATCCGCTCCTGCATGTCCTAGTTCATGACTGACAACTCCAGCAGGACTTATTCTGTCCGTTGCAATTTTACCCAAAGGTTGATTAACAAAAACCTCCCCAGGAAGTATTCCCGCATCAGTAAGTCTTTTATAGTCCTCATCTGCAAGATCTCTATTAATATACATACCATGATAACCTAAGTCCGAAATAGGCGTTGGATCAATAGATCCATCCGATGTTGTGCGTGGAAACTTAGGATTGTTAAACACTCCTCTTGGAATAGTTGCTCCTTCTACTGTTGCCATAGGCACTTCTTCGTTTTTGTAACTTGGCTCTGCAAGAACATGAGTTATATAATCTCCAACATCTCCTTTAGGTAGTGATCTTTGAAATATGTTCTCATAGCCAAGCAGAGCTAGTGGACTTCTTGACAAGGCTTCATCAATATCTGCCCTATATTCAACATCAGCGAGTGACCTCAGACTATAATTATCGTCATAGTCGAAGAGAGCTTGCATTATGCGTTCTGATCTAGTTAAGTCTTTAGTTTGTACAGGGTTGTCATCTACGAAATCTTCTTTTGTTTCTTCTGCTAAAGCGGTGCTGTAACGGTTTCCCTCAAAGGTAAACTCAGACAGCCCTGCTGCCCTTGCTTCTTTAAATGCTTCGCCAAAACTCTTAGCCATCAGTAATACTCTCTTTTTCTCTTAAATATATCTTCGTTCATATCGTCTTCCCCATCAAGAGAAATAAACCCACCTTGCCGAAAACGCATCAAGGCTAACGTCATACTATCACAAAAGTCGTCATGATCGCCATTAGGAAATGATACCACCTCTTCTATGACCTCATCCGAAAACTTCTTGTCTATCGGTGCCCACACTACCCCAGCTTCAAACAATGGTGCAACCATGTGCATTCTGGTCACCTTATCACGCCCTTTGCCTGGTGCAAACCCCAAGGCTGGTATCCCACGCAGTCTTAACTCGTCTATAAGGGGTGTACCCGTAGCTTTTGCCTCCACTAATACCATGTCTGGCTCCCAATATTCGTGCTCTTTATAGGCAACTTCCTTCAATTCTGGGAAATTCCACCGCCCTCGTCGTGCATCCATAAGGATTATGTGGTCTGGACCCCCTTCTTCTGGGGTAAACACGCCCCAGGTTGTAATAGCAGAGTAATCCGCAGTTTCTTTCTTGGAAAACGCTGTATCATAGGACTGTAGTATGTACTTGACAGGGGGAATCTTCTCCTCTTCCCACTCCTGCCACCATTCTCTCTTGATAATCGCTGATTCGGACGCTGTCGGGTTCTGTTGCCACTGCGCATTCCACTTGGCCACAGGTAACGAAGCTTTAATTCCCAACAATGCGTCTTTATCCCAGAACTCAGGCCACAATGCGTTGTCTGAGGGCAGAATTGCAGGAAATTCTACAACCTCCCACTGATCTGCAAAGGTATCTGACCCCTGATTCGCCAGTAAACGCCCCGTTAAGTCCTTCTTTCCCCACCTCGTCATAACAATTATAATGGATCCGCCCGGTTGAAGACGCTGTCGAGGTCCAGAAGTGTACCATTCATAGGCATTATCAAACGCTGATTCGCTCATAGCGTCTTGTTCGCTGTGTGGGTCGTCAATTACAAACAAATCCGCACCACGACCTGTAACCGCAGCCCCTACACCCGCAGCAAAGTACTCCCCGCCCTCACTTGTTTGCCATTTTCCTGCCCCTTTGTTGTCTTCTTTTAGTCTAGTGTGGGGAAAGATGTCATGATATTGCGGATCATCAAGTAAATCACGAACCTTACGACCGAATCGGACAGCAAGTTCCGTGTTATGGGTAGCTTGAATGATCTTTAACTTAGGATTACGCCCCAAAAACCAAGCAGGCATCAGGTAACTGGCAAACTCAGACTTAGAATGACGAGGAGGCATGTTGATTATCAACCGTTTTAACTCGCCCCTTGCTACTCTTTCCAACTTTTCAGCAATCACACGGTGATGACTGCCCTCAATGAAGTTAGGATAGACATGATGAGCAAAAGGCATGAAGTGATCTTGCGCTTTTTCCTGTATGTCAAACCTTTTTTTAGCTTCTGTAAGGGCAAGTATCTCTTTTAAAGCTTCTTCAGGTAAGGCTTGTAGGTTCATGACGCTACTTCAGTGGCTCCCGTTCTTATAGTGCTTGTATTAACTTGCGATCTTTGCGGGTTTGATCCTTGAGCAGCAGTAGATCTGTAACGATTAACAGCTTGTCCAGGCCTCATTTGAGTTGTGGTTACATTTATTTCGCAATAATATTGCGTTTGATTATTATTGCGATCCAAACGAAGGGTGTACCCTTCTGGGCACGCATAATCTATCTTTCCGTCTGCATTGACCGTTACTTCTGGAACACTCGGATCTACAGGCTCTTCAATCGGTGGATCCACTAGGGGGTCATCTATTTCTACAACAGTCCCTCGTTCTTCTTCAGGAATATCTACTGTTGTTATCGCAGGGACATTGGTAACAGTCGTGGTGGTTACTGGGTCTACCGCTGTAGTAGGATTAACCGCTGTAGTAGGGTTAACGACGGAGACTGCGGTAGGATTGGATCCAACAACTATGTTCGGATCAGCGTTAATATCAATTATATTGCCCGCATTTGGATCGACAACCGATCCAAATCCACCGGTTTCTGCATCTAGAACCGTTCCTTCATAAACATACGGATCAACGTTTGAACCACCTTCTATAATGGAAGGAAGTCCCCCTACAGACGCTAGCCCCGTAGCATTCGGAACAGTGACTGCGGTAGAAGGTTCCGTAAATCCTAACAAGTTTTGCTCGGCTATCTGATTGATATCCGTCATGGACAAGCCTGTGTTAGCTTCTAAGGCCTGTGCCGTTTCAAGGGACAAGCCTCCTGTTGAATTAATCTCGTTATTAATAATATCTGTAGCCGTCATGAGTTCAATGCTCGAAGGATCACTCGCAGCCATATCGCCAATAGTTGGTAAAGAGGGTGACACGGCATTTGGATCTCCTAATTGAGGTGATTGGATGTTTGTATCCGATTGTGAAATAGCTCCGGGTAATAAAGAATCTAATCCCATTTGATTAGGAGCAACGTTTGAAACATTCAAATTAGAAGTGTTTACATTTGGATTGGTGTTTTGAATAGCTGCTTCTAACAACGCATCGTTGTTTGTCTGTGTAGTTAATAACCCAGGTTGATTGGGCATGTTTGGATTATTTTCTATCCCTAGTATTCCTTGTGACGTAAGAATGTTTCCTCCATCAGAAGGAATGTTAACCCCACTTGTCGTAGCTATGTCCCCACCTGGAGGAGTGTATTTTCCTGCAAAATACCCAGGTTCACTTCCTAACTGAAAAGCAGGGTCAAGAGTTTGTATCCCTTCTACTCCAGCCGGAGCTTGATCCGTTCCTATTTGAGGAGTGGTTCCTGAACCACTATCAGGAGACGTTAAAGAAAGTCCTAAGTTTCCTGGGTCGATATCAGGAGCACTTGTTTTCTTGTTTGATACATCAACACTCGGAACAGCAACCGTGGTTCCTTTGGCTATTATTCCTTCAGCTACAGCCTCTTTGAGGTCAATAGATAACCCGTCTAGCGTACCCCACGTTGATCCAAGCTGTTGTACAATACTTTGCAGTGTTTCCGTTCCACCTTCCGCAACTGCTTGCTTAACTTTATTTACAAGCCCCGTTGGAATATACTCTGCTAAAGTTGAGGTAATCTTTCCCCCTGAACCCCGAAGAATAGGTATTGAGTTTAAAGCACCTGTGACCACAGCAGTAGTTGAAGCAGAAGCCCAATCAGAAGCATTAGGAACTTTTCTTCCATTTGCTAAAGCTCTCGCCATCGCAACAGGTCCGACAACTTGAAGAATTTCTGGCATCGCAGCAGCTGTTCCAGCTGCTATAGACAGTGGTACAGCGGATAGTCCGGCAGCGGTTCCAGCAGCTGTTGCTCCGACAGCAGCAAGAGTTGCTACTACAAGATTAGGAACTTGTTCCATAATAGCAGGAACCAAAGCTCTCCAATCACCCTCTGTATACCCTTTCACAAATGCAGCTGAAGCACTCTGCGTGTTTCCATATTCACCTTTTATTGCATTGTTTAATGCATCAGCGGTTTTTTCAAACCCTGTTAACTCTGCTAATACACCCACATTCTGTAAAGAATTATCCGCTCCTCTTTTAATAGCCCTCATGTATCCTGATTGGAAATTAACAAGTTCATTGTTTAACAACTCTGGATTGTTTTGAAAAAAAGGTAAGTTACTTGCATCAACTGTACCTTGATCAATCCTATATCCATCTTGAATACCGCCCATTGCTCCGGGAGACATTCCCATTATGTTTGATATTGAATCTGGTCCAGAACCATCGATGTCTGATTTTAGTTGCCCATTTAAATTTAACGCTTTGTACGCTGCTTCTTCATCCGCATTAAGAAACCTATCTTCAACAGTACTATAAAAATTATTTCTTATATTTGCAATTTCTCCTATAGGATAGTCATTAATTGTTGGCCCCGCTGCATACGTCGCCGAGTCAAAGACTTCCCCATCTTCATCGTAGCCAAATCCCGGCTTCGTTGTAGGTTCACGACTAGCATCGTTCATAGTCAAACTATTGCTTGCTAGTAGAACTTCATCTCCGCTATCGCCACCGCCTGGGTTGCCAGAAATAGAAGCTAGGTATGCTCCTGTGCCTGTGTCTTCAGAAACCAAACCTCCTCCAGGAACCATGTCATACGTTCCAATTAAATCACTGCCCGTTGGGTTTTCTGATGTTATCGCTCCATAAGGGGTCTTCATTCCCACAGCACCAAAGTCTAATCCTGGGGGAGAGGGGGGAGCCATGCCCCGATTTTCGTCACGAAACATATCATCCGGTCGAGCCATAGGACCACTGTCCGACGTAATCGCACCCGTAGGAGCCCCCGATTTGGCTAAAATACCAAGGCTTCTTGCGTTGTTTGGATCGAGGTTATCTGGGTGCTGGAACAGAGGACCGAGGGACGGGTCAAATAGTTCCTTGAAATCTTGCACAGTATATGGCAAACGCCCTGCTATACCTAAATCGTAAAAGTCTTGTACATTATCAAACCCAGCTTCCTTGGCAAAGTCCGCAGTACTTTTCTGTAAAACAAGATTATCTGCTTGTGCCCGGTCGCTTCTTTCATCAGACCTATCGTCCGCAGCCAACTTATCTTCATAGATCTTCGCTTGCTTTGCCCTGAAAGCAATAACACCCGGATTATCTTCGCCCAGTTCGTCTATCTTTTGTTTTTGTAAAGCCTTCGTTAAAGAGTCAATGCTTGTCCCAGCTGATGTGCCCTTTCCATAATTCCGACCGTACTCTAGCCCTAAATCTTTCGAGGCATTAACCTTTGTCCCGTCCGCAAGAGTAATCCCGTAGCTGTTTCCATTTTTTGTAAATGTCGTTCCGTCCCCATAGTTATACTCAAAGGTGGGATTGTCTGAACCACGATTTATTTCCTTCGTATTTCCCACCTTAGTCGTCATAGATTCTAGCATCTCTACAATTGAATCGGCAGATGGAGCATTAGGATTTACCGCGGGTTTAGGCGACCCACCAGAAAAAACAGGAGGAGCAACAGGAACCGTAGAAGCAAGAGCCGAGTCAACAGCACCAATCGCACTATCAGCACCCAGCAGTTGACCAGGGGAAACCGAAGCAATTCCACCCGCTAAAGGATCCGTAGAAACATCCTCAACACCATCACTTCCATCCGTCGCCAAGGATTGATAAGAATCTTGTCCCGCCGTTTCAGCGTCCAGTTGCCTAGATTCATTGGTACTCGCTATCGCTGTAGCGTTTTGATCCGCCCACTGTTCTTCAAAAGTAGGGCCAGAAGGAGCTTGATACAAACTATCATACTCTCCACTCTCTTTTACTAAGTATTGTTGACCATTGCCAAGTGTCCTAACCTCCAAGTTATTAGGGTTAACAGACCCTCCATAGTTAAAACCTACAGGAGGAAGCCCTCCCGAGGACCTCATAGGAAGAGGCGTAGAACCCCGCTTCTTGGCTAAACCCATGTAGTTGCCTGAACCATCTACCCGGTACGAGTTGCCAGATGCCGTTGTCCTTACATTCATGTCGCTTGCTCCTTGCTGACTGAGTTATCGCATACTACACCAAGTCCAAATGAAAATACAGCCACAATTTTTAAGGGGGCATAGGAACCCTATTTGTTGTTTGGTTGTACCCCAATGGTATTATACCCGAATGAATCTACTGAACCAATATTATAGGAAGGAATCCTTCGGATACTCCTACTATATAGAGGGGTCCCCCTCGCCGACTCCGACCGATTCGCACTAGGAATCGGCCCAGTTACCCCCGAGGGAACAAAAGGGGAACAACTTACCTGTGACATATATACCGCATATGCAAGTTGCTGAGCATAAAGAAACAAGTGCGGGCCTTACTTGTAGTTTTGTTGTTGACACTATAACAATATTTCTATACTCTAAAGAGTATAGAAGCAACAATTATAGAAAGCGAATCACATGACAATGAAAACCAAATCTCAAAAGTTTACTTTAGTTTCCAAGTACGAAAAACTAAAAGCAAGAAAATCTGATCTATCCGCCGAGGTCAGAGGGTTAGACAAAGAGTTAAAAGACTTGCAAGCAACCTTGTTAGAATGCAAGGCAGGATATTTTACTACCAAGGCCGTAGACGGATATACCGTATTGCCAACTGTCAGAAAAACATTTCATACGGGTTCAAAGCCTAGGGGATAATTTCGGTAGGGCACTCGGCAACGAGTGCCTAATCCGAGGCAATCCTGCTTCAACAAGAAAGGGAATCGATATGAACAGATTAGAAGAAATGTTTCATTATAATGCTAAGATTAGTGACGAGATTTTCGGGAACGATAGCCCGATGATGCTAGCAGAAACAGACCCTGAAAAATTAGATAGACTAACAAAGTTAGTAAAAGAAAAGATGATTAGTAAGTTTGGAGGTGAATCATGAACGTATGTGAATTTTTTGATGATTGTGTTAAGGATTTTAAAGTGCCCGCAAGGTGGGTCGATATCCGATTTCACAACGACCTTTGCCCAAGTTTTTATTACGAGGGATATCTAATCTTTGTAGACCATGCCGACCCAAAGCAAAGGGAATGCGACTCTGGTTTTCGATTCTCAGTTATTATAGATCTAGATTATGGCTCAGGCGAGGGTTGGAATTTTCAATCAGATAGTATTGACGAAATTCTTAAAGAGGTAAGCGTAGACTATCTAACAAGACCGTTAGTATACGACCGTCAATATTATATAGACGAGACTAATCGTTGTAACGGATGGTCTAATGCTTAAATTCATAGCATACGTTATGACACTTAGTGGCTTGTTCCTATGTATAGTAGGAGCAAGCGCAAGTGATCAAGACTTTGCCCTTGGTGTTAGTGCACTACTCGCATTGATGGGGCTCTTAGTTCTCGGTTTTGGAATATCAATTTTAATTAGGATTAATGATGATGACGAATAAGATCATAAAAGAGTTTGAGGGGTTCACTATTGAAAGTGGTGTCCCCTTAATCGATTTCGAGCACTCTAGGGACAAGTGGGCGAGGTTAATAGCAGAGATGTCTGTCGAAGACAGTGTTGTTCTTGAAAAGTCAGGCGATGTTATGTCCTTTAGATCGATGTGCAAAAAGCAAGGTTTCAGTTGCAAATCTAGAGCTATTAGAGACGAGAATGGGATATCCACCCCAAACGTCAGAGTTTGGAAATTAAAAATGGAGGATAATGAGTGATGGCTATATTTGAAGTTATGCTTACTCACACAGTCGTCGAGGTTTTTGAGGTTGAGGCGTCCAACGAAACCGAGGCTAGTAGAAAGGCCATGAATGGCAAGGGTGTGTTGGAACAAGATTGGCACTTGGCATACGACAAAGAAACAATTGTAAGGAAGGAAAAGGAAACAACCTAATAGCGGGTAAAACCTGGAGCTTGCTCCAGGTTTTTTCTATTGCCAGTACATAGCGCAGCAGAGTCGCAGGGAAAAAGAGAACAAGGTCGCAGAGTCGCAAGGTAAAAGAGAACAAGGTCGCAGACTCTATTCACTTGTGCCCCGCCCCAAACTATAGTAAAATAAATTCATTAGCAACCATAAAGGAATCACCATGTTAAAAAATGGAATCATATACAAGGGACCATCGCAACTTGACGGGACTCCCATCGTAGCGATCGGGGTCTGGTCCGGATCCAATAAGAAGACGGGCAAAGTATTGCAAACTTATATTTTAGTAGACGGCAGCAACCCGCTGGAAGCAAGCAAAACGGGTTCCGACTATGCTATATGTGGCGACTGTACCATGCGGGGCGAGGTAACGACCGACCCCGCCAGAAAAATAGCCAAGAATCGTAGGTGCTATGTAAACCTTGGCCAAGGAGTCTTGATTGTTTACAAGTCTTATATCAAAGGGAACTACAAGCCCGCGAATCCTATTGAGTTGGGACGCGGGCGTTTCGTTAGGGTCGGGACCTATGGCGACCCATCCGCAGTGCCCGACTCCGTATGGGACTCGTTGTTATCCGAGGCGGAAACTTGGACGGCCTACACACACCAAAAACCTTGGCGACCAGATATCGCCATGCAATCCGCCGACTCTTTTCAAGAGGCGGAGTCCCATTGGTCGGAGGGTCGTCGCACGTTTCGAGTTATACCGAACCTTGAATC
>TARA_R110002096_G_scaffold194791_6_pt1 | contig 13074 bp, 11 predicted proteins | sample TARA_R110002096 | Tara Oceans TARA_R110002096 (sample SAMEA4397295) | marine metagenome | biome: Polar Biome; feature: [DCM] deep chlorophyll maximum layer (ENVO:01000326); material: water (ENVO:00002006), including particulate matter (ENVO:01000060) such as... | depth 35 m | reverse complement strand
TAATTTCAACCTGGCTGGCATCCTTGGCTAAAAACATTTGCAAAATACCCGACATAACCTTAAATAACTGACCGATCTGCTTACCCTTTAAGCCCATTTTAAACGCTATATTACGGCACTGGTACGGCTGTAACCCAGCGACAGGATCTACCGCTGCCAGTAATATTTTTTCAGGGGTTTCTTCGGCAACTTCTTCGATGTCCATACCGCCTGCTTCAGACGCCATAAACATGATGCGCTTACTTCCACGGTCGACGACTGCACTCAAGTACAATTCACGATCAATCGGTTTTACTTCTTCAACGATTAGCGTTTCAATTGGCAAACCTTCGGCGCCTGTTTGCGGGGTCACTAAGCGCGTACCCAACAGTTGGCGACTAAATGCTTCAACTTCGCCCATTCCCTTACATAATTTAACACCACCCGCTTTACCACGACCACCCGCGTGTACTTGGGCTTTAACCACCCAACAATCACCGCCTAGTTCTTTGGCAACATTTACCGCCTCTTTGGCAGATCGTGCCGGTTTACCTAATGGCACAGGAACGCCGAACTCGGCAAACACCTGCTTTGCTTGATACTCGTGTAAATTCATTTAATTTCCTTGGTTATTTAACAATGACACTCTGTTAAAGGTATTTTAGGCGATATTTCTAATAAAACCAGCCGAACGCCTATAATAAGTGAATGATTTCAACCGATACCCAAGATGACTTTGTAAAAACCTGCCCGTTTGGGAGTGGGTTTTACCTGCCTGCCGAGCAAGCTTGGCGCACCTTAAAGGTGTTTCATAGCTATCAAATCGTCCTGTCGGCGGCCTTCTTTGGCTTATTTGTTACTCAAACAGGCCCGTCTATTTTTGGACAAAGTAACGAAGGTTTGTTTCAGACGGTTAGTCTGATTTATTTGGCGCTGACCGTTTTTAGTACGGTTTTTATTCGCAAACCCTATATCGCTTTCACTCGCCAAGTTCAATTTAAGATTTTGGCAGACATTGCTTTACTTACCCTATTAATGCATGCCAGCGGTGGAATCACCAGCGGCTTAGGTATTTTATTAGCGGTTAGTGTCGCAGCTGGTGGACTGTTGGCCGGCGGGCAATGCACTTTGGTTTTCGCGGCCGTCGCAACTTTTGCCATACTGGGCGAACAAATCTATGCCGATTTTGCCCATCAATTTGCCAAAACCGCGTATACCTACGCAGGCGTGCTGAGTGCCTCTTTTTTTACCATCGGTCTACTCGCCTTAGTATTGGCTAAACGGGTTGAAAGTTCTGAAAAAGTTGCCCTACAGCAACGCCGTGATATTGACGATTTGGTACAGCTAAACGACTATATTATTAAACACTTACAATCAGGTATTATCGTTGTCGACCAACACCTCAACATTCGCCTGGCGAATGAGTCTGCCTGTCATCTGTTGGGGCAAAAGACTATCCAAGGTAACAATTTGGTCCAGGTTTCAGCCGAGTGTTGTCAGTTGTTCAAACGCTGGCTCAGGTCAACGAGCGAGCATACAGCCATTATTGCTGCAACCAATGAAACACCGCGAACCCAGCTGAGCTTTAGTCAATTAGACAGCTTGGCGGATAATGCCTATATTATATTTCTTGATGACCTCTCTTCCGTTGATCAAATGATACAGCAGGGGAAGCTTGCCTCGCTCGGTCGCTTAACCGCCAGTATCGCGCATGAAATACGCAACCCACTCGGTGCCATTAGCCACGCTGGGGAACTGCTTTCTGAATCCAATTCGATTGAAAAAGAAGACCGCCGTTTACTGGATATTATTCATAAGCATAGCGGTCGTGTGAATAGCATTGTCAAAAGTGTTTTACAATTGTCACGACAAGAAAAAAGTCATATAGAAGTCATTCATTTATCCAATTGGCTTAAAGAATTTGAGCAAGATTTTACAGACCAACTGGGTTTAAACGAGTCGCCTTTACACATGACAGCGCACACCGAATGCCATGAAGTGTTTTTTGATAAAAACCACCTTAAACAAATTATCGACAATTTATGCAGCAACGCTCTAAAATACGGTCAAACCAATTCAAACCAAACAACGGTATCCATTAAGGCAGGCATTCACCCAACTAGCCAACAAAGCTATATAACAGTAACGGATAACGGAAAAGGGATCGACAAACTCGTGGCGCAACAAATTTTTGAACCGTTTTATACCACCTCACCATCCGGGACTGGCTTAGGGCTTTATATTTCAAGCCAACTCGCCGAACTTAACCACGCTAAATTAAGCTACGATGAGAACCCAAACGGTGGCAGTCGCTTTACCTTACTTTTTAGCACCGCCAAGCCTACCTTATGAAACAATCCCTTGCGCTGGTCGTCGACGACGAACCTGACATTCTCGAGTTACTTGAAATAACCTTATCGCGCATGGGCATCGCCAGTAAGACCGCCCAAGACCTTAGTGAAGCCAAAAAACTCTTGAAGTCGAATCATTTTGATATTTGCCTGACCGATTTACAGTTACCCGATGGCAATGGCCTAGAGCTGGTCGAATACATTCAAACTCACTGTCCAAGCTTACCGACCGCCGTTATTACCGCCTTTGGTAGCATGGAAACCGCCATAAACGCGTTAAAATTAGGCGCGTTTGATTTTGTTTCAAAACCCGTGGACCTAAAGAGTCTTAAAAACTTGGTTAGTTCGGCAATAAAAATAAACGACACAACCGCCCCCGCCGATAGGCGTAGTCGGGAGCAACTACTTGGGGATTCTGTCGTGATGGCCAATGTGCGCGCAAAAATCGCCAAATTGGCTCGTAGCCAAGCACCTATTTATATCAGCGGTGACTCGGGTACCGGCAAAGAACTGGTCGCCAAATTAATTCATGAAAAAGGCCCTAGAGCCAACTACGCCTTTGTGCCAATCAATTGTGGCGCTATCCCACAAGAACTGATGGAAAGCGAATTCTTTGGCCATAAAAAAGGCAGCTTTACCGGCGCTATTGCCGATAAGCCGGGGCTTTTCCAAACGGCTAGTGGCGGTACCTTATTTTTAGACGAGGTAGCCGATTTGCCCTTGCACATGCAAGTTAAGTTGCTGCGCGCTATTCAAGAAAAAAGCATTCGCCCGATTGGCAGTGAAACTGAAATAGCCATTGACGTACGCATACTCAGCGCCACACATAAAAACCTAAGCCAATTGGTCGATGCAGGGCAATTCAGGCAAGACCTCTACTACCGAATTAACGTGATTGAATTGGCCCTACCGAGCTTACGCGAGCGAAAAGAAGACATTCCACAACTCGCGCTTCATGTCTTGAAAAAGTTAGCCATAGCACATAACGAGACAGCTAAACGATTAAACGACGACGCCATCAAAGCACTCCGTCAATACGCGTTTCCCGGTAATGTACGCGAATTAGAAAATATTTTAGAACGTGCCTCCACTTTATGCGAAGGCGCTGAAATTACTCCTCAGGATCTACACCTACCCGACACCCCCACACTGAATAGCAACCCAACGGCAAGTAACAACGGTGAGCAATTAGAAGACTACTTAGGCTCATTAGAAAAACAAGCCATCGTTAAAGCACTAGAAAAAACCCGCTGGAACAAGACCGCCGCCGCTAAAGAGCTGGGTATTACCTTTCGCGCTTTACGCTATCGTCTAAAGAAACTAGGGCTAGACGACTGACACTCTGTGACCTGCAGCGTCACATTATGACAAAATACGTATGCGAGTCTAGTTAACCCAAAGGGTTTAAAAAAAACCAAATAAGTTTTTCAATATACAAATCAACAAGTTAATTAATAATATTCTTTAAAAACCATGCTTGGCACAGTCCCTGCTTTGTTAATTATGCTTTACGAATTTTTTTTACATAAAAATAAGGACATCAACATGAAAAACATACAAACAATGAAACACAGCGTTCAAAAGGGTTTTACTCTTATTGAATTAATGATCGTGGTAGCAATTATCGGTATTTTGGCTGCACTGGCTATTCCTGCTTATACGGATTACACCATCCGTGCAAAAGTATCTGAAGCCGCCTCACTCAGTGGCGCTACTAAGGCTGCCTCTGAAATCTACTGGAGTGAGAATGGAGCATTAGCCACAAGCGCTATCGGTTATACAACCCTGGGTGTTGCTTCTAACTTTGCAGGTAAATACGCAAGCTCTGTTAAACTAGACACAGATGGCGTTATCACCATTATAATTACAGCCATTAACGATTCCATTAACGGCTTAGAGGTAACTTACACACCGGGCACGGCTTCAGCTAATATTAAATGGACTGTTGGCGGCACTGTTCCAGCAAAATATCTTCCTAAAACGTAAGGTTATATTAAGGCAAAAAATAAGCGGCTTTTATGCCGCTTATTTTTTGCCTGTTATCAATTCCCATGAAAAGCCTATATAAATTAACACTTATATTTTTATTACCCCTCATTGTTTTTGTCATTTATCAGCCTGGAATAAGCGGCCCTTTTTTATTTGATGACATTACGAGTATTACCACCAATTCAAAGCTAAAAGTCACTGCACTAAATTCTGACACCTTGTATGAAGCCAGCTCTTCTGGGTATGCTGGACCACTAAAACGCCCTGTGGCGATGCTGAGCTTTGCGCTTAATTACTATTTTGCAGGCGAATTTAAGGCCTCTGCGTTTAAAATTACTAACATCGCCATCCACTGCATCAATTCAGTTTTAGTGTTCTTTCTTTCATTGCAGCTATTGCAGCTATCTGGAATAAAAAACACCAAGTCCATTACTATTTTAGCTGCCGCTATTTCTACAATTTGGGCTGTACACCCTATTAATTTAACGTCGGTCTTATACATCGTGCAACGCATGACCTCACTCAGTACCTTGTTTAGTCTAGGGTGTATTATTTTATATATTGCAGGTCGAAGTGCTACGCTTAAAAACGGCCTCGCTTGGCGGGGGACTTTACTATATATAGCCAGCTTTATAAGCTTAACTTTAGCTCTGTTTAGTAAAGAAAACGCTATTCTTGTTCCTTTACTTATTGTGCTGATTGAATTGACGCTATTTAGCGGTAACACACCTTGGTCGCTTTTTAATGGCCGCCCTTATTATCAAAAAGCGTTGATTTGTGCCGCCGCTCTATCGGTAGGAATATTTGCTTTTTTGTACGCCGTTGATTTTGCTGCGGGTGGTTTTAATACCCGACCTTTCACTATGGCTGAGCGAGTCCTCACCGAAGCTCGGGTCTTATGCCTATACATCTCGCTGATTCTAGCTCCCCGCATTAATGAACTTGGTTTGTTTCACGATGATATTGTGCTTTCAAGTTCGTTACTGGCACCTTGGACTACCATCACATCCATTATTTTCATCTTAGGCTTGGTGGCTGCTGCATTTTATTACCGAAACAAAAATCCATTATTCACCCTAGGTATTGGCTGGTTTTTTATTGGGCATTTATTAGAGTCAACAATTTTTCCATTAGAAATTGCCCATGAACACCGAAACAACTTACCATCCATCGGCATTATTATAGCTGTTCTTGCATTCTTTCAGGATAGCAGCGTCCCGCGCAGCAAGCTGGTCATATCATGCATTACTGTTAGTCTTATTTTTGGTAGTATTACTTGGTATAGGTCAACACAATGGAGCGACCCATTCACACAAGCTTTGTATGAAACGATTCACCACCCAAAATCACCATCTGCACACACTATTTTTGCCAACATAGCCAATAAAGCTGGGCACCCTAACGCGGCAATAGCTTCTATTGAAAAAGCCATGGAGCTTAGCCCACATGAGATTGCTTTGCCCTTGTACTATCAGCACATATTGATCAGCAATAAACTTTTTATTAGTAACGCCATTCAAGCGGCAACACTTGAACGAATAAAACAGCACAAAATAACACCCTCTGCTCAACTTGCGCTCAGTCAAATATCAGATTGTTTACCACTTGACGAGTGCAAAGCCTTGCGAAAAAATTATTTGGGATGGATAGATGCAGTTATAGAAAAGCATCCTAATATTGCGTACTACTATTTGTTTAAAGGTAAGGCTCATGTAGCGCTTGGTGAGCACATAACTGCCTTAAATGTATTTCAAAATGCTTTTGATATGGATCAAAAGTTTCTGCATCCCTTGTTTGAAATAGCTGACATACTCTTAAAGCAAGGTGATATTGAAAATGCAAAAAGAGTAATTAACTGGCTAAAAGAGGCCAATGAACAAGTCCCCATACGAAGAGACGACGAAATACTTCAACTAGAAGAAAACTTGCGCACTTTAAGCAAATAAGTAGTCAACACGTACTTATGTGTACTTATCTTGCTAAAAAAGCGCCAACATACTTTCCAACGCTTTTTTTGCCATGAGTTTATCGCCATCATTTACTTGTATTTGATTAACGACGGTCCCTTCAACCAAGTTCTCCAGCACCCATGCTAAGTGCTGTGGATCCGTTCTAAACATAGTTGAACACATGGCAACGGTTGGCGACATAAAGTGAACATGCTTTCCTTGGTCTTTCACTTCTTCTTTTAAGCGATTAACCAAATTAAGCTCGGTGGCCACTAACCAACGGGTGTTTGGTTTGGCTTCTCGCACCGTTTTTAAGATCATTTCCGTTGAACCCACGTAGTCGGCTTTTTCACATACCTCAAAATTTGCTTCGGGGTGAGCAATAACAAGGGTTTCAGGGTATTTCTTTTTAAAGTCATCAATTTGGTTCGCTTGAAACATTTGATGCACCGAACAAAAACCCTTCCACAAGATCATTTTTGCGTTTTGAATTTGCGCTTTGCTTAAACCACCCATCGGCTGGTGAAAGTCCCATACGACCATTTGATCCAAGGGAATACCCATACGATAACCGGTATTTCTACCAAGGTGCTCATCGGGGAAAAATAAGATTTTCTCGCGCTTTTCAAAACACCAGTCTAAAACCTGCTTGGCGTTAGACGAGGTACACACGATACCCTCATGACGGCCACAAAAGGCTTTTAAATCGGCGGCTGAATTAATATAAGTAACCGGCGTTACGTGCTCGTCGGCATTGAGCACGCTATTGAGCTCTTTCCAACTGCGCTCAACATTTGTTAAGTTGGCCATATCGGCCATTGAGCAACCTGCCGCCAAGTCCGGCAAAATAGTCACTTGATCAGGTCGCGATAAAATAACCGACACTTCTGCCATAAAATGCACGCCACAAAAAATGATGTATTCAGCTTTCGAGTCGGCTGCGTGCTTTGATAACTTTAACGAATCACCGCTAAAATCAGCGTGTTTAAACACCTCGTCACGCTGATAGTGATGACCTAAAATAACACAGCGGTCGCCGAGTTTTTTCTTTGCTGCAATAATGCGCTGATCACATTCGCTATCATCGAGTAACGAATAATCTTGAATGGCATTTAAAACTGCTGACATAATTTTCTCCGTTATTCTGCTTGTTGCACCGGTGGTTTTCTTAAGCGAATGCCCAACTCTTTAAGTTGCGCATCACTAACCATGGCCGGCGCCGAGGTTAATGGACAGGCTGCTGTTTGGGTTTTTGGAAATGCCATCACGTCTCGAATAGTAGAGGCACCTGACATCAGCATCACCAAACGATCCAAACCAAAAGCGATACCACCGTGTGGTGGGCAACCGTATTTTAACGCATCCAGTAAGAAACCAAATTTTTCCTGCGACTCTTCAGTGGCCATGCCCAATAAGTCAAACACCACCTGCTGCATATCGGTTTTATGGATACGAATCGAACCACCACCCACTTCGGTACCATTCAGCACCAAGTCGTACGCACGTGATATAGCCTGACCCGGTGCTTTTTTAAGCGTATCTTGATCACACGATGGCGCGGTAAATGGGTGATGTAAGGCAGTCCAGCGATTAGACTTTTCATCCCAGTCGAACATTGGGAAATCAATCACCCAAACGGGCTTCCATTGGCCCTCTAACAAGCCCTGATCTTTACCCATTTTGTCGCGTAGCGCACCGATTGACTCGTTTACCACTTTGGTTTTATCTGCACCAAAAAAGACGATATCGCCACTTTGCGCCTCGGTACGTTGCATAATATCCTCAACAACGTTATCGGGTAAAAACTTAAGAATCGGTGATTGCAACCCGTCAATACCCGCGCTACGGTCATTGACCTTTATATACGCTAGACCTTTGGCACCGTAAATACCAACAAACCGAGTGTAATCGTCTATTTCTTTGCGACTTAAACTGGCCGCACCAGGCACTTTAAGTGCAACCACTCGGCCGTCTTCGCTATTAGCCGGCCCAGAAAACACCTTGAATTCGACCGCTTGCATCAAATCACCCACGTCGGTGAGTAACAGTGGGTTACGCAAATCCGGCCGGTCAGTACCGTATAATTCCATCGCCTGCGCATAACTTATTTGTGGAAACTGCTCGGGCAACTGCACGTCAATCACTTCATTAAACAAGCGGCGAACCATGCCTTCCATCAGAGCCATAATTTGATGCTCATCTAAGAACGATGTCTCGATATCTAACTGGGTAAACTCTGGCTGGCGATCTGCACGCAAATCTTCATCACGGAAACAACGCACCACTTGGTAATAACGATCCATGCCGGCAATCATTAATAGCTGCTTAAATAGCTGTGGTGACTGAGGCAAGGCAAAAAAACTGTTCTGATGGGTACGGCTTGGCACCAGGTAGTCACGTGCTCCTTCGGGCGTTGCCTTGGTTAAAAACGGCGTTTCAATTTCATAAAAGCCTTCATCTTCTAAGAAACGACGAAGGTTTAAGGTGACATCGCGGCGCAGGCGAATTTTTTGCAACATCTCAGGACGACGCAAGTCGATATAACGGTAACGTAAGCGTGTTTCCTCATTAACCTCAATATCTCCGTCAACCTGAATAGGCGGCGTTTCAGAGTGATTAAGAATCTCTAATTCTAAGCCCAGCACCTCGATCTTTCCGGTCTTCATCTTGGCATTGATGGTGCCATCGGGTCGAGCACGTACGCGCCCACGAAGTTTTATCACATACTCGCTGCGGATACTTTCAGCCACGGCAAAAGAGTCAGCCCTGTCGGGGTCATACACCACCTGAACAATGCCTTCTCGGTCACGTAAATCTATAAAAATAACGCCGCCATGATCGCGCCTTTTGTGCACCCATCCGCATAACTCAACTTCTTGATCTAAATGGGTTTCGTTTATTTCGCCGCAATAATGGCTTCGCATAGTTTAATCCTTAGTCGTATTAATGAGTTAGCCGCTTATTTGCTGCTACTTGAAGTTTTTTTCTCAGCGGACGCTTTTCCAGTGTTTTTGGAAGAGCCCTCCGCCAAGTTCTTTTTATTGCCGCTTTTAAAGTCGGTTTCGTACCAACCCTGGCCTTTTAACCTAAAGCCAGATGCCGACATTAATTTAATAAGTGTTTCCTTGCCACATTCGGGGCAAGTCGTTAAGGCCTCATCGCTGACTTTACGCAACACTTCACAGCGGTGATCACACGTTTTGCATTGATATTCATAAATAGGCATATCGCTCACTTCGCTCCAAATCAAAATATTGAATTATATTGACGCCCACGATAGACGCCTTTTTCAAAGAACTGAGTATTTTCGATGATTTGCAAGGTCTATAGCAAGCAATGTATGTAAAATAAGGTCAATTTAATCAATTGCAAGCCTCTCTCACCGACCAATATGACCACTAAACTCACAATTACAAAACCTGATGATTGGCATTTACACCTACGCGATGGTGATGCGCTAAACACCACGGTAGCCTTTAGCGCGCGCCAATTCCAACGCGCCATTGTAATGCCTAATTTGGCGCAACCGATCATTAACACCGAGCTCGCCCTCGCTTACCGACAACGTATTTTACACGCAAACCCAAGTGGCAGCAGTTTTCAACCGTTGATGACCCTGTATTTAACCGACAACACCAGCGCTAACGATATACAGCAAGCTAGCCTATGCGAACACATTTACGCGGCAAAACTATACCCTGCCGGTGCCACCACCAATTCATCCAATGGCGTAACCGACATAAACAAATTGACTGATGTTTTACATGCCATGCAAAAACATCGACTACCGTTACTCGTTCATGCTGAGGTAACCGACAGTGATATCGATATTTTTGATCGTGAACAAGTTTTTATTGATCGGCACTTAAGCTTTATCAGACGACAATTTCCTGAATTACGCATTGTTTTAGAACATGCCACCACCCAACAAGCCATAGCGTTTGTCAACGCGCACGATAACACTGCTGCGACATTAACCCCACAGCACCTACTATTAAACCGCAACGACTTATTAGCCGGCGGCATCCGACCGCACAATTATTGCCTGCCCATTCTAAAGCGCGAAAGCCATCGGCAAGCACTGCTACAAGCAGCCACCAGTGGCAACCCAAAGTTTTTCTTAGGCACCGATAGTGCACCGCATACAATGCAAGCGAAAGAAACCGCCTGTGGCTGCGCGGGTTGTTTTACTGCGCACGCAGCGATTGAACTCTACGCTGAGGTATTTGAAAGCGAAAATGCGCTGGATAAGCTGGAAGCGTTTAGCAGCTTTTATGGCGCCGACTTTTACCAATTACCTCGCAATAAAGAAAAAATAACCTTAGTCAAAACCTCATGGCAAGCGCCTGCATCTTTTCCAATGAACGATCAAGCCCTAATACCTTTTAGACAAGACATCGCCTTACAATGGGCCGTTCAAGCAAGCGATTAAACATAGCCTCTACTCATAAAAAAGCCCCGTTAACGGGGCTTTTTTATGTCTTACTCGTCGTCTAAATCTCCATCATCGAGCGGCGGGTTACCGTCGTAAACTAGGTATTCACGTCGTTGGAAGTAGCCGCTACGAATAAACTCATAGGGGTTTAGAGAGGCTCTATCGATAATTTTTTTGGTGCTAATTAAATCAGCCCGTGCGTCTACGCCTTCTAGAGCAATCGCAGCCCACATAGCATCTGAGTCGTCAATTTGCTGTATCGGGTCGACGAAAGAGTCGGCAAATATTCCCAATGTATCTCGTAAGGTGCTTGGGCCTAATATTGGCAGCACGATATAAGGACCCGTTCCAATGCCGTATGCCCCTAAGGTTTGTCCGAAATCTTCATTATGCTTTGGCATGCCCATATCGGTGGCCATGTCGACAAAACCAAGCACACCGACCGTACTGTTAACGAGAACACGGCCGCCATCGGATAGGGCTTGATTAAGCTTTAATTGTAATACGTCGTTTATAAGTACAACGACGTCATCTAAATTACTAAAAAAGTTTGAAATACCTGTATCAACAAAATTCGGCGTGACGAACTGGTAGCCTCTCGCGACGGGCTCAAGAACGTATTGGTCAGCCTTTTCATTAAACTGATAAACGCCCCTATTAACCAGCTCTAATGGGTCATTTTCCTTTTGAGATGTGAGTGAAGCGCAGCCTGACAAGCCAAGCATAAGCGCTAAGGCCATTGTAAAAAGTCCCTTTTTAAAATAAGTATCAAACCCCATCGAACCAATCTCCCAAAAATTAAGGCCATTTAATTGTCTTGTACGATGGCCGGTTGTTTTATTATAGACGAATATTTTAACAATATTACCTCAGCTGTCATGCCTAATCAAAGTAATAAAATAATGTCGACGCGCTTTCGCGGTTATTTACCGGTTATAGTCGATATAGAGACCGCTGGCTTTAATGCAAAAACTGACGCCTTATTAGAAATGGCCGTTGTGATCCCCGCAATGAATGAGGCGGGAGAAATTATTATTCAATCGTCTCATCGTGAACACGTTATACCTTTTGAAGGGGCCAACCTCGAACCGGCTGCGCTGCAATTTAATGGCATTGACCCGTACCACCCATTTCGCTTGGCCATTGACGAAAAGGACGCGCTTAAAAAATTATTCCAACCTGTTAGAGAAGCACTAAAACAGCAAAGCTGCACGCGCGCTATTTTAGTCGGGCATAACCCTGCCTTTGATATTGGCTTTATGAATGCCGCGGTTGAACGCACCAACATTAAACGCAACCCTTTCCACCCGTTTAGCACCTTTGACACGGCCACCTTAGGCGGTTTAGCCTACGGCCAAACCGTGTTAGCAAGGGCTGCCAAAGCCGCTGGAATGGACTGGGACAACGAACAAGCTCACTCGGCGCTTTACGACGCCGAGCAAACCGCTCATTTATTTTGTAAAATCGTCAATCGCTGGGATGCCTTTACTGCTGCGGTGTAGACCTAACCGTATCAAGTAACTGTTTTAACTCGCCGTTCTCATACATCTCAATCAAAATATCGGCACCGCCAACGAGTTCGCCTTTAACGTACAACTGCGGGAAGGTGGGCCAATTAGAATAAACCTTTAACCCCTCTCTGATTTCATCATCATCAAAAATATTGACGTAGGCAAACTCACTGTCACAAGCCTGCAATATTTGCACCGCCTTGCTAGAAAACCCGCATTGCGGGAAGTAAGGCGTACCTTTCATATACAACAAAACGCTGTGGCCGTTTAATTGTTCTTCAATTCGTTCATTAATAGTCATCGTAACCATCCTTATTAATCATGTGTGATCATTATACTCTTTATTACCCGCTTGGCGGTCGCCCATAACCGCCACCGCCAGGGGTGGCAATCATTAACTGGTCGCCAGCACGCACAGCTAGGCTCGTTTTGGCAGGCAAATCGACCCCGTTTAATTGGTTTTTACCACTCAGCCCGTTTTGCCCACCGCATAGGCCCCACGGCTGATGTCGCCTGCGTTCGGTTAGTAACGTAACTGTGGCCGCTTGTAGAAATGTTATTTCTCGCACAACACCCTGACCGCCTGTACGACTGCCTAAGCCACCTGAATCCCGCCGTATTTGGTAGCGGTCGACGCGTAATGGGTAGTGCATTTCCAATGATTCAATTGGCGTATTAAGCGTATTTGTCATATGTGTTTGAACCGCAGAGAGCCCATCATGTTTCACCCCTGCACCCATGCCGCCGCCAATCGTTTCGTAATAGTTCCAATTCGATTGAGCGTTTCGAGCTCCCATCGCAACATTATTCATACTGCCGTGACTGGCCGCTGGGATTTGTTCCGGTATCGCTTTTGCCAA
>TARA_R110002096_G_scaffold65047_8_pt1 | contig 13090 bp, 20 predicted proteins | sample TARA_R110002096 | Tara Oceans TARA_R110002096 (sample SAMEA4397295) | marine metagenome | biome: Polar Biome; feature: [DCM] deep chlorophyll maximum layer (ENVO:01000326); material: water (ENVO:00002006), including particulate matter (ENVO:01000060) such as... | depth 35 m | reverse complement strand
ACTACAAGGAAAAGAAAGACTCCTTCTAAGAAAACAACAACAAAAAAGAAACCTGTTTATAAAGGTAAAAGACCTTCACCATCAATATCGGCTACTGCGGTTAAGACCGGAACTAAAAGAAGGGGTGGAAGTGGTAAGATGTATGTTGCTAAAGCATATGTGGTTAATGGTAAGAAAGTCCAAAGATGGGTTAAAGCATAATAAATCTTTAAATAGTCGTTTAGATTTAATTAACCTATGCAATGGGTAGAACCTGAAGTTAGAACTATGTGTGAAGCAGGTTTTGAAGCCTATTTAACTCAACAACATAGGGAACACATGAGAGAAGGAATAGAAGCCGGATTATTGGGGGCTTTTATAGGGGCTATGCTTACTGTAGGAACTTCATATTTTGATTCTTCACAAGTTATTAAATCAACTCATGCTTGGATTCCTGCATCAATCGGATTTACAGGTGCGATGGTGGCGGCATATACTACAATCACGGCTGATGATGATATGCACAAAGAAGATTTTGAAAAAGTATGTGATTCAATAATGGATGGAGATGATTCCTAATGTATTTTAAGAAAGAAGAAGGGTTTAAAGATGCAATAATTTTAGGAACTGTTACTTTCTTAATTGGTTCAGCATTGATGTTCATCCCCTTTAAAGGAATTTGGTGGGCCTATGTTGGAACATTTCTGGTAGGATTTATTGGTTTTTACGGATTGAGACTCTTGAGACCTCTACACGGAACTTGGGTTCAAGGAATTCAAATTAGATAGAAAATCTTTAAGTAGTTGAACTCCTACTTAAAAATTATGGTTAGAAAGACTTTTACAGATAGTAGAGGCAAAAGTAGACACTTAACTAAGTGGCAACAAGAAGTTTCCAAGCATGGCATGAGAAAGGCTAAGAAATCCTATGCAGGATATAAACAGGTTCCTGCAAAGACTACCACTACTGGTAATGTTAGAAATGTCAAGGGCGGAACAAGAAGAGTTAAAGATTCCAAAGTTGGAAGAGGCAAAAGAAGCATTCTTTCATACAAAGGCGATAGAGTCGGAACATGGACTAAATCTGGTGGCCCATCAACAAAAGGTGGCAATACTGGACTCGGATGGTATATGGAAAGAGGATATGGAACTGCTAAGAAACCAGTTCCCACCACACCTTTAACTAAGAGGCTCGGCATTCAAGGAAAAGGAAAAGCGGCGAAAGCGGCAGAAGGAATGTTAGTTCCCGGTGCAGTTGCAGGGCTTAATCAAGAAGAAGATTGGGAAATGCAAAGAGTCGGAAAGAAAACCATTAGAGAAGCACAAGGATACAATGACAGAATGGATGAAAGTCTTGGAATGTCAAGAAGAGGTAGGGGAATGAAGCAATCTATGAGGGATAGAAGAAATGAATCTAAGGGAATGGAAAGGTCTATGGGAAGAAGGGCTTATCAAAGAGTCGGAACTATGGATGCTGAAGGGCTTCCAGTTCAAAATGTTAGAGATGGTATTTCCGAAGATATGTTTGGAGATGTTGGTCAAGGAAACAATTTCGGTCAAATGAGGGCTGAATCATTTAATGCACCTACAAAATTCTCAGATGCCGCTAAGAAACCCGGATATTCTGCTAAAGGAAGCAAACTATACCACAAGGGCGACCTTGTTGGGAAGAGAGATTCTAAAGGAAACCTCACAAGAAAAGGAGTTAATACTGGAAGAGGTTGGTATATGGAAAGAGGATATGGAACTGCAAGGAAGCCTGTGCCTCACACAGACCTTACAAGAAAAATTGGAATTGCAGGTGCTGGAAGGCAAACAAGAACTTCAAGAGGCTTGTTTGGAAGAATCAAGAGAATGTTAGTCCCTTCAAGTTCAGGTATCAATCAACAACAACCTTGGGAATATAATAGACCAAGCGCAGGTGTGATTAGAGAAGCAGAAAGCGGATGCCCTAATTGCGGTTTCCACCAATAAGCACCTTGCACGAAGGGAGATAAATATTCTCCTATATGATTGAGGTGTGATGATGGCAAGAAAATGTAGTATTTGTAGGAAGGCAGGTCATAACGCAAGAAATTGTCCTAATAAGGATGCTCCTGCGACCAAGGCAAATGCCAAAGATAAGCCTACCACTACAAAAGGAAAGTATCCTGATTATTTTTATGACAATGCTCCTATTTGGGTAGAGTCTTTAGAAAAGGTAGGTTTAAAAACAACACCTACTGGAACGGGAATTAATGCTAAGTTTTGTGGTAATTGTAAAAACCTTGTTGCGGGAAGGGGAATTGCTACGGGCGAGCCATATTGCAAACTAAATGAAGCCGCAGTAAGGGCGCAATGGGTTTGTAGAAAATGGGCTAAAGGAACTGTTGCAGATATCAAAGAGCCGAAATTAGGTATTGATGTTTGAGCAATCTTTAAGTAGTAAAAAGATTAATTAAATCTTATGTGTTCTACCTGTGGTTGCAGAAAAGCGGAATCCTTCCAAGCACCTTATACTCCGGGGGATGAATATTGCGTTGCTTGTGGAAAGGATGGAGTAGGGATTAAGACCAATCTTTGTAAAGGGTGTCAAGAATCAATGGGCATAAAAAAGATTAGTGCAAGAAGGTTGGCCGAATTAGGTTGGAACGCAGAATCACTTGAGGCAGAAACAAGCATTGCTCAAGAATATTCCGAAACTATTGACGATATTGAAGACTTGGAAGAACAAGTTAAAAAGACAGTCGCACCTAAGAGAAAGCCTACTAAATATTTAAGAGAGGCTAAAGGTTCAGTTATGGACTCATGGAAACAAATGAGAAAAGACGGCTTTAGAAAGGAAATGTATGACCAATACATTAAAGATGCTGAAGGAGTTCCCAAAGGATTCCATAGGATGCCTGATGGAACTATTATGGCTGACTCGGCTCATATGGCAGAATCTTTTGAAGCAAATAATTGGCCCAATAGAGAGTGGTTTGATAAATCAGAAAATAAGATTTATGTTGAGATTGTTAATAATATTGGTAGTGGTGCTGTAATGGGAATTGCAGAAGATTTAGGTAAGAGACATATTAAAACATATAGTGATGCTGTGAAATGGTTGAAGAAGCATAATTCTAAGTTCCCTATGGATAATCCTATGAATCTTTATGAATCAAAATATGCTAAGATTCTTTGGAAACATTCACAAGAATCTAATGCGGCTTATGGTGCAGAATCCTTTGAGGCTGAAGAAAGTTCTAAAGGATTACCTTGGATGACATTTGCATTTATTGGACTTGGGGCTTTTGTTGCTTCAAGAATCAAAACTGTTGGTTTTAAGGCAGATGGTGATTGCGGTTGTGGATGTAGTGGCAAGAGTGATTGTGGTGACGAAAAGAAGGCGGATGAAGGACACTACCCTAACACTTACGACCCAGTTCAAGACTTCTTGCCAAGATACAGATATCCTGAAGATTCCGATTGGAGTAATAGTTATAATCCTGCCGACCCTTACAGACCGCTTGATTATCAAACTGTTCAAACAGATTCAAGAACAACGGCAGACAGGATGTGAAACTGATGTGCAATACTTGTGGATGTAAAGATGCAGAATCCTTTGAGGCTGAAACATGGGGAGTTCAAATTTATGATACTGACTTAACAATGGCTGATGTTAAAAAGATGCTAAAAGATGCAGGTATTAAAACCAAAGGTTCGGTAAGAAAGATTGGAAATGGATATGGTTATTACTTTAAATTTGATTCTTCGCACCAATCTAAATTTGAAAAGGCTTTCAATAAATTCGGTAAGGCAGGAAATTACGAATATGAAGCAGAAGATTTTGGGGCAGAATCTTTTGAGGCTCAAACAAAACTTACAGACTATACAAGAGGAAAGGACTGGGAAGGAAAACCTTATACAGGTCAAATATTCCCTGACCATCCCGACCTTGACCACGAATTAGCCGACAGAAATCAAGACGGCAAAATGGCATCATGGGAAAGAGCAATTGGAAACCAAGTCGCAAGAGGCAAGTCAAGATTCAAAGCCCCAAGAAAAATGACTAAAACCACTACTAAATTCACTCAAAGAAAACCTATTACTGCCGCATCTTCATTAGTTCCTTACGCAATAGCCGTTGGCGCATTAGCGACCATCTTTGGGCTAAGAGGCAAGGAGTGATTAATTTGTGCAATACTTGTGGATGTAAATCGGCTGAAACAAGGGGTGCTGAATCTTTTAATGCTAATGAGTCCGAACCGATTGAATATTCTCAATACAGAAGAAGAATCAATTATTTGGAGATGATTTACAACGCATTCTATGACTATGATTCCTCAATCTATCAGTTGAGAGATACATGGACTCAGTTTATTAACTCAGAAGGATACATAGAAATTGATAACCTTATTAGGAGAGATATACTACAAGGTTCTTCACAACTTGGAGGTCAGCCATTATTCTTTGGAAATGGTGCTTACCTAAAAATGAAAACCAATGTAAAAAATGCACTTCAAAGAGCATCAGGAACTAAATTATCAAGTAGTGTGAGGCTACATCATGGAGGGCTAATTCTTGCACAGTATGAATATAATGGTAAGACCTTCTTTGTTCAACAATGGATGTTTGGGAGTGGTAATTCAAGAAGCACAAGATTGATGGTCGCCTCAGAAGATTCAATACCTGAAGATAGGAGAGAGTTAGCAGAAAACAGGGGATTTTTTGATGCTGAAACCTTTGATGCTGAAAAAACCAAGCCAACAAAAATTAGTGTTTTGATGTTAGCCAATACACATTGGATTCCGATGTATAAGAAAACCAAGAAGGAAGGAGAGAGTTTTGATGATTGGTATGAGAGGTTCATGTTTGGTAAGGCGGCTGAAGATGATGATGATGATGATTATGAAAGAGAACAAAGAAGAATTAGCAGGGCTAAAGATAGGGATAAATATGGTTTCCAATGTTATAGGTGTAATCTATGGTATGAAACTAAAGATGAGATGAATATGTGCATTCAAGATTGTAAGGACTTTGATGCAGAATCCTATGATGATGAAAGCCCTATGATGAAAAACATAACTGTAATAGGGGCTTTTGCATTAGCCATAATCATCGGTAAAAAATTAAAGAGGTGAAATCATGACTGGAACTCTACAAACCCCTACTATGCCAGTGATTTCCATTAGCAATAGGGACAGAATAACCCCTATCATCAAGGTAGAAGGGATACAATCCAAATCTGCCGAACCATCTACCATCGTTCAAGGTGTATCTTTCCCATTTTTTGAAACTTCTTTAATTATTTCAGGTGTGTTTATAGGGATTTTAACGACACTTTCGTTAGCCTATATTTTCCAAAGATAATCGGAATCTTTAAGTATCGGTAATGATAAGGGTTAGTTATGAAAAGAGGTCAAACCATCGCATTGATTGGAGTCATTGGTGTATTGTCTTACATGAAGTGGGGTGACTCGTTTATGGCAGAAGGTGAAGAGTCCAATGGTTTTTCAACTATTGTTAAAAGAATCAAGCAAAGATTCAGTCCAAGTGACCTTGAAGAAGTCACTGGTGAAAGAAGTGGAATGACTGTAGATACAATTCCCCTAAATTTTTCACCAGCAGTTTCTCAAGCCGGACATTTTGCGTTTGATAAAACTACAACCTATGTTAATGATGCTCCTTATGGGCCGGGTGTTTCTGATGTTAAGATTTCAGTTCAAGACCCATATTCATATAATCTATCTGCGGAGGATTTCTTATCTTTTAATGCTATGGCTCCCGGTCAAGAGATTATTCCTCCTGCTGTGGCTCAATTACACAGCATTCAACCTACTTCAAGAGATGTTTGTTGTATGCCAGTATCTTCTTTTTCAATGGGTATTCAAGCATTAGAAACCCCTACTTCTAATAGAGCCGCACTTCCTTCTCTTCAAATCGGAACTTCATTAGGTAATATGAATCCAGATAATAATGATAATTACACTGATGATACTAAAACTCAATCCATCTCACAATGGATGCAAGAGGGTCAAGTAGATGTAATAAATGGTGCGAATGCAATGTTTAGACCTCACATTGGTGGCTCAAGTAAAACTTTGAGGAGGGTTTGAAATGGCTAAGAAATCTGTAAAGTCGGCATACATCGGTAGTGAAGACTATTGGGAATTTGCTGAAAAAAGTTATAATGATGATACTCAATTTTACGGTAGTGCATGGGTTGTTCCAGCAAGTAAAGTTACGGACACTATGAAGGAAGATTCAAATATTTCAAGATGTCAAATGTATTTTGAGGTTGGTAGGACTGATGGGCATTTATTTACTCCTTCCACAATTATTTATGATGATAAGGCAAAGTTCCTAATTGTCAAGGGTGAACAAGGAAGGATTGGTGATGAAGGTAAAACTTCTACCAAGACCAAGGCATTTGCAGTTGGTCAATTAGCCCAAAGATATAAAAACCTAACGGAGAGTGCATCTTCTAAGGCTCCCGCAAGATTCACAGTTAATTATATTGTGATAGACGATACAGATGGAAAAGAAAAAATTCAAGCCTTTGTTAAAGAACTTAATGGTGATGAAGTAGAAGAAGAAGAAGAAATAGTTACTGCGGAAGCAGAAACAACCTTAGGTCACATGGAGGCCGAAGAAATGAATGTAAAAGAAATGAATGCAGAAGAAATGAACGCAGAAGAAATGAACGCAGAAAACCTACCGAGAGTTAATCCGACAGTTGTTGAAGGTGCTGAAGATGTGCATGGCGCAGAAGAAGACTACACAAGTGCTGGAATGGCAAACCCTGAAGTTTTCGGAGAATTTGTGAATGACAATATTATCGGACAAGGATTTGATGGACAAGTTATCGGTCAAGCGGCTGAAGAAGATTACACAAGTGCTGGAATGGCAAACCCTGAAGTTTTCGGTGAATTTGTCAATGACAATATTATCGGACAAGGTTTTGATGGACAAGTTATTGGTCAAGCGGCTGAAACTGAAGAGGCAATGGTTCAATCGGAGTTTGGTGATGTTGGACAAGGTAATGATTTTGGACAAATGAGAGCCGAAGGTTATGATTACGACCCAATGGAATACTCTCCATTTGATAATCCTGAAGACTTTGACCCAAGAATGATGGAAGCAGACGACATAGTTGAATGGTTCCAAGAACTTCCTTTTGTTGATGGCTTTAGATTGAGTGGATGGACCGCTTCAGCAATGGTTGTAGGTATTGCCGCAATCACTGGTGTTTGGTTTTCCAAGAGATAAACCAAAGTTTAAATAGGTGAGTTAATTATCTATCTCCATGAAGATAGGGGATTTACTACTAAAACAAGGCATTCAACTTTCATTAGACGAAGAAGTAAGGCACTTTCATACGAAGGTGTTTATTCCTGATTGGTATGAGGAGTATTTTAAATCATTTGATTCACAAACTATCAAAATGAGTTCTCCTAAAAAACCATTTAAGGCTACAGATTATTTTAAGATTAAGGCTGGATATCCTCATGAAGTAATGAGGGATAATAAGGCTAAATTACTAAGTAGTGGTTGTAGTAGAGACAGACTTTCAAATAAGGCAAAAGTTACAATTCCTAAATTAACTCTTGAAAAATACAATAAAATTAAGAAAAACTTAGTAGCCTTTACATCACCAATGGCTAAACACTTTATTAGAGATATCACAGTTTATGATGCTGAATCTCATAATACATTGGTATATGTCTATGTTATTAGTAGAAAGGCACAAATCATTACTGCTTGGTGTGAACCAAAGATTGGTGGAGAATACATAATTAAAAAACCAAAGAATCTAATAAAATCTTTACAATATCAAATAGAATAAATACCAAAGTTTTAAGTAGCGGTATTATTAATAAAATAGTATGGATGCTCCGATAGATAATGACAATTCATTAGAATCTTTGTTTAAAGGGGCAGAACCTCTTCAAGAACAAGGGGCTGGAAGTTTAGAACAATCTCTTAGCCTTGCCAGTGAAACTAATGGAATGGCTACTGAAATTTCCGAGGCTGAAACTCAATTCATAAGTTCACTACAACAATTCCAAGCAGAACAAGAGAAAATCATTATTAAGGCTAAAGAAATGTTACCGAGTCAATGTTCTCAGTGTGAAAGTTATATTCATTCTAAAAAGGATAAGGGGTGTATGATTAAGAATAATTGTTGCTTTAGATGTTATACTGCTGAAAAAGGGCAAATTACGATGGATGCCGAATCAAAAATTGAATCATCTAATATGGAATTAATTGCTACTATGGATTTATCTGATTATGAGGAATGGCTTTTTGATGATGATTTAGGTGGCAGATGTTTAGCAAGAATTATTGCTAAAATGCAAGCGCAAGGATACAGTTATAAACCTTGGCAAATTTCAATAGGTGCGGCGGCTTGGAGTAAGGATGGTTATATGAATACATCGCTACAAGATACAAGATATTTAGTAGAAAGAGTTAAGCCAAATGAATTAATTCAATTTATTCCTGAATCTGCGGATGGCATTTCCACAGTGATAGACTCAATAAAGAGGGCCGAAGAGATAAGAGGTATTGGGATTAAATCCGCTTCAAATAAAAAGCATTGGCCTATTATTGGAGGAATTGCAGGAATCTCCATCATCATTCCATATCTTATGAAAAGGAAGTGATGAATTGGGATGGATAAAGTTTCCAAGCGAAATAGAGAATCACTATCTAAGTTCATTAGGTAATGCATGGGTTGAACTTTCTGTTTTTGATGAAGAGTTGGAGGATAGATTTCCAAAGAAAGCCTCCCAATTCAATAAATTACCTTATAAAAATTTCATGATATTTTATACTACTGAATTAACTGGTCAGCAACATGATGGCTGGGAACACTTGATGATGATTATAGGTAGGGCTAACAAGACTGATGATTTTGGGAGTTATATCAATATTACTGGGATGTATAGATATGGTTTTGCAGTTAAAAATGTTTTTAGCCTTAATGATGCCATTACTGAATTAGAAAATTATTTCCCAGATGGTATAGAACATATTGACCAAGCGAGAGATGAAAATATATATTATACCTTTTTAGGCTATGTAAGTGATTTTGAAGATTTGTGTAATACTACAGAATTAGCCCTACAGGAGGCGAAGTTTTGAATCTATTACCTACAGACTATGCAAATTTTTGGATAAGCGGCCACACCAATTGGATTACTTATGATAATTTAAAAGAGGTAGATTCTACTATTTATCTATTATTTGCAAATATGTCTGTTGATGTAGACTCAGCAATAATTTTTATTTCTAAAAACTTGAGTAATTTATCATCAACCTATGCCATAGTTTTTTGTGAAGTATTGGCTTATAAAGAAAATTATTCTATTGAGAGTATTTCTATATTAGGATATACAAATGAGAGTGATGCTGAATTTGGTTTGAACTTAAGCCCTCTTGCACAACAAATAGAGAATTATCAAAAAATAACTCCCTATCAATTTGGAGAAAAATATTATATTGGCAATTGTGAAACTATGAGTAATCTTAAAAATAAATTAGAGAAGGTATTGAATTTTACATGGACTACTGATAAAGAAATAATTGCATTTTGAGGTGAAGTGATATGAAAAATATGAAAAAAACTCTTTATTTACCCTCTATTGCGAAAACAGTATTATATCAAGGAGAATGGATTACATTTACTAACTGGACTGATTTACAAAAACCAGCATTAGATATTAAAAGAAAATTATATTTTGTATTTAGTTCAAGATTTTTGAGCATGGAAAAAGCAGGTAAGTATAGTTATTATTTGATTGAATTGACTCAATTTTCTAATGTCTCTATAATTACTGATTTTCATTACCTCAATCAAGAACTTAAAGAAGTCCCATATAAAAAAGAAGCAAGAGAATATTTATTAAGTAATGATTTAATTAAGAATATCCCTCTAAAAGATACTTATTATTTTTCTGCCGTAGAAGACCATAAAACCCTATTAAATAAAATTCAATCCATATTAAATGATAGAAGTCACATGACCCCCCTTCAGTAATCTTTAAGTAGTAAAACCTCATTGTTATAATTATGAATCTTGACGATGCAATTAAGAGTTCGCTAACTAAAACACAAATGGAAGGGGCAATGCAAGGAGTCATGGCTTCATGGGGTCCTAATTTTGAACTCCATGCAGTTGCTCAAAATGCAAAGAATCCGAATCAAACAGTTAGTAAGAAAATTGGAGTTATGAATCATAGCCCAGTTCCAAGAGCCATATTGGGTTCTCAACCTAATAAGTCAGTATCTCCTAAATCCACTCCATTTTATGCCCCTAAAGGGATGGAGGCTACAGTTCAAACTGGTAATGGTGGAATCAATCCTCAATTCATGAGGACTATCTGAATCGTTATCTTTAAGTAGTCGTAAGTAAAATGGGATAATACACGGTGACAAAAAATGCAATACATTGATGATGTTTATGATATGGGCGAAGAAGCCTTTGATACAGGTATAAGCCCAGAATTTTTGGGCGGAGTTGGTGGAATTATTGCAGGTGCTACAGTTAGTGGCCTGTTAATTTCGGCTCTATCTTTTAGTAGCACTATTGGGCAGATTGCATCATCCGGTGGAATCTTCCTTGTTGGTGCTGGACTATATGGCTATGGACTTTCAGGAAGAGTTATGAATCCTGCTCTAAGAAGTGCAACACAAATCACAGGAGTTGTTGTCGGTGGTGTAGGACTTGGGAAACTTTTAAGTTCAATCGGCGCACCTTCCTTCGGACTTGGTGCTGAGACTGGCGTTACTGTTGGCAGGATGGGACTCCCATTACCTGATGATGGTAGAGTTACTGGTCAAGACTATATGGGAAGAACCCTTGGTCAAGCGGCTGAAGATGATGATGGCTTAGACAGGTCAAATCAAGATTACAAAGAAAACTGGAACGGCCTACAAAATGCCGAAGAAGGCGGGGCTACTGTTGAAAAGGCAAACCCTGAAGCATATTCTCCTAAGATGGAATTACCATCGGCCCCTAAGTGGGCAACAGGTGGCCTAAACAAAGTTGCTAACCCTTGGGAAGCGGCTATGAACTGGGACATCATGACACCTTCCTCCCCTATGAATGGAGTGCCTGAATGGTTCGGTAGTGCCGAAGAATTTAGACATTCCTCCAAAACCACCAGCATCGGAAATCTTTTCGGTGTTGAAGGTATGGGGAGTATAATTGGACAATAAGGTGAATTAAATGTATGATAGAATGTGTTATTGGTTTTCTGGCAAAAGTGGACAATGCGTAGTTGGCGCACTCGGAGTAGTTGGTGGTCTTCACCTATTGCTTACTGAGGCACAACCTGTGCTTGGGTTCCTTCCAGCGTTCTCTATGAGCGTTGGTGGGATGACTGTGGGCGCACAACAATTGGTGGGCGTTGGCCTTCTAATTAGTAGTGTCTGCGTTCTCGGCTCTTGCAGGAAAATGATGTAAATAGAATAAAAGAAATGAAAGGTGAACAAAAATGGAAATTATGCAGATATTAGTTGCTGGTTCTTTGGTCGTTGTGGGTCTTACCACTCTCGGCTATGCTGGTGCTGTAGAAGGCTTTGTGAATAAGGAGTTATTTAACCTCCCTATTCTAAACATTGCAATCACCCCTCTTGCCCTAATGGGTCTTGTGCCACTATCACTCGGCGCAGGAATGCTACTTGGCGGTGGCGACCTTCTTGGCGTTAGGGATGAAGTCTATGGACCCGCAGTTATTGATTTTTAAATTGATAACTAAGACTTATTAAGACTCAATTAACCCTCTTCCTTCGGGAATAGGATAGCCTCTTACTTACAATTGTAGGTAGGGGGCTTTTTTTAATTTAAAGCAAGTATTAAATAGTCAAAAAATGATGTTTGTATATGGTGTATCATCTCAACCCTCAAATTGATGAGATATATGGTAAAGCAAAATCAACAGGGTTATTAAATGAGTTTAGGTTAAACTATCTAAAATATAAGCCCGAATTTATGACCAACTTACTATGGTCAATGATTAGGTGGGAAGTAGATAGTAAGAACAAATTGCCACTTAATGATAACGAGAAATATGATATCACATTATTTTTTGTTTATTTACTTGTAGAATATGATAAACCACAATTCGGTCAGCCAGTAGATGTGCATGGAATTGACAAGCAATTACAATCTAAATTGGATGCCCTAAGCCTTGAAGTGCAAGATAATTATTTGGATACGGATTTGGTGGGTTATAGGGGTAATATTGAAAAGGTTTATCTTAGTGCCGCAATGTATAGATTGATTATTTCTTCAATATTTAGAGGCCCCATTAGTTTATTTCATTATGGTTCATGGGGTTGGCCGCACCAATTCTTCATTTACAAGGATGCCCAGATGATGAATATGGTGGAAATGGAAATATACAATATTAGTAATGGAGAGATTACTACCAAAGACATTCTAAAAATGAGGTTGGAGGTGGAGTATCCTAACTTTTATGGCTTAAATATCTTACCAACAATTAGATTCATGAATTGGAGTGTAAATCCTCTTGATTAAAAACCTTTAAGTAGTAATAAATACATATTATATATTGTCTTGAAACCCCGACCTCGGTTGGGGCGGAGAGACAGAAAATGGAAAGTGAACAGATATGGCAATGAGAAGTCAAATATATGAATGGGCGAACTTCGGAACTTCAGTTAGAAGGTCCGCACTCGCCACAGCGCAGACTGTAACCCAAAATCAGGCACTGGATATCTTCATCGGAGGCGTTGGTAATAACATTACCAAGCCAGCCGAAACAACCGCAACTCAGTTTGTGGTTATTGAAGATATTTCAGCCTCGCCTCATAATGGTGGTTCAGCCCAAGTTAGAATAAACACAACGGATTATTTCCAAAACCCTGATGTTACCGTCATGAGTGGAATTCCGGGAAGAGCAAGCCCTTACCCAGTTGGCGCACCGTCTACTGCTGGTCCGACTGGCACAGACAATGTTTTGTCTTCGTTCAACCTATATCCTGATGTATATGTCCTTCCGGGTCAAACTTGGTCGGTTCTATACACTCCAACAACTACTGTTATTGGTGACGATGGAAGCGGAGCCACCTGTGGTGTTGCTTGCTTCGTTAAATACACTCTTTACGATGGTCCAGATGCA
>TARA_R110002096_G_scaffold297958_1_pt1 | contig 13096 bp, 7 predicted proteins | sample TARA_R110002096 | Tara Oceans TARA_R110002096 (sample SAMEA4397295) | marine metagenome | biome: Polar Biome; feature: [DCM] deep chlorophyll maximum layer (ENVO:01000326); material: water (ENVO:00002006), including particulate matter (ENVO:01000060) such as... | depth 35 m | reverse complement strand
AAAAAAAATTATGGCGGTAAGCATAGATACAGTATATCAAAGAGTTTTGGCTTTAGCCAACAAAGAGCAAAGAGGCTATGTAACGCCTCAAGAGTATAACTTATTAGCCAACAAAGCCCAACTACTTATATTCGAACAGTACTTTTATGAAATTGACAGGGCTTTAGATATACCTGGTAATAGCACAGAATACAGCGATAGAATAAGTATTTTACAGGAAAAAATTGCTATATTCGAAAACAATAATGTTAATTCTGCTGGCTTTAACTCTGGTATAGTTTCTATACCAACATCCCCAGCTGTTCATAAGCTAGGAACAGTGTTTTATTACAATGGAACAAATCAAGTTAAAATAGAGAGAGTTGATGCTGGTGAGATAGAGCTAATGACACAAACCGCTTTATATGCTCCATCGCAAGCAAGGCCGGTGTATATAAGAAGATCAGAAACTACTATAGAGCCATACCCAGCTACAGTCTCACCCACCTATAACAATTCAGCTGCAAACGTTAATTTTAATTACATAGCCAAACCATCGGTGGCGGTTTGGGGTTATACAGTTGTAAACAACCAAGCGTTATATAATAGTGGTACCTCTACCGATTTTGAGTTACATGCTTCAGAAGAAAGCGAATTAGTTTATAAAATACTAGAATTATCTGGGATTGTTTTAAATAAACCAGGTTTAGTTGAAATCGCGGCGAATGAAGATAAAGAATTAATGATTAAAAAACAATAATAAATGGGATTAATAACGCAAACAGGTCAACAGTATTATTCAACAGCCTCGCCAACGCCTTTTGGCGATTATCAATTCACGTCACTAGAACATATTATAAATCAATTTATAATAGCCTATGTTGGTGAAGATAAAATAATAGCAAAAATAAAAAGAACAGATGTTGCTTTTCACGCAATGAGGGCTTTGCAAGAATTATCATTTGATACTTTTAAATCTATAAAGTCTCAAGAAATTCTTTTACCACCATCACTAACAATGGTACTCCCACAAGACTACGTAAACTATGTTAAATTTAGTTGGAGTGATGCTTCTGGAATAGAGCATGTTATATATCCAGCTGCAAAAACGTCTAACCCACTTCAAATACAACAAAGCGATGCCGGTACTTATTTGTACGATGGAACCGCTCTTGATACAGATAACACATCAACCACAAATGCTAACTACCAAGCTCAAACAGCCAGCCAATCCAATGATGATATGGATGATAATGGTTACTGGTTGATGAATGGAAGTAGGTACGGATTAGATCCGCAATATTCTCAAGTAAACGGTTCGTTTTTTATAGATGAAAACACAGGAAAAGTTCACTTTTCATCTAACATTGCTGGGAAAACTGTGATAATAAAATACATAAGCGATAGTCTTGGTACCGATGCTGAAATGAAAGTTCATAAATTCGCTGAGCAAGCCATGTATAGTCACATTGCGTATGCGATACTTTGCGCTAGAAGCAACGTCCAAGAGTACGTAATACAAAGATTTAAAAAACAAAGGTTTGCCGACACGCGAAAAGCAAAATTAAGATTATCGAACATTAAATTAGAAGAACTTACTCAAATTTTAAGAGGTAAATCGAAACAAATAAAACACTAGTATATGCCAGAGTTGAAGCGTAATTTTGATCAAGGTCGAATGAACAAAGATGATGACGAGAGAATGGTGCCAAAAGGCGAGTATAGAGATGCGCTTAATATAGAGGTATCTACTTCTGAAGGATCTAATGTTGGTACAATACAAACACTAAAGGGAAACACGCTTTTAACAAACGATCTTTTTAACAATACAGCTACGTGTGTTGGTAGTATTAGTAATGAAAGCACTAACAAGCTTTATTGGCTTGTATCTGATCCAGGTAAAAATGTTGACGCTAGTACTACTCAAGCAATTTTTGAAAATCAAAGTGGGGTTAATACCCCTATAACTCATGACGTGTACTCTGATTATATAATGGAGTATGATGAAGTTGAGGGTTTAAAAACATACGTTGTAGTTGAGCATTATAAAGTGGTTACCACTATATCTAATAACGCTCACTCTAACAGCAACCACCTACATATTAGCAATTTAGGAACTGCTAATGATATAAGATTGGTTGGTATACAAGTTGGTATGGATGTTACAATTAATGGCATGCGTACTAGTATAATAAAAATAGAAGCTGACACTGGCACTTGGAACGGTTGGAGAGTGTATACAGAGCACACTGAATCTGACTCAGGTTTTGAGGCTTTAGAAGATGTAGTTTCTGGTGACACTGTTACTTTTGAATTACCATATAATAAAAGGGCCCTAGGGTTTTCTTGGTTTGCAGATCAAAAGCCTAAAAAAGTTATTACAGGTATAAATATAATCGACGATCTTTTGTTTTGGACAGATGGATTAACAGAACCAAAAAAGATTAACATTAAAAGATGCATATACGGTAGTCAACAATTAGATCCAACCGCACATCCAACTGGAACCAGAACTCTCCCTACACTTTTAGTTGTAAATGGCGAATCACCTTCATACGCTAATGGTAGGCTTGGTAATATAGCTTTATACCCATCAGCTATAGAATATCCTTTTTTATCCTACAAGCAAACTACAGTTATTAAGAAGTCCCCAATAGATCCTTTGATACTAACCATGTCAAATACCACTAGGCCTGACCAACAACCACAAGACGGTTTAGTTATTTTAAGCACCACAATAACAGTCACAGACAATTTCTTTTTTAACACAGCTGGTGAAAGGTTAGGTAATGGTGCCTCAACTGGCACATCGCTAACATTTAACCCGGGTATGGACTGGGAGGAGGGTGACACTATAGAATGGTTTACTGAAGATGATAATGATATCGGTTTTGACAATGAACCCATAGCCACTTTGATAGTACAATCAATATCAAATGGTGGCACTGTGTTTACTTTTACGATACAGTCAATATCTAACTTGTTAATAAAACCGTACCTAAACTTTAAGGTGAGACTACAGCAGGAAGAAGATCCTTTGTTTGAGTTTAAATTTCCTAGATTTGCTTATCGATGGAAGTATGAAGATGGCGAGTACTCTTGTTATTCTCCATTCTCTGACGTGGCTTTTTTGCCAGAAGAATTTGATTACTTACCTAAAAAAGGTTATAATCTTGGTATGACAAATAATTTAAGGTATTTAGTTTTATCTGGTTTTAAGCCAAAAACAATGCCAATAGATGTTGTTGAAATTGATATTCTATATAAAGAGTCAAACTCTCCAAACATTTACACTGTTGATACTATAAAAGCCCCTAGTCAACCTGTTGATTATTTAGGCTCAGATAACTATAGCATAAATAATGCCAATGCTTGGTTTGGTAAAATTAAACATGGAACAAGCTTTAGAGAAATTCCAACCACACTAGAAACATCACCTCAATTAGTTGGTGTATCCGCATTAACTGGTGGTAACACTGGTGATTTTTACACGCTAGAGGATCGTTTTAACACTATTAATATAAAAGTTGGCGATATCATCACGTTGGGAAATATTGGTAATATTGGCTCTGGAACACTTAGAATATCTGGAATGCAGAATACGGTTATTCAAGTACCACTAGCATTATCTACTAGCACGATAGATTTAACGGTATCTCAAGTATCAATATCATCAACAGACGCAGCTGGAGTGGTTACAGATGTAACAACGTCACCCACGCCTACTTGGCTTACAAGTGGTAACACAGTTACATTTAATAGAAATATAGCCCCAAAACCTGCTGTATACGTAGGTGATCCAGTAGGTTCACTGCACATTAAATCAGATATGATTTACGCCACCGTGCCATCAAATCAATTACTAAGACCTTATGACAACGTACCTAGAAGCGCGCTTGCACAAGAGGTAACGGGTAACAGAGTTGTATATGGAAATTATGTGCAAAACTACGATCTAGTTGATTTAAATAATGAATTAACTAGAGTATCTTTTAAAACAGGTCTACACGGTAGAAGCAACGTTAGAGAAAGTGTTCGTTATAACGATCGAACCGCTTTAGTAAACCAAACCGATGGCTCCACATTGAACTGGTGGGATCCAGCAAATCGCATTGCTCTAGTAAAATCAAAGCCAGAGAGATCATTAAAATCATTAAGAGACTATCAAATAGGAGTGGCTTATATAGATGAGTTTGGTAGGCAAACCCCTGTGCAGACGCATGAAAATGCCGTAAGACGTATACCAAAATCTTATGCAAATAAATACAACTCACTACGCGTTCAGTTAGACCCAGAGTATTCAACTTTTCCAAAATGGGCTACTCACTTTAAGTTCTATATTAAAGAGAATGCTAATGAGTATTATAATCTTGCTATGGATAGGTTTTACAGTGCGGAAGATGGAAACATTTGGTTGTCATTTCCTTCTTCAGAAAGAAACAAAGTTGATGAAGAAACTTTTCTAATACTAAAAAAACAACACGATAATGATGAGTTTGTATTTGAAAAAGCCAGGTACAAAATACTGGCTATTGAAAATGAAGCGCCATTATTTGTAAAAACAAAGATGGATTCTTTTGGCATAGTGACTCCAACCTTTCCAGACAACGACACAAGTGGTTTCCCAAAAATAGGAGAACAATTTACTGATATTGACAAGGGGTTGTTTTCTAACACCAGTCTAACAGCTTCTAGCGATGCTAGTAATGAAAGAGTGATGAGAGTATCAAATGCAACAAACGTATCAAGGTGGTATGATATTGTTTCTATAACCGACGTGAATAGTTACAGAAGGATTACCGTGTCTAAACCGTTTGGAGTTGACGTTGCGTTTACCACGGGTGACAATACTAATACAGGTAGCTACATAGGTAGTGTATCTATTGAGATTGCTAAAAAAGAAGTTAAAAACTTACCAGAGTTTAGCGGTAGATTTTTTGTGAAAATATATAAAGATGGTACTTTCTTAAAAAATATAACAGCTACGGCCCCAGATAGAAACTTTGTAGTAACTAATACTATAAAATTAGGAAGAAGAAAAGCTGATAGCTCTAAAACAACAAAGCAAAATTTTTGGAAAGGAGGTGGTAACTACGAGGGCATACCAGCAAGAAAATGGTTTGTTGATGAATGCTCTGCTGAAGGTGTGCACCCTGATGATGATATGGGATTGGTGGGTAATTTTCATTTGGGAAAAGGAATACATGGTAATAATAAAATAGATTTAGCATACACTTCATTTGATGGGAAAAGTGGGATTGATTGGGGCGACACTCCATCCCCTTGGCACGTTAAAATAAGTGATGATGAGGATGTTAGTGAGGCAGACAAAAAAGTAGCAAGCACTCTAAAGACTAGTGGAACATTATTTAGGTGGAAGGGTGATACCACTGTGTATAAAATCATGCACACAGAAAATAGATCTATAGAAAACTACACGCAAAGAAGTAATTTACAACCCAACCATTTCTATAATAGCGAGGAAAATCATAGAGAAAAATTTAGAATAGAATTTGAACCAGAACTTGGTGTTACAGGATTAATAGATGCTGTTGGCAAACCAACTAGTGGTTTCAACCCGCTTACTGAAAGCGCACCAGGCGTTATTAATAATTGGTGGAGCGAATGGAGTAATTTAGGCTCAGACCAAACGCCTGATAAACATAGAACTATAGAAATACTAGAGGAGTTTGCTGCTGACGAAAGTTACACAAGTGATAACCCAGCTATATGGGAGACAGAACCTAAAGAAAATGTTGATGTTGATCTTTATAACGAAGCGAGTGCTGCTTTACCAATAAAAAAAGAATTTGACACTTACAAGAATGAAATTTATTTAAGTGCAAAATACACTTCTACCAACGCCCTAAGCTATTACAATTGCTTTTCGTTTAATAATGGCGTTGAGTCCAATAGAATCAGGGACGACTATAATACCGTCACAATAGACAAAGGACCTAAAGTATCCACAGTGTTAGCAGAACAATATAAAGAAGAACATCGAAAATCAGGTTTAATATACTCTGGTATATTTAACTCTACAAGCGGTATTAATAGTTTAAACCAGTTTATTCAAGCTGAAAAGATAACTAAAGATATAAACCCAGCGTATGGTAGTATTCAAAAATTACACGCTGGCTGGGGTCAAAACGGTAGTTTAATAGCTTTATGCGAAGATAGAGTGCTAAATATATTGGCTGATAAAGATGCTTTGTTTAACGCGGATGGCGATACTAATGTTACATCTACAAATAAGGTTCTTGGTTCAGCATCACCTTATTCTGCGGAAAATGGAATATCAACAGATCCAGAATCCTTTGCGTTTGATCAATACAGGTGTTACTTTACAGATAAATCTAGAGGAGCTGTTGTGAGGTTATCTAGAGATGGTTTAACGTCTATATCCGATCATGGTATGAGAGATTACTTTAAAGATGTGCTTAAAACAAGTAATCTTTCTTTAATTGGTAGTTATGATGACAACAAGAAGCTATACAATTTAACCATGAGAGAAGGACCTAATAATCTATTTAAGCCCGCTATTGATGTTGAGGTTACCGCGGGTGATGGGCTTGATTTTATAGATTATGCAGACACAAATATTATAGGGTATATTCCTTTTGATAGTGGTGGTCATCCTGGCGTACATGGCGACAGCACTGGTCCATTTGCTAATGGTTCAGCACCACCTTACTCTTATGGGGTTATTGGTAACGCGAGTACCACGTTTGGCAATGCCAATGGAGGTGCAGTTCAGGCCTTTGGACTTTATAATGTAAGTAACACCTCTTCAACTGGTGGTCAATCTGGAGTAAACGCAGTTACTCAATTTCACTTACCCGTAATGGATTGGTACAGCACGGCTATAACGTCTAGAATGTCAGCTTTGATCGATGTTTTAAATAGTTGTCCTAATGGAAACGTGTACTTACACGCACAAATACAAGCTAGTGGCGAGCAAGGTAATGGTGAATCGCCATCAACATACGTTAACACTGGGTTTCCAATAGTAACATATAAGGTAAATTCAATAAACAACACTGGTACTAGATTTGAATTAAATGTATCTTATTTTTCAGGGCTACATGGTGGTAACATTGATTCTTACTACTTTTGGTACTCAACAGAGGGTTGTGATATTGAGCTTGGAGGAGATCCATCTTTACAAGCCGCCTTAAGTTCTAGTAAGTTAGGTTTTGTTGAGATAACAGCTAGTTTCAGTGAAGATACTAAGGGTTGGACAAGTTTTAAATCTTGGTTACAAGAATCTGGGATATCCTTAAATGATAACTACTTTACTTTTAATGAAGCCGAATTATACCACCACCATAGTAACGAGACTAGAAATAGTTTTTATGGTACCGAGTATGACTCGTTTGTTTGCGCTATATTTAACGATGCACCAAGTAGTGTAAAGAATTTTGGTTCACTAAGCTACGAAGGTAGCCAATCAAGAGTAGTGGCAAACACTACTGACGGAGAATATTATAACCAAGTTGACGTAAACGGATGGTATGCAGAATACATATCTACTGACCTAGAAACTGGTTTTGTGCCTGAGTTTAAAAATAAAGAAGGAAAATGGTTTAATTACATAAAGGGAAATCAAGAAAACACATTATCAAATCTTAATGTAAAGCAATTTTCAACACAGGGTATTGGTACCCCTTCTAATGTTAGCACTAACGGAGCGGCAGCAGTAGAATCATTCACATTAACAATTAAAGATACTGGCGATACAGATTAAATATGGCAAATAACTATACGGTAGTAAGCAGTTCAACATTGGAGTACAGTGGGGATAGCGTGGCGGCAACCACGATACCAACCTCAAACCTATTAACTATTATTCCTGATAATAATTATGTTATAGCCGCTAGTGATTTTACTATAGGGTCAGCCCTACCTATTGAGGTTACCTCTGTTACGTTTGCGGATACAACGACTGCTTATGATTTTTCAAACCATGTACTAGCCACTGTAACTTTAGCTCAATGGTATGTTATGCCGGCTTCTAATGATACTGTTGAGGTAGATATAGATGGTAATGCTTTTTATAAGCCACGCCCAAGACTTTCGTTTACCACAGTAAACAATGTTATAGGCTCTCAAGTCGCAAGATTTATAGTTGGTAGTTCAAGCAGTACCACTGTTAGTGAAGCAACGGTTGAAGGCGTGAAAACACACACGTTACAGTGTGATATACCAGTTAACTCCAAGGCACTTGTTGGTACAGCTCAGTTTGTCGCGACGGATGACGGGTTTTTTAATAGTTTACCGCAGTATAAAATAATTTCAAGCAATCCATCTAAATGGGGTACTAAAGTTATATCTAAACTGTATGGCGACTACGATGCTTATCTAGCTACTCCAAGCGATAATTACGCAGCAAGTCCTAGAAATGGAGAGGTAAATAGTTACACTATAGAATTTTACTATGAAATGGGTGAAAAAGAAGTGCCTTTATCAACTGGTGAGTCTATAATATTTACACAACCCACAGAGACTTTGTGGTCAACACAAGCCCCAGTGGTTAGCATTAACAAAGCAAGATACAGTGGTTATAAAAACCAAGGAATACTACCGTCAAGAAACACTGACTTGTCGCTAAACGTATTGGGTTCGCCAGGCGCTACTTATAATATACTTGTTATGGATGACAATGGCTTATCTTATGATTTCACATCTAGTACCTTTACGGAACCCTTAACTACATCTGGCGAGCAAACTATAAATCTTGGATCACCAACCGTCACAACCATATCAAACGATCACGCGATAACGTTTTATGCTTACGACGAAAAAAGAGTTTTAAGCAAATACTTAACAACTACAGTTACACCAACAGGAAACACTAAAACAACAGTTGACGGGACAAGTGTCGATCCATACATTATCACTTTAAATCAATTTGGTGAAGTTGACTTCACGGTAAACGTAACCGCCTCCGAAAATGGGGTAGCGGCTACTACAGCAACTGTATTAAGTTTTCTTAACAAAACCCCGTTATCGCACCCAACAACATTTAAACCATCAGACTTTCCATTACTATCTACAGTTAATAATAGTTACTTTAATATTTCTACACCGTTATCCTACTCAGTTACAGATACCGTAGATGGCGCTTTTAATGGTACCGCAATGGTTATGGATACTAGTCACGCTACTAAGTTGGTGTTGGTTGGTGATACTGTGTCTGGAAATAACATTGATTCAGGAACAGTTGTAAGCGCTATCAATGTTGGGGATAATGTAAAAGCTTATACTCTAAATCAGGCCTCTAGTACCGGTCCAACTCCTGATGGAGCTACTATAACGTTTACTAGAAACGTTGGTGTATCTAGACAACCTTTAGCTAGTGATTTCCAAAACTCAACGCAATCCAATTCATATAAAACAAGTAGTGAGGTTGAATATCAAGTTACTCAAGCAACAACTAATTCTACCGTGGTAAATGTTTTTGATGCTGACAGTGATTATTCGTTGATTTATAACGGTCAGACCGTTCAAGGTGATTCTATTGATGGGTATCCAACAGTTGTTGGTGGTGGTGGCTCTAACAGTATAGTGCTATCAAGTTTTCAAACAATTCCTTCTGGAGAGATTTTATATTTTTCAAATGCTATGAGTTATTATGAAATAATAGACATAGGCGTTACTGGTGCTAACACTTCTGATTGCAAGTTAAATATAGAGGGGTATATCAACAGGGTCGGGCATGATGATGTTGTTGAAAGCTTGATTCTTGATAACTTTTTAACTTCGTATGTAGCTCCAATAGCAACGGCTTTAACTGTTGAATGTGTGTTAGGCGATAGTATTAAGATTGTGCCAGAGGGTGTTAGTAATACTGGTATTATAAAAGTAGCAGGAACTGGTGGAAGAGTTTCTAGTTCAACTATTAGTACTGATGGATCATATTTAATATACAGAGCACCAGCAACTGGTACCACAGAAACTATAACCTACACTATTAGCGATGGAGTCTCTACTAGTGCATCAGCCAACATAGTAGTAACCCTAACATAATAAAAATGCCTACATTAACCATAACATTTACACATCAAATACAAACATCAGTTCAAGCACATGCCACTGATGGTGATGTGATATTATTTTGCAATCCGACTACTTCTAGTGGTTTTTCTTCTGCAGCTCAATCGGATGTTGTATTACTTGGAACTTGTTTAACTATAGCTGCTAATAGGTTATCCATGACTGTTGATTACAATGCGGGCACGGCTTTACCGGGTAACAGTAGTTTTATACTATTTAGCAAAGACAAATACTCAAACCCAAGCGGTTTACTGGGCTACTATGCTGAGGTATGCTTTAAAAACAATTCTAGAACCGAAGCAGAGCTATTTGGTATTAATGCTGATATATTTGAAAGTAGTAAATAAACAGCGAAAACTGTAACTATATTAGGTATAAATTAAATTATGTCTAAAAATAAAGTTTCTACAAACTCTAGAAAAAAAATATTGGCACTTGAGCAATCCCTAATAAATATAGCGGATGGAGTAAACATTGAGGGAGATGGTGAGCGTGTGGTTACAGGAAGTAAGATAGCACCAATAAAACATGCGTTTGCAGATGGAATTTATATTAGACAAATGGACATGGCTAAAGACAGTGTGGTTGTAGGAGCCATACATAAACACTTACATGCTTGGTTTTTATTATCTGGTGATATTACAGTTGCAACAGAAAAGGCAACGGAAGACTATATAGCCCCTTGTTATGTAGTATCAATGCCTGGTGTTAAAAGAGTTATACTTGCAAATGAAGATTCAATATTTGTAAATGTACACAAAAACCCCTCTAACACCCAAAACGTTGATGAATTAGAAAAAGAAATAGTAGCTTTAAATTATGAAGAATATGAAAAATATATTAATAAAAACAAATAAATTATGGCATTTGCAGCAGTAGCAGTAATAGGTGGTGGCTTAGCCGCTGCTGGCGGGATTGCTAAGCTCGGCATGTCTTTGTCTGGTCGTGGAGATAGAATAGCCGAACAAAACGCAGCCGAAGCAGAAATGAAGAGTAGGAAATCACAATACGAGGCACTTGACACTAGTAATCCATATGCTAACATGGAGAATACTATGGAAGACTTAACAGTCAACCAACAACAAGCCCAGTTCCAAGCACAACAAGGCAATCAACAACGAGCAAATATAATGCAGAACATGCAAGGTGCGGCTGGTGGGTCTGGTATAGCAGGTTTAGCGCAGGCAATGGCAAACCAAGGCGCTGAAGCAACTCAAAAAGCAAGCGCTTCAATAGGCTTACAGGAAGCATCAAATCAAAAAGCAGCAGCACAACAAGCTGGTGCAAATCAATCTAAAGAAAGAGAAGGTGACGCAAGATCACAGGATTTACAAGCTCAAAAAGTCTCTACACTACTTGGTATGTCACAGGAAAGACTTGGGGCTGCAAACCAAGCTAGAGCAGATGCTACGGCCGCTCAAATGGATGCCGTTGGAGATATAGCGGGTGCTGGTAGTAGTCTAGCTGGGTCAGCAGGTGGAAGTTAATAATAAAACATAAAACATGGCAACAAGAACAGGTGATGCAAATTTAATAAAAGGAGCAGGTGTAGCTTACAAGAATTATGATAATACCGCTGGTATGTATGCTGGTTTAGACAAAGTTGTAAAAAGGGGAACAGAAATGATGTCTAAGGCTAAAGAAGGAAAAGAAGCCGAAAAAATAAAATTACAAAAAGAAACCGAAAAGCAAGAACTTAAAAAAGAAGCTCAAAATCAAAGCTGGCAATCTGCTTTGGATACGGCTATTGCTACAAATGGTAGCTTCAACACGCAGGCAGATTATAACTTTAGTTTTGATAAATTAGAAAACACTGTAAAAAAAGATTATTTAGCGGCTTTAGAAAGTGGGGATAAGAAAGCCTTAAAGGCCGCTGAAGCCGCTCTTTCTACTGAGAAAAAATATATTGATGATATGGTTAGCTTTAGAAGAGATCTCACCGCAGAGGGTAATGAGCTTTCCGAGGCTATGAGTAATACTTTTGGTGAGCGTGGTAATGATGGTAGGCAAAAAAGCACTTTAACTTCTTTTTTAAATGAAGATTACAAAGTCACGGAGAAAGATGGTGAAAGGTACTATGCAATTACCGATGATAATGGAAAGAGTAAAGAATACACTCTAAATGATATTAAAGCAATGCACATTCCTAAGGTTACTAAAAATGTAAACGCGTACAATAATGTTTTTGATACTTACGCGGCAGAAACCACTAAGGTGGAAAGAACTGTTAGGGGTAAAGTAGAATCAACAGTCCCTACTAACGCAAAAGGATTAAGGGCTTTTGTTGCTGATAGTCATTTTGAAGGCCAAAACTTTAGACAGTTATTAGACAACGATAAAAACCTAGCATCGGAGGTTATGAAAGCTTTTGATGATCCAACAGATAACCCTAACGTTATGTTTGACACTGATGGTAGTGGTGATATAGATCAAGTTGAATTCGCAAGAATGAAAGATGCTATAATAGATCCTTATAACGATGTTTGGCTTACTATAAATGAAGACGGTGAACGCAAGCATGACCAAAGCAAGTGGATGAGTTTTACTAAGGAAATAGTAATAGATAAACTTACTAACGGTATCATGAATGTAGGGCGACCAGTTGATAGTGAAGAAGAGAACACTATGGAAGGTATGACAGCTTTGCAAAAAATCGAATACATTAAAAATAATAAATAATGGCTGAAACACCAGAAGAAACTCTTAAAGCTCCTTCAATGGAGGAGATAGAAGCGTCTAAAGCTAGAGGCGAACAGTCGGCTTTTAATAGAGGCCCAGACGGGGAGTTATTAGACGAAGGTTACACGACGAACGATTTAGGAGAAGTTGTCTACGTTGGAGAGGGTGACAAGCCGACTGAAGCGAGCGAGCCAGAAGTTAGTGAGCTAGAGTCTATAGTGCAATTTATGATGGATTCCGGGCAATCTGACGAAGAAATAACTGAGGTTATAAGCGCTTACAAAGAGGACTTCCCTGTAGACGAAGAAATAAAGGAAGAACCAGCACAGGCGGATGTCGCTGTGACGGAAGACGATACGGCATCCAATGGGGAGGAAAGTTC
>TARA_R110002096_G_scaffold791_3_pt1 | contig 13097 bp, 28 predicted proteins | sample TARA_R110002096 | Tara Oceans TARA_R110002096 (sample SAMEA4397295) | marine metagenome | biome: Polar Biome; feature: [DCM] deep chlorophyll maximum layer (ENVO:01000326); material: water (ENVO:00002006), including particulate matter (ENVO:01000060) such as... | depth 35 m | reverse complement strand
AATGCCATGCTGAGTATCAGGCTAGGCTTGAAGCAGATGCCAAGAGGCAAGCGCAAATGCAAGCATTGCTCGATTTGAAACAGAGAATGCTGAATAAAAAATTAGTTTAATCGGAGATTATAAGATGCAGAAAATTATCATAATGGAATGGACACATACATGGGATTGGCAACCTGTACCTGTAACTTGTGATACATGGGATGAAGCCCATGAGGTCATTAGCCAAGCGGCTGACAGCAAGCATGAGGAAGCTATTAGCTGGAAATGGGAAAGTAATGCCGTTGTTAAATGGAGCCATACAGATGTGAGATGTGCTGTCGTTCATGCTGAAACAGGTGAAGTTTGGGCGGCGTGGAAGGTTATCACAATCGAGGTGCCAAACATCAACGGCTAAACCCTATAGTGTGTAACGTAATAAAACACTTGAACTTTAGTGAAAGTGTATTTATTACTTATACAACACTTAACTAGTCCGACAGCGGACCAAGGAGATTTGAAATGTTAGAACATTATTCAGATATTCACAAAGACTGCTATGGTAGCCGTCCGACTGCTGATATGACAGCACGTTTCTATGCCTTGTCTTATGATGAGATGCTTGCAGATTTGGAATACATGCAGGACTCTATCGAGAGAGACATTGCATATGACCGCAAGGTGCAACAAGATGCAGTGAATGACTGCATAGCAGTTGGTGCTATGGATGAAGCTACCGCTTTGCGTTGGCTAGATGAAGCCTATGAGGGGGATTACTAATGCGATTAGAACACAATCAAATCGTCATGACATTAGCGGATGGTCGGCGTGTGTCTATCATTCAAGACCAACAAGATGGGTCTGGTTATGCTTGTGGCAACTATGGCTACAGCGTAGAGATATGGGTTGATGGTGAGGCAGAACCTGTCTATCATTTAGACTTTGAAAATGCAATGAAATATCTATCGGAGTTTGTATAATGTATTCTAAATGTGCAAGCTGTGACCAACGCAATGCAACTGTGTATTGTGATGATGATATGTACTGTGTGGATTGCTATGAAGAAAAACTCATAGATGATGAGTGCTATTGTGATGACGATACAGGTATGGTATGTAACTTACATTGGGAGAATGTATAATGAAGACCGAATTTAATATGAAGCTGGCTGTCAAAAACATCATAGCTATGCGCCGCAAGGCAAAACCAGAAGACGTATCACATGGTATTGCATGGTATGCAGAAGCCTATGAGCAGTGCCGCATCATGGCTGACAGGTATGACCTACCTATCTACATCGTTGCTGGTGTCGTTGCGGCTCTATCGCCTAACAATCGTTGGTCTACTAATGTGACCAATGCCTATGACCTCATCAATGCATGGCACAATGATGATACACCTGACAACGTGTCAGTCTGTACATACAATGCTATGAAGCTAAAGGCATGGTCTATACTCAGAGAAATGCCTGACCGCTATGAGGAGAATGATACCCTCATTGTAGATGAGGTTAAGACTATCCTTAATGGCAAGAAGATTGTCTGCTTCTATGAGAACATCATGGGTGATGATACTTGCACCATAGACGGTCATGCTCGTAACATTGCTTATAATGAGAGAGTAAATCTGACTGACAATAAAACCAGCATTGGCGTTAAGGAATATGCTAACTTGCAGGATGCATACCGCATTGCGGCAAGCCGTTGCAGGGTTAATGGTCGCAGACTGAAAGCCTATGAATTACAGGCTATCACATGGGTAACTTGGAGAAAGCTACATGGCATTGCTTGACAACCTCTTATATATATCTTATGTAATATATACTAATACTTTAGTGAAAGTATATATTACTTAGATATAATTAGTTAAGTCCGACAGCGGACTAAGGAGTTAAGACAAAATGGAAGGAGAATGGTAATGACTAAAACAACTCAGCTAACAGAAAGCCAAAAAGAATCTATTAGGTCTATGAGAGCAGTTCGTAAAGTGTTGCTTTCTTATAGAGACTTAACACACCCAGATATAGGTGATGTTATTGCAGATTTTGACGATGCTTTCGTTAATTTTTATCGCGAGTTTGTAGGAGATTAAGCATTGAGAATCACAAAGATTAACCCTGTGGCGAAGGCGTTGGCACAGTCCCGCCGCAGGACAGCGATAGTGCCAGATAAAACTAAGTACAACAGAAAGAAAGATAAGCAAACAGATGCAAATCAAAATCACATCAATGAAAAACCAAAAGACAACTAAGCCAGAAGGCAAGCGTGACCAGTGGCGTAGTTACAACAAGCGTAAGCAGAACGTAAGACGTACTGCAAGGCGTAACACTCAGATAGTACAGGAGCAGAACTATGGGTAATTTAACATGGGATGAAGTAGCGCAGACTGAAACTGACAAGCGTTACATAGATATGTACGGTTGTTCTTTAGCAGAATTGATAGACATGTGGGATGATTCCAGAAGGGAATATATGGGTGGCCCTTACATGTTGGCTATGTCTATCCTATCTGATGCACAAGAATGCATTGCCATAGGTATGGATGACCGTGCTAGACAATACATCAACCGTGCCAAGTACGTCATGCGTTCTTGGAATACGTTAAACGACAACAACCCTAAGTCCGACAGCGGACTAACCAACCAAACAATATAAGGAGATTATATCATGACAATTCAGACAATCACATTTCACCAGCGTTCAACAGGTATGACAGGACAGGTGCTTGCATCTACAGAAGTAGAGCGTAAGCTGTCCAAAGTAGAAGCCTTGTACCTACAATATCACGGCGTGAAGCTAGGCCGTTACAAGTTCTATAACATGGTGCTTGAACTCACTCGTGAAGCTAAGAGTGATGTGGGTGGCTACATCCAGTACACGGCAGAGGCTATCACTGGTATTGTCTTAGATAAGATGCACAAGGAATTGGGTAAGGCAGTGCGCCGCAAGAACCGTGACACTCTTGCACTAGAGATTGGTGCATTCAAGATAGACAACCTGCGTGACATGGCTCGTAATGGTCGTGGCAAGGCAATCAGAAAGGAAGTAGCATAATGTATTGGGAAGTTGGTATTAGTATTGATGGCGTAAGTGGTGTGTACAATGTACACCCACAGCCACTAGAGCAGTCCATCTGGAATCATGCAGTTGAACACGCTATGGATATGGCACAAGCCTTGTATCCAAACAGCCGTGTTGAGCTAGACTTTGTGAAGGAGTTTGACAGTGAGTAGTTGTAATACATTACTATGTATGTACACACTAATGCCATCAGTAGGCATGGATGATGTGACTATTATCGGGATACTAGCAGGTGGATGTGGCCTGTTAGTATACCTATTCATCGATGCTTGGAAGGAGAAATAGTATGAGAGATTCAAAGAAATCAATATACATCAAGGCTTATGTAACAGAAACAAAGCGGTCAGAGTATTGGTATAACACAGACTATCAGACAGCCGATGAGATACAAGAAGTGATGATGACTGCTTCTTTTATAGAGAACTGTCCTAACTGGGAGTTTATAGATGATGAGATAACAGACTCTGAAATGGATATGAAATTGGAGATAGCGTAATGACTGAACTTAACTTAACAGACTATGAGTTTGGCTTTCTTGTGGCTAAGTCACAAGAGATAGTCGAATCCTTGGACCATTATGATGGCGATACATGGCATGGCGTTACAGTTGTAGACGTAGTGCATGGCAGGAAGGATGTAGAGTATGACTTAAACATCTGGGATGATGACGATGGCAAGATGTGCTGTTCTGCCTATGCTGTAAAGTACAAGGATGAAGGCGAAAACATTCACATAGTATATACAGATGACAGCACATTCACGAGGTTATGGTAATGAATTGCTGGCACTGTAGAACAGAACTAATCTGGGGCAACGACCATGACATCACAGATGAGAGTGATGAGTTTGCTATACTCAGCATCCTGTCTTGCCCTAATTGTAACAGTATGGTAGAAGTGTACTACCCTAAAGAGGAGATGAGTGATGAAGATTGATGACATAATCAAGGTGCTTGATGAACACTTCCCCAACACAAAGGCGTGGGGTGATAGCTGGTTCATCATGGATGATGATGGCTCTGGCACTTGCAATGTTTGTTTTGTATTAGATGAGGAGAATGATGATGATGAATAATTTAGAACGAGGTACAAAGCTATCACAATCTGTTAAGTGGCAGGGGCAGGACATCTTTGAGATTGCCCAAGCTGCATTTGAGGATGCAAACTACCACACATTCAATGAGGTATTCACTGAGGCGTGGAATGAATTTAATCAGGAGATGGATGATGAGTAAAGATACAACCGTTAAGCTAGAACTAACACCGACAGATGCTAACGCCCTGATGGTGATGATAGAGAGTGAGATGGAAGCAACATTCACATATGGTTCCATTGACCCGATTAGCGAGTGGGAAGAAATACACCTGTATGCATACAAGCTATTAGCCTATCAAAAATACAAGACATGGTATCAGTCACCCTATCGGACATGGCATAAGGAGATGAATGATGACTAAGTTTGACCCAAACAAAACATATAGCATTGGCTTATGGGATATGACATTTTACGCCATTGACTGTGAGACAGATGAGCCTGTGCGTAATAAGGATGGTTCAGTTGCTGAATTTCGTGTGGATAACTATGACTACACATATATAGCAGATGGATTAGATGTGGATGATTTGAAAGAGGCACAGCCAATAGTGCATCTGTATAGAGGAGAACTTGTAAAATGATAACACTTGATTTAACGCCTAAACAAATCAACGCCATGCTGGTAGCACTTGACGCAGAGATTGAAAACCAGTTACACGGCAGACCTGTTGACTGGGAATCGTTCCCAGAGATTGCCGCAATGCTAATGGCTTACTATACAACACGTTGTAAATTTGAGGAGAATGATGATGCCTAAGTACAAGATATTTCGTGATGAAACCTATGTGTTTTATCTTGAGGCAGACAGTTGGGAAGCCGCACGAGAAATGGCTGATGACCAAGTGTGTGATGAAAGAGAACTGATAGCGATTAACTACGAGGTTATAGAGGAGATTGGCAGATGATTAAACATATATGCAAACACTGCTTGAACACACAGTACATATCAGATAAGCTGAGACAGTTAGCCTCTCGTATGTACTGCTATGTCTGCGGTAATGCTATTGAGAAGCTGAACAAGAAGGATGCTGAGACACCTCAGTATCTGTCGGGAAAGGATAAGCAAGATGGGTAAGTATGAAGTACAGATGGAAGGCTGGGTAGTTGATACAATGTATGTGACAGCGGCTGACAAGGCCGAGGCGGTGGCGTTAGCTACTAAAGAGTTTAACAATCGCAAGGGTATAAATGAATCAAGAGTAATGAACATAGCGGAGATGGTAGATGATTGATATACTAATTATTATTCATGTAGCATTTGCTATTGCCTACATTATATGATATAACTACTAGTCCGACAGCGGACTAACATAAACAAAAGGAGAATTGATATGCCATTAGACTTTATTCCAGAGAACTTAGACTTTGATGTAACCTTTGAACCAACCCGTGTTGCTGACAAGAAGTATGTCATCGACAATAACACTGGCGAACCTATCGCTATCGTTGGTAAGGACTTCACCTGTGCATCACATGGTGACTTCTTCCGTAGTGTCATGGACACAGTGACAGACAACCTTACATCACATGAGGTAGGTGGTGCAAGCATTGCATGGAAGGATGCACACAAGAATGGTTGGGCTATGATGGACATGACCCTACCTAACGTAACTGCCAAGGTTACTACACCCAAGCACGAGACTGAGGTAGCACAGCGCATCATTGCATTGCATGGTGTGGATGGTACGTGTTCTAACACTGTACTGTTTGGTGCTATCGACTTCTTCTGTACCAATGGTATGATACGGGGTGAGCATGACAAGGTACGCCGTAAGAATACCAGTGGCTTCAGCCTTGACAGGTTCATTGGTCAGCTTAACCGTAGTAAGCAGGACTTCTATGCACAGTCTGACCGCCTACAAGGATGGGCTAACACACCTGTATTCTTTGGTGACGTTAAACCTATGCTTGAATCTCTGCTCAAGTCAGACAAGACAGCAGAGAAAATGATGCTGTTATATGAGCAGGAAGCTAATGTCAGAGGGCATAATGCTTGGGCATTGTACTCAGCGTTCACTAACTATGCAACGTATGCTGATGAGCGTAACGGCTTCAAGCTACGTAACACTGGTGGTGATACACAGCCTGTGTCCATGTTCCAGCGTGAGGCAAAGGTGTCTCAGTGGATTGAGAGCAAGCAATTTAAGGAGTTAATTGCAGCATGAAGACAGTAAATGACATGGTACAGAAGTACTATTCTTCTAATGATTTCAATATGTTAAGAGACAAGTCTAAGAAAGACTATCAATACTTCTTGACAGTAATGACTGGCACATTTGGTGACGTTGCTTATGATGAACTCACGAGCAAGCAAGCTAAACATGCATATGAAGAATGGGTTGTGCGAGGCATCAGCTTCGCCAATCACATCTGTACTGTGTCATCTCTGGTGTACCGCTATGCTATTGACATGGAGTATGCCACCTTCAATCCCTTCGCAAGTGTTAGGCGTAAGACACCACCACAACGTAAGGTAGTATGGTCTGAAGATGATGTCCGTCAGTTTCTTGACAAGGCATACTCAGAGTTTGAGTATCGCAGTCTGGGATTGATAGTACACATGGCCTATGAATGGTGTCAGAGGCTGGGTGACATGCGCCTATTGACTTGGGATAACCTAGATTTAGTAGACAAGAAGCTACATCTTGAGCAGTCCAAGCGTAGAGCTACAGTCACACTACCTATTGATGATGACCTACTGTCCATGTTGATGCAACAAAAGGAAGACTTCGGGTTCCAAACCTACGTAGCACCCCGTACAAGCCCCGTACACGGCGAGTATGAGCCATACAGTATAGATAGACTAGGCAAAGCGGCTCGTGTAGTGATGCGGCTTGCAGGACTGTCTGATGAGCTACGTCTTATGGACTTACGTAGGACTGGTACAACACAGATGGTTGAGGCAGGTGTTCCTATGGGGCAAATCATGTCGGTTACAGGACATAGTAATCCTCAATCAGTAAAACCTTACATGAAAAATACGTATGCCTCTGCTAATAATGCATTGACAGCACGTAAATCTCATGGTAAAAGCACTTAACTGCCGCAACGAAAGTGATATATTATGATAAGTATATATAACATAGTAAGTGAATTAGATATACCTAATGGACATACTAAGCGTATGAACTGTCCATCATGTAAGGGTAGCAAGACATTCACTGTTACTAACAACATGGGTAGCCTTGTATGGAATTGCTACAAGGTATCCTGTGGTGTATCGGGTGGCACTCGTGTTCACCTCACTGTGGATGACATCAAGCGTGGCTTCAAGGATGCCGAAGACTTTGCACAAGATAACTTTGACTTACCTCAGTACATCGTACCGCATCGTGATAATCCACAGGTACTCAAGTGGTGTGCTGAGTGGGGTATCAGTGCTGATGACTTGATGTATGATGTTAAGGAAGACAGAGTTGTATTCCCTGTTGTACATGATGGCAAGCTAGTAGATGCTACTGGCAGAACACTAGGTAAACGAATACCTAAGTGGAAAAGATATGGAAATAGTGGCTTGCCTTATGCCTATGGCTATGGTAAAGTCGCAGTTGTTGTTGAGGACTGTGTGAGTGCAGCCGTTGTTGGTTACGGTTCCTTTGTCGGGGTTGCTCTTCTTGGAACATCGTTACAAGAGTCGCATAAAAGGTATCTCTCACAGTTCTCAACGGCAGTCATAGCGTTAGACCCCGATGCACTACCGAAGACGCTTCAGATGGCTAAAGAACTACGAGGACACGTACCGGATGTTCGCGTATTGAGGTTGGTTGATGATATAAAATATAGAAACCCGACAGACTTGGAGAACTTAGACGCTCTCCGCAAACAGATAGGAGAATAACCACATGGAATTATCACTGATAAGAAGTCTTATGGACAAGGGGTTCTACGATGACCACAGAGGTTCACGTTGCCCAACCCGCTTGTTCAGTAAGGACGTGCGTAAGATTAAGGAAGCTATTGATACAGCTATGGACAGGTATGAACGTACTGTAACACCGGATGAGATTGAGGCATTGTTCTTGTCAAACAATCCAACCCTGACTACAGCACAGAAGAATGCATACATATCCCTGTTCAATAGTATCAAGCGTGAACAGCCTATGGGTGGTGACGTAGCACAAGAGGTGCTGTCTAAACTATTCCAGCAGGTGATTGGTGAGGACGTTGCGAATATCGGTTTCGATATGGTCAATGGTTCTGCCGCTACATTAGAAGCCTTACGTAATCTGCTTGAGCAGTATGGCGATGACTTCACACCTAACTTAAAGATTGAGTGGGATGACATTAGTATTGAAACACTCATGGCAAAGGCTGAACTAGAGGCACGATGGGCGTTCAACATACCTAGCGTAGCACGTAAGGTAGAAGGTATCAGCGGCGGTCAGCTTATCGAAGTAGGTGCTAGACCTAACACAGGTAAGACATCCTTCCATGCCAGCTTGATTGCCGCACCGGGTGGCTTTGCATCGCAGGGTGCAAGGTGTGTCATCTTATGTAATGAAGAACCGACCCACCGTGTAGGTGCTAGGTATCTTACAGCCGCCGCTGGTATGTCAGCTAGAGATGTTAAGGCTAACATGCAGATGGCTAAGTCATTGTACCAACCTGTGATGGATAACATCAAGATTAAAGAAGCAGGTGGTCGTGACATGAATTGGGTAGAGTCTGTGTGTAAATCATACAAGCCTGACATCCTTGTGTTAGACATGGGGGATAAGTTCCAGACTGCTGGTGGCTTCTCTCGCCCTGATGAAGCACTCAAGGCTTGTGCAATACATGCTAGACAGATTGCTAAGACGTATGACTGTGCTGTATTTTATATGTCTCAGCTATCAGCAGAGGCAGAAGGACGGTCACAACTTAACCAGTCCATGATGGAAGGCTCCCGTACTGGTAAGGCGGCAGAGGCTGACCTGATGATACTGATTGGCAAGTCGCCAACAGTTGAAGGACAAGAAGAAGATAGCCCACTACGTCACATGAACATCGTGAAGAACAAGCTGAATGGCTGGCACGGCATGGTGAACTGTGAGTTGGACTATCTGACAGCGAGGTATGAAGGATGAAGCTAACACTAGACGTAGAGAACACTGTCACTAAGCGTGATGGTAAGAAACACCTTGACCCATTCGAGCCAGACAATTCACTGACTATGGTTGGCATGTTGTCTGACCAAGGCGTTGAGCGTATCATTACCTTTGACCATAGTGAAGTACAGGCTGATGACTTTGGGCATACAGTTGTGCAAGAGTGGCTAGACAAATCTACTGTACTCATTATGCACAACGCCGCATATGACTTGCTATGGCTATGGGAATCAGGCTTCAAGTATGATGGCCCTGTGTTTGATACAATGCTTGGTGAGTACGTACTGCAACGTGGTCAGAAGGAACCACTGTCTCTTGAGGCATGTGCTGAACGGTATGAGTTAGACACTAAGAAGCAGGACACACTGAAAGAATACTTCAAGCAGGGATACTCTACACGAGACATACCACATGCTGAGTTATCTGAGTATCTATCTGCTGACTTACATGCTACACAGCAACTGTCTGACAAGCTAATGTACCGCCTCAACACACTAGCTGATGCAATGCTCATGCCTACTGTTACACTCAGTAATGAGGTAGCCGTATGTCTAGCCCGTATCTATCAGCGTGGCTTCAAGGTAGACTTAGTTGCACTAGATAAAGTGCGTACAGAGTTTGAGCAGGAGAAGCAACAGCTTGTCACTGACTTACAGGCTCACGTACATACTCTGATGGGTGACACACCTATCAATCTCAATAGCCCAGAGCAATTGTCTTGGGTTATCTATAGCCGTAAGGTATTAGACAAGCCCTATTGGGGTAATGCTATTGACCCATACATGGCTGATGCAGACTTCCGTAGCCTTATGGCTGGTGGTACAGAGCGTATGTATAAGACTACTGCCTCTCAGTGCCGTGAGTGTAATGGTACGGGACAGATAAGAAAGGTGAGGAAAGATGGAAGTCCATTTACCAACACTAATAAATGTCCACGCTGTAGTGGGGCTGGGTATAATCTTATACCTAGTAAAAACTTGGCTGGACTAAAGTTCAAGCCACCCTCTGCTAAGTGGGCAAGTGCTAATGGTTTCAGTACAAGCAAGGGCAACCTTGAGTTACTTGAGTCCATTGCTAAGTCCAAGGGTATGGATGATGCCGTTGACTTCTTACGTAAGGTACGTAGGCTTTCTGCCGTTGATACATACCTATCGTCATTCGTTGATGGCATACAGACATACACTAAGCAAGATGGTAGGTTGCATGTCAGCCTACTACAACACCGCACATCGACAGGTCGCCTGTCTGGTGCTAACCCTAACATGCAGAACATGCCACGTGGCGGTACGTTTCCTGTTAAGAAAGTATTTGTGTCACGATTCGATGGCGGCAAGATAATGGAAGCTGATATGGCACAGCTTGAGTTTCGGGCCGCTGCATTTTTATCACAAGATGAGGTAGCAATTGAAGAAGTATCTACTGGATTTGATGTACATGCATACACCGCTAAAGTTATTACCGATGCTGGTCAGCCTACGAGTAGACAGGATGCGAAGGCGCACACTTTTGCCCCGCTTTATGGGGCGTCAGGATATGGTAGAACAAAAGCAGAAGCGGCGTACTATGAACACTTCAACAAGAAGTACAAAGGGGTTGCCGCTTGGCATTCCCGACTGGCTAAAGAAGCTGTAAACACTAGGCATATATCTACACCATCAGGTAGGCAGTTTGCTTTCCCTGACGTAGTACGTAGGGCTAATGGTACAGTATCATTCTTTACTCAGATTAAGAACTATCCGGTACAGTCGTTTGCTACGGCAGACATCGTACCCATCTCGTTACTACACATTGACAAGCTACTACGTAATATGAATAGCTGTGTAGTAAACTCTGTGCATGACAGCGTTGTGATTGACGTACATCCTGATGAAGAACAGCAGGTGGTAGATATCATAGCACAGGCTAACGAGGCATTACCTTCCCTCATCACATCCCGCTGGGGTGTGGTGTTCAATGTTCCATTACTATTAGAAGCAAAAATAGGAGACAATTGGCTTGACGTAGTGGATGTAACCTGATATAACTATGAAACTGAACTCGGAAAAGGAGATATATATATGACCGAAATTACAACAATCGACACTAACAACTACGCAGAGATGGCACAAGCAATGGGTATTGCCCATGAAGGTGGTTCTAAAAAGCAACAGTCTAGCACTCTTGCCAGACTACGAATACATCACACACCTATCATGGGTGAGGCCGAAGTAAACGGCAAGCGTGTGAACATGGAAGTAGTTGAAGGCGGACACTATAAGCTGGAAATTCCAGACGGTCCTACCTACTACGCTAAAGACATCAAGGTTCGTGCCTTCATGCAACGCTTCATGTATAAGAAGTTTGTCATGGCTAATGGTAACACACCTAATCGCTACGTTAAAACTGTCATGTCCGACAACCTTAACATGGACTTGAAAGATAACGATGGTGGCTTTAACTGTGGTAAACCATCCGGCTGGATTGAAGACTACAAGTCACTACCCGATGCGACTAAGGACTTACTCAAGTCTATCAAGCGTGTTCGTGTAGTGCTTGGTACAGTTGATTTGATTGAGCCTGTAGATGCTAGTGGTAACTCTGTAGAAGTACAGACTACACCATTCATCTGGGAGATTGACAACCGTGATGCCTTCAAGGAAGTTGGTAATTGCTTTAGTAAGCTGGCTAAGATGAAGCGTCTACCTGTGCAACACATGATTTCAGCACAGACAGAAGAGCGTAAGCTACCTAATGGTAGTAGCTTCTACCTACCTGTAGTAGCACTGGACATTACTAAGACAGTTGAGTTGTCTCAGGATGACCAGAACAGGTTCTCTGACTTCATGTCTTGGATTGAGAACTACAATACATACATCATCAACACCTATGCAGAGAGGGCTGTAAGCAAGCACGATACTGACTTAGATGATTTAGATGTTGACGGTATTGTTGATGTCGAAATCGAAGAAGAGGTAGCGTAATGAACCACCCCGCTGAACTGGCTCTTCATCAGTACATGAATAGTGCTGTTAAAGGTGAGAGTGTTATGTCTGATGACGTTATACAGCAGGTAGCTGATGACGTATCTGAAGCACTACAACGTCAGTTCGGTGGGGGTAAGGCACGAGGAGACTTCCGGTTACGTATGTCTAATGTGGGTCGCCCCACTTGCCAGCTATGGTATGACAAGAACAAACCGGAAGTTGCTTTACCTTTCCCTACCACATTTATGATGAACATGATGCTTGGAGACATCGTTGAAGCTGTCTTCAAAGGACTATTAAAATCAGCAGGAGTACAGTATGAAGAGCCGGAACACGTTACTCTGGAATTGGATAACGACAAAGTTAATGGCACATACGACATTGTTATTGACGGTGCTGTTGACGATGTTAAGTCAGCGTCTAACTGGTCCTATCAAAACAAGTTTGAATCATATGATACGTTGGCATCAGGAGATGGCTTCGGTTATGTGGCACAGCTTGCTGGTTATGCTAAAGCGTCTGGCAAAAAGGTTGGCGGTTGGTGGGTAGTGAACAAAGCCAATGGCGAGTTCAAGTATGTACCTGCTACTGGCCTTGACCTAGATGAAGAGATTGCTAAGATTCAAACCACTGCTGACACAATCAATAACAATGTGTTTGAACGGTGTTTTGAACCTGTACCTGAGACCTTCAGGGGTACAGCTACAGGTAACATGCGTCTCAATGACGGGTGTAAGTTCTGTAACTACAGACATGACTGCTGGGACAACCTTACAGAGCGTTCTGCGGTAATGTCTAAAGCTAAGACACCACCTGTAGTATCATACATTGGAGATGTACGTGAACCATAAGGCATATAGAGCCGCTAAGAAGTATGGGTATCGTAGCGGGTTGG
>TARA_R110002096_G_scaffold189092_1_pt1 | contig 13097 bp, 11 predicted proteins | sample TARA_R110002096 | Tara Oceans TARA_R110002096 (sample SAMEA4397295) | marine metagenome | biome: Polar Biome; feature: [DCM] deep chlorophyll maximum layer (ENVO:01000326); material: water (ENVO:00002006), including particulate matter (ENVO:01000060) such as... | depth 35 m | reverse complement strand
GGTTTGTCGGCCGGGGCGTCGGCGCCAGAAATCCTGGTCGAGGAAGTCATCGCGGCCTTCAGAGAAAAATACAACATCACCCTGGAAACCGTAATGACGGTGGAAGAGAATGTGCAGTTCAAGCTGCCGGCTGTTTTGATGCGCGACTGACGTGCTCGGAATACAATTGGGGCGGATGAGGAAAAGAGTTAGATTATGGCGGTTTATACCCATGTGAGCGCGGAGGAAATTTCCGCATTTATGGCAGACTATGACGCGGGGGAAGTATTGTCCTTCAAGGGCATTGCCGAAGGTGTGGAAAATTCAAACTATATCCTGAAAACCACCGAATCGAGTTATATTCTGACCCTTTATGAAAAGCGGGTGAACCCCGACGATTTGCCTTTCTTTCTCGGGTTGATGGACCATCTGGTTCATAAGGGCACCAATTGCGCCTTTCCGGTCCGGGACCGCGCGGGCAATATTCTGAAAACCCTGTGCGGGCGTCCCGCGGCCCTGATCAGTTTTCTGGAAGGCTTGTCGATCAATCGTCCGGGGCCGGAGCACTGCCAGCAGTTGGGACAGGCCATGGCCGGCATGCATCAGGCGGCAGCGGATTTTGACATCCGCCGTGAAAATGCCCTGTCGGTGGCCGGCTGGCGGGAACTTGTCAATGCATGCGCCGGTCGCGCTGACGAGGTGATGCCCGGCCTGTCCGATATACTGCAGGCGGAAATGACTTATCTGGAAGCGCACTGGCCGAAGGGATTGCCGGAAGGGGTGATCCATGCGGACCTGTTTCCGGATAATGTATTTTTTCGGGGCGGGGAATTGTCGGGTCTGATCGATTATTATTTCGCCTGCAATGATATCCTGGCCTATGACGTGGCGGTCAGTCTCAATGCCTGGTGTTTCGAGACTGACGGCGCCTTTAACATCACCAAGGCCAGCCGTCTGTTGCGGGGATATGGCGCAGTTCGCCCGATGACAGAAATGGAAATACAGGCCTTGTCAGTTCTCTGTCGCGGGGCGGCTTTCCGCTTTTTGTTGTCCCGGCTCTATGACTGGCTGAATCAGGTCGAAGGCGCTCTGGTGCAGGTCAAGGATCCGATGGAATATGTCACTAAACTGAAATTTCATCAGGCGGTTACAAGCCCGTCAGAATACGGATTGGATATATGAAAAAAGTAACGCTTTATACCGATGGCGCCTGTTCCGGCAATCCGGGGCCGGGCGGCTGGGGCGCCTGGCTGGTGTCCGGGGCGCACAGCAAGGAACTGACCGGGGGCAAGAAAGAAACCACCAATAACCAGATGGAGCTCACCGCCGCGATTGAAGGGCTGAATGCCCTGAAGGCGCCGTCAGATGTGACGCTTTATACGGACAGTGTGTATGTCAAGGACGGCATTACCAAATGGATTCATAACTGGAAGAAGAATGGCTGGCGCACGGCCAATCGCAAACCGGTGAAGAATGCCGAACTTTGGCAGGCGCTGGACGCGGCCGTGGAACGGCATGATGTGACCTGGAAATGGGTCAAGGGTCATAACGGCGATCCGGGTAATGAGAAGGCCGATGAACTGGCGCGTCAGGGCATGGTGGCCTATCAATATTAGGCGTTGAGGGGGGAGCGGGGATCGAGGACCGTATAAAAGGTCCGGTATCGAAAGAGAGAGGAGAACAAATGTCGCGGGATGATTTATTCAAGGCCATTGACGTGGCCGATGAGGCCAGACTGAGGGAAATTCTGGAGCAGGATCCGGCTTTGGCCGGAAGCCGTAGCGAGGACGGCATGTCAGCCATTCTTTTCACCCTGTATCTGGCAAAATATGACCTGACCAAGGCGTTGCTGGAACAACAGCCGGCGCTCGACCAGTTTGAACTCGCCGCCCTGAATATGCCTGATGATCTGGCGGCCCGCCTTGACACCGGCGAAGGCGACATTGACGCGATGACCGGGGATGGCTTTTTCGCTCTTCATCTGGCGTGTTTCTTTGGCGCGATGGAGGCGGCGGCGCTTTTGGTGGAACGGGGCGCCAATGTCAATATTCATGCGGATAACGGGACCGATTTACGGCCTTTGCACAGTGCTTGTGCGGCCGGGCACGGGGCCATTGTCAGCCTGTTGCTGAATGCGGGCGCCAAGGTCAATGTGGCTCAGGCAGGGGGCTACACCCCGTTGATGGCGGCGGCCAGTCTCGGAAATGCGCCGGTGGTCGATATGCTGCTGGAAAAAGGTGCTGATAAAACCATTCAGGCGGATGACAAACGTACTGCCGTGGATTTTGCCGCCGCCACCGGACTTGAAGCGTTGGTTGAGAAGCTGACGTAAAGAAGCGGGGGTGCAGGGGCGGTCCTTTGAGGATAAGGGGGGTGGTTTCCGCCCCTGCGTCCGGAAATGAGGGGGGATCATTTCCAGAGGGTAGTTTTTTAGAAGTGGAAGCTCGCTCCGATCAGGAAGCGATTTTCATCAGGGTCAAGGGTAATGGTGTTGGCTCCGCTTGCCACATCCCATTTTTTATATTCGGCGCGGGTATATTCCGCCCGGATGCTGAACTGTGGTGTCATGGCGAATTCAATCCCGCCACCATACCGGAACCCGCCCAGACGTTTGTCCACATTGGCTGCGAGGCCAGTGGTGTCAAACTTGGTGTTGGTATATCCGCCCAGCCCGTAGAACAAGACCTGTTCGGCCACAAAACCGACACGACCGGATATGTCAAAAGTATTCTTGGCTTTCAATCCGCCGTTTGTGGTGTCAAAAGAGAATGTCGGTTCCGGGGTGTTGTTGAGGTAAAAACCACCTTCCAGCCCGAAATAAATTTGATCCATCTGGACGCCATAGCCGCCATAAATGCCGCCGCCGACTTTATTCTTGTCATCAAGTGTGATGGTGGCGGATGGGCTGACGGTCGCACCGGAGCCAAAGTCATGCAAGGTTAAGGCTCCCCCGACGTAAGGGCCGTTAAACGGGGCCTGTTCACTGGCGGCAAACACCGGAAAGGAGATCACGGAGGTTGCTGCGGCGATCATCGCGATTTTAGGGGTGTAATTTCTCATTCTATATAGTCCTTAGGTTATCTATTAAATTGGGATCACTTGGATTAAAAAAATACCGCGTATTTCATTGCGGCAGTTCAAGTTTTCCCCTCGCCCAAAATGAATATAGGGAGCGGTTTGGTGTGTTTCGTCCGGTCCGATAGGGAAGGGGCGGTTTTTCGTCTTCGCCTATGTATTCGAACGTTTATAAGATGTTGTTTTAAATCAATAATGTTCGAAATGTGACGCATTTGAAAACTGTGGCGAAACGGAGGCGGGACAGGAAATAATGTGGCAAAGATGCGGCCAGTTGGTCACAACAGGTCACAGACCGTCGCGGGCGGCGAATCATCCTCTGCAGGAGTTGGGAAATGGGATTGCCTGATGGGGGTGTCAGGCCGCCGTCGGGCGGTCAGGCGCTGGATTGCTGCTGTTTGCGATATTGGGTCGGGGTCAGTCCGGTATACCGTTTGAAAGCCGTGTTAAAGGTCGACTTGGAATTAAAGCCGACCTCATGGGCCACGTCGAGCACCGAAATTTTCTCGTCCCCCTTCGGCACCAGTTTTTCCTGGGCGGCGCGCACGCGAAATTTATTGATAAAATCAAAAAAATTGCAGTTGAGGTTCTGATTGATCACTTGAGAGATGTAATTGGGGGAAATACGGGTGTGATCACTGAGGCTGCGCAGGGACAGCATGTTGTCTTTATAGAGTTGATCCAGTTCCAGGGCTTGTTGCAGTTTGTGCAAGATACGTTCTGAGTCTGCATCGCTAAGGGCGGACTTTGCATATTTGGCGGGCTGCGGCGTATCACGGGTTGTTTCTGTTTCTGTTTCTGTTTTTGGGTGTTGCTGGTCCGCGATGGTGTCGAGTTGTCGTTGCAGGCTTTCTTCTTCCCGCAGGACCGCGTCATGACGCAGGCCTTTGAAGCTGAGAAAGTAAATAATACCGACATCCACCAGGGTGGTGATCGTACCTATCGGTTCCGACAGGGCGTCCGACCAGCCGAACAATTGATCAAAGGCGTAAAGAAGCCATTGTATTGACAACATGATAATCAATACCCGTAACCAGTCGAGTTTATGATCTTCTACATTGGCGAAAAACTGTTTCAGGGTGGTGAAATGGCGTCGGATGATTCGGTATGACTTGACCAGATAATAAAGTATCTGGACCGGTAGCATGATCTGGGTCAGGACGACGCCGAGAACACCGATCAGAAAGTATCCGGTCTCCGGCAAGTCTTCCTCTTCCATCAGAAGAGAGAATTTAAGGGTGTCGGGAAAACTGTAAAAAGTCATCATCAGAACGACGGCGATAACGGGCATGATAAAATGTCGATACCGTTTGCGGTCAAGTTTGTAGCTTTCAGGATCGCACATGTCGCGGATGTAAAAATATAAGAACGGCCCCAGCAGGAAAAAGCTTGGCACCATTAACCCGGCCAGCCGGGGATACTGAAAGATCAGGTCGGAGGTCTCCCAGAAGTTATCAATAAAGGTCAGGCCATAAATAAACAGGAAACCGGCGAGAAATCTCTTGGGCGATTTTGTGCCCTTGCTGTCCATGCTGAAATAAAGCGCCATAAATGCGCACATGGTGCCGCCCATCAGAAGCGCCGCAATTTCATAGGGAATTGGGGTCTGCATTGATATGTGGTCCTATCCTCATTAGCCCGTGCCCCTTATATAAAAGTGAAACATGTCAGAAATTGGATGGTGCAGAACGCCAATGATGAAGCAGGATTACTTGCTTTCTCATATATGATTTGCCACTATATGCGGCAAGAGGGTTTTCTATTTCACCAATACCTCAAAACGGGGATAATCTATGGGATTGTTTAGCATGCATAAAATTATAAAAATTTGTCTGATGGCCAGTGTCTTTGCCTGGTCCGCCGGAATCGCGCATTCGGCCGAAGAGACGAAAAAAGAAGACGCGGCCAAGGTGCCGGAAATTCAGACATCAGTGACCAAACATACCGGTAAATTCAACGGTGTGACACTTAAATACACGGTCTCGGCCGGGGATACTCACCTTAAAAATGACAAGGGTGAGGCAGTGGCGAGCATCTTCTCCACAGCCTATACCAAGGATGGGGTGAAAAATCCGGCGGCGCGGCCGATTACATTTATGTTCAACGGCGGACCTGGCTCCGCTTCCCTGTGGCTTCACATGGGGGTCTTTGGCCCGAAACGTATTGATGTGCCGAGTGATGCGGTCAATGCCGGAGCGGCGCCATATAGTCTGATTGACAATCCGTTGAGCCTGCTGGATGTGACCGATGTGGTCTTCATTGATCCGGTGGGCACCGGCTATTCCAAGGTGGTTGGCACGGGTGAGGGCAAGGATTTCTGGGGTCTGAATGAAGACGCCAAATCGGTTGCCAAATTTATTCAGATGTATGTCACGAAAAACAAACGCTGGAATTCACCGAAATATGTTGGCGGTGAGAGCTATGGCACCACCCGTACGGCGGCGTTGGTCAAGGAACTGCAGCAGGGTTATAACAGCATGGCGCTGAATGGCCTGATCATGATTTCCTCTATTCTGGACTTTCAGACCACCGATGGCGGGTCCGCCAATGATGATCCTTATGTCAGCTTTCTGCCTACTTTTGCCGCGACCGCCTGGTATCACGGCAAGGTGGATAAAACGGGAACCACGCTGGAAGCTTTCGTTGACGAGGCGCGTAATTTCGCCATCAATGAATATTCCGTGGCGTTGCTGAAGGGCAACCGGATGACGGATGCTGAACGGGAGAATATTCTCACCAAACTCAGCCGGTATACAGGCCTCAGCAAAGGCTATCTCAAGCAGGCCCGTCTGCGGGTGAACGAATTCCGCTTTATGAAAGAACTCCTGCGGGATGAAGGCAAGGTTGTCGGACGGCTCGACAGCCGGTTCACCGGCACCGAGGAAGATGACGCGGGCGAAACATTCGAAGCAGATCCGTCTGGTTATGGCATCAGTGCGGCCTACACGGCGGCGGTGAATGATTATTTCGGGCGTACGCTCAACATTGAGCGGGAGGAGCGCTATGAAGTGCTGAGCGGTAAACCAGGTAAGAAATGGAACTGGAAGCAGGGACAAAGCTGGACCGGCGGTTATCCGGCGCTGGGGCATTATGTCGCCCGGGGCATGCGTCAGAACAAAGATCTGCGTATGTATGTGGCCAATGGTTACTATGATATGGCGACGCCTTTCTTTGGTACGGAATACACCATGGCGCAGTATGGACTGGATCAGAACCGCATTACGATGGATTATTTCGAGGCCGGTCACATGATGTATCTGCATCATCCGTCTCTGGAAAAACTGGCGAAGAATGTGCGTCAGTTCATTCTGGACGGGGCCAAATAACACCATGAGGAGAAGAGCTGGTTGTGAAAATGACCTGCTCTTTTTTTTTAAGATATACGGGAGGAATTTCTGATGAAGATATGGATGTATACAATAGGTGTGTTGAGCATGATTGCCGGCGGGTCTGTGGGGGCCTCTGCAGGGGAAGCTACTGCTTTATCAGACCGGGGCGACCGTAATGTCGGGGCGCAATTCGCCACCCGATCCCAGGTGATCGCCAAAAACGGTATGGCGGCAACCAGCATACCGCTGGGCACCCAGGTGGCGCTGGATATCCTGAAAGACGGCGGTTCGGCGGTAGATGCGGCGATTGCAGCCAACGCGGCCATCGGCCTGATGGAACCCACAGGGAACGGCATTGGCGGGGATATTTTCGCCATAGTCTGGGACCCGAAAACCAAAAAACTCTATGGGTTGAATGGTTCGGGACGAGCGCCGATTGGGTTGAGCTATGAAAAAATGAAAGAAGAGCTGGCCAGACGCGGTGTCTCCTCAATCCCGAAATATGGCAGCTTGCCGGTTTCGGTTCCCGGTACGGTGGACGGCTGGTTTGAATTGCATCGCAAGTTTGGCAAATTGCCGATGAAGAAAAACCTCGCGCCGGCAATCCGCTATGCCAGGGAAGGTTTCCCGGTGACGCAATTGATTGCTCACTATATGAAAATCGCGGGCAAGCGTTATCTGGCGGAAAATTCAGGGGTAGAGGAAACGGAGAATTTCCTGAAAACCTATTATCCTGATGGCAAGGCGCCAGTGGAAGGGCAGATGTTCAGGAATCCTGATCTGGCCCGGACGTTGGAAAGGATTGCGAAGGGGGGGCGTGATGCGTTTTACAAGGGGGAAATCGCCACCACCATTGATGCTTATATGGTGCGCATTGGCGGATATATCCGTAAAGAAGATCTGGCGCGTCACACCAGCAGCTGGGTTGAACCGCAATCGGTGAATTACCGCGGCTATGATGTGTTCGAGCTTCCGCCGAACGGCCAGGGCATAGCCGCATTGCAGCAGTTGAATATTCTGGAAGGCTTTGATCTGAAGGCCATGGGCCATAACAGTGCGGATTATCTGCATGTGCATACAGAGGCGAAGAAGCTCGCTTTTGAGGACCGGGCCCGATTCTATGCCGACCCGGAATATTTCAAGGCGCCGATAGAGAAGCTCCTGTCCAAGGAATATGCCGCAGAACGGCGTAAGCTGATTCGTATGGACAAGGTCCTGAAGAAAGTGAAATACCCGGACCCGGACGTTCTGCAAGACGGAGACACCATTTATCTGACGGTGGCGGACAAGGATGGCATGATGGTCAGTCTGATTCAGAGCAATTACCGGGGGATGGGGTCAGGACTGGTGCCGGATGGCTTGGGCTTTATGTTGCAGGACCGGGGAGAGCTCTTCGCCCTGAAGAAAGATCACCCCAATGTCTACGCGCCCGGCAAGCGGCCATTCCATACCATCATTCCGGCCTTTGTGATGAAAGACGGACATCCAGTGATGAGTTTTGGACTTATGGGCGGCGGGATGCAGCCCCAGGGCCACGCGCAGATCATCAGCAATATCATTGATTTCGGCATGAATGTGCAGGAAGCCGGTGATGTGGCGCGTTATCGCCATGACGGTTCAAGCCAGCCAACAGGACAGATCATGACTGATGGCGGGGTGCTTAATGTGGAATTTGGTGTGGCAGACCATGTCGTGATGGATCTGAGATCCCGCGGGCACAGGGTAAAAGTCGATAAAGGCGGTTACGGGGGGTATCAGATGATCTACTGGGACCGCGATCAGGGGGTTTATAAGGCGGCGTCGGAAATGCGCAAAGACGGCCAGGCTGCAGGCTACTAAACGACCAGAAGAAGGCCGGTTACAAATCAAATAAAAAAGGCTGCCCCAGATGGAGGCAGCCTTTTTTCGTATTCGGGTCGCTCAGTTGCGACTTATTGCAGACGCCAGCTGATTGGCATTACAAAGCTCAATTGATCGTCTGTCAGGCTTGCCGGTGGGGTTGGCAGAGGGTTCAGGCGATCCATTAGTTTTGGAACTTCCTGATCAAGAACATCGTGGCCGGTTTTCTCAATCATTTCGAAATTTGTAATTTCGCCTGTGCGGGCGATTCTCACCTTGATCTTGGCGCTGCCTTCAATTTCTTTACGCATTGCGGAACGCGGATAAATCTGTTTTTTGGCGATTTTCTGGCCAACTTTACCCTGCCAGTCAGCGACTTCATTGGCGCTGGCGGCGTTTACGGATACGAAGGGAAGTGAAATGAGCGCTGTTGCGACAGCAATCTTGATCATGTGTTTAATGTTCATCATTTTTAAAACCTTACTTTAACTTACTTTAACTTAAAAAATCAGCGCCGATATCATATGTGGTCCGATCATTATTATGCGGATCAGATCTCGGCATCTTGTTATGCACTTGAAAATTAATTTACAGCGCAAGTATTAAGGGAGTGTTAATAGATAAATCTTTAACTTTTATTTTTGCTAATATTTATAAAAGATATATTTATCAGACAGTTAATATGAACTTATATAAGATGTTAAGGCAAAAAAAATGCCGGGTTAAAAAACCCGGCAAGTCTCAAAATATAGGGAGGCTTCATGTCTTGGGAGACAATGAAACAAGCTATAACACCCAGGGAGGGCGGGAGTTATAGCAGGATAAAACTTGGGAGCGTTTTATCCGTAGATGTTCAAAACATCTGAGGGGAATATAGGGAAATGGGCTGAAGGACACTAGAGGCATAAATTACAATGCAGCCATGCAGTTATTGCATAACTTGAAAGTGGTTTATTTCAGGCGTTGCCCGCATGGGTGGACAGCAGGGTAATGTCAATGCCAAGCTTGGCCATGGCGCGCGGCCATTTCAAATCAAGATCCGTGCGGAAAAGCAATTCTGAGTCGGCCTCTGTGTTGAGCCAGCTGTTGCGGCTGAGTTCACTTTCGAGCTGCCCCTTGCCCCAGCCGGTGTAGCCTAGGGCGATAATATAATGGCGCGGGCCACGGCCTTCGGCGATGGCCGACAGAATATCGATGGTGGCGGTGAGGGCGACGGTTTCAGAAATGATCAGAGTCGTGTCCTGAACATAGTCTGCCGAATGCAGGATGAAGCCCCGGCCGATTTCCACAGGTCCGCCGGTATGAAGGATGATGTCATCTGTGGGGTTGGGGTTGTTTTGGCTTTTCTGGGCATCATAAGGAATATTCAACTGATCCATCAGGTCAGGAAAGTCGATATTGGATGCCTTTTCATTAATCACCAGACCCATGGCGCCATCTTCATTGTGGCTACAGATATAAATCACACTGCGGTCAAAGCGTTGGTCGGTCATGCCGGGCATGGCGAGCAGGAGTTGTCCTTCGAGGTAAGTGGATTTTATCATATGTTCTGACTTCTTTCCGGGCGGCGCCCCGCCGATCATTGACATAAAGTTCACACAATATTGATTATATTAAATCAGGATAGTCTATATACTTATGGCATGAGAATAAACAGAAACAAATGATTTTGATGCGAAAGAAACGAATTTATACGGTGGCGTTAAGCCTGATATTGATGCTGGTTGTCTCTGGGCCCGTGCTGGCAGAAGGGGGCTCGTCACGCTGGGTGATTGATCAATATACCAAGTCGCGGCTTTTTGTCGGCGGCTATGATGACGCCACCAAAACAGTAAAGATCGGCTGGCAGGTATCCTTGAAAGAGGGATGGAAGACGTATTGGCGCTCTCCGGGGGAAGCCGGTCTGCCGCCCCGCTGGAACTGGGGCGATGCTGAAAACGTGGACCAGATTTCTGTGAAATGGCCGACACCACACCGGTTGCATATTTTTGACATGGAAACATTGATTTATAATCAGGAGGTGATTTTGCCGATTGATGTGGCGGTGGGGGACGCCAGTGAGCCGGTTTCGTTGGATCTGGACCTGGAATATATGATCTGCGCGGAAATCTGCGTGCCGCAGGAAGGCACATACCGGCTGGATATTGGCGCGCCGCAAGATCTCAGGATTTCTTTCTTTCAACAGGCGCAGCTGCAACGCTATCAGGATATGGTTCCGATAAAAAGATCGGCGTCCGGGGTGGTGGTGACGGTCCGGGAAGGGGCCAAAAAACACCTGGACATCAGATTACCGGATGATTTTACAGCAGTGAAGGATATCATTGTCGAGGGACCGGACGGGGCGATGTTTGGGCGTATGAACTCTGACGGCGTCCGGTTATTCTCGGTGCCTTACATGGCGCGGCAGAGTTTGGCCGGGGCTGATTTGATCCTGACCATCCTGTCGCAGGACGGCCCGTCCCATGAAGTGGCGGTCACGGCGCAGCCGTAAGCCTCCGGAATGGGGGGCTTATAAAGATAAAGGGAGGCTGAACAGCCTCCCTTTTCTTATTTCATCAGATCATGCTGTCCTAGAAGTTAAACACGGCTTCGATGCCATATGTCCGTGGCTGATTCGGGAAACGGGAAATGGTGCCGAAGAAATCCCGTAAGTCATCCACATATTTTTTCTGATTGGTCAGGTTGCGACCCCAGAGATAGACTTCCCAGGTTTCATTGTTGGAAATCAGACCGATCCGGCCGTTGATTAAAGTCAATGGCTCGATACGGTCAAACGGCACGGCGCCGCCGGCGCGCAGCGGGGCGGTGGTGTCGTTGTTGACTGTGGTGTAATAATCACTGCGGTGCGTCAGGTCCGCCCGGATCAACAAGGTTGAATTCAAACTGTCAATCTGTTGGTAATATTGGGCGCTGAAAGCGGCATTGAAGGTGGTGGCGTTGGGCAGGCGGTTGCCGGATACGTCAGACCCGCCTGAGCCGCCTTCGAGGAATTCATCAAAAGTGGCATCCAACACGCCCATTGACCCTGTGAAAGTCAGGTTTTCTGTGGCGCGCCATGTGGCTTCGGCTTCAATACCTTTGGTCTTCACCTTGGCGGCATTGGTGATGCGAATGGATGTTTTGCCGCCCCCGAGGTCCACAAACTGGTTGACCTGATAATCGTCATAATTGGCGATAAAGGCAGCCATGTTCAGAGTGACCTTATTGTCGAAATAACTGGCCTTATAGCCGATTTCAAAACTATCGACAGTTTCCTTGTCAAATTCCAATCCGGTATTTTCAGCCAGTTCATCTGCGTTGATATAATCCAGATTGAAACCACCGCTTTTATAGCCGGAAGAATATTTACCGTAGATGTTGGCTTCATCTGTTAAGGCATAAGTTAAACTTACTGCGGGCGCAAAGAATTTATCCTGACGGTCATTAATCAATGGGGACGGATTACTGGGGTCGCTACCAGTGGACCCGATGTTAAAGGCCAATGCATTTAATGGATGGGCAAAGGGTAGGGGGTGTCCAGAATTGCGCCCGTCCAGAAGCCAGTTAACATCTTTATCTTCTATGGAATAGCGCAGGCCAAGGCCGAGTTTCAGTTTGTCACTGATTTGATAGCCACCGTTAAAATATGCGGCGTAGCTTTTGGTGTTTACAGTCCCGCTGTTATACACCAGGTCACCTGGCGAACCAAAACCGAGTGTTTGGCGAATGACTTCCTGCCCTACTGCATCGGCGCCGGTCAGAAGACCAATGTAGGATGTCAGGAAGTCCTGCCCTAAAATTACATCCCGCTGGGTGTCGGCTTTCTGGTCGTAGTAATAGAGTCCGACCATGTAAGTAAAGTCCTGGCCATCAGGAGAAATAAACTGAATTTCTTCCGAGAATTGTTTGTATTTGTCAGCATACTCGATAGAAACAATATCCAGGTGGGCGTAGTCCGTGACGTTGGAATAGGACGCATCGGTTTCCCGGTAGCCGGTGATGGATTTAATGGTGAAGCCCCCATTAGTTTCATAATTGACATCCAAATGCCCGCCGTAGATATCGCGTTTATCCGTTGGATCGGCGCTAAACGCCACCACCCGCTCTTCCGGGGCAAGCGGTACCGTGGTTATGGCCAGCATGTCCGTCAAGGGTTCGCCAACCAGGATCAGGCTTTCGCTGTTCAATCCGTCAAAGGAGGCATTGACTTCAAGTTGGTCGCTGACCTGGACCCGGATCTGGGCCCGGTAGGCGAGCGTGTCAATTTCCATCAGGTCGTTGCCGGTGACGATATTGTTGATGTATCCATCCCGGTCGGTTTTGGCGACGGAGAATTTGGTTGAGACTTTGTCAGAGACGGGCAGGTTAACCATGCCTTTGAATTCACGATACCCGAGATTGCCAAAGTCGGCGCTGACCTGGCCTGAAATTTCATCGCCAGGTTTTTTGGTGACAAGACTGATGGCGCCGGCGACCGTATTCTTGCCAAACAGGGTGCCCTGGGGGCCGCGCAAAACTTCGACCCGTTCCAGATCAAGCAGTTCCTGATTGAGAGAGGGAGACTGCCCCATATATACACCATCCACATAAACCCCGACCCGGGCGTCAAATCCGATATTACGGCTCTGGGCGCCAACACCGCGAATGGTCACGGTGGAGCGGAAATCATTGCTCTGGCTGATCTGCAGGTTGGGGATATATTCGGCAATGGATTTCAAATCCCGGACCCCCGTTTGATCCAGCTGTTCGGCAGAAATCGCGGACATAGCAATCGGCACATCCTTCAAACGTTCGGACCGTTTAGTCGCGGTCACCACAATATCTTCAATTGCGATTTCTTCCGCGGCGTATACTGACCTGCCCCTATTAAGTGATCCACCTTTTAAGTTAGGCTTT
>TARA_R110002096_G_scaffold434321_1_pt1 | contig 13099 bp, 12 predicted proteins | sample TARA_R110002096 | Tara Oceans TARA_R110002096 (sample SAMEA4397295) | marine metagenome | biome: Polar Biome; feature: [DCM] deep chlorophyll maximum layer (ENVO:01000326); material: water (ENVO:00002006), including particulate matter (ENVO:01000060) such as... | depth 35 m | reverse complement strand
TATTTTTGATGAATTGCCAAAGACCTCTACCGGAAAAATTCAAAAATTCGAATTAAGAAATCGTATATCAGGTGACTAGGAGGGTGCTCTCAATCAATTTTTAGTCTATTTAGGACTGAAAATTGTGGTGTTGATGTTGAGGCGGCAATAGGGCTATTGTCAAAGCTGCAGTTCAGGGGCTTAAACGTCGATGTTTCCGCCCCTGACCGCATAACGCAATGTCACCACAAGAAGGTTTGCATGGGTAAAATAGATAGTCAACTGGATTTTAAATCTGCTGGCACCTATGATTTTATTATTGTCGGTGCCGGAACGGCGGGCTGCGTTTTGGCCAATCGTCTGAGCGAAAATCCTGATAATAAAGTTCTGTTGCTGGAAGCAGGGGGCAAGGATAATTATCCATGGATACATATCCCTGTAGGGTATTTATATACGTTGAACAATCCCCGAACAGACTGGTGCTTTGAGACGGAACGTGAAGCTGGTTTGAATGGCCGGAAGCTATCCTATCCCAGGGGAAAGGTTTTAGGCGGCTGCTCCTCTATTAACGGCATGATTTACATGCGGGGGCAGTCGCAGGACTATGATAAATGGCGGGACCTGGGAAATATTGGTTGGGGCTGGAACGATGTCTTGCCCTATTTTCTAAAATCGGAAGATCACGGGTTTATTCAGAATGAATTCCACAGCAAGGGCGGCGAATGGCGCATTGAACGCCAAAGGTTGAGTTGGGAGATTCTGGATGTTTTCAGACAGGCAGCGGAACAAACAGGCATTCCAAATAAAGATGACTTTAATACTGGAGATAATTCGGGTTGCAGTTATTTCCATGTCAATCAGCGCAAAGGCATGCGGGTAAGCACAGCCAAGGCATTCCTAAGGCCTGCACGGAAGAGATCTAATTTACGTGTGATTACCAGGGCCACGGCAAATCGCATTGAATTTGAAGACAACAGGGCGGTCGGGCTGACATTTCAGGCGCATGGCCAATATTACCGGGCAACCGCAAGAGGCGAGATTATTCTGGCGTCCGGGGCGATCGGCTCGCCACATTTGTTACAGGCCTCTGGCGTTGGCCCCGCGCATGTTCTGAAGGGCCATGGCATAGATGTTTATCGTGAGATCGCCAATGTGGGCGAAAATTTGCAGGATCATCTTCAGGTCCGCACAGTCTTTAAAGTTAAAAATGCAAAAACCTTAAATCAGCAGGTGAATAGCCTGATCGGCAAAATATCCATGGGGCTGAAATATTTATTGTTCCGGGCTGGCCCGCTGTCCATGGCCCCCAGCCAGATGGGGGCTTTTGTGAAGAGTGACGAGACGCAGAAAACGCCCAATTTGCAATATCATATACAACCCTTAAGCACAGATAAGCTGGGCGATCCTTTACATTCCTTTCCGGCCATAACGGTGTCCGTTTGTAATTTGAGACCAGAAAGCCGGGGCACCGTTCATCTTCAGGATTCAAATATACATGTGCCGCCGGCCATCAGACCAAATTATCTGTCTGCTGACGAAGATCGCAGAATAGCAGGCCAGGCCATTAAGATGACCAGAAAAATTATGTCGGCTGAGGCCTTTCAGCCCTACTGTCCGGAGGAGCTTTTGCCGGGCATTCAATTCGAGACGATGGCGGAGCTGGTCCGGGAGGCGGGCAATATAGCCACGACAATTTTTCATCCCGTGGGAACCTGTCAAATGGGCCCGGGCGACCAGGCCGTCGTTGATGCCAGGCTTAAGGTTCGGGGGATTGATGGCCTTAGGGTGGTTGACGCCTCTATCATGCCAAGAATTACATCGGGAAATACCAATTCCCCTGTGATTATGATCGCGGAAAAAGGCGCCCATATGATTTTACAGGATGCCAAAAGAAAATAGACAGCCCCCCGCGAGGACTTTTCTTAATATCCATCTGAACAGCGTCTATTTATCGGTATTGCTAAAATTGGGAGGTCGTTTGTCAATAAAGGCATCGATGCCTTCCTTTGCGTCTTTATGAAGCAAATTACTCACCATTACTTCACAGGTAAATTCATAGGCCTCCGCTAACGACATTTCAGCTTGTTGATAAAAGGCCTCTTTCCCTATTTTGAGGGTAACGGGACTTTTACTGCATAGCTTCTGGCAATAATCATCCACAGCACTATCCAGTTTATCCGTTGGGACAGTCTGATTAATTAAACCGTAGGTTAATGCCGTTGGAGCATCAATGATATCGCCTAGCAGCAGCATTTGCATTGCTTGTTTACGGTTCAAATTCCGACTTAAGGCGACCATGGGAGTGGAGCAGAACAAGCCAATATTTACACCAGGTGTACAAAAGCGGCTATTGTCACTAGCAATAGCCAAATCACAGCTGGCCACCAACTGACAACCTGCTGCTGTTGCCATGCCCTGAACTTTAGCGATAACAGGCCTTGGATGATTGACAATAGCCAGCATAACTTTCGCACATAGCTTCATTATAGTCTGGAAAAAGGCTTTTCCACCGTCATCATCTTTGTGATGGTCATTAAGCTCTTTGAGGTTATGACCGGCACTGAAAACGGATCCGGTGGCTGCAATTACAATGACCCTGACTTGTTGGTTCTCATAGGATTCCAGAAGCTGCGTCAGTAGAGAATTCAGCATGGCCTCACTTAATGAATTGCGCTGATCCGCTTGATCAAGGGTTATCGTCAGCACATGACCGTTAAGATCGGTAAGTAAACAATTTGATGATGACATATTAGCTCCTGTACAGTTGTTAATCGTAAATGACGAGACTACCCGAAAAATTTATTTTAATCAAAGCCGTATGGTTTAATCTTTTCCATATGAGCGTTCAGTAATTGGACGGCACAATAAAATCGATGCTTGCTGAAAGTTGATCTTTCCTTATATTCGGCCATTATATTTGGCCTTTATACTCAGCGCTTTTAAGCTATATCGCATTTTACGACAGAGATGACAGACATTGTGATGAGAAAGCAAAAATGGCATAGAAGCTTGTATATTCAGCGGCGATACCGTAACCAATCCAACAACGGGTGATGATACGACGGTTGTGGCCTTAGTGGAGGATATTGACCGTCAAGTCAATTACGTCGTGACCTCTACTGGCGACCTTCTCTTTACCATGACCGGCGATATCTAATCACCGCCTGATTACCTCAGGATAGTAACACATCTGTCCATGACTGCAGAGAAATGAGGTCTGCCGAAATCCCTGAGCAAAAGCGGCTACTTCGGCTTCACCACCGCCAACTTCCATTCTATCTAGTGTTTTCTGGACCAGATCCACGCTCTTGGCTTTGCGCTCAAGCGGCGCATCGCGGCCGGCGATCTTGACAGAGATAACCCCCATGTCTTGTAGCTTTGGCATGGCACAAAGCCCACAAGGGCCATAGGGGTAACCATCCTCTGTAACCGAGAAGCCGCAGCCGAACCGATACCATAGCCATTCGCCATATCGGCTGTCGTTATGGGTCAGAGCATTTTGTTCCTTATCGCTCAATGGTTCTCCATCTATCCGTTTATACTGATAATGGTAATTATCCATGCAAATAGGTCCGCCCATTTAGCTGGGTAGGTGAATGGTGTGACAAACTCCTTCTTCAAATACACATCCGTCATTAAGGACAAAGGCCTCAAACTGTAAATCCGGGAAAGCATCTATTAGACGCTCCATTTCCTTCAGGGTCATATCCCGCGGGAAGATGATGCGGGTTGCCCCCAGGTCACGGTAAAAAGCAGCGCTCTGTCGATTGCGGCAGGCGGCGATAGAACTTAAGTGAAGCCCGAGTTCAAATTTTTCGCTCGCGATCAACCCGAGTAGTGACGGATCGCCAATGATCAGGGCATTACCGCCAGCCCGCGCAAATCGCTCCGCCAATCGCAGCAGGCAATCCAGCTGTTCTGAGGTGTAATGCTGGGCATTCATCACCAGTGACAGATGCTTTCCCAAGGCTTGAACCTTCTCTATTGCTTCTTCCAGGTCTCCGTCGTTAGGCAAGTTGCCAAAAGGACGACGGCTGGTCGCGGAGCTTCCAAAGCGAGCCATCCAGTCAGCAGGCACGATGCTACAATAAAATTCATCAGCACCAGCTGCTGCCAACGGTTCAATCTCTTCGACCCTACTTAACGGGGCTGTGATTTTCATGCCAGTCTCCTGCAAATATCAATCGCTTGATCCAATGTTTGTTAATTGCCGCCCATACCGCAGCCACCATGGCCTCCGAATGACGGTAGAACTGAGTGTTCCCCCTCTGAAAACTATAGATCTCTGTATTCAGCTCAACTCCAGGGCGTTCGGTCCGGGTCCAGTAAGTCAGACACTCCTTTCGACAGGCGTGAGCCGTGATGAATTTGCCGTTATCTTTCTGGTTCAGTGAACCAATCCTGCACATACGTCCCTTGAGCGTATAGCCGTATGGCAAATGAACGCTAAGTCCCATCGGGGCACTATTAAATTGTTCGACTTTAGCGAAGGGAGGGACGTCCATCTCCATCTGGCCAATGTTAAAACGCCTCAGCAGGGATTGGAAATGTTCTGGCTGGCTGATGTAGGGGTGCAGTTGGGTCCATTGTTCTGAGGGTAGCCGGGGGTCTTTGATCATCTTGTTGAGCATGCGACCCAACACGGGGACTAACGACGTATAATCTGTGTGCAGCCGGTGTAATGTCCCCCAGTCGTTGATTACGACTTCGGAGCCTTCGGAGAGCTCCGGTAGCAGTTTGTCGAGCCGGCCGAATCCAACATCAGTTAACATCGGCGTAACAAGAGTTAGGTCCAGCCCCAACTGTTCGGTCTTTAATTGCACATGTTTCAATTTTTTGGGCGTTGGGATCAGGCGTTCGCAGAACTCATTGCCCAGATGGATACGTGTCACCGGCCAGTCGTGCGCGCCAGCATTAAGACTGTCCGAAGGGCAGCCCAGCCGTTCCAGGCAGCGGAGCAGCGAGGGAGAAGGCCCTAGGTCGGACAACCGGTCCAGAGAATCCGGCTGGCTCAGTGACAGAGCGACCTCAGGCTGTTCGATGTTGTCATGTGTCATGCTGGCTCCCGTCCATTAAGCTCTGAGGTTTTAGCGGGTATACCTGCGGCGGACATAGTTTTTTGCAGTGCCTGCAAATCCGCATGCGGTAAGTCAAATATATCCCGCCACGTCCTGTGAGGCTCATAAAGTACTGCCCGGGCCGCGCCACTTGCGACAACCAGCTGCGGCAGTTCAGCAAAATCCTCAGGCTCCGTCGCCACCATTAGGGTCGCATCAGGAATCTTGCGCCCGATAGTTGCCACATCCTCTATACGGCTGTGCCGGTGTAACCCTTCCCCGTAAATAATGATATTTGTCCCCTCCGGCAGACGCAGTAGATAACCTAACATCTCACCCGGCCCCCGTGGGCCGTTCAAAGACATCCTGATGATCCGCCACGCCGCCCGGAAATGCCGTAGGATATGGAAAATATGACGGGCTGCGGCCCCCAGACCCGGTGGCAAAAGCGGCATATGCTTCCATTGGAACACTTCGAAGCTACTACCCGGGGCCAAGTCCTGCTTCTGCCCCGGCTCAACTTTGATGAAGTCCACCCTGCCGCGCCGGCATTCTCCTGACAGATATTGACAAATGGTTTCTGATGCTATGACCGTCGTACACTGCTCCGAAACAATCTCTCGTACATGATCAAGTGTGCCACCGAGATGTTCGGGATGCCCATGGGTGATAAAAATAGTGATTGCTAACTCTCTGGGAAAAGCCGTCCCCTTGGGCGGGTCAATAAAGAGCTGTTGACCTTCAGGTTTATGAGGCCTGTAAATATGAAAACCTGACCAACCCAGATAGTCTATATTCCAAATCGAGGATTTTACGCACGCATTCTTCATTGCTGACCACCAGCCTCTTGCTCGGCACGCACAACTTTTTCCATCTCCACATGGGCCTGGCCAAGCGCAAAGAAATTACGGACAAGTCCCTTAATCATTTTAAAATAATGCCATGACCAGTTGCTCGGGCGCCATAGGCCAACTCTGATAATTGCCCGCAGGACAACCTTGCCATAAGCATCCCGCATCATACGGTAAAGTTCTTTGGTCGGTGTTCTTGTGGGCATCAGAAAATGCTGAAGGTCATAAAACTGACCGTTTTTGGTGACGATGTCATCTTCTACTTTTCGGTGCAGTACGGTTCCCGGCAAGGGTGTTAAGGGTGTATATTCGGTGAGAATTATAGCCGGATGCTGTTTGACAAAGTCATCAATCCGGGCAAAATCTTTGGGGGTAAAGTTATCTTCCACAAGGAACCCCGCACTCATGCCGATGCCAAGGTCACCAAGAATACCCAATGCCTCCACATCCTGTCCTTTTTCAATGCGCTTTCCAGTACGTTTGAGTGCCTCATAATCAAGGGATTCTATCCCGGACATGACAAGCTGAAGCCCGGCTCTGGCCCATAGGGCAAAAAGCTCACGGTTCTCGACTATCGAATCCACCCGGGCGTAAGTGAAATAACGTTTCTTGATACCGGCGGACAGAATCATATCAGCAAGTTTATGCATACGCTCAGGATCATGAAAGGCATGGTCATCGCACAGATAAACGAAATCTTCTTCCAGCCCGGCAATTTCTTCGACCAGAAGTTCTGGTGAGCGCGAAATGAAATTTCCCTTGGAATAAATGCGCGGAGAACAGAATACGCAGGGAAAGCTACAGCCCACGGAACTGCGCACAGCCGCAATTCTCTTTTCCCACAAATAATAATAACGTGACCGGTAACGTTTGGTCAGGCTTCGGTCAGGCATAGGCTGGTGATCCAACGTCAAAGGCAGCGGTCGGGGTGCTGTGGCCACCAGCTTGTCACCATCCCGGATCATCAGACCCGCAATATGGTTGAAGGATGCCGCGCCATCTCCGTAAGCATCACAGATTTCGGCGAATGATTCAGTGCCTTCCCCGCGCACCAGAATATCAATCCGCGGATCAAGAAAATCCTGTGGCCAGACCGTCGGATGATGCCCCCCGACCACTGTCAGGCAGTTGGGTGCGCTCAGGCGGACAACGCTAAGCGCCTGTTTGGCGGTTTCAACATGAACAACTTCGGACGTGACCCCAACAATATCAGGGGTAAAATCCACCAGAATCCGGCTCAGGTCTTTTGGGGCGACCTCCATATCAACCAGACGCACCTCATGGCGGTCTTTTATGGTCGCCCCCAGAAGCTCAAGGTTCAATGGCTCAATCTTGGTCAGATTTTTAAGCCCGATGGTGCGGATCGCAGGGGGGATTAATCAGTAATACTTTCATATTAACTCCATTTCATACTGTAGAATCATTTTACCTCCCGGCTACTTAGCTAGGCAAGGGTTGCTGTAAGTGTCTCATCCAGAGGCCGGCAGTTCAGCGAAAGATCCTGCCGGGCCAATGCGGCATCAAAATACCAGTAATAGCTGCCGAGCCGTGCCCCAGCGGCTGTCAAAGAACCGGCAGGATGCAATGTCTCCACGACACTGGCGATGGCAAGTATCAAAGCATTCGGCAGAGAAATACGCGGTGGCGTAACACCAGCCAGTGCAGCCACTCGCCCGATAAAATCTTTCAATGTCAGATTTTCGCAAGAAGCCAGTATATAATGGGGGGCCGGATCAGGATGGTCCAGCGCGGCAACATAGGCCTGTGCGATGTCTCGCACATCAATGGGATTTACGCCACCACGGGGACAAACAGGAAGCCCCCGCCGTCGCACCGCATCTACAAGCTCACTGGTGTTGGAATTAATATCATCTGGGCCAAGAACAAAATTGGGGCTCAGGACTACAACCGGTACCCCTCGCTCTCTTGCTTCCAGAACCAGATTATGGGCAATCCGTTTGGCCTGAATATAGGCCACTGGCTCACAGGTGAGATTGAATACCGCTGTTTCATCATTTGCCGCCTCTAGCTGATCATGGGTAAGACCCGCGACCGCCGAAGTCGTTGACGTGAACAGGGCGCGTCTGACCCCGGAATTTTTCACAGCGGTGAGAAAATTCTGCGCTCCGGAAATATTGACCCGGTGAATATCCTTATCATCACGCTTGTTAACGGAAACCATGCCGGCAAGATGGATGGCAACCTGAACCCCATGGAAGGCTTCGATCAAGGCTGTCTCATCTGTGATATCGGCCTGACGGATTTCTATATTATCTGGTAGTTGGCTACGGGCGGCGGCAATATCTCTCACCACAGCGATAGGCCTATGACCAGCAGTCTGAACTGCGTTCAGGACATGACGGCCCAGGAACCCTGTGGCCCCGGTTATGGCGACGACCTTCCCAGCCATGTTATTTCAAACTCCAGACAGAAAAGAAACCAGGCACTTCAGGTGAATTCACCCATGAATTATTTTGATCCGGGTTATTGTTTTCCTCTGATATTAACATCAAACTTACAATCTTTAATATATGTAATAATATTTATTATAACCTGAAGTATATGGTTCATTTTTGATTGTGCAATAGTATTTTACGTAACTAATTCAAAAAATAGAATACCAGATTAGAAATTGCGACACCAAAAATTATTTAACTTATTGATTTAAAACATCTATTTTTCAAGACCAAAAAACACAAAAAACACAAATCTTTTCCGCTAAAATGTTGAATTTATTGGATTTTCAGTTTTTTAGTGCGGCTATAATTTATAACCCATTGTTTTTACTTCATTATTTTAATTCTGTAATTATTTTTATAATTTCAAATATTGTAACTATCTGAAAAGTAAAGGGTATTTGACGGCAAGAAAAAAATGTGTATTATTATCTTGCAAATTATATTTGTGAAAAAACACAGATCATGCACGTTTTTTCTTTTTAAAATGGGGGTTTAGGTCATGTCCAAAATAATTAATTTAAATCTTAAATCTGCTAAAAAGCCCGCAAAAAAAGATAAAGTGGTTTGGAAAAGTGATGATGGCCATGTTGTGCTTTATACACGTAAGTCATCAGTGGGAAATATAATCTGGTATCGGATTACTTTGTACGGTGCCACTAAGTTTATGGAACGCAAATCAACAGGGACCAAAGTTGTAGAAGAGGCGAAGGCTTTTGCCATAGCTCGTTATGACGCGCTGAAGTATAGGCTAAAGAATGGGCAGAGTTTAAGTGCGCCTTTATTTGCCAAAACATCACTCGAATATTTTCAGCATATTGAAAAGAAAGTGAAAGTGGGGACGAAAAAACTATCCCCCTATCGCCTATCTGATATTGAACGGCGATTGAAGAATTATATTAATCCTTATTTTGGTAAGAAGTCACTGGCAGAGATTGAGGGTGATGAGGTGATGGATTTTTATCATTTCCGTAAGCGTATGTATAAGCAGGAAAAGCAAGTACGGGAAAATTATAAACGCAGAAAGAAGAGGGGGGCAGGCATAAAATATAAGGTCACGGACCCTGACACCAAATTATCAATAGAGCGGCATTATAAGAAAAGACGTTTGCCCCCACTGCGAGAACCTAATGCATCTACCTTTCAGTTAGACCGTAACCTAATTTTCGCCGTTTTTAAGTATGCGTTATTTAAAAAATATATAACCTATGACGAGATGATAGTAATAGAGCCAGTTGACGTTAAAGGGGATCGGCGCGGTTTCTTTGATAAGACGGCTTGGGAGAAATTTACTCTCGCCACGGGTAAGGTAATGAGGGAACGGCGAAAAAAATTCCGTTCAGGAAATGGAAAGAGGCATGCAAAATTTTATTATACCGCTGCAATGCTTCATTATTGGTCTTTGCTTTCAGTTGCTTCGGGATTGCGCCCCAATGAAATGAAAGACATCAAATATAAAGAAGCGGATATTGAGGTTATTGAGGGCCAGAACTGTGCTGTATTAAAAGTGGTTCCGCCTAAGGGCAGTAAGGGCATTAAACAACGCCGCAGAGATGCAATTGGAACATACACGCGCAGTGCTAAATATTTAAAAGAGATTAAAGATTTAAGACAAGAGGTGTTGGTCGCTGTATATGGTTTCCCCAAAACGCCTAACCCCAATGAATATCTCATTCAAAATATAGATGGGGGAAAATATAAGGGGTTGGAACAAACTCTCCGTCAAAAATTAATAGCACTGGATATGTTGAAAGACGATGAAGGGGTAGTGTTCAAAATTCTGTGTCATTCCAGTAAACTATAAAAAAAGGAATGACTGATTATGACTGAGACAGACTTTAACTTTAATGATGCCCTTAAATCCTTGCAGGCTGGCAAGCCTTTATCTGGCAAGGACGGTATTTTAACACCATTGATAAAACAACTGACGGAAGCCGCTCTGGCTGCTGAACTGGAAGCTCATATTGAAAATGAAGAGGCTTCCAATCGCCAAAATAATCGCAAGAATGGCAGCTCGACAAAGACCATAAAATCCACCTCTGGCAGCTTTGAACTGGCCACACCCCGTGACCGAACCGGCACATTTGAGCCGCAGTTAATAAAGAAACACCAAACCCACCTTACCGATGAGATTGAGCGGAAAATCCTGTCGCTCTACGCCCTCGGGGGCAGCTACCGGGATATATCCGGCCACGTGCAAGAACTGTATGGCATTGACGTGTCCAGTGCGACAATCAATGCGGTCACCGACAAGGTTATCCCCCGTCTGAAAGAATGGCAACAGCGCCCTCTGGAGAGCCATTATCCGTTCGTTTGGCTGGATGCCATCCACTATAAGGTCAGGGAATCCGGCGCATATAGAGGTAAGGCCGTTTACACGGTGCTGGGGCTCAAGCTGGATGGCACCAAAGAGATATTGGGGTTATATCTGTCAGAAAATGAAGGTGCCAACTTCTGGTTATCTGTATTGACGGATTTACATAATCGTGGCGTTAAAGACATCCTGATCGCAAGCGTTGATGGCCTGAGCGGCTTTCCGGACGCCATTAACAGTATATTCCTTGATACAGAGGTTCAACTGTGCATTATTCATCAGATCCGCAATAGCATGAAGTATGTGGCCTCCAAGAACCGATCCGCCTTTATGGCGGACTTAAAACCGGTTTACCGGGCGGTGTCCAAGGAAGCCGCTGAGGTTGCCCTTGATGAGCTGGAAGAAAAATGGGGCAAGCAATATCCCATTGTGATCAAGTCCTGGCGTAACAAATGGCATAATCTGTCGATTTACTTCAAATATCCCGAACCGATCCGCAAGGTGATTTACACCACGGATACTATTGACAAGCGAAATCGTGCTTTTTGTGGTAATTTAGGCTGCACAGGCGATCACGTGGCAAAGAACAGCATACTGAGATGAGAATGCTGTCACGCAGCTTTCATTGTCGTGTCTCATTTGTGACGCCTGTGCACCGTTTCTTGCCCCGCGGCTTCCAGTGCCGGACAAGCAGTTCGTATGCGTGTTCTGCATATTCGGCGGCAGCCTTTTCCTGATCGCGCAATTCCTTGATGTTGTAGGTATAGGCGACACCACATCTGCCGACCCCGCGTTGCGTTGGCGCGCCGGATTGCAGGTCCAATTTTCTGCGTTTTGCGGCGACAAGACCTGGACGCTGCCACTGATAATCTTCCTCTCTGGTTAACATGTGCCAGATGAGTACGGCCAACTTGCGCGCAACGGCCACGGCGGCAACCTGATGACCACGTTTTGCACGGATACGCAGGAAAAACGCCCGCAATGGTCCCGGCGCTCTGGCGGCGGCCCAGGCTGATTCAACCAGCATCGCCCGGGCATGGCTGCGTCCGGCTTTGCTGATCCGGCCATGCTGAGCCGGACGCAGCCCAGACTGTCGAACGCGAGGGTTCAATCCGAAGTAACTCACCAGCTTTGATGCTTCACTGAACCGCTTGATATCACCGATGGCGGCAATGACACCGGTCGCCACGATGGCATTCACGCCGGTGATTGTCAGAAGTCGTTGAATCTGTGGATCGCCAATGGCCACTTTCGCGATGTCGCCCTCAAGATCCTTCAGGTCTTCCGCGAGACGGTCGATCTCTCGGATATGGCGCGCGATCGCCGCCCGCTCGTCATCGGGAAAGGCTTGGCCATCAAGCCATACACGACCGCGACCATTGAACAGATCTGCGTGGGGGCATTTGGGGATCAGATGGGCGTGAAGAATGCCATGTACCTCATTTTTGATCCGGGTGCGATGCCGAACGACCTGATTGCGTCGGACAACACATCGGCGAAGGCGCTCAGTTCGTTCGTCCGGAACCCAAACTTCCGGCAGAAAACCACTGGCATGGAGTTGCGCCAGAACACCGGCGTCAATCTTGTCTGTCTTGACCTGAGCATAAGCGATCGCCTTCACCTGCAATGGGTTGGCGACCACCACACGGCCAACAAAGGGGGCAAGCACCCTGACAACGGACATGGCGTTCCCTGTCGCTTCCACAACCACTTCATCCTGTTCGCTAAGACTTCGACCAAACCCCTCAAGCCCAGATCGGGTCATATCGACCCGACCATGGTGGCGCAACCGTCCTTCTTCCCAGAAGACTACCTCGGCAAAAGTGCAGTGGATGTCCATTCCTATGATGCGTTTCATCAGTTTCTCCTTTTCATAAAAAGGGGAGCAGGCGGGCGACACGACACCTACGGATTCGCGCTCACGGCGCAACCGGGCAGGTCGCAGGGGCGGCCAACTACTAACACGAGCTCGCAGCTCATCGTATAAGAACGGCCTGCCCGCACTTATGTGCTCCCGGTGCCCCTGTCCCGGATGGTCACACCATACACCAAAAGAGTAATTCTTTCAGCAAGGACGAAGTGGCCCCGAGATAAGTATGCCAGTTACCAACGCCGTCGAAGCCGTCCATCGCCAGTTCCGTAAATTGACCAAAACCAAGGGCGCGTTCCCCAATGAAAACAGCCTGTTGAAGCTGTTATTTGTCGGCATACAGAATATGACAAAGAAATGGACCATGCCCATCCAGAACTGGAATTTGACATTGTCACAACTGGCTATATATTTTGAAGGACGTTTAGATGACGTACTGGACATCTGAATGACTAACCTGACACAGAATTTTGAACACTACCTCTATAGTTTGGCGGATTTAATAAAGTTGAAAGGGTAGTTTCTTTGTAAGCGGTTTTCCAACCCCACCTTTTCCATGATTATCCCGGCTG